>Ga0316576_10001478_pt1 | contig 12650 bp, 9 predicted proteins | sample S0NA_FD_203075 | JGI IMG/M metagenome (GOLD analysis project Ga0316576, IMG submission 203075) | Rhizosphere microbial communities from salt marsh grasses in Alabama, United States - S0-2_050615r3r5 | ecosystem: Host-associated > Plants > Roots > Rhizosphere | place: USA: Alabama | collected... | reverse complement strand
GTGCGTGTCAGCCAAGCTGCAAGCACGGTGCCGCTCGCCCGGCGAGCCCTCGACCTTATGATCACGCTGCTTCGCCGACGCTCGATCAGCGGCGGCTGGATCCCGCGCGCTAGCGCACGCGCTCGCTGGCGCTAGCGCGGGCCGGGGCGAGGCGCCGGGATTCGCCCGGCTTCGCGCCCCTGGCGCTGGCGCGGCTCTTGCTGCGGCATCGGACATGGCACCGGCAAACCCGACATCCAGGGCCCTGCTCGCCGCCCTCGGCCTGCTGCTCCTCGGCCGCGCCGCCCCCGCCGCGCCGCCGAGCTACTCCGGCGGCCGGCACGGCAAGGCGAGCTACTCTCACGACGGCAAGCTGCGCTGGGCCGTCGGGACCCAGAACGTCCAGGTCGTGCGCTCGGCGCCCGACAACCCGTCGCTGACCGACGGCTCGGACACCATCTACCGCCACCACCAGATGATCGCCCACTGGGGCGGGCGGTTCTGGGTCACGCACGACGGCAGCGGCACCCGGGTGAGCTGGTCCAGCGACGGCCTCAGCTGGAGCCAGGCCGACTCCGCCACGCTGTTCACCGGCTGCAACCACCACCGGATGGGCTTCTACGTCGCCTCCAGCGGGCGGCTGCTCGCCCTGCACTGGACCGGCACGCAAAAGGGCGGCCAGGGCACGCGGGTCGTGCGGGAGATCCTCGGGCCGGGGAGCTTCGGCCCGGTCTACGGCATCAAGGACAACTACAAGGGCCCGGCGCCGAACAAGTCCTTCCCCTCGTACACGACCGCCTTGGGCGGCGGGTTCAAGGCCGCCTGCGCCGAGCTGCTCGCCAGCGGCCCCTACCGCCAGCAGTGGCAGGAGGAGGACCAGGACCCGACCTTCTACGCCGTGAGCAGCAACGACGGCCGGGACGAGTGGAAGGCCTTCTCCTGGTACCGGCTCCCCGACCAGCGCATCGCCGGGTTCTGGAAGGGCATCTACACCACGGTCTCCAGCGGCCCGGCATGGGTCGACGGCCAGGTGCCCAAGCCGGTGCAGGACACGACCTTCCGCTGCAACACCGGCGCGAAGACCTGGAGCGAGCGCACCGAGGACGGCCGCTACGCCTTCGTCGGCTGCGCCAACGACGCGGACGACCGGCGGCGCTGGCCCCTGGCGGTGACCACCGCCACCGACGGGCTGAGCTTCAAGACGCCCTACCTCGTCGTCGCCGGCGACATCCCGCCGGCCCGCTACGAGAACGCGCAAGGAGACGACAAGAACGCCGGCCCGCAGTACGTGCGCGGGATCAGCCCGGGCAACGGCGACCCGCCGGGCTCCGACCTCTGGCTGACCTACAGCATGAACAAGGAGGACATCTGGGTCGCCGCGGTCCCGCTGCCGATCAGCGGCACGGTCACCAGCGACGTGCACGACGACTTCCAGGCCCACATCCCGGGCCGACGGGTGGAGGGCTGGAACACCTACAGCCCGCAGTGGGCGCCGGTCTCCGTCGTCGCCGACGGCGCGAACCGGCTCCTCAGGCTCGAGGACCGGGACCCGGTGGACTACGCCTCGGTGACGCGGGTCTTCCCGGAGACCGGGCTCGCGCGCCTCTCCTTCCGGGTCCGGGCGCACCAGAGCGGCGCGTCCAGCGCGCCGCTCGAGGTCGACGTCGTGGGCTACAACGGAGACCGCGCGGTGGCCATCGCCCTGGACCCCGCGGCCGGCCAGATCACCGCCCGGGTCGGCGCCGCCTCGCGCGCCGTCGCCGCCTACAGCCCGTCGAGCTGGATCGCCATCGAGCTGCGGGTGTTCGGCGAGGCGCGGCGCTTTTCGCTGCGCGTGAACGGGGCCAAGGTGCTGGGCGGCGCGGCGAGCCCCGAGTCGTCCCCGACGGTGGAGCGCGTCGTCTTCCGCACCGGCGCCTTCCGCCTGCGCGACTTCACCCGGCGCCCGACCGACGATCCGTGGCTGACCACGCGCATCCCCGGCGCGGACGTCATGAGCAGCGCCAGCACCTTCGACATCGACGACGTCGCGCTGCAGCGGGACACGGCGCTGATCGCCTCCATCGACCAGGTCTCGAGCGGCCGCGCCTACAGGACCGGCGTCGCCGGCGAGGGCGCCCGGGTCTACATCGATCGGGACTACGCGATCCAGTCCCTGCCCGCCGAGCTCGCCGGGCTGGAGATGATCCAGACCTCGAACGAGGACGACGGCGTCTCCGTCCCGGACCACCTGCGCTTCACGCTGTCCGCCGACGCGACGGTCTACCTCGCGATGGAGACGAGCGGCGGGGGCGCCCTGCCCGCCTGGGCCTCGGGCTGGACCGACAGCGGGATGGAGATCCAGGTCCCCTCCGCCGGCACCTTCCGGGTCCACCGCCAGCCGTTCCCCAAGGGCCAGGTGACGCTGGGCGGCAACGACCGCGCCGCCACCGGCGCCGTCTCCAGCTACTTCGTGCTCGCCGCCCCGGTGCCCGGTGCGGGCGCCGACGCCGGGACCGCGCCCACCGACGCCGGCGCCCCGCCAGATGCGGGCCTCGGCGTCGATGCCGGCGCCCCGGGCGGGAGCGCGGGGCCGGCCGAGCCGACAGACGGCGGCTGTTCGGTCACCCGCACGCGGGCCCGCGGGACCCCCTTTGCGCCTCTGTTCGCGCTCGCCGCGCTCCTCGGGCTGTGGGCACGCGGGCGCCGGGCGTGGTCACCATCGACGCGACCAACGCGCGCGCGCACATGCGCTAGAGCTGAGACGTGGGTCGGCCGGGGATGGCTCTCGCAACCCCACGTTCTCTCACGCCGTCGGCATGGCACGGCGATTGCTCACCGTGATCGGCATGACTCCACACGACACATACCCGGTGCAGCTGACGTTCGCTGCTGATGCTCACCCCGTCCGTCGATACCGCCCCGAGACCGGCGCCAAGCTCCCCCACGTGCCCCTCACTCCGGTCAGCCCAACCCTGCTGGCGCCGGCGCATACAGGTGTCCAGGGCTGGATCGCCCCAATGCTCTTCGGGCTCGGTCTGCTGTGCATCGCGACCCTGCTGCTCGCCCTGACGGCCCTCATGCCCTAGCGAAACCAGAGCTCTCCGCGGCTGGTCAGGGGTGCGCCAGGAAGTGCTGGTAGGCCCGCTCCAGCGCGTCGGTGCGCACCGGGTCGATCTCCTGGTACAGCTCGTGCCGCGAGCCGGCGGGGAGCCGGTGCAGGGTGCAGTCCTGGGCCCGCTTGCAGATCTTCTCCTGCCGGCCGGGCGAGACGTAGGCGTCGTCCTGGGCCTGCAGCAGCAGCAGCGGCGTGGTGAGCTTCGAGGCGTCGTCGCCCATGGTCCAGGTGGCCTCGATGGCCTCGCGGACCCAGCGGTTGGTCTGTCCTCCGATTCGCAGCTCGGGCCGCTCGTCGAGCAGCTGCTGGGCCCGGCGGAAGCGGGCCTCGGAGCGCGTCACCGTACAGTCGGCGAAGGTCCAGCGCTGGTAGGGGCCCTTGCCCATGGCGTAGCCCTCGGGGTTGCCAAGGCTGACGAGCCAGTGCGCCACCTGCTCCCACACCGGGAGCTTGAGCTGGTGCATGGGCGAGGAGAGCACCGCAGCCCTGATCCGGTCCGGGTAGCGCTCCATGAGCAGCGTGGCGATGGCGCCGCCCTGGGAGTGGGCGTAGATGTAAAGCCTCCGGCCGGGGCGATCGATGCGCTGCTGGATCAGGGTCAGCAGGTCGTCGACGAAGAAGTCGAACTCGTCGATGTGCGCCTTGTTCGGATCGGACAGGAAGCGCCCCGAGCCGGCCTGGCCGCGGTGGTCCATGCCGTAGATCGAGAAGCCCAGCCCGTAGAAGTCGTAGGCCAGCTCGGCGTACTTGCGGAACGACTCGGAGTAGCCCGGCAGGACGATCAGCGCGCCACGCTCGTCGGGGTGGAGCACCTCGCCGAAGGCGATGGCGCGGCCCGCCTGGCCGGTGAACGTGCCCACCTGGCCGTGGGTCTCCCAGAAAGCGTCGAAGAACCGGTCGCTGTCGGACAGGTTGGCCTCGCGGTTGAAGCGCAGGGCCGGGGTCAGCGCGTCGGAGGCGGTCAGCCGGTGCCGCTCGAGCCCGGCGGGGAGCGGGCCGGTCAGCGCTCCGCTGCCGCGCAGGGCCAGGTAGAGCATGGCCGCGGCCTCGCCGCGCGTGGCCGGGCGGTCGGGCTCGAGGTTGTGCGGGTTGGCCTCCAGCGCGAGGACGCCCCGCTCCACCGCGGCGCGCAGCAGCGGGCCGGCGGCGTGGGCGTCGACGCGGGGCCCCTGGACCACCAGGTGGCCGAGCCCCGCGGTGGCGGCGGGCCAGCCCATCGCCTGGCCCAGCAGGGTCACGGTCCGGGCCACGGTGAGCACCTCGTCCGGCGCCCCGGCCTTGACACCGATCGCGCTCAGCCCGGCCCGGTGCAGCAGGTTGGCCAGGGTCTGCCGGGTCAGCAGCCCCTCGGGCAGGTACAGCTCGGCCGGCGCGGGGAGCAGCCCGGCGCCAGCCAGCGCCTCGAGCGCGCCCGTGGACCAGTGCTCCGCGGGCACGAGCATCTCGGTGTCGACCGTCTGGCCGGTGCCGTCAGCCTTGCCCGCGCCCGTCACGCTGCGCGCGGCTCCGGGCGGCGGCCCGGCCGCGCAGGCGGCCGCGAGCAGCACGAGGGTCAGCAGCCAGGGGTGTCGCAGCAAACGTTTCATCGTCGTCTCCTGTGACGCGCGACGCCGCGCCGCGCAGGACGAGGGTCGGTCAGTCAAGAGCCGTGCCAGACCACGTCGGACCCGTAACACCGCGAGCCTCTGTGGCTGGCGGGCCGGCGTGTGTCACCGCACGGTGCCTCGATTCCGGACACCCCGGGCCTCGTGGGGGCATCCGGGCCGCTCACGGCTGTCCGCACCGCGGGCCAAGGGCGCGAGTTGCCGTCCGCGCCGACCCGGCACGCGAGTTGCTCGCGGCGGCGGCAGATGACTCGCCCCTGGTCTCTTCTTCTCCTGCTGCTCTCCGCGCCGGCAGCGGGCGGGCAGCTCGAGCTCGGCGCCGCGGGTGTCCACCTGGCCCACGCCGACGCGGACCTGCTGCTGAGGCCGAGCATCAAGGCCGACGGGAGGTGGTACCGGTGCGCGGCCGGCGTCCGCGTTCGCGACGGGCGGCTGGTCTACGCGCTGCCCGGGCTGGGCACGTTGACGGTCACGCGCGTCGGACCGCGGGAGGTCGGGATCGACTTTCGCGCCCAGCGATCCACGCGCGTCGAGGCCCTGGCCCTCGAGGGCCAGGGCCGGCTGCCCGGGGCGCGGGCCTGGCTCTCCAACGGCGCCCAGTCCTGGTCCCAGAGCGGCGTGATCGCCCTTCACAAGCCGGTGCGCGGCCGGGCGCTCGACCGCGCGCTGCGCGCCACCGGCTGGGCCGAGGAGTACCGCCGGGGCACCGAGCTGTCCTGGGAGTACTCCTTCGCCGGCGGCGGGCCGCAGGCCCTGGTCGTGGGCAGCCTGTCCGCCCGGCGCTTCCGCCCCTGGGTGCAGCTGTCGCGCCGCGGGCGCGACGGGCTCGGCGTGCGGATGGTCAGCGGCGGGGCGGGCGAGGTAGTGGCGCTGGAGGCCGGGCAGCGCGTGCGCGGCGAGCGCTGGCACCTCAGCCTCGGCCCGTCGGCCGAGCTGCCGGCGATGCTGGAGCGCTACGCCGAGCGCCTCCCCGCCCGGCCCGCGGAGCGGCGCGCGCCGCCCGCCGTGGGCTGGAACTCCTGGTACCAGCTGTTCGACCGCGTCGACGAGGCCGCGGTGCGGGCCAACGCCCGGCGGGTCAAGCAGCTGCTCGGGAAGGGCCGCCGGCCCACGGTGGTCATCGACGACGGCTGGGAGCGACGCTGGGGCGAGTGGACAGCCAACCACAAGTTCCCCTCCGGGCTGACGCGGCTGGCCCGGGACCTCAAGGCGGTCGGGGTCTCGCCCGGGATCTGGCTCGCGCCGTTCCTGGTGGACGTCCGGGCGCCGACGGCGCGCGCGCACCCGGAGTGGTTCGTCGAGGGCCGGGTGTTCCGCCACCCGAGCGGCCGCTACCGGATCCTCGACGTGACCCACCCCGGGGCGGCGGCCCACCTCGCCGACCTGGTCCGGCGGCTCGTCTCCGCCGGGTTCGAGACGTTGAAGATCGACTTCCTGGCCACGGGCAGCCTCGAGGGGCGGCGGCACGAGCCGGTGACCGGAATGCAGGCCTTCCACCGCGGCATGGGCATCATCCGCCGGGCCGCGGGGCCCGAGACGCGGCTCGTCGCCAGCGGCGCCCCGGGCGTGGCCTCGTTCCCCTACGTCGACGCCTGGCGCGTGGCCCAGGACGTGGCCTGGGAGCTGCCCTCGGCCTGGACCGGACCGACCTGGCCCGAGGTGGTGGGCCTGGCCCGCAACCTGGGCGCGCGGTGGTTCCTGCACCGCGCCACCGGGCTCGACACCGACCCGCTGCTGCTGCGGGGCTGGCGCGACCGGTCCAAGGTCCACGCCGCCTCGTGGTTGACCGCCTTTGGCGGCCACGGCCTTCACCTCTCCGACGATTTGCGTCGGCTGCACCCCGCGCGCCTGCGACCGGCCCTCGACGAGGCCCGGCAAGAGGCGGCGATGAGCGGCGTGGCCTCGCGGCCCGCGTCGCTGATCCCGCGACGCGTGCCCCGGGCGCTACGCCGGCAGCGCTCCCTGGTCGGACGGCTGCTCGGACTGCACCACATCGCCGCCCCCGAGGTCTGGCTCACCCCCGACGGCCGCCAGGTGCGCATCGACCTGAGCAGCGCTCCACGCCGCTGGCTCCGTCGCCTGTCCCGCCGGGCACGGCCGCCCGCCAGGTGACGCGGCCGATTTCGCTCGTGGCAAGCGGGCGCGGTGCCAGCCACGCCGGCGATCAAGGCACCGGTGATCCGCGCTGCGGTCGTGGGGGCTCGCTCAGGGGCTGTCGGAGCAGCGGCGGACCTGAACGCGGTCCTTGCCCCAGCCGCCGTCGTGGTCGTAGACCACGCAGAAGCCGGCGGCCTCCCCCGGAGCGACGGCGCTGACCTTCCACTCCAGTCGGTTGATGCCGATCACCGGCTTGTAGCCGGTGCCGCAGTTCAGGATCTCCTGGGCCTTGGTGTAGGCATCGCCGGGGAGGTCGGCGGGGAAGGCGGTCTTGCACACGAAGCTCTCCACCGCGCTGTACGTCGCCGATCCGGTCAGCTGGCAGGTGTCCAGGGCGGCGCAGGTCTTGTCCTTGCCCGGGTAGCTGAACCAGCAGCGCACCAGGGCCCCGACCAGCGCCGCGAGCGCCTGCTTGTCCGCGGCGTCGCCCGTCAAGTCCACGCGCTCGAGGCAGCGGCCGCCGCCGGTCGCCGCGCAAACCTCGCCCGCCTGACAGATCGCGGAGCAGACGGCGCCGCTCGCCTGGCAGGCCCCGCCGTCGGCGCTGGCAGCGGATCCGTCCGCACCGCCGGGAGGCGAGCTGTCCGGCGCCGGGCCGAGGTCCCACCACTGGTTCGGGAAGACGTACTGGTCGACGCTCCAGTTGAAGCCGGCGTCCGGCACGGACGGGAAGAGGTCCGTGGTCGGCGTGCGGCCGGGGGGCTCGGGCGTCGAGCCGCACCCGAGCAGGCCGCACCCGAGCAGGGCGAGGAGACCGACGACGAGGAGGGCTTGGCGGCGCATGGTCAGTTCATCCAGGTGCAGCACTGCTCGCCGGAGAGCCAGTGCGTCGCGAGGCAGTCGGCCTTGGTCGTGCGCCAGTCGCAGGGCTTGGTCAGCCACCAGCAGCCGACGGTGACGTCGGAGACGCACTTCCCGCTGCCGCTGTCGTAGCCGCCCGGGTCGGTGCCCGAGGGGGCGCTCGGCGGCGCGGTGGCGAGGTACTTGGCCGAGGCGTAGCCTGTCTTGCCGCCGAAGCCCACGCAGGCCCAGCCGGCGTCGTCGCCGTCGGGGTAGTAAGCGACGGGGTAGCCGACGCCCTCGGGGATCGCGAGGAGGATCGCCCCGCCGACGTGGGGCTCGTTGCGCAGGTTCAGCGCGCCGGTCCCTTGCTTGACCCAGCGGCTGCCGTTCTGGGACAGGCCCGGCTTGCAGGCGAAGCCACCCGCCGGGGGCGAGGTGCTCAGCGCCGAGGCGGCGACGAAGCCGTAGGTGCCGCTGTACAGCACGCAGGCCCAGCCGTTCTTGCTCGCCGAGGGGAAGTAGTCCAGCTTCCCGCCCTCGGGCACGCTGCCCAGGGTGGCCGCGCCCGCGCCGGGCGCGTTTGGCTTGTCGTAGATGCTCTGGGCTCCGCCGTTCTCCTTGACCCACCGGCTGCCCTCGGAGCTGAGCCCCGGCTTGCAGCTGGCCGTGCCCAGGGGCGACTGCTCCTGGGGCACGCCGGCACCGGCGTCGGCGGGCGGGATACCATCGGGGTCGAGGCCATCGTGGGACGTGCTCGAGTCGGGCCAGGCGCCGAAATCGGGCCAGGCGCCGAAGTCAGGCAGCTCCTGCCAGGGGATCCCGGCGTCGGCGAAGACCGGGCGCGAGACGCCTTCCGAGCAGCCGGTGACCTGAGCGGCGAGGGCAAGCATCAACAGCACGGCGAGTTTCATGGCATGTCCTTCGGCTGCGATGGCCAGTGTGCAAGCCCGGTGCCACGCTCGCCCGCGCCCTGGATCGGACGGTTTGCGGCGCCGGTGCGACCGGTTGTCCGCAGCACGGGCTGGGGTCAGTCGTGCCCATCCGCGCGTGTCGAGTTGCCACCCCGCCCCCATGACGGGCGCGACCGCTCCACCTGCCGGCGCACCTAACACCAAAGACCGCATGACCAGAGGAGATGTCCGTGCGTGTGATATCGCTGGTGTTGATGCTGCTCCTGCCGGCCGTCGCCCACGCCGCGCCCCCCGAGGTGCGCTACGTCAAGGGCGGCGCGCAAAAGCTGATCTTCGTCAACAACCCGGAGCAGCTCTGCACCCAGGACCTCGGCGACCGCGGGCTCGGCAACGCCGTGGTGCTGACCCTCGCCCTGGCGCCGGGCGGTTACCGCGACTTCTTCGAGCACGTGAACCTGACGGGCAAGACCATCGGCTACGGCGTCCAGCTCTACAACCCCAACCCGCGGCCAGTGACCGTGCGGATCCACGGCGCGGGCTACGTCAGCGACAGCAACGGCGGCCGACCCTGGGTCCAGCTCTTCAACGGTTACTCGGCCGCGGGCGTGGCCCACGTGATCCCCCCCTTCCGGGTGCTCTGGGTCCTGCGCCGCGACTCCAGCGTGCCGGACCGCGCCTTCTTCAGCGGGGTGGTCGACTTCAGCGTGAGCGGCGGCCCGCTGTTCCTGCACAACTACGCCTACCGCGCCTTCGCCAACCTGGACGGCACCGCGCGCTACATGGGCTACGTCCAGCGCATCGGCTGGCACAACAACCACAACGAGGCGCGGGTCTACAAGGGCCTGAGCGCGCACAGCGAGGCGGTGGCCGACGGCGTGGACTTCGTCATCTCGGACACGGACCACGGCGAGTTGCCGGTGCGCCACCCGAGCTACGATCTGGCGAGCGGCAGCTACGGCCCGCCCAAGGTCCGGGCGCCTGGCTGGTACACGAACATCGGGCCGGCGATGAACGCCGACGCGGTGGCCGCGGACATGGTCTCGCTCGAGACGCCCGGCTGGGGGGTGATCGATCCGCTGAGCCGCTCGGACGGCACGGGGGACTACCCGAACCTCGGCAACTGGGGCGTGGTCTACCGCCTGTCCGGCACGGTGACCAACGTGGGGAGCTACACGCGCAAGCTCTCGATCAACCTCAAGGCGCCGCCCTGCAACGTTGTCATCGCCTACCGCCACGGCCAGGGCCCCTGGAAGGAGTACCACCTCAAGCCGAGCCAGTACATCCAGTACTCCTGGATCACCGCGCCGCCCACCGGCCAACCGGTGAGCTACCAGGCGAGCTACGTCGTCGGCGGCCCGGCCTGCGGCAACCTGATGCAGGCCGTCGCGGTCAACAACTGATCGCCGCGGGGCAGCGCTACAACAGGTAGGGCGAGCTCACCGCCGAAGCCACGCCCTGGCGCACCAGGACCTGGTGCACCATCGCGGCGACGTCGGCCCGGGTGGCGTTGTAGCTCGGGGCGAGCCAGCCGACGGCGGGGTAGTTGACCACCAGGCCGGCGTCGGCGGCCGCGGCGACGGCGGGGGCGGCCCAGCCGGGCACCTGCGCCGCGTCGGCGAGCCTGGCGGCGAGCGACGCCGGCGTGCCCGGGGCGAGACCGAGGCCGCTGGCCAGGCTGACCAGGGCGTGGTCCCGGCGCAGCTTGCCGTCGGGGTCGAAGCGGTCGCCCGGCATCCCGGCGATGAAGCCCGCGCGGTAGGCGTGGGCCACGGCGTCGTGGGCCCAGTGGCCGGCCGGGAGATCGCTGAACTCGTGGGACGGGTCGCGCCCCGGGGCGGTGGGCCAGCGGCCCGGATCGCCCAGGCTCAGGGCGCCGTAGATCAGCGCGGCGAACTCGGCGCGGGTCAGCTGGGCGTGGGGCCGGAAGGTGCCGTCCGGGTAGCCGTTGACGATCCCGCGGTCGGCCAGCGCGAGCACGAAGGGCTCGGACCAGTTGCCGCGGATGTCGGAGAGCGGCATCGTCGCCCGGCCCTGCCCCCAGGCCAGGCCCGTCGTCGGATCGATGGCGGGCGCCGGCTGGCTCGCGCAGTGGCTCGGACCGAGGGGACGGGAGGCGTCGTAGCGGCAGACATCGCGGGGCAGCTGCCTCGCGTCCCAGGTGGGGAAGAGCATTGTATAGCGCGGGGTCGGCCGCACCACCGAGCTCTCCGCCGGGTAGTCCACGTCCACCAGCTGACCGTTCCAGGAGTCGTAGCCCGAGAGGATCCGCACCAGACCGGGCCGGTTGACCACGTGCTTGTCGCTGGCCATGTGTCGCCTGGTCATGTCCGCGCCAAGCAGGTGCGCCATCTCCACCGCGTGCTCGCCCTGCATGCGCTTGCAGCCGTGGGAGACGCGTCCGCGCTTCAGGCGCCACATCGAGCCAGCGTGGGTGATCGGGCCGTGGAACGCCATCGCCCGGACATGGTTGTACTCCATGTAGGGGAAGCCTCCCCATTCCGCGTGGGCGTCGCTCGGGACGTGGGGCAGGACAACGATGTCGTTGTAGGTACCGGGATCGAGCTGCCAGTCCGCGACGCCCGTGGCGATGGGGTAGACCACGGTGACCTCGACCCGACCGCCGGTCTTGCGCGAGAGGGCGTAGTACGGCAGGGGCTGGCTCCAGCCCTGGGGCAGCAGGCCGGTGACGCGCACCGTGTGCCCCTTGAGGGAGGCGACGATCTGCACCTGCTCCAGGGCGGGGAGCCGCCCGCTGTAGATGTACGGCTGCGAGCCGGTGTAGCGCAGGTCCGCCGGGGCGCGGACGCCGTCTCGCTCTTCGAGCTCGGGCTCGCCGCCGCAGCTCGCCAGGAGCAGGCCGAGCGCGACGAGCGTGAAGATTTCCAGTGGGGGTTTCCGCATCAGCACCCTCCTTCCGCGCGGCCCCGGAGCAATCTGCGTGCCACAAAAACCGCAACCCGGAGTGAGCACAGCGACACCCCGCGCCTCAGAGCGTGAAGCCGGCGAGCCAGGTCCAGATCGGGGGCACGATGGAGGCGTCTATGGAGTGGCCAGTGCTGCCGCCGTCGTAGTCGGAGGTGGCCTTCGTGGGGTGGCCGCCCTCCTCGAGCAGCTTCAGCAGCGACGCGGAGTAGGTCACCGGGACGACCTGGTCCTTGGCGTTGTGGGCGACAAAGAACGGGATCTTGCGCGTGGCCGCGCTGGACAGCGCCTTGTAGACCGAGCAGGAGTTTCCGTACGTGTCCGAGCTGCCGATGCATCCGCCGGCGAAGGCCACGGCGGCCACGTAGGTGTCGCTGTGTCTCAGGGCGTGCTCCTCGACGAAGAAGGCCCCCCCGCTGTGGCCGGAGAGGAACACCCGGTCCGGGTCCAGGTTGTACATCTGGCCCAGCTTCTGGATCAGCGCGGCGACGAACGGCGCGTCGCGGCTCTCGCGGAAGCAGCCGTAGGGGGTCTGCGGGTCGAGCTCGGGGCACGGCAGGCCTTCCGCCGCGATCAGCGGCGCCGACTCGCAGGTCGGGCCCCAGACGTACTTGAGCTCGTCGCTGACGCCCAGGGGGGGCGGCCGCCAGCCGTGGAAGTGGAGCAACAGCGGCACGGGCCGCTTCCCGTCGTAGGCCGCGGGCACGTGGAGCGCGTAGGTCCGCGTCTCGCCGGCGAAGGGCATCGTCTGCATCGAGTGCCCGCTTGGCCCGCCGCTGCCGCCGGTCCCGGCGGCGCCGGTTTCGGCCACCGCGGCGTCGAGGGCCGCGGCGTCGGGTAGCTCCCGCTGGACGCCGGCGTCCGGGGGAGCAGCGCCAGGACGAGCAGCCAGCCTGTGGTCGCGCGGCGCATCTCAGAACCCGAACTGGTTCTGCGCCGGGTTCGCGCCGAACCCGGGCTGGGGCGGGCCGTAGACGCAGATCCCGACGACGCGCTCGTTCGCCTGGGACTCGAGGGCCTGCATCAGCCCGTGCGGGCTGCCCGAGTAGGAGTGGGGCAGGCCGAGCAGACGCCACAGGGGCTCGCCCCGATCCCCCAGCGGCATCTCGGTCAGGAACGAGACGCAGTTGAACGAGCGGCCGTAGGCGTTGCCCAGGTTGCCGCGCTCCCAGCGCGCCCCGGCGGCGTGTTCCGGCC
>Ga0316576_10001477_pt1 | contig 12661 bp, 15 predicted proteins | sample S0NA_FD_203075 | JGI IMG/M metagenome (GOLD analysis project Ga0316576, IMG submission 203075) | Rhizosphere microbial communities from salt marsh grasses in Alabama, United States - S0-2_050615r3r5 | ecosystem: Host-associated > Plants > Roots > Rhizosphere | place: USA: Alabama | collected... | reverse complement strand
TGCCGCAACGGCCTGTGCCCCGCCATCGCGTGGCTCTGCGAACAGCTCACCAGGCGCTGGCGGCTGGACTATCGCTACCGCTTGGTCGGCGACGCCGCCGCGTTGCCGCAGGCGCTCGTCGAGACCCTGGTCCAGGGCGCCCGGGAGCTCATGACCAACGTGGGGCGCCACGCCCACGCGAGCAGCTGCGAGGTGGTCCTGAGGTTCCATGGCGAGCGCGTGGAATTGATCGTGCGCGACGACGGCATCGGCGTCGATCCGCGGCGTGCCGGGGGCGGCACCCGCCTCGATGGCGGTGGATTCGGCCTGCTCAGCCTGCGCGCGCGCAGCGAGGAGCTGGGGGGCGGCCTGCGGCTTGGTGGGATCAAGGGGGGCGGAACCATGGCGGTCCTCTGCCTGCCGCGGGCCGAACCGACCCTGTCGGGCGTCGACTGACCGGCGGCCGGGCAAGGCGAGTCAGCGACGTGGACCTCCCACTCATGCAATACAGGGTTGCCCCGTTCTAAGGTCCAACACAGACCGGAATCAGCGATCTGGACCTGACACTCGCGCACATTCCACGACTCGTGACCCGTAGGCAATCGAGTCCCAGAGGCATAGCCGGGCATCCGACCCGTATGTTTGCCCGAGGACCTGTGCCGGCCGAGTTACGGGCTGCAAGACCCGTCTCCCACACCAGGCCGAATTATCCGAACCTATGATAGGTCGTGCGCCTTTCTGGACGGTCCCTGCCTTTGCCCTTGCAGCCTGTGTAAACGTTCCAGTCAGTGACCAGCTCATCGTGTCCAGCGCCGAGCGAACCCTCGGGACAGAGGATGCGGCCTGCTCACAGGGGTGGCGGCTGCTTCCCGCAAGCTTGGCGGGAGGCCGGGCGCTGGATCCCGCTGGATTCACGCTGATGACCTGGAACGTGCTCAAAGAGCGGAAGGGGCGCTGGTCGGAAGACTACGCACGACTCAGCCGCAACCGGGACATTGTGCTTCTGCAGGAGGCACACCTGACGCGCCCGCTTCGCGACTTGTTGGACCGGTCTGGATACCACTGGTACATGACGCGCGCCTTTGACTACCAGGGCGCCGCGACCGGAGTCCTGACCGCCGGAAAATCCCCGGCGTCCGGGGCCTGCCTGAGCCGACTGACGGAGCCCCTCATTCGCGTCCCAAAGTCCGCCCTTCTGACACGGTTTCCCCTGGAAGGATCCAGCGAGGAGCTTCTGGTTGCCAACCTCCACGGGGTCAACTTTACCCTCGGCACAAGGCATTACCGAGCCCAACTGGAAACCTTGGAACGGGCAATGGCTGGACACACCGGTCCGATGGTCCTGGCAGGCGACTTGAACGACTGGAGCCAACGGCGCGATGAAATCCTATCCTTGGTTGGGCAACGTCTGCACCTGATCCCGGTTAAGTTGAAGGGCGACGAACGCAGCATTTACTGGGGGCGCCCCGTGGACCATGTCTTCTACAGGGGGCTCGAGGTCGTCCAGGCACAGGCAATCAGAGTGACTAGCTCCGACCACAATCCCCTGCTGGTCCGATTCCGACTGCCCCGCCGCCCACAGGAGCGACCACAATGATGTGCAAGGCACCCGCCATCTTTTTGATTCTGTGCTCGATCAGCTTGACAGCCTGGGCCGATACCGCCGCCGAGATCGACCACCTGCTCGCGTTCATCGCCAGCTCCCCGTGCCGCTTCGTGCGCAATGGCGAGGAGTACGACGCCGCTGCCGCACGGGCTCACATCGCGCGAAAGTACGACTACGCGAAACGTTGGATCCAGACGGCCGAGCAGTTCATCGAGTACACGGCGACGATGAGCAGCACCACTGGCAAGCCCTATCGCGTGATCTGCCCGGGCCACGAGGAGCCGAGTGCGGATTGGCTGATGCGGGAGCTCGCCCGATTCCGGGCGGGCTCGGGTAGCGGTGACGGCAAGGGATAGGATCCGAACCTACAGCAACGAGGCTGTCGACCGGGCCGGAATCCGGCACCCAATCCAGTACCCTGTTGCGTAACATGCTCAAATCCACTATCCAAGGTCTCACCGCGCTTGTGCTGGCCACCTCAGCGCTCGCAGCGCCGGCTATAACTCCGAATGCCGACGACATCGTGGTGCGCGTAAAGAAGAACGCAGGCGGACTGGACGTGTACGCCGAGCTCACCGTCCCCGCGACTCGCGAGAAGACCTGGGAGGTCTTGGTGGACTACGACCGCATGGACGAGATCCTGTCGACCGTCGACGACAGCCGGATCGTCAAACAGCAGGGCAACCAGATGGAGGTCGTGCAGACGAGTCATCTGGGATTCGGGCCCTTCAGGATCTCGCTGCACAACAAGCGACGGGGCGAGCTGACCCCCCAGCAGGAGATCCGCTCGCATCTGATCGAAGGGGACCTCCAAGCCTCGGATTTCACCACGCGTCTCGTGGAGGAGGGGGCTCTTGTGCGAGTCACCTGGCGCGGGAGGATGGTGCCGGGCCCCCTCGCGGGACTGGCGGTGACCGCCGCTACCGTCGAGGCGGAGCTGCGCCGGCTCTGTCGCGAGCTGCGCGCGGAGATCCTACACCGCGGGGCCGGAGGGACATCTCCTGCCTGTCGTCTAGCCCGCACCTGCGAGTAAGTCGCGAACCACCTCTGGACTGCATCGGCCCTCCTGATTACCAACGAAGCTCAACTGGATGTCGTGCTGACGAGTCGTCTCCGATCTGGCCCGTCGACCTGCCCGCGCCCGCGGGTAAGTCGCGGACCACATCCGGCCCGCGTTGGCGCTTGGACCAGGACGAGCTCGCCAATCCGTCGACCGAGACGCCTCCAAGAGCTCCTCAGCCTCCGGGGTCCGAATCGGAAGCCGTGGTCGCGAGCGCGACCCGCCGGTCGCAACCCGGGTCCCCGAGTCGAGGCGCGCGGGGAGCCGGCGCGCTTGGGAGCCCGGCAACCAAAGGTTCTCGACTCGGTGTCATGAGGGTCGTAATTTACGCGCTTGCGCCCGACACGCCCCTGATTACCCAGTTCAACCAAGGTGTCCACATTCCAATCTCTTATTGGCAAGCTGAACGGCCGCAGCCCATTGGTCCGGCTCTTCGGCGTCTTCTTGCTTAGCCTCTGCACCTCCTCCGCCGTCTTGGGGATCGAAGGTCCCCAAGACGCGGATCCATCGGCCGGTGGGGCGGCGGACACCGCGGATGTGATGCTGGACGGTGGCGTGATCCTCAGGGTGCGGGGGATCGCCTCGTTCCCGGCCAAGCGCCGCGCGGCCGAGATCGGCGAGCGGATCCGGGCCATAGCCGCCGACCCCAGCATTCCTCCCGGTGACATCACGCTGCAGGACGAGGGCGACCGTACGAGGATCCTCGCCTCAGACCGTTGGGCTCTCGACATTATCGATGCTGACGGTGAGGTCGAGGGGATCGAGCGCAGCCTCCTGGCCGAGCGGGTCAAGCTGAGGCTGCAGGAGGCATTGACAGATTACCGCCTCGACCGCACCCCGCGCGTCTTGTTGCGCAACAGCCTATACGCGCTGGGGGCGTCGGTCGTGGTATTCGGGCTGTACCTGGGACTCCGGAAGGGATTTCGCGGCCTGGACCGAGTGGTAGCGCGCCAGCTCCAGACCCGGCTCAAGGCGCTGGAGGCGCAGTCGGCACGGTTCATCCGGGCCCAGCAGCTGGCGCGGCTCCTGCGCTCCCTCCTCAAGGCGATCTACGCCCTCCTGTTGGCCTTGACCCTCTATTTCTACTTGAACTTCGTGCTCGGACTGTACCCGTGGACGCGGCCGTTCGCGACCTGGCTCTTCGATCTGATCCTGAGCCCGCTCCGGAGCATCGGAGAAGCGGTTCTCGCCGCCATACCGGACCTGGTCTTCCTGGTCATCCTTTTTTTCGTCACGCGCTACGTCCTAGGGATGATCCGGGCCTTCTTCGCGAACATCGACAACGGCGTGATCAAGCTCGCCTCATTCGAGCAGGAATGGGCCTGGCCAACCTACCGAATCGCCCGTCTGCTGGTCCTTATCTTCGCGTTGGTCATCGCCTACCCCTATATCCCCGGATCCGACTCCGAGGCCTTCAAGGGCATTTCCATTCTGCTCGGGCTGATCGTCTCGATCGGCTCCTCCTCGATCATTGCCAACATCATCGCCGGCTACAGCCTGGCCTACCGACGACCCTTCCGGGTCGCTGACCGGGTGGAGATCAACGGCACCATCGGCGACGTCATCGAGATGCGGGTGCTGGTGACGCGGCTGCGCTCGCTCAAGAACGAGGAGGTCGTGATTCCGAGCACCGCCATCCTGAACGGTCAGGTTGTCAACTTCAGCTCGCTGGCCGAGCAGCAGGGTCTGATCCTGCACACGACGGTGGGCATCGGCTATGAGACGCCGTGGCGGCAGGTGGAGGCCATGCTCAAGATGGCGGCCGATCGCACGCCGGGGCTTCTGAAGAAGCCCGAGCCCTTCGTGCTGCAGAAGGCGCTCGGGGACTTCGCGGTGACCTACGAGATCAACGCCCACTGCGCCAATCCCCAACACATGATGCAGCACTATTCCAATCTCCACCGCAACATCCTGGACGTGTTCAACGAATACGGCGTGGCCATCATGACCCCTGCCTACGTGGCCGATCCGCCCGAGCCCAAGCTGGTTACCCAAGACAAGTGGTACGCGGCGCCCGCCACCTCCCCCTCGACGGCCTCGGGGCAAACCTCGTGAGACAGCGCTGATTCATCGCGCGTCCCGGGCAGCCGCCGCAACCGGACGGTCCGCGGGCCGCGACCGCTGTCGCCAGGGGGGAGCTTCGACCCGTCTGGCACCAAGCTGCGCGCCGAGTCGCGACCGCGTCACCCGGGGCTGATGCACCTTGGCTGCCTGTCCCCCAGGCTCACGAGCGGCAAGGGGCGAAGGCACCAGGGTGGTTGTATACTGACCGGCGCTCGAACGGGGAGGCCGCGGCAGGCCTCCTGACTCCCACCAACAGGCACAAGACCCTCGCTCGATCCCGCCAACATTGGGCGAGTCGCTCCCGGGTGCTCGTCGACGACAGCGACGCTTTCAAACAACCTCGAGGAGATTCCGAATCATGAGACAGGTGATGTTGCTGGCCGGCATGCTGCTGGCTTACTGCTCTGCATACTCGGCGACGGGAGCCCATTGGGCGTACTCCGGCGCGGAAGGGCCCGAGAACTGGGCGAGTCTGAGCCCTGACTACGGCGCCTGCTCGGGCAAGAACCAGTCGCCGATCGATCTGAGCGGCTTCGTGGAGGCAGACCTCAGCCCGATCCAGTTCTCCTACCAGGCAGGGGGGACGGAGATCCTCAACAACGGCCACACCGTGCAGGTGAATTACGCCCCGGGTAGCACGATCGAGCTGGACGGACACGTCTTCGAGCTGAAGCAGTTCCACTTCCATGCCCCCAGCGAGAATCACATCAACGGCAAGTCCTTCCCGATGGAGGCGCACCTCGTGCATTCCGACAAGGACGGTCATCTCGCCGTGGTTGCCGTAATGTTGGAGGAGGGGCCGGCGAACAAGGCGCTGGAGGCCGCTTGGGCAAAGATGCCCGAACAGGAGGGGGACAAGCACGCGCTCCCGGACGCCGTCTTGGCGGAGGCGCTCCTGCCCCCGGACCGCGATTACTTTCGCTTCAACGGCTCGCTCACCACGCCCCCCTGCTCGGAGGGTGTTTGGTGGCTGGTGATGAAGGCGCCGATCTCGGCCTCCAAGGAGGAGATCGAGCACTTCGCGCACGTGATGCACCATCCGAACAACCGACCCCTTCAGCCGGTGAACGCACGTCCGGTGTTGCAGTAGGGGACCCGCCAGGCGGGCGACGGTCGTCGAGGGGCCTCGCGTGAGGACGGCCGACGTGTCGATCGCCGATCCCGCCCTGCCCATCGTCAGGCCGCACCGAGCGCTCGCGGCCCTTTTCCTGCTGCTGCTCGCTGGGGCTGCCTTCGCCGAGGACATCGAGCCCAGACGCTGGACACCGCTCCCCGTCGGGACCACGGTGGCCGGCGTTGGCGTGGTTCGAGGACAGGGGGATGTCGGGTTCGACCCCGTGCTCAAGGTCGAGGATGCCACCGTGGAGGTCACGACCACCGTCGTGTCGATCGTCCACGCATTCGACCTGCTTGGGCAATCGGCCCGTTTCGATATCCGTCTGCCCCAACAGCATGCCCGCTGGGAGGGCCTGCTGGATGGGCAGCCACGCACGGTGGATCGGCGAGGGCTGGCGGACCCGCGGCTTCGGCTCTCGGTCAACCTGGTGGGCGCACCCGCGCTGAAGGGCCAGGCGTTCGGCGCCTATCGCACCGCCCATCCGGTCAACACCGTGGTCGGGGCGGCGGTGGCGGTGACCCTGCCCCTCGGGGAGTATCTGGAGGACAAGCTGCTCAACCTCGGGCAGAACCGCTTCGCCATCCAGCCCCAGCTGGGCGTGGTCCATTACCGCGGTCCCTGGTCTTACGAGCTGACTGGGTCGCTTTCGTTCTTTACCGACAACCACGAGTTGCTGGTGAATCAGACCCGCGAGCAGGACCCGGTCCTGCTCCTGCAGGCCCATACCGTCTACGCGGCTCCCAGCGGCTGGTGGGTGTCCCCCGGCGCCGCCTACGACTGGGGCGGGCGCTCCGCCGTGGAGGGGGTGGTAAAGGACGATTACCGTGAGGACCTTCTTTATGGCGTCTCCGCGGGGTTGGCGATCAGCCGGCAGCTGAGCGTGCAGCTCGCCTACGTCGCCAACCGGCCTCAGACCGCGATAGGCTCGAATACGAACAACGTCGCGCTGGGGCTTTCCCTGCGATTCTGAGACGGACCCGCGTTCCGGCTCGGATCCCGCTGGAATCCGATCTCCAGGTCACGCCGGGGTTGCCGGAGCGTTTCCTGCTGCCAGTGAGGTCCTGATCGGAGGCCATCCTGGCCTTTGATCAGCGCGCGCCCCCTGGGGACGACTCCTGTCGGCCTTGCGCCAGACGCTCGGCGTACTCGCGCAGCCGGATCCGGACCGCGTCGGCCTCGATACAGCCCATATCGATGACCCGCCCATTTTCCAGTCGGCGTGGGAGGCCGGTCTGGCTGCGGATGACCTCGAAGTCCTCGCTGAGCACTGCACGCTCCGGGGCCGTCAGCTCGCGGCGGGTGGAGCGGACCATGGCTCGAATCATCCGGAATGCCGAGCCCGGTGCCGGACAGGCCGTGGGACCGGAAGGCGAGGCGCAAAGCGCCGGCGGCACTATCGCCGAGGGCCAGATCGAGTCGCTTCGCAATGGGGAATCTCGTCTCTACTTCATATCGCAGACGGCACAGCCGAGTCGCGACGCCGGGGAGCGACCGTGTTTCTGATGAAGCGCCTTCCTGATACCTGACAAGCTCGGGCTCCGAGACGCGTGGGTCTCGGGAGGACCCATTTGCAGGGGCCTGGGACCCAGGAGAATACCCGTCGGCATCGTCACCAGCGCAGGACCCGGGGACCCAGCGCGGCGCCGAGGGCGCCCGCGAGGGCAATGCCCAGGCTGTACCAGACGGCGACGAAGGCCGGCGAGAGCTCGGTGCAGGACAGGGCATAGCCGAAGGCGCCCAACCCGCCGGCGAGGAGTCCCGCCGCCAGCCCCGCGGCACGCGGTCGGGTGGGTGCAAGGCCCCTCAGGGCCCACAGGGCAGCGGCCAAGGCGGGCAGCGAGAGGACCAGCACGTTGACGGGGCAGCTCGCCCAGGAGTGGCCGAGCACCGTCACCAGCCGGGCTCCCGCCGGGGTGGCAAGGAGGGTCAAGGCGCCGAGGAGGACCATGGCCAACATCACCAGGAGCAGCGCCCGCACGGGGCCCGAGGTCCGTGCGATGGGCCGACCCAGCCGGGCGGCGAGCCAGGCCGCCGCCCCCGCCAGGGCACCCGCATAGGCGAGCTTCATCCAGGGGGCGGGGGTGGCGAACAACTCCGCCGGGATCGGCCCCAGGATCACCAGGGCCCCCGCGGCGCTGGCGAGGACACCGAGCGCCGCCGCCGGCGCCAGACGACGCGCCGCGGCCGCGCGGGGGGCCGGGCCGGCGCCGGTGGCCAAGAGCTCGATCAGGTCGTTCGTCTTCATGCGTTCCTCACCATCTCGGCGAGCCGTTTCAGCCCCCGGTGGACCTGAACCTTGAGGGCCGAGACCGAAACGCCCGTGCGCTGCGAGGCCTCCGCCACTGTCAGGCCCTCGAGCTTGATCAGGGCGATGGCCTGTTGCTGGGCCTCCGGCAGCCCGGCGAGCAGGGTCTCGAGGTCGCGCTGCACCGGCAGCTCCTCCGAGACCGCCGGCTGATCACCCTCCGCCAGCTCGTCCAGGGGATCCTGCAAGGCCTCCCGGCGACCGCGGCGCCGCCACAGGTCGATCAGCTTGTGGCGGGCGATGGCCAGCGCCCACGCGCCGACCGGGACCGCGGGGTCATGGGTCCCGCGTTGCAGATGGATGGCCAACAAGGTCTCCTGCACCAGATCCTCCACGTCGTCCGGAAGGGACTGCATCCGGCGCCGCAGAAAGCTCCGCAGCCGCCCGGCGATGCGCCCCAGCGACTCCCGATAGGCATCCTCGTCCCCCGCCCGGGCCCGGGCCCAGAGCGGCTGGATTCCTGCCTCGAAGTCGTCGAATGGCGGCTTCGGGGTCATCGCTCATTCCTACAGTCGGTTGCGGAGCATCAAAGGTTACGCGAAGCAGGAGAAAAGCTCAGGGTCAGAATTTTTCGTCTTGCCTGTAACCATCCGCCCCGCGGGTGCGACTGAGCCATCGAGGGCGCGTTACCAGGGCCGAAGGGCCCAGCCCCTCGGGGCGAGATCGGCGCCACGGCGCCCTCGCCCAAGCCGCAACACCAACGCTATCGGAGAGATCCCATGTCCCAATCCCGCACCATGCAGGCCCGTGCCATCCAGACCACCACCGCCGCGGCCCTCGCCCTGGCCCTGGGCTCCGCCCTGACCCTGGCGAACACTGCCGTGGCCGACTCGGGGGCGCAGAAGGAGAAGTGCTACGGCGTCGCCCTCAAGGGCAAGAACGACTGCGCCGCTGGTCCGGGCACCACCTGTGCCGGCACCTCGAAGGTGGACTACCAGGGCAACGCCTGGAAGTACGTCCCGGGGGGCACCTGCGAGAAGACGGCCTCGCCGACCTCCCCCACGGGCCATGGTCAGCTCATGGCCTTCAAGGGCAAGTAAGGGCCGCGCCCCCGGAGGATCCAACGTGACCACCACCCCAGCCGAACGACTCACCGCCGTCGGTATCGGGCTCAAGCCGGTGCACGTCCCGCGGATCCTCACGGAGGGCGTCCCACTCGATTTCTTCGAGGTCCACGCGGAGAACTACATGGTCCCCGGCGGGCCCCACCCGCGCCACCTGGACCGCATCCGGGAGCGCTTCGCCCTCTCCATCCACGGGGTGGGACTCTCCATCGGAGGCACGGGGCCGCTGGACCCTGCACACCTGGACCGACTGGATGCCCTCGTTCGGCGTTTCGAGCCCCAATGGTTCTCGGAGCACCTGGCCTGGTCGAGTCACGATGGCCGATTCTACAACGACCTCCTGCCGCTCCCGTATGACCGGGCGAGCCTCGATCGCGTGTGCGACCACGTCGACCAGGTCCAGGAGCATCTGGGCCGGCGGCTGCTGCTGGAGAATCCCAGCACCTATGTGGCGCTCGCCGCCTCGACCCTGGATGAGGGGTCCTTCCTCGCGGAGGTGGCGCGCCGCACCGGTTGCGGCCTCCTGCTCGATGTCAACAATGCCTACGTGAGCGGCATCAATCATGGGCGCGACCCCTGGGACCTGATCTCCGCCCTGCCCCCCGCCGCCGTCGGCGAGATCCACCTGGCGGGGTTCGCCGAGGACCGGGACGGCGCTGGGGATCGGCTCCTCATCGACACCCATGGGGCACCGGTCGATGAGGCGGTCTGGGCCCTGTACCGGCGAACCCTGGCCCACCTCGGACCGCGGCCGACCCTGATCGAGCGGGATCAGGCGATCCCACCCCTGGAAACACTGGTCGCGGAGGCAGAGCGGGCCCGCTCCGCCTTGGAGGCGGCGGCGTTCGGCGCCGGGGAGGCCCCGTGAGCCGCGCCGAGACCGTGCTGGGGGACTTCGCCTCGGCCCTGCTGGACCCGGGACGCCCACCGCCGACGGGGCTCGTGACCTGGAACGGCTCGGACCCGGCCGTGCGGTTCGCCGTCTACCGCAACACTGTCGCCGTGTCCCTGGTCGAGGCCCTCGCCGACACCTTCCCGGTGACCCGCGAGCTGGTGGGCGCCCCCTTCTTCGAGGCCATGGCACGCTTTTTCGTGGCCGCCGAGCCGCCCCGCTCGCCGGTCCTCACCGAATACGGAGACGGCTTCCCCGATTTCATCGCCGGATTCGGGCCGGCACACGCCCTGCCCTACCTCCCGGACCTGGCCCGGTTGGAGCTCGCGCGGGTTCGCGCCTATCACGCCCCGGACGCCGAGCCCCTCGGGACCGCCGACTTTGCCGGTCAGCTCGCCGATCCCGACCGGCTACCCGGCACGCGTGTGACCCTGCACCCGTCCGCGGCCGTGCTCGTCTCGGCTCATGCCGTCGTCTCACTCTGGGCCGCCCACCAAGGGGAGGGGCGGATCGAGGAGGTGGACCCGTGTCGCCCGGAATCCGCCCTGGTCCTGCGCCACGGGGACGACGTCCTGGTGCTTGGTATCCCCCGAGGAGCCGCCGCCTTCCTGGCGGCGCTGGCGGCCGGGACCCCCTTGGGCGAGGCGGCGGAGGTCGCCGCCTGCGCCGAGCCGGGCTTCGACCTGATCGAGACCCTGGCCCTTCTCATCCGCCACGGCGGAATCGCCGCCTGGCACCCACCCGGAGACCCTCAGCAATGAACACCCAAGCCAAAGCACTTCCTGCCCGGAGCTCCATGACTCGACCGAGCCCTTCCGCCTGGCTCGCCGCGGCCAACAACGTCATGTCCCGCATTCCCGAGGACCTGATCGCCCTCCTCGGCCGCTTCTCCATCGCGGCGGTCTTCTGGAAGTCCGGCCAGACCAAGGTTGAGGGGCTCGCGATCGACCTGGTGGAGGGTAGCCTTCAGCTCGGCTGGCCGAGGCTGTCGGACTCAGCGGTAGAGCTGTTTCGCGAGGAATACCGGCTGCCATTGCTCTCCGCTGAGCTGGGCGCGACCCTCGCCGCCCTGGGGGAGCACGTCCTGCCGGTGCTGATCCTGCTCGGTCTGGGGACGCGCCTCGCCGCCCTCGGGCTGCTCGTAATGACCGCGGTGATCCAGTTCCTGGTCTATCCAGGGGCCTATCCCACCCACGGGGTCTGGGCCGCCGTCCTGCTCTATCTGATGGCCCGGGGCCCGGGTCGTGTCTCCCTCGATCACCTGATCGACAAACGGCTGGGGCGGTAGTCGGCCTCCCCGGGCTTCGCCGGTCCGGCGCGCGACGGCGCGATATGGGGGGAAGGGGCGAGGGACTGAAGGGCAGAAGCATTCCCTTGGCCCTTGGCCCTTGGCCCTTGGCCCTTGGCCCTTGGCCCTTGGCCCTCGCCACGATGCTATAGTCTTGCGAGACCCTGCATCCCCCACCACCGGAGGCAAAACCCATGGCGACAAAAAAAATCCTGATGCTGGTCGGCGACTTCGTGGAGGACTACGAGGCGATGGTGCCGTTCCAGATGCTGGAGATGGTGGGGCACACCGTGCATGCCGTGTGTCCCGACAAGAAGCCCGGAGAACGGGTGCGAACCGCCATCCATGACTTCGAGGGGGATCAGACCTACAGCGAGAAGCCGGGGCATCTGTTCGCCATTAACGCCGACTTCGCCACCGTGGATCCCGGCAAGTACGACGCCTTGGTGATCCCGGGAGGGCGGGCCCCTGAATATCTGCGGCTCAATCCCCGGGTGATCGAGGTCGTCCGCCATTTCGCGGCGGGTGACAAGCCCATCGCCTCCATCTGTCACGGGCAGCAGATCCTCGCCGCCGCCGGGGTGCTCGAAGGCAAGCAATGCACCGCCTATCCCGCCGTGAGGCCCGACGTGGAGCAAGCCGGCGGCACCTGGTGCGAGGTCAACGAGACCTTCTCCAACGCCTACATCGACGGGCGCCTGGTGACGGCCCCGGCCTGGCCCGCCCACCCGGAGTGGATCCGCAAGTTCCTGGAGGTGCTGGGGACCCGCATCGAGCCCTGAGCGTGCGCTGGCGGCGGCCCATGCACCACCGGGTCTTCGTCTACGGCACCCTGCTGCGCGGTGAGGTCAACCACCACCGGCTCGCGGGGGCCGAGCTCTTGGGCGCTTGCCGCACCGAGCCCTGCTTCACCCTGTTCAACCTGGGGGCCTATCCGGGGCTCGCCCGAGGGGGTCGGACGGCCGTCACCGGCGAGGTCTATCGGGTGGATGGGGCCGGTCTCAGACACCTCGACAGGTTGGAGGACTACCCGCAGCTCTACGACCGCCAGCTGATCGCGACGCCCTTCGGCCGGGCCTGGGTGTATCTGTATCGGGGCGCCCTCAGCGATCGCCAGGTGATCCAGGGGGGAGACTGGCGGGCCTTCGCCGCGGACCCCGATTCCTACCGGGCGGCGGGGGTTCGCGGCACGCGAGACCCCAAGAACAGGCGACACCCGCGGGTAGCGGGCGATTAGCCCGCGCGCTGGGCCGCGCTTTATTGTCCGCAAATGAGCGCAAATTTGG
>Ga0316576_10001476_pt1 | contig 12662 bp, 12 predicted proteins | sample S0NA_FD_203075 | JGI IMG/M metagenome (GOLD analysis project Ga0316576, IMG submission 203075) | Rhizosphere microbial communities from salt marsh grasses in Alabama, United States - S0-2_050615r3r5 | ecosystem: Host-associated > Plants > Roots > Rhizosphere | place: USA: Alabama | collected... | reverse complement strand
GCAATCTCAAGTGGATCGATCGTCCTCCAAGCATCGAGGTGGCGGGCGCCAAGCTCTACCCTCCCCAGGTCAAGAGCGACCTGAAGGTCACCGCTGGGGGCATCCGGGGGTCCCGGACCTGGGAGTTCGTCCTCGTGCCGGAGACGGGCGGGTCGATCGAGGTCCCCGCCGTCGACTTCATGTTCTTCGATCCGGAAGCCGACGAGGTGATGACGGCCAGGACGGACCCCCTGACGCTGCGCGTCGAGGGGGGAACGATGGCGGCCGGGCCGTCGCTCCCGGTCGCACCGAGCCTCGGTGACGGCGACGCCCTTCCGCTGCGCGCGGACATCGACCCGGGCGTGCTCTCCGTCCCCGCGCTCAGTGGCAGGGCCATGGCTCTCCTCGCGGTGCTCGTTCTCCTGGGCCACGCGGCGCTGTGGGGAGGCGACCTGCTGCGGGGCGCCTTCCGGAGAGTCGGGGGCCACACGACCCCGGTGCGCTCGGTGCGGGCGGCGCTGCGGGACATCGAGCGGGCGGGGAAGGCGGGGATGACCAAGGAGCAGGCGGCGGCCCTCCTGGACAAGGGGCTCCACGAGGCCTTCGGGGAGATCACCGACGACGGGAGCGAGAAGGCCCGGGCGATTCACACCCTGCTCTCGGAGGTCCACTTCGTGCGCTACGCTCCGCAGCTCGGGGACTACTCGGAGACCCTGGGGGATCTGGCCCGGCGCGCCGCGGAGACGGTGAGGAGATGGGCGTGAGGGCCTGGGCTCGCGGCTGCGCTCTCGCCCTGTTCGCCGCCGGGGCGTTGACGCCCTCTTTGCTCGCCGCCTCCGCCGATGAGCGCTTCGACGAGGCCAACAACCTGTCCCGCACCGGCGACTACCCCCGAGCCATTCGCCTCTACGGTGACCTCGCGGCGTCGGGGCACGAGAGCGCCTCCCTCTACTGGAACTGGGCCCAGGCCTCGATCGCCCGCGGAGAGCCTGGCGAAGCACTCTGGGCCCTGCTGCGCGCTCGTGAGCTGGACCCCGGTGACCGAGCCGTCCGCCGCGATGTCGAGCGCGTTCGCGAGGCCCTCAACCTCGACCCGGCCGAGATCGCACCGGAGCCCCTCGCATCCGTCGCCCGCCTCGCCCGGCGGTTTCGTCTCGACCTCGTCGCCGCTCTTCTGCTCGGGCTGTCGCTGGGAGCCCATGGCCTCGGGAAGCTCCGACCCGGCTCGCGCCTGGCCTCTCCCGTGGCCTGGATCAGCCTCGGTCTCGGGCTGCTGGCGTCGGCGGCGCCCGCGGCCGGGATGCTGGCCCGCCCCACCGGGGCCGTGGTCCGACGCGGTGCCCCGCTCCTCGACGCGGCTTCCCCGTCGGCCGAGGTGATCGGCACTCTGCGGGAGGGCGAGGTCGTCCCCGTCTTGAAGCCCGGCGGCGACTGGCTCCAGATCGAGGACGCCTCCGGCGCGCGGGGCTGGGCCCACGTGGCTGACGTGCGTCGCCTCGACTCGCCGCCCACCTTGGCTCAGGATCGGTAGTCCGGATCCTCAGATCTCCGTCCATCCTGTTACAAAGAAGAGACTTGCGTCCTCAGGGCGATCTCATCGGCAACCCCGCTCGCGTCCATGGCGTTGGAGACAGGGGGAGCGCAGCTTGGGGCAAGACGGGGGCAAGGCCGGAAGGGGATCACTCATGGCACAGGAGCTGGTGACCGGTACCGAACAGGTCGAGGGCCTCAAGGAGCGGGTGGCTGCCTACGAGCGACGGCTCATTCGGGAGGCGCTGTGGATGGCCGGCGGGAACCAGAGGCGTGCGGCGGCGGCTCTCGGGTGTCTGCCCACCACGCTCAACGAGAAGATGCGGCGGCTCGGCCTGAGGGGGCAGAGTCACAGCACTCGACCGGAGCCCCTGTCGACGGGAATCTTCGCGGTGGAGCCCGAGGGGGACGTTCGCCACTAGAACTGCGGCCCAAGGGCCGCCGGGCGCGTAGAATCGCCCCATGGCTTTCGCTCGGCGGCCCCTCGACGACCTTCCCACGCACCATTCCTGGATCGCCGGGCGAGAGGTCCAGGGGCGCGGCGGACGTCGGCCGGCGGTGAGCCCCGCGGATGGCGAGCCGTTCGCCTCGGCGAGCCTGTTGGATGAACAGCAGGCCGCCGAGGCCGTCGATGCCGCGTGTGAGTCCGCCCCGTCCTGGCGCCGGACGAGCACCGCTGAGCGTGCCCGGGCCCTGCTCCGCCTGCGCGAGGCCCTCGTGCACGAGGCCGACACCATTGCCGCCCTGGTCGAGCGGGAGCAGGGCAAGCCCGCGGCCGAAGCCCACGCGGCGGAGATCCTGCCGTCGCTCGAGGCCCTCAAGCACCTTGCCGGTCACGCCGCGGACCTGCTCCGCGTCGAGTCGGTCGAGAGCCAGCTCGTCCTCCTGGCCCACAAGGACGCGCGCCTGCTCTACGAGCCCTGGGGCGTGGTGCTGGCCATCACCCCCTGGAACTATCCCTTCGGCCTTCCCCTTCCCATCGTGGCGGCCGCCCTCGTCGCGGGCAACACCGTGGTGCTCAAGCCAGCCCCGTCGACCACGCTGGTCGCCCTCCGAATCGGCGCCCTCGCGCGACGAGCGGGACTCCCCGACGGAGTCGTCAACGTGGTGGCCGTCGACGACGCTCTCGCCCCGGGCCTGGTCCAAGACCCCCGGATCGGGAAGATCGTCTTCACCGGTAGCGTGGCCACCGGGAAGAAGGTGATGGCGGCGGCCGCGACGAACCTGACCCCGGTCCTCCTCGAGCTGGGCGGCAAGGACCCGGCCATCGTCTGCGCCGACGCCGACCTCGACCGGACGGCTCCGGGGATCGTGTGGGGTGCCTTCATGAACACCGGGCAGACCTGCGCATCGATCGAGCGGGTCTACGTCGAGCGCGGGATCGCGGAGCCCTTCATCGCTCGCGTCGTCGAGGAGACCCGGGGCCTCCGGACGGGCCCGGCCGGAGAGGGGCCGGTCGACATCGGGCCTCTGAGCCTGGAGCGCCAGCGGCGGGTCGTCGAGGAGCACGTCGGCGACGCTCGAGCCAAGGGGGCACGGGTGCTGACCGGGGGCGAGCCCGCGTCGGGGCCCGGCTACTACTACCCGCCCACGGTGCTGGTCGACGTCGACCACACCATGACCATCATGCGGGAAGAGACCTTCGGTCCCGTCCTGCCCATCATGGTCGTCGACTCCCTCGACGAGGCGATCCGGCTCGCCAACGACAGCGAATACGGGCTCACCGCCACCGGCTGGACCCGGAGCCGGGAAACCGCCCGGCGGCTTCAGCGCGAGCTTCAAGCCGGGGTGGTGACCATCAACGACGGCCTGTCCAGCTTCGGCGAGCCCACCGCTCCCTGGGGTGGCATGAGGCAGAGCGGCATCGGTCGGACGCACGGCCGCCTCGGCCTGCGCGAGATGGTCCGGCCGAAGTACGTCACCCACGACTCGAGCCGGGGGCGCGAGCTGTGGTGGTTCCCCTACACCGAGGCCTACGGGCGCCTGCTCTCCGAGGCCAACCGGGCGCTCCACGCCGGTTCTTTCTGGCCCCGGGTCTCCAGCCTGGTCCGCCTCGCCGGGTACCGCCGGCTCTGGCGTCGTCTGGGCCCCCGCCGTCTGCTCACCCACATCGACAAGCTGTTCTGAGAGACATGGCCGAACCCTCCCAGCTCTTGCGCTCGCGCCGGCCCAAGTGGCACTACGTGGCCATGGGGGTGGCCCTCATCGCGGTGGCGGTGGCCCTCACCGTGGCCTGGCAGATCCTGGCCGCCCCCGACAGCGCCCCCCGGGATGTGGGGACGGCCCGCGCCGTCGCCTACTTCTTCGGCAGCCTCCTCTTCCTGCTCCTCATCGGCGGCCTGGTCCTGATCGTGATCCTGCTGCTGCGGGAGGTGCGCCTCAACGAGCGCCAGTCGAACTTCGTCAGCGCCGTCACCCACGAGCTCAAGACCCCGGTGGCCTCGCTTCGCCTCTACCTGGACACTCTCGAGTACCGCGACCTGCCCAAGGGACGGCAGAAGGAGTTCTACCAGACCATGCGGCAGGACCTCGATCGCCTGAACGGGACGATCAACAACGTGCTCGACGCCGCCCTGTACACCGACCACCCGGTCCAGGACCCCCGACCCCTCGACCTGGTCCGCCTCGCCCGCCGTACCATCGATCTCACGCTGACGCGCCACCAGCTGCCCCGCGAGGCCATCCGCTACGAGGGCCCGTCGACCCTGTACCTCGCCGGAGACGTCCAGGCCCTGGAGACCGCGGTGCTGAACCTGCTCGACAACGCGGTCAAGTACTCGAGGGACGGGGTGAAGATCGAGGTGGAGGTCTGGACCCACGGCGACGGGCAGGCCCACCTGCTGGTCCGCGACCACGGCATGGGAATCCCCCGCACCCAGCTCCCGTTCATCTTTACGCGGTTCTACCGAATCGGCTCCGAGGTCCGTCGCAGCCGGACCGGCACCGGGCTCGGGCTCTTCATCGTCCGCTCGGTCGTGAAGGGGCACCGAGGCGCGATCACCGTCGACAGCCCCGGTCCCGATCGGGGCTCCACCTTCACCATCACCCTGCCGGGGCTGATCGAGACCGAGGGAGAGACGGAAACGGTCGAGGAGGCGTCCCGTGCCTAGAATCCTGGTCGTCGAGGACGAGGCACACCTCGCCGACGGCATTCGCTTCAACCTCGAGCTCGAAGGCTACGACGTCGAGACGATCCCCGATGGCCTCGTCGCGGTGCAGCGCCTGGCCCCGGAGGACGGCGAGGCGGACGCCCCGGCGCTCGACCTCGTCCTGCTCGACGTCATGCTCCCCGGCCTCGACGGGTTCCAGATCGTGGAGGGGATGCGTCGCTCCGGCAACTTCACCCCGGTGCTGATGCTGACGGCCAAGACCCTGCCGGAGGATGTCGTGCAGGGGCTGGAGTCGGGCGCCGACGACTACCTCCCGAAGCCCTTCGACCTCCCCGTGCTCCTGGCCCGGGTGAAGGGCCTGATCCGGCGACGGGACTGGACACGGAACGGCGGGGTCGGCGGGGCGCTTCAGAAGGCCCGCATCGGTGACGCGGATGTCGACTTCCACAGCTTCGAGATCCAGCGCGGAGGCCAGACCCTCCGGCTGACGCTCCTCGAGGCCATGCTCCTGAAGCTCCTCGTCGAGCGCCGGGGCAAGGTCGTGAGCAAGGGTGAGATCCTGGAGAAGGTGTGGAACCTGGACCCCGAGACCGAGACGCGGGCGGTGGACAACTTCGTGATGCGTCTCCGTCGGCACCTCGGCGACGATCCCCGGTCGCCGCAGCACCTCCAGACCGTCCGCGGGGCCGGCTACCTCCTGACGTAGCGCCACGGAGGGGGTCAGGTCTTGCGTCGTGCGTCCGGACGGTCGACTTGAACCGGACCCACGACGACAAGATCTGACCCCGTACTACTAGCCTCCGCTCACCGGGGGGATGAAGACCATCTCGTCGCCGTCCTCGAGCGGTGTGTCGAAAGGAGCGTAGCGGCGGTTCACCGAGGCTGCGAGGTTCGGCCGTTTCGCGGCGAGGGTGGGGTGATCAGCGATCAGGGCCTGCCATGCGTCTTCCGGGGACGCTCCCGGGGCGAGGTCGAGGACGACCTCCGGCCGCCCCGCGGCTTCTCGGAGCGACGCGAACAGTCTCACTCGGACTCTCATGGTCGTTATCTCGCACGAAGGGCCTCTGGAGTCAATCGAGGTAGACTGCAAGAAGAGGAGGCGCCGTGCCCCGCGACCGATTCGGACGCGACATCGACTACCTGCGGCTGTCGGTCACCGACCACTGCAACCTGCGTTGCGTCTACTGCATGCCGCTGCGCGGACTCAGCTTCATTCCCTCGCCGGAGCTGCTGAGCGCAACGGAGATAGAGGTGGTCGTCCAGGCCGCGGTGAAGGTGGGTTTCCGCAAGTTCCGGCTCACCGGAGGCGAGCCCACTCTGCGCCCGGACATCCTGGAGATCACGCGGCGCATTGCCGCGGTGTCCGGGGTGGAGGACCTGGCCATGACGTCGAACGGCATTCTCCTGCCGCGGCTTGCTTCTCCCCTGAAGGAGGCGGGGCTCCGCCGTCTCAACATCCACGTCGACACGCTCGACCCGGAGAGGCTGACGAAGCTGATGCGCTTCGGCTCCCTTGAGGAGTTCGAAGCCGGGATCGCGGCCGCGCAGGAAGCAGGGTTGGTGCCGATCAAGATCAACTGCACGGTAACCCGCGACTACAACGACGGGGACGTTGTGGAGCTGGCACGACGGGCACTGGAGGGCGATTGGCATGTCCGGTTCATCGAGCTGATGCCCCTCGGGGGCGGAGAGACCGCCCACGTCGCCCTCTCCCAGTTCGTGCCGTCGAGCGAGACGCGGCGCCGCATCGAAGGTGAGCTCGGACCTCTCGTGCCCCTGGACAACCAGAACCCGTCCGACGAGGCCCGTAACTACAGGTTCGAAAGCGGGGAGGGGGTGGTGGGCTTTATCTCCCCGGTGAGCGAACCCTACTGCGGATCGTGCAACCGGATGCGGCTGACCGCGGACGGGAAGTTCCATCTCTGCCTGCTGAACGACGACGAGCTCGACGTGAAGAAGGCGCTGCGCAACGGGGGCGGGGTGGACGACGTGGCCGAGATCCTGCTCCGCGCCGTCACCCTCAAGCCCACCGGACACCGCCTGGACGAGGGCGTCTCGACCCAGAGCCGCTCGATGTTCCAGATTGGGGGCTAGCACGTCATGAAGGGGACGGGGGATCCTCACCTCGACCACGCCGAAGCCCTGAGCCTGCTCCGGGCCATGCCCCACGGAATCGCGGTGCTCGACGGTGACGGGGCCCTCGCGTGTGTGAACGAGACGTGTGCCGCGTTGCACGCCTGGCCGTTCCCCGGGGATCTCGAAGGTCGTTCCTGGCGTGAGCTCTTCGAGGGGGAGGAGGCGGACCGGCTCGCCAGAGAGGGCCTCGCCCCGGCCCGAACCGGCCAGGCCTGGCGGGGTGAGGCCACGGGACGTCGTCACGATGGGCTCACCTTTCCGGAAGAGGTCCTCTTCCACCCGCTCGAAGGTGGCCGAATCGCCCTGGTGATCAAGGACCTCACCGAGGCCAAGGAGGCCGCAGAGCGGCTGGAGTCGCTCGTCTACCGGGACTCGCTCACCGCGCTCCCCAACCGCCGCCTCTTCGAGGACCGCCTCGCCATCGCCCTCGCGCAGGCCCATCGCTACCGGCACCGGATCGCCGTCGTCTTCATCGACCTCGACCGGTTCAAGCAGGTCAACGACACCCTGGGGCACGCCGCCGGGGACGAGCTTCTGCGCGCGGTTGCCCGACGGCTCAGCGCGTGCGTGCGCGAGGCGGACACCGTGGCCCGCCTGTCCGGGGACGAATTCACCCTGCTCCTGCCCGGCCTCAACTACGCCGAAGATGTGAGCGCCATCTCCCGCAAGCTCCTCGACGCCCTCCGACGACCCTTCGTGATCGGTGGTCAGGAGGTGAGGGTGACATCGAGTGGCGGCATCGCTCTCTACCCCGAGGACGGGGACACCGAGGAAGCGCTCATGCGCAGCGCCGACACCGCCATGTACAGGGCCAAGGAGCGTGGCCGGGACGACTTCCAGCTCTTCTCCCCGGCCCTGGCCAAGAAGGCCCTCAAGCGCCGCGCCCTGGAGGAGGCTCTGCGCGGGGCCCTGGACAACGAGGAGATGACACTCCACTACCAGCCCTGCCTCGAGCTGGCCACCGGGCGCGTGGTCGGCGTAGAGGCGCTCCTTCGCTGGGATCGTCCTGAGCTTGGCGTCGTCCTGCCCAAGGACTTCATCGCGCTGGCCGACTTCACCGGCGCCATCCTCTCGGTCGGACCGTGGGTCCTGAACAGCGCCTGCCGGCAGGCCGTGGAGTGGCGACGTCGCGGCTCGCGCCGCCTGCGGGTCATGGTGAACCTCTCCACCTACGAGCTTCAGCAGGCCGAGCTCGTCACCCACGTCGAGACGGCGCTCGCCGGGAGCGGATTGGATCCCGACGCTCTCCACCTGGAGATCCCCGAAGGCTACGCCATGCAGGATCTCGACCGAGCGGTCGGTGCGCTGAGGGCGCTGCGGGAGCTCGGCGTTCACCTCACCATCGACGGCTTCGGGGCCGGGTTCTCCTCCCTCGTCCACCTGCAACGCCTGCCGGTGGACGCGCTCAAGATCGACCTGTCCTTCGTGCGGGGGGCCACCAGCGATCCCAACGATGCCTCGGTGGTCACCGCGGTGATCGCGGTGGCCCACAGCCTCGACCTGCGAGTGATTGCCCAGGGTGTGGAAACCGAGGAGCAGGTCACGCTGCTCCGCTCCCTGGGATGTGACGAGGTGCAGGGGTTCCTGTGGAGCGCCCCGCTGCCCGCGGACGAGTGCGAGCCGTTGCTGGCGGGGGGCAGCCTGCCAACCTCGACACCCCCGAGGGGGAGGCCGGGACGCGGAGGTCCGCGGCGGGGCCGCCGGGGCGGCTAGCCTGCCTCCGGGCCCTCGAGCCAGGCGGTGCCGTTCGTGTAGTGCTCCTTCTTCCAGATCGGCACCTTCGCCTTCAAGGCGTCGATGGCGAAGCGACACGCGGAGAAGGCCTCGTCGCGGTGGGGCGAGGTGGTGGCGATGGCGACACTGGCCTCCCCGACCTCGAGACGTCCCAGACGATGCACCAGCCGCACGCTGGTCACCGGGAAGCGTCGCCGGGTCTCCGCCGCGATCTCCTCCATGAGTGGCAGCGCCATCTCCTCGTAGGCCTCGTACTCGAGGCGCTCCACGCCCCGCCCCTGGTTCTCGTTTCGCACGACCCCCACGAACAGGCAGGCGGCACCGTCGGCCGGGGAGCTTCCCAGCAGGGTGGTGAGGTCGATGGGCTCGTGCACGAGACGGACGAGATCTCCGGCCCGGGCTTCACGGGAGTCCTGGGAGGGCATGGCGCCGGACGGTAACACCCGGCGAAACGACGTTCAAGCCCTTCGGGCCTCCTCCACGAGCTCACGGAGGTTGTCGAACATCCGGTAGGTGAGACCCCAGATCACGAGGTCGTCGATTCGCAGGCACGGCAGCCCGATCGTGGCCCCCTCGTGCCGGTAGTCCATGGAGGCGCGAGTCCCCGGAGACAGCAGGCGCTCCAGGGGAAGCCAGTGCAGGCTCACGACCTCGTGATTGGGCACGGGCCGGGCGGGGCGGAGCAGGCGGAAGACGAAGGGAGCGATGGTCAGATCCACCGGACGTCCCCGGGCCATGGCCCGGATCTCGTCGAGGGCGCCCAGCAGCTCGGCGTCCTGTCGCAGGTCGATGCCGGTCTCCTCGGCGGTCTCCCGTGTCGCGGTGGCCACGAGGCCGTCGTCGCCGGGCTCGGACCGCCCTCCGGGGAACGAGATGTGCCCCGACCAGGGGTCTGCCTCGTGCTCGGCCCTTCGTATGAACAGCAGCTCGAGGCCTTCCCGGCCCGTCCGGAGGATGGCGGCAACCGCGGCCCGGGTCGTTGCGGGCCGGGCCACTCGCGCCGGGGCGCGCATCTCGAGGGCACGGTGGACGAGCCTCCAGCTCACAGAGCCCATTGTCGAGATTCTAGAACCCTTCCCCTACGGTGTCCCGGCGCGCGAGCGGCCACAGCGCGCCGATCCCGCCGAAGCCCGGGCGCGCTTGACGCAACGCGGCAACCCACGTAGCGTAGCTTTGAACGTCTTTCGGATACTCCGGATGCGCGAGCAGATCACGCGGGGGTTGCCCCCGCTGGACGACGAGTACCAGGGCCCAGCCTGGTGGCACCTGTCGCGTCTCGCCGAGATCCCCCACAGCGCCGGGATGAGGCGGATCGCCCTTCTCGGACTGGTCGTGCACCTGGTGGCCATCGCCACCGGCATCCTGAACGTGACCTGGGACTGGAACGGAATCCCGGTGCGCGTGGGGTCGTTCGAGGTGCCGGTCACCGTCTACCCGCCTTTCATCCTGAGCCTGCTGACCGCGGTCTGGCTGGGGCCCACCTGGGGCCTCGTGCCGGCCTACTCGGCCAATCTCGCGGGGGCGCTGGTCAGTGGAATGACGCCGTCGACCGCGGTTCTCTTTGCCCTCGCCGGCGCCCTCGAGGTCCTCATCTTCTGGGGGGCCATGGTCACGCTCAACATCAACCCGGACCTGCGAGGGCGCCGCGACATTCTCCGCTTCCTTTCCGTCTGTCTCATCGCTCCGACAACGGCCTCGGTCGCAGTCCTGATCTTCAACACCGCTCACGGCCTCGATCCTGTTGCGGGGCAGCGAATCTGGCGCGGGTGGATCGTCGGGGACATCCTCCAGGCGCTCCTCGTGGTGGCTCCGCTGCTGCACTTCGCCGGTCCCTCCGTGCGGTCGTGGATCGCCCGGCAGTTTGCGTCTCCGCCCCGGTACGAGGTCACCTACACCCGCGCGGCGATCATCGCCGCCACGACCTTTGCCCTGATCGCCATGCTCACCTTCGTGGGCATCTTCATGCTCCAGGACTCGCTGGACATCGATCCCGGCCTCCGAACCCGAAGCGGGGAGCTGCTCCTCCCACGCCTGAGGGAGATGCAGTTCTACCTGTTCGTGCTCGTGGCCGCGCTCACCGTGACGACCGGGATCTTCTCGACCGTCCTCGGGAGGATGGGAGAGCGCCAGCGCAGCCTCTCTCGACGCGAGAGCCTGACCGGCTGCTTCAACCGGCGGGCGTTCTACGAGCTCTTCCCGCGTGAGGTGGAGCGGGCCCACCGCCTGTCCCATGGCGTCTCCCTGGTCTTCCTCGACATCGACCACTTCAAGCGCATCAACGATCGACACGGTCACGAGACGGGCGACCGGGTGCTCCAGCAGCTCGCGGCGCGCCTGCGCGCGTCGGTCCGTGAGACGGACCTGCTGTTCCGCTGGGGCGGGGAGGAGTTCGTGGTTCTGCTGCCCCACACCGAACCCGACGCCGCCACCGTCCTCGCCGAGCGTGTCCGGGCCGCGGTGGAGGCGCGGCCGTTCCTCGAGGACGAGGCCTTCCGCCCGGTGCGGGTCACCGTGAGCGTGGGCACGGCCGGGGCCGCCGACTACCCGATCGATCCGGACGAGCTCCTGGCCCGGGCCGACGCCGCCTGCTATCGGGCGAAGGAGGCCGGTCGCAACCGCGTCGAGGCCGCGGCCGCTTGAGCCGCTAGATCTCGACGACCACCTTGAGGCCGTCCCGGGTCGAGGCGGACGCGAAGGCCTCGCCGGCCTTTTCCAGACGGAAGCGTCCGGTGACGAGCTCTCTCAACTCGACGTGACCGTCCTCCGCGAGCCGGATGGCTCGCGGGTACGTGTGCTTCATCCGCCGGGAGAGGACGAGGCTGAGGCCCTTGCGGCGCGCCGGCGAAGCCCGGAACGAGATCCGGTCCTCGGCGGGGATGCCGGCGAGCACCACCCGGGCCCCGGGCCGGACCGCGTCGACCGCTGCGTCGACCGCCGGATTCTCACCGGCGGCCTCGATCGCGGCGTCGAGGCCGCGTCCGCCCGTGAGCTCGAGGATGGTGCTGGCCTCGCGGCCCGCGTCGGCGGGCACCGCTTCGGCGCCCAGGGCGCGCGCGGCGTCGAGGCGGTGCGGGCGCGTGGGCAGATCGGTCGCGATCAGACGGGTGGCGCCCGCGAGCCGCGCGACCTGGAGGGCGAGGAGTCCGATGGGGCCGCAACCGAAGACCCCGACGGTCATGCCCGGGCGCAGATGGGCGAGGTCCACCGCGTGCAGCGCCACCCCGAGGGGCTCGAGCATGGCGCCATCGACGGTGGACAGAGCGTCCGGGAGGGGAAACAGGCAGCGCTCGGGCCAGGCCATCCACTCGCGCAGGGCACCGTCGTCTTCGCCGTAGCCGGCGAAGCGAACGGAGGGACACAGGTTCGGATGGCCCTCCCGGCAGAGGGAGCACTCGTCGCACGGGATCGCCGGATCGACGGCCACGCGACGACCGTCCTCGGTTCTTCCGGCGAGCTCGTGCCCGGGCGAGAGAGGCCGAGTGAGGGGCACCCCCCCCACCGATCCCTCCTCGAACCAGTGAAGATCAGAGCCGCAGATTCCCACTGCCTCCACGCGCACGAGGACCTCGCCGGGGGCCGGAGTCGGGCGTGGCTCGTCGTGGAGCCTAAGGTCCCCGGGACCGTGCAGGCGAGCGACCCTCATGCGGGCCCGGACCCGGCGGGACGACGGCCCCGCAGGCTACTTCTGGCCGTAGTAGGCATCGCGGCCGTGCTTGCGCAGGTAGTGCTTGTCGACCAGGAAGGCGTCGGGGCGTCGGGCATCGGGGGCAACGAGACGAACGTGGATCTCCATGCCGGCCAGGTACTCCAGAATCCGCGCGTTCTCCACCGCCTGGTGGGCGTCGCGGCCCCAGGTGAACGGTCCGTGGTGTGCGACGAGCACCGCCTCCACCTCCTCCGGGGTGACGCCCGCCTGGCGGAACGCCTCGATGATCACGGAGCCCGTGTTCCCCTCGTAGTCGCCGTCGACCTCCTCCCTGGTCAGGGGACGTGTCACCGGGACGTCTCCCCGGAAGTGGTCGGCGTGGGTGGTGCCCATGCACCGGAGGGGCAGCCCGGCCTGGGCCAGGGTGGTGGCGTGCTCGGAGTGGGTGTGGACGACTCCCCCGCAGGGGAATGCCCGGTAGAGCTCGAGGTGGGTGGGGGTGTCGGACGAGGGGCGCAGGTCGGAGC
>Ga0316576_10001475_pt1 | contig 12663 bp, 8 predicted proteins | sample S0NA_FD_203075 | JGI IMG/M metagenome (GOLD analysis project Ga0316576, IMG submission 203075) | Rhizosphere microbial communities from salt marsh grasses in Alabama, United States - S0-2_050615r3r5 | ecosystem: Host-associated > Plants > Roots > Rhizosphere | place: USA: Alabama | collected... | reverse complement strand
CGCGGTACTCCTTTGCTATAGTCGTACACGATCTGGCACGCCGCATCCGTAAATATGGGGCGTTCCGCCCCCGCGCGAGCGAGGCGGTGGCGGATGTAGGAGAGAGTCTCATGCTCGGAGAGGACTCCCAAATGATAGCTAGCTGAAATGCGCTGGGCGAGCTGGCGGAGTTCCCGGCACTCCAGCTTGTGCTTGAGCTCGGGCTGGCCAACCAGAACGACCTGCAATAACAGGTCTTTGTCCGCGTTGATGTTGGAGAGCATGCGAAGCTCCTCCAAACTGTCTACGCTAAGGTTTTGGGCCTCATCCACGATGAGGACCGTACGGTCGCCTCGAGCATACTGCCTGATCAGGAACTTTTCGAAGATGTCGTGTAGGGTTACCTGATCGCGGTGACGGTGGTCCTGATTGAAAGCGAGCATAACCCAGCGCAGGAGCTCCCGCTCGAGCTTCGCCGTGTTGCTAATCAGGCCGACGGTGATCTGGCTTTCGACGCGATCGAGCAAACGTCGAACCAGAACGGTCTTGCCAGACCCAACCTCGCCCGTGATGACGGTAAAACCCGCCTGGTTGAGCACCCCGTACTCCAGAACAGCATAGGCCATGCTGTGCGGTGCCCCCAGATAGAGAAAGCTCGGATCCGGGAGCAGGGAAAACGGCTTTTCACGCAAGCCATAAAAGGCCTCATACATCGGATCACCTTATTGAGGCGGGCGCGGTCCCTTGCAGGATTTGGGCTAAGTCGTTGGTTGAGAGAGCATGCGGTTTCGGCGGGGAGCATATTCGTCGAGGCCGTGGAATAGCAGTCACTTCACCTAGACCAGATTGAGAAACAATTCCCGGCGTGGTCGGCTTTGGTTGGACTTGGGCTCACGAGGCGATTCCCGCTTATGCGGAAATCGGGTGCACTTTGTTTCGTTGCGCCTTGTCTCGAACGATCGTGCCGGCCTGCCGCTCCAACAAGCGCCCTTGCCGCCCGCGCACTTGGCCTAAAGCTCAACCCTCCGTAGCAGCACCGTCCTCGGCGCGTTGGAGCGTCTTCCAGACCGCATTCAGCACGGACGGCCTGGCGAGCGCTGTTTGGGGAGAGACCAATGGTGCTTTTCACTACAAACGTGCTCGCGCGTTACGCTGTTGCATCCTTGGCACCGCTGGGTCCGGCCTAAGCTCCCCCGACTAGCTTGGCTAGAAAGCGAGGGGGGCGCAAACGCCCCCTCCCTGATTTCCGCGCTCTCGCCGATAGTGCCGCCGGCTCAGGTCGCGATGCGCGTCACTGCGGACCGACGCTCCGCCGCCGAACAGATCTTGACCCTCCTTCCTGGGCTGCGCCGCTGTACCAGGTAAGGTTTCGTGATGATCCTATCGACCTCGAGCAAATCCTGGTCGACTTGCGGATCGGCCGCGGCTAGGTCAGCCCCAAATGGCCCAGCGAGTGATTATCCGAGCTGTAACGAAACTTGTTCTCGGGTTTCCCTCGATGTGTAGGCTCAAATTTTTTCGGGCGCCCTGAGACAGAAATCAAACTGAAGCTGCTTCACGTTGCCTAGAGTGACTGGCTCATAGACCCACTTCGTCCCCTTGCCGGAACTATCCTTCGCCGTCCGCCGCGATAGCCTCTTTAAGCGTAACCAAGCTACCTGGCCGGCACAAAGTCATTCAATCGAAGGCCGTCTGCTGAGGGGTCTTGGACGTTTCCTATTACCAACTAAACAGTCTTTTAGCGAAAGCTGACGGCTTGAATGACCTCTTCGCACCATTGATATTGCCGTTCAGCTCTCGCCTCCATTTGACGATTTTCTCTGCTGAAGACATTTTGACAACTGTTAATAGTAGCCCGCTGCGGAGCTGGCCTCGGCAGACTTGTTCAGCACGGTACCGATGATATGTTTGTCGCCAAGAAGTCGGTAGGCCTGTTCGAGCTGGTCCGTAGTGGTCTTGCTGTCCTCGATGACCAACATCACCGCGTCCAGGTGAGGCAGAAAGGCGAGTACGTCGTCGGTTGTGAGCAGAGGCGGCATGTCAAATAGGATTAGGCGGTTCTCGTAACGGGTCTTGAGTTCCTGCACCAACTGAATCATGCGTGGGGATGAAAGCATCTCGGAGGACTGCGTGAAAGATTGGTTCCCAGGAAGAATGGTCAGGCGCTCCACACCGGGGTGGATGAGGATATCGCCGAGCTCAACTCCTTCTGTTAGGTAGTCGCTGATGCCCCGTGTCGGGGAGTCCCACAGGTAGCGACCCAGGGTCGGACGCCGCAGGTCCAAGTCCACCAGAAGGATCGTCTGGTTCACGTCCTGGGCGAGGCTGATCGCCAAATTGACGGCCGTGAGGGTCTTTCCGTTCCCGTCCATGGGGCTGGTCACAGCAAAGGTCTTCCAGCCGTTGGTCCTCATGCGCTGGAGCACGTGGGTCCGCAGGACCTTGTAGGCATCCGCGATGACGTCTTGCTGTTGAGTAAGAATGATCCGGTTGTCGCGAAGACGGGTTGCATCCACCGGCACCGTGGCGGTCTTGCGGTAGCTGACTTTGACCTCGGTGGGGGGCGCGGTCGTTTGGCGCATGTCGCGCCCGTCCCCGCCCCGTTTGGCTTCGGCCCCAGAAGCGATGGCGCCGGCAGCCGACTGTTGCTCCGCCCGGGCTCGTTCCAGCGCCGCCTTAATTCGTTCCATGGACGACCCTCTACATCAGGACGTTGGATGACTGACCGACAACAGAATCAGCTCGATTCGTTGTAGCAAAATGAACCACAGGACGTCGAGTGGCATCACAAAGAAATGCACGACCGCGAGGGCGACCAAGAGGGCAGCAAGTATCCCAAAGATCCAGGCGGTCATACCCAGGAGTCGTCGGCGCCGATCCGCTGCGGTCGTTATGAACGGGATCGCCGCGAGCGGCGGGGCCCCCGTGATAGCAAGGACCGCCCGGGCCCCGTGGACACCCTTGTCCAGGATCTCTCGTAGGGCCACGTTGCCGACGCCCCCGGCAACCGACGCGATGATCCCCAAGGTCAAGATGGCAGGTCGGTTGGGTTTGAACGGCTCCTCGGGGAAAAGGGGAGGCTCGATTAAGGTGAAGCGCTCGCCCTTCTGTTCCGTTTCCAGGGATTTGGCGAGCTCTGCCTGCATCTGTTTCTCCTTCACCTCCTTGTAGCTGGCCCGAGCGTTCTCGTAGTCACGCATCAACATGGAATACTCCTGCTCGATGCGTGGCGCGGCCATGATGCGCGCTTCAAACTTTTTCAGCTCCTCTTCCAGCTCGACTCGGGTCTGCTTGAGCGCATCCAACTGAAGGCGTGCGGCCTCATAGCGCGCTCGAAGCTGGACGAATGCTGGATTGTCCGGACTACGGGTGGAACGCGCCCCCTGGGTTCCAAGAGCTCTCCGAGCTTGCTCCAGCTCGCGCTGGGACTGGACAATGGCGCCCCGAAGGGCGATCACATCAGGGTGGCTGCTGGAATAACGTTCCTGAAGCGCCTTGAGCTGGGCGCTGAGACCAGCGAGCCGCAGCTCTATCGAGGTGGCGTCGGGCTCACCCACCACACCGCGCAGGGCAGCGATCTCCTTCTCCATCTGGACCCGATCGGGGTGGGTCGCCGAGTAGCGGGCTGCGATCCCAGGGTACTGGGTCTCTAGCTCCTGAAGTCGAGCTGCCGGACTCGACGGCATATAGGGGCTTAGCTGGCTAAGCTCAGTCTCAAGATAGATAAGCTGCTCTTCGGCCGTCTGGATTGCCCTCGCATTCTCCCGCAGACGTTCGTCCGTACGCGTCATCCACTCCCGATTGACCGACGTGAATTGAGGTAAGTTGTCGGTATGCGTCTCCTTGAACTGTGCGAGCTGGGCCTCCAAGTCGGAAATCTGCTCGTTGAGCCTGTTGGCTTCGGCCGAAAGAAACTCAGTCGCCTCCGTTACAGCAGCCTGTCGCTGCTCAATGTTTTCGTTGAGGTAAAGGGTCACCAGGTCGTTCGCCACCTTCTGCGCGAGATCGGGCGACACACTGTCGTAGGAAAGCGTGAAGGCAATCGTCGGACCCGATTCGCGTTTGCGGCGGCCTAGGTCGGCGGTGATCATCTGCACGTTGATGGCACCCCGCATGGCATCGACTGCCGCGTTCATTGTCTGCTTGGCGCGCAACTCTGGGTAAAGACCATGGCCTGCGATGATCTTTGCCAGATTTTCCGTCGTCATGACGCGCTGGTTGATCACCTGGATGCGCTGATCCGCATATCCAGTCACGGTCGTGCGCACCAGGTCATCCGGAACCTCAGGTTGCTCGATCAGAATCGTTGCTGTCGAGCGGTACAGGGGGGGAAGTAACAGGGCCGCCAAGGCTGCCAACAGTGACAAAGCAAGTGCCGGCACGATTAGCTGCCACTTTCGGCGTTTCAGGATCGCCAGGTAATCGTCAAGGGTTCGTTCGCTATCGCCCACGTCCAAGCCTACTCCAGGATTGCTGCGCACTCTTAGGGTTCCAGAGGGGACTTCTTCGGGTTCGTGCCGACGAGAGACCCTGAGCTCTCTCCATTCTCGCTTTCGATCATGCGATTCGGTTATCACAAATACGGGGAAGCAGTTTCCAGCTAAGCCCGATTTCAACATTCACGTGTCGCGAGTTCGCCCGCCCTCGGGCGTGATTCTCCCTCGCCTTCCGTTGCTCCCCGTATCCGTAGCATGCCGATTTGGTCGATGGGATGCCACACTACAGGACATCTCGACGATCTCAAGGTGCTCGGGCGGTGCAGGTGTGCACCGGCGTTTCCATGCGCGGAAGCGAATAAGCATGAAAATGGCGGGGCTCGAAAGCGGGGCTTTTCGATCGCCGTCCTGACAAAGTCCCAATGATAGGATTCATGAACGTCCCCTACTGTATCTGTCAGTCCCAAGTCGCGCAAAGCCGAGGGGGACGGGCGGGCCGCTCAGCCGATGAAGCGTGCCACGCAATGTCACAGGTCCCAAGGCCGACTCCAGTTGAGAGCCAGGAAGACCGCATTGGATACGGCCTCCCCAGGGACCGACTCGCGCTCCTGCCAGCGGAACCGATAACCCGCCGACAGCCGCCAGTGCCTGGCGATGTTATAAGCAAGGAGCGGGGCGACGGAGACATAGGTTCGGTTTTCAAGCCCCTGCCTACCATCTGGCCTGCGGTTACGATAAGCCTCGGCCCCTAACCCGAAATCCCAGCGATCCCCCAAAGGATAGTCGAACTGCGTGTAAAGCCCCGTGGTATCTAAAACTTGACCCGAGCCGCTGGGTAGCAACTGGCGACGCGCCTCGAGCCGGAGCCCACCCCCCACCTCGAACTCCCGTTGGTAGCGGAGTTGAAATGTTGGCCCCGAACTGCTCTCTGTTACCTCGAGCCCGTCGGAACCAACGCGGGTCTGCTCAGTGCGGCGCAGACCCATTTCAGCCCCCAGCGAGGAGCGCTCAGAGATGGCGTAGCCTGCACCAACGAGCAGGCCCATGTTGTCGTATTTGTTGTCGATAGCCTTGGCTTCATACCGGCCGTAGTCGATCCGACCCGTGAGACGCAGTCTCTCTGTGGCCCGATAGATGCCGGCAAGCCCCACTGCACCTAAGCGGTAATCAGTGTAGTCCCTAAAAAGCGGGCTCTGAGGATCGTCGTATGTCACATCGAGGTAGCCCGCGTCCACCTCGAGAGTGCTTCGGTCGGATAGCTCGTAACTCCACGCGGGATTTATCTCCCAGCGATCTTGTTGGCGATTTATTTGAACCAGCCCGGTTGTCGCAACCTCGCTGTCGATGGTGGATTTCGACTCGAAACGAGCACCGAGGCGGAACCTCTGACGCTCCAGCCGATAGCCGAGGTCGAGTCCGGCGAAGCCACGCGTATTGTTTAGGTCGGAATAGTCGGGATATCGCGTCCCACCCAAGCCGAGATAAATACCCGTGTTGCTGTTCTCCGTGCTTCGGATGGCCCGAAAAGTGGCGTCGACCCTAGCAGAGAAGCCTGCTTCCGGGTTTTCGCGCACAAACCGGACGTTGTCGTCGTAACGCGTTTCGAGTCTTGCACTTGGGCGCACCTGCCAGCGATCAGCGACTGCACCGCCCGGAACAAGAGCGGAAAGGACGAGCGTGAGCGCGACGAGAAACCGAACGCCGAAGTACTCGCGCCCGGCCCGGGCGCAGGGCGGTTGGGTTTGCGGCAGCTCTTTCCAAAACATGCTTTGACGCGCCTGGGTCAGGGGACCAATACGGTATCACCGGGGCGAAGACGGATGTTCTGCTCTAACCCCTGCCCTTTCTCAACTTGCTTGTAATTGAACGGCAACACCTGCTCGCCGCCGCCCTCGCGGCGTAGAATCTTGATCTTGGCGCGGTCGGCAAAGGGGGTCAGGCCGCCGGCCATAGAGAGTGCCTGCAACACATCTACGTACTGATTAATCAAATAGACACCCGGCTTCGCGACCTTGCCCGTCACGTAGATTCGGTTACCCAGGTTCTCCTGGAGGGTCACAGTGACAACGGGGCTCGGGATGTACTTGACGATCTTCGAGGTGAGCGCTTCGGTCACTTGCGCAATCGTCTTACCCGCCGCTTGGAGGTCTCCGGCCAAAGGGAAAGAAATTCCACCGTCTGGTCGCACCAGAACCGTCTGCTGCAGATCCGGCTCTCGCCAGACGGACACGAGCAACACGTCGCCGGGTTGGATCACATAGTCGACGTCGGCACCAGCCGCCAGCAGGGTCGGGGCCCGCACTGCGCAGGTAATCGCTAGGACGGCGCAAGCCAAGATCAGGCTTAGCCGCGTATGCTGTCGTGCAAAAAGCCCGTGTCTCATATCGCTCCCCACTGAAATTGCTCTCCGGGACCTCGGCCGCTCCTGCCTCCCCTGGCTGGCTTTCCTGGCTCGGTCGGCCTGACTTACCTTAGCGTTGAGCGGGACATAAGGACTGACCTTTGCTGCCGGGACTACTGTGTCCCGCCCAAGGCCGGAGGAAGAGTATCATGAGGAGGGACCTTTGCGCTCGCCGTTGGAGCTGGGGTTGAGCACTTCGTCAACGTCGAGGCCCACGCAAAGATGGCAGTAGCCGGCAATCTGGACGACGGCCGCCGGCCGGGCGCTCAGCAAGGATCACAAGATCCACATGATGAAGCCTAACGTAGCAGCACCGGTGAGAATGCCAGCCCTCCCGGCCCAAGCCTAGGCGATGACCTAGCGAGTGAGCAGACCTGTAATCCTGCGAACATATTCGTGCGTCTCCGCGTACGGAGGAATGCCCTGATGCTGCTCGACCGCCGCCTCCCCGGCGTTGTAGCTGGCCAGAGCCAGCTTCACGTCCCCGTTGAAGCGGTCCAGCAGCCAGCGCAGATAGGCCATACCCCCGCGCAAATTTTGCTCTGGGTCCCAAACATCCTTCACGCCAAAGCGCTCGGCTGTCTCGGGGATGAGCTGCATAAGGCCCTGAGCGTCTTTCGGGGATCTGGCGTTCGAGTCAAAATTCGACTCCACCTCCACGACGGCAAGCACCAGCGCCGGGTCCAGCCGAAACTCCGGCGCCAAGGTCCGCACGAGGGCCTCTACTCGTGCGGTGGCCAGTTTCGGTTTCCGCGACCCCGAAGCGGATCCAGAAGTCGCGCTGTTGATTGGGCATGCCACATTTTCCTTTGGCCTAACACGGAGCAACTGCAGCATACTGCGGGCCTGGGGATGCTTACGGCTCGCTGCCAGCGCGAACCACGCCGCAGCCAGGGCATCGTCCCGCTCAACGCCCCGCCCATGCGCGTAGACCCGCCCCAGATAATACTGCGCGTCTGCATATCCGCGCATGGCCGCCTTACAGTACAGCCGGATAGCCCGGGTGGCATCCGTGGTCACGCCTTCCCCGTTCTCGTAACGCCGCCCCCACTCCGTAAGCGTGGCATTGTTGGCTCTTGCGTAGATGCGGTCGAAGTCAGCCGCAACCGCTCCGGCGGGCACTGTCAGAAGAGGCCCAGCCAAAATGCAGGCCGACAGCGCGAGCGCCATACTCCCCCCCGCAACACCACCACCGCGCCTGCCCGTTGCGGACCGCTCTTGCAGGCTCCCAGCGCCCCCGCCCACACTCGCACCGTCCAGGTATCGGCTCCCCGAGAGTTGCTCAGCCAAGACAGCCATCACCAATCACCGTTGATTTCAACTCGAACTCCAGAAGAGAACGCGCTCATGATCCACTGGGCGAATCATAGCGGTCTCCCGGTGAATTCAGCGCCGAAGAGTTCGTTGTGAAGTCAGGAAAGACGGCCACTGGCGCCTTGCGCCGCCTCGATCAGGTCATCGAGGGAGTGGAATCAGCTGCGCACTGCCAGTGCGCGCGACGGCGCAGACGCCGCACCGCGACGAAGCGCGGAGCGCTCATGGGCGTACGCGACGCAAGACCGCCAAGCGCCTGCCGACGCCGTGCTCGCTGAGCAAAGACTCTATCAGCCAGTCCACTTCGACCTGCAGCTTGCCAATCTGCCGGTAGAGGCGATCGCGCTGCTCCTCGTCGCGCCGCTGGCCGCGACCGAACGCCTCCAGCAACGCCTCCAACGCCTGCTTTTTCCAGGTGTTGAGCTGGCTGACATGCACCTCGTACTCCGAGGCAAGCTCGGTCGCCGTCTTCTGTCCCTGATCGCTCCAGCGCCACACACGCCTTGAACTCTTTGCCGTATCGCTTACGCTTTCTTTTCGGCCCGTTACTGCCTCTGTGGCTCTATCTCAAGGGGATCGCTCAAAATCGGGACCACTTAATAGCTCCGTCGGGGATATAACCTCACCGCACGCAACACATCTGCTTGAAAGTCCCGAGCACGCCGACTCCGTTGGCTCCACGCAAGACGGCAGGCCGCCCACTACGGCACCACCTCCCGATGCACGATGCGGAGTCGCTGCGATGCCGAGGGTCGGCTTAGGGTCAAACGATTGCGTATCCACTCAGACGCGTCCAGCCAGGTATCCACCGTCGCGACGACATCCCCAGATTCGAGGATCTGTACATCGATGACGTCGAAATCGCTCCCGGCGTACGATTGCACAAGCTCCAATTCATACTCCGGATTCTGCAGGAGATCAGCCTGGCTGTCGCCGAACTCGCCTCCTAGCACCTCACGTAGCACGGCCACATTGCCGGTTTGGAGGGCGTTGAAATACGTTTGCAGCAAACGCTGCGCCTCGTCTCGAGGCTCGGGTGTTTCGCTGCCGCTCACCCCGACACATAGCAGGAGTAAGCCAACCCATACCCATGTGGTTAGGCGCGTGAAGCGACTCCCGTCGTGGGATCTGGAGATTCTATTCTGACCTTTCGACGACGATGGCAACATAATTGCTATTCGCTCTTGTGGTTAATCCACTATTTCCACCGAGGGAAACCCTGACCGTACCGTTCGGAACGTACAGTGGCATCCGGTAAAGCCGCAAGCTCGGCGCGTTTGGGTTGCTCGTGCCGACCATCTCCCCAGTGTCGAGGAATCCGCTCAACCACTCCGGAACAGAGTTTGCGTTCGCGTCATAGGCGACAAAAAGGTCTGCGTTTCTATCGACATCGAAGGTTACATAGCTCGCAGCTACCTCGTTGCGGTCGGCATTTGCTGTCATGATCCAACGACCCTCCGTCAAGGTCGCCGGTATGCCAGTTAAGGTGTAATTCTCATCAATATAATAGTTGTTTCCCGGTCCAAGCAGATTCTGCTGCACGAGCTTGCTTGTCGACAGAGTGAGATTACGCAGAAAGAAGGGCAGTGGTCGCTGCGCACCGGGGCTCAGAGAATTGTGCCATAAGTACGACATCACACGATAGCCGAGGCCATTGGGATGCAGCGTATCCGAGAATAAGCTTTGATACTGCACTGTCGCGCTTGGCATGAAGAACGTGAAGAAGTCGGGGCCAAGAGCAATACCCGTAAGCTCGTTTTCAATTACACCAATGTACTCTCGGATACGATTATTGGAACGGGACGTATAAGGCGACGTCGAGTTGAATGTCGGCGGCGGCAAGGCCACCACGGGCTCGATTGCCGACGCGACAAGCCTGTTAATTAACGCCTGCATGTTCTGCTTGAATGTGCCGTCACAGCTGGTACCAGTGCAGCCAAGCCCAGACGGAATCTGTGCGAGCGCATCGTTAGTCCCAAGCTGCACCAAGGCCGTATCCATGCCGGCATGGCGCCGGATTATGGAGTCCACACGCAGAAGTGCGGCCTGATAGCTCGTGTCACCGCCAATACCCTCGTTAAACACCAAATTCGTTGGCGTGGGACTCGTTTGATCAAGCAGATCCGTAAGAGCCCCCTCGTACCCCTGGAAGCCAACAATTCGACCCAAGGTGGAAATGTTGTCTGCGGGGAAGAAATCTCCGGTGCCGTTGGTGATGCTGTCACCGATGCCAACGAAGTATTCACCCCCTAAACCGACCACCGGGTTAACATCGCGTGCGATTTCCCTTCCCACTGCATCGCGCAGTATGGCGACGACCTCGTAATTACCGCCCGCGAGCCCGCCGAAGTCAACCACGTAGGGCGCTGCAGGATCAACGGTTTGATTGGAGCCGTTTAAGCTGAACTCCACCGTGGCATCGACGGGAGCATTCAAGGTCACTGCGCTCGCACGAATCGAATGCGCGGAGCTGGTCAGGTAGGAAAGGGGGGAACTCAACGCGATCACGGGCGCCGATGACGGAGGATCGATGCGTACGTTATCAAAGCGGGCGCGATCCTGCGTGTAAAGTGCGATTGTACCGCTCACATGGCTGTCGTCGGTTACGGCAAACACCGGCTCCCCGCTACGCCAAACAATGATGTTCGGACCGCGCACTTCGACCTCAAGCCTCAGCACTTCGTTCCGGCGGTAGCCGCGGGAATCCGTGCCCAATGAACTGTAAACACCATTGACACGCCTCTCAAGGCGCGTGAACCCGTAGCGTGAATTGATGCTCAGGCGGTAGAAATTGTTGGCATCGCGGTATCGAAAGAGGACGCCGATATCATCGGCTTTTCCGACCGCGAGATACTCCGCATCAACACGGAAACGATAGTCCATCAACCCAAGCCCCCCGCCCAGATAGGCGTAGGACCCAAGGTGAAAACTGTCGTCGTATGACTGCGTCGATTCAATGGCCACATTCTGCGTCAGACTGCCTCCGATTACGGCCCAATCGGATGAGGTGTTCGTCTGATCAACTACGAGCCAACCGCCTAAGTCACCATCCGAAAAATCGTCGCTAAAGGGCAGCAGCTGAGCGCCGCCCCCCGCTCCCTGCAAGGTCGCTGCCCCCAGGATGATGTTCCCGGTGACGGTCTCCTGCAGATATTTCAGCGTGAGGGTCTGCCCAGCGCTGGCCGCGCGGTAGCTGATCTCGACACGGTTGTCATAGGGACCAGTGAGGTTCTCAATCGTCTGGCTGATAGCCGGAGCACTGCTATCACTGAGCGATACTTCCAGGCGTCCCCGGGACAGCGCCCCGCCTAGATAGACCGCCAAGGTGCGCTCGCTGGTGTCGGCCGGAACGCTGAACTGGAAGCCCTTGCCAACATAGGTGGCGCTGGCTGTCTTCCCCGTGTTATCCCCTTGGTACAGGAATGTCCGCGTGGAGGCGCTGGCAGTCGGCGTGCCATCGGCCCACACCCACGTCATGCGGGTGCTCGGGGCCTTGGTCCAGGACCCCGCAGCGCCCCCAACTTGCACCAAGTCTCCAATCTGCGGCATCACGCCGCTCTTGCGGTTGACGCTGGTGGCGCCCCCGAGACCCCAGTGGGTCCAGTCGGCGCTGCCCTCGGCGGTGAGATCAAAGGTGCTGCCCGGCAACGGCGTGGTGATCGACGCGGTCAGCTGAGCAACACCCACAGCATTGGCTACGGTGCCGAGCCCCAGCAAGACAGCCCCCAGAAGCACCCTCGCGGGCGTCGATCTCCGACAGGGCTTCACCAAGTATCGTTGCCCTAACGCGATACGTTTTATCATCTTGCAAATTTCCCGTGCGTGCGCCTCGAAACGCTTATTGCAGGCTCGCTCAGCCGGCCTGATGGTAACTTCATCCCTACCCGGGATCAGAGTTCGGCGGCGATGTAGTCGTTTTCGTTGAAGGCCGCTTGGCTGGTGCCACCGATCCGGACGATCCATTGGACACAGCTACCCTTAGGCTACCAGAGTGTACCGAACAGAGGAGGGGAGGACAAGAACGCTCATGGATCCGCAGCCTTGACTGCGCTCAAGGCGCCGGCGCGCATCTGCTGCGCGCCATGGAGAACGAAGCGAACGCGCGTAGTCCCCGGTAGGCGGAGGCAACATGCAGAGCGCGTCCGACACGCCGTCAAGCCAGTCGCGAAGGGCGTGGCGAAGCCGCTCCCGGAGTGCGGCGTACCGGGGCAACAATGGCTGTCGCCAAGGAGCGAGTCCGTCCGGCGGCAGGAGCCCCCGGACGGATTCACGAGCGACACGCGACACTCCGGCGCGGGTTGGGTCCGCGGCAACACCGCGTGCGGGCTCGGCGCCGAGTTATCTGTCAGGGCGCGTTCCCACCGAACAGCCGGCGCCGGACCTGGCGGACCAGAGGACGCAATGTCGACCACCGCGATGGCTTCAGCATCTGCAGATCAGCGTTGTCCACGTTGATGTAGTTGACCGGGAACGTGCCGCCGGCGGATTTCCCGTGCCGTGTCCGTGGCAGGCACCGCGCAAAGCTCTCCGAAG
>Ga0316576_10001474_pt1 | contig 12663 bp, 13 predicted proteins | sample S0NA_FD_203075 | JGI IMG/M metagenome (GOLD analysis project Ga0316576, IMG submission 203075) | Rhizosphere microbial communities from salt marsh grasses in Alabama, United States - S0-2_050615r3r5 | ecosystem: Host-associated > Plants > Roots > Rhizosphere | place: USA: Alabama | collected... | reverse complement strand
CGGCCACGATGCGACTCGGCGCCCGGTAGAGCTCGGCCAGTTGCTCCACCGACACGATCGAGGCCGGATCGACGACCGGCTGCTCACCGGGCTGACCGTCCCCGGTCACGCGATCATCGGTCACGCCGTCCCCGGTCACGCCGTCATCCCTTCGCCGACGCCCACGTGTCCCCCCAGGAGACGTTGACCTCCAGCGGGACGTCGAGTTCGGCGGCGTCGCGCATGAGAGTGACGACCAGATCACCGACGGCGTCGTGCTCCGCGTCGGGCACCTCGACGATCACCTCGTCGTGCACCTGCAGCACGAGCCGGCTGTCGTACCCGCCGGCCACCAGTGCCTCGTCGATGTGCACCAGCGCGACCTTGAAGATGTCGGCCGCCAGACCCTGGATGCCGGCGTTCATCGCCTGTCGTTCACCGGCCTGGCGGACCCGGAAGTTCGAGTTCATCAGCTCGGGGATCGGACGGCGGCGCCCGAAGAGCGTCTCGGTGTACCCCCGCTCGCGGGCCTCGATCACGGTGCGGTCCATGTAGTTCTTCACGTTCGGGAAGGCGACGAAGTACGCGTCGAGGATGACGGCGGCCTCCTCGGTCGGGATGTTGAGGCGCTGACCGAGTCCGTAGGCCTCCATGCCGTACGCGAGCCCGTACGAGACCATCTTCGCCTTCGATCGCTGTTCGACCGTGACCGATGCCGGGTCGACGCCGAACACCCGGGCAGCGGTCGCGTTGTGGATGTCCTGACCGCTGGTGAACGCCTCGATCAGCCCCGGATCCTTCGCCAGGTGGGCGATGCAGCGCAGCTCGATCTGGTTGTAGTCGGCGACCAGCAGCATGGTGCCGGGCGCCGGCACGAAGGCCCGGCGGAACTGGCGACCCTCGTCGGTACGCACCGGGATGTTGTGCAGGTTCGGCTGATCCGACGACAGTCGGCCCGTCCGGGCGACGGTCTGGTTGAAGGTGGCGTGGATCCGGCCGTCGGCGCCGACCTCCGCGAGCAGGCCCTCGCCGTAGGTGCTGCGGAGCTTCTCGACCTCGCGGTAACGCATCAACGGCTCGAGGAACTCCGGCCACTGGTCCTTGATCTTCTCGAGCGTCGCCGCGTCGGTCGAGTAGCCGGTCTTGGTCTTCTTGCCGGGCGACAGACCGCGCTCGTCGTAGAGGATCTCGCGTAGCTGCTTGGGCGAGTTGAGGTTGAGGTCGTCGCGACCCGCCACCTCTCGCAGTGTCGCCTGCAGCGACTGCGCCTCGTCGCCCAGCCGCTTGCCGAGTGCGCGCAGCTCGTCGACGTCGACGCCGATCCCGACGTGCTCCATCTTGGCGAGCACCAGCACGAGCGGGTTCTCGATCGTGCGGTACAGCTCGGCCATCCCCTGCGCCTCCATGCTCGCCACGATCGGCTCGGCGAGTGCGTTGACCGCCAGGGCGTCGCGGGCGGCGAGATCGGCGTCACCCAGTGACGTGCCGTCGAGGTCGAGCTGACCCGCGCCGGCGACGTCGTCCGACGGCCGGGCGAACCTCGTGTACTTCTCGATCAGGTCCGGCAGCGTGTACCTCGCCTCGGCGGGATCGATCAGGTACGCGGCGATCGCGGTGTCGAGGGTGAGGCCGCGGACCTCGACGTCGAACTCGAGCAGCGACCGCATCAGCGGCTTCACGTTGTGACCCCGCAGGTTGCGATGCGCAGCGATCGCCGAGCGGACGGCATCGTCGGCCACCACGTCCGCGGGGATCCACAACACCTCGGCGACCGACGCGTCGGTGACCACGGCAACACCGGCGAGCGGGCTCCGGCCGGGCTCGCCCGACCACGTCGCGGCGATGTCGAGCGCGTTGGCCGCGTGCACCGCTGCTGCCGCATTGGCGGGCGACGTCGCCGTCGTCACTTCCGCGACGATCTCGGGGCGTTCCTCCTCCGGCCCGAGGTCGACGGAGCTGCCCATCGCCGACAGGGCCTCGTCGAGCCGTCCGGCCAGTGTCCGGAACTCGAGGAAGTCGAACAGGCGCTTGAGTTCGTCGGCGTTCGGCGTGACACCGAAGTCGTCGATGTCGACCTCGACCGGGGCGTCGTGGCGCAGGACCATCAGCTCGAGATTCCGCCGGGCGCGTCCCTCGTGCTCGGCGAGGTTGGCCCTCAGCTTCGGCGTCTGCTCGTCGACGTGGTCGAAGATGCCGTCGAGGCCGCCGTAGGTGTTGATCAGCTTCGCGGCGGTCTTCTCCCCGACGCCGGGGACGCCCGGCAGGTTGTCGCTGTTGTCGCCCCGCAGGGCCGCGTACTGCGGATACAGCGTGGGCGCCACGCCCGTACGTTCCTCGATGCCCGCCTCGTCGTAGAGCACGTAGTCGCTGACCCCCCGCTTGTTGTAGAGCACCTTGACGTCGGGGTCCCGGACGAGCTGGTAGCTGTCGCGGTCGCCGGTGACGATGATGACCCGGTGACCGGCGTCGACGAGCCGATCGGTGACCGTCGCGATGATGTCGTCGGCCTCCCAACCGGACAGGTCGACGGCAGTGATGCCGACGGCGTCGAGCACCTCGCGCACGAGCCCCATCTGCTGGCGGAGGATGTCGGGCGCTGCGTCACGCTGTGCCTTGTACAGCGGTTCGGCCTCGTGCCGGAAGGTCGGTTCGGGGCGATCGAACGCCACGAGCACGCCATCAGGGGTGTGGTCCTTCAACACGTTGATCAGCATCGACGTGAACCCGAACACGGCGTTCGTGACCTGCCCACTGGCCGTGGCCATGTCGGTCGGCAGCGCGAAGAACGCGCGATACGTCAGGGAATTGCCGTCGACGACGAGGTAGGTCCCCAATGCTCCTGGCCCTCAGTCGCCGCCGGGCCGCAACGAGCCGTCGAGGATCCGGTCGGCCACGTCACGCATCCTGGTCCGTTCGCTCATCGCGGTGCGCTGGATGAAGCCGAATGCGTCGTTCTCGGACATGCCCCGTTCGTCCATCAACACGCCCTTGGCCCGATCGATCACCTTGCGCGACTCGAGCTGCTCGCCGAGGGCGTCGATCTCACCCGTCAACGAGCGCAGCTCGCGGAAGCGCCCCATGGCGACCTCGATCGCCGGGATCAGGTCGCTCTTCTGGAAGGGTTTCACGAGGAATGCGAGCGCCCCGGCGTCGCGGGCCTGCTCGACCACCTCGCGCTGGCTGAACGCCGTGAGCATCAGCACGCCGCAGATCTTCTCGCCGTTGATGATGCGGGCGGCTTCGAGGCCGTCCATGCCGGGCATCTTGATGTCGAGGATGGCCAGGTCGGGCTGCAGGCCACGTACCAGTTCGATCGCCTGGTCGCCACGGCCGGTTTCGCCGATGACCTCGTAGCCCTCCTCCTCGAGGGTCTCGCGCAGGTCCATGCGGATGATGGCCTCGTCCTCGGCGATCACGACACGCAACGGCATGGCTCTTATCTAGCAGGTGGTGGCCGGGTTGCGGTCCTGCGCCGTCACGAGAACGCTGCCGACATCGCCCGGCTGACGGGCCGGCACAGCGTCCGCAGCCGTTCACACCCGTCGACGCCGATCGCGTCGTACGGGGCGGCAGCCAGCTCGTCGGTCCGCGCCTCGATCCACTGCCGCCGCTCGCGGCCGAGGTCGGTGACGTCGAGATCCGGATCGAGCCAACCCCGCTCCCGCAGCCGCTCCTCCGCCGCGAGCCAGTCGTCACCGCTGCGCTGGCGGGTGGCGCGCAGGATGTCCGCCGAGACGTCACCGGTGGCGGCGTGGCTGACGAGCGCCTCGCACCCGTCGAGGCCCTCGATCGTGAGGGCTGCGATGTGACCGTCACCGCGGTATTCGCGGAGCAGCGTCTGAGCATGCCAGAGGACGAGGTGCGCTTGGTCGGGCCACGACAGCGATGCATGGCCGGCGAACAACGGCCGCCCCTGCGGACGTTCCGCAGCAGCGAGTGCCGCGCTCCTGGCGAGCGCTGCGGCTTCGACGACGGTCTCGCTCTCGACGTACTCCGGGGCGAGGCGCCGGATCATGCGGTCGGCCGCCCGGAGCCGGGCCGCGGTCACCTCCGCAGGGCTCACCCGGTCCCAGACGCCCTCCATGCTGCGCCGCACGAGCCCTGGGTCGAAGTTGAAGAAGGTGGCGATCACGACCTCCGCCGGCACGGGACCCATCGGCGCCGAGCGGGACGCGAAGTAGCCCGTCATCGCGTCGTCGAGGCCGATCGCGGCGTACTCCTCCGCCGCTTCGGACGCGAAGTAGATCGCCCCGTGTATGGGCTCGAGCGTCCTCCAGGTCTTGCGGGCGGTCGGTGCGTCCATCGACCGATGTTGCCACGATCACGCCAGGGGTCAGACCCCTGGCGTGATTCACATGCGGTCGAGGAGCTCGTCCTGACGACGTTCGAGCGAGGCGATCTCCTCGACCACCTTGGCGCGGTGTCTGGCGTGCGCCTCGACGTGACGGCGAGCGTCCCGTGCCTCGAACGACGCCCCGGCCGTCTCGGACACCAGTGCCCGGATCTCCTGGTCGTCGGCGTCGTCGCCGAGATGGATCATCTGCTCGTCGATCACCGCCAGCTCGGTCCGCAACGTCTTCAAACGCGTCGCGACCTGCGACAGCCGACGTTCGACGAGCCACGTGCCCATGGGAAGCCATGCTACGTCGCAGCAGCACCGGGACGAGGGAGGCAGCAGCGCGGACCAATCATGCTCGCGGCGAGGCAAGCGCAGCGGACGACGAGCCCGCAGCATCACGGACGACGAGCCCGCAGGGTCGCGTGCCCCGGGTCGGACTCGAACCGACACTTGACGGTGTTTGAGACCGTTGCCTCTGCCAATTGGGCTACCGGGGCGTGCGCGACGGCGAGACTAGCGGGCTTACCGATCGGTAGCTCCCACGCTCACGACCGGCGGTCTAGCCTGCCGACAATGCTCGCTTTCACCTTCCCGGGCCAGGGTTCACAGCGCCCCGGCATGGGCCTGCCCTGGCGCGACCACGAGAGCTGGGAGCTCGTCGAGGAGGCCAGCGACATCGCCGGCCGCGACGTCGGCACGCTCCTGTGCGACGCCGACGCCGACGAACTCAAGGACACCCGCAACGCCCAACTGACCACGTTCGTGTCGAGCCTGATGGTGCTCGACGCCGTCGAGCGGCTCGGCATCGAGCCGAGCTACTGCGCCGGCCACAGCCTCGGCGAGTACACCGCGCTCACCGCCACGGGTGCGCTCGGCTTCGACGACGGGGTCCGCCTGGTCGGCGAACGCAGCGCCGCGATGCACGATGCGGGACTCGCCCAGCCGGGCACGATGGCCGCCGTCCTCGGCCTCGACGACGACCAGGTCGAGATCGCCTGCCGACGCGCCGACGCCGACGTGTGGGTCGCCAACTTCAACGCGCCGGGTCAGGTCGTCATCGCGGGCTCGCCGGACGGCGTCGACGCCGCGGCGGCACACGCGAAGGATCTCGGCGCCAAGAAGGTCATGCCCCTCCAGGTCTCCGGTGCGTTCCACACCCCGTTCATGACGGCGGCCCGCGATCGCCTCCGTACCGCGCTGGCCGCCGCCGCGCCACGCGACACCGACGTCCCCGTCGTGTCCAACGTCGACGCGCTCGCGCACGACCGCGGCGCCGACTGGGCGAGTCTGCTGTCGGCGCAACTGTCGAGCCCGGTGCGCTGGAAGCACTGCCTGCTCACCCTGGCCGGCGCCGGTGTCACCGACTTCGCCGAGCTCGGTCCCGGTGCGGTGTTGACGGGCATGGCGAAGCGCACGGTGTCGGGGAGTCGCACCATCTCGGTGGCCACGCCGGAGGATCTCGACAAGTTGCTCGAGTGGGTGGGCGCCGGGACGCCGTCGGGTCCGACGCACCAGGAGGGCGAGCACCTGTTCGCCGCGGAACGCATCGTCGTCAGCCCGGCGGCGGGGATCTTCACGCCGATGCCCGATCTCGGCGAGGGGTCGGCGGTGGAGGTGGGCACCGTCGTCGGTCACGTCGGTGACCACGAGATCCGCTCACCCTTCGCCGGGGTCCTCCAGAGCTACATCGCGCTCGAGACCGAACGTGTCACGAACCGCCAGCCGATCGCATGGCTGCGAACCGAGGGATGAGGAGCATCTGACCGTGCCCAGCATTCCCGCCGGAACCCGCGGGGCGGTCATCACCGGGTGGGGCGCCGCGCTTCCCGAGCGTGTCGTCACGAACCACGACCTCGAGCGAACGCTGGACACCAGTGACGCCTGGATCGTCGAGCGAACCGGGATCCGGGAACGACACATCGGTGGCACCACCGCCGGGCTCTCGGTCCAGGCCGGCCGTCAGGCGATCGAACGGGCCGGACTCCAGCCGGGAGACATCGACGCGCTCGTCCTGGCGACCACGACCCCCGACCGGGCGGTTCCCGCCACGTCCGCCGCGGTGCAGGAGGCGCTCGGACTCTCGTGCGGCGCGTTCGACCTCAACGCCGCCTGCTCGGGATGGGTGTATGGGCTGATCAACGCGCACGGGCTCATTGCGCTCGGCGCCGAGCGCGTCCTGGTGATCGGGACCGACACCCTGGCGCGCATCACCGACTGGGACGATCGCAACACCGCGGTCCTGTTCGCCGACGGGTCGGGTGCTGCCGTGCTCGAAGCGGCCGAGGGCCACGGCCAGTTGCTCGGCTGGGACCTCGCCGCGGACGGCAGCGCCGAGGAGGCGCTCTACGCCGAGATCGGTGGCACGCTCAAGATGGAGGGACGCGAGGTGTTCCGTCGCGCGGTGCGCATCATGGTCGATTCGGCGAATGCCTCGATCGATGCGGCCGGAGTCCACGCCGACGACATCGCGCTGGTCGTGCCGCACCAGGCGAACATCCGCATCATCTCCGCGTCGTGCGAACGCCTGGGGATCGAACTGGACCGGGCGTCGATCGTGCTCGACCACACGGGCAACACGTCGGCGGCCTCGATCCCGCTCGCACTGGCGGACGCACTCGACCGGGGTCGGGTGTGCCAAGGTGATCTCGTGTTGTTCGTGGGCTTCGGTGCGGGGATGACCGCGGCGAGCGCCGTGGTCCGGTGGGGCGGGGACGGCTCGGCGGCGCGCAGGGCCGAGCCGTGAACCGTGTCGTGCTGGTCACCGGCGGCGCCCGCGGCATCGGGCTCGCGTGCGCCCAGCGGTTCGCTGCGCTGGGCGATCGTGTGGCCGTCACCTACCACTCGTCGCCGCCGCCCGACGGCTTCTTCGCCGTCCGGTGCGACGTGACCTCGGCGGACGACGTCGATGCCGCCTTCGACGCCGTCGAGGCTCACTTCGGCGACCCGGTCGAGATCCTCGTGTCGAATGCGGGGATCACCCGCGACGGCTTGCTGCTGCGAATGTCCGAGGACGACTTCACCTCGGTGGTCGACGCGAACCTCACCGCTGCATACCGAGTGGTCAAGCGGGCGAGTCGGGCGATGTTGAAGGCCCGCCGGGGACGCATCGTGCTGGTCTCCTCGGTGGTCGGCCTCCTCGGGTCGGCCGGCCAGGCGAACTACGCGGCGTCGAAGGCCGGACTCGTCGGCTTCGCCCGCTCGGTGGCGCGCGAACTTGGCTCACGCTCGATCACCGTCAACGTGGTGGCCCCGGGCCCGGTCGCCACCGACATGACCGCCGCCCTCGGCGACGATCGCATCCAGGAACTGACGGCGATGGTGCCGCTCCAACGCGTCGCCGAGCCGGCCGAGATCGCCGGTGTCGTGGCCTTTCTCGCCTCCGAGGACGCTGCGTACATCACCGGCGCCGTCATCCCCGTCGACGGCGGTCTGGGGATGGGACACTGAGCCGAACCGGGCTCGGGCTTCATCAACGGCGCGCCGGGTCCGGTGTGCCACACTGCATCATCCACCGACAAGGAGAACACCGTGGACCAAGAACTGTTTGCCCGCTTCCGCAAGTGCGCCGTCGAGGTGCTGTCCGTCGAGGAGAGTGCCGTCGTGCCCGAGGCCAACTTCGGTGACGATCTCGACGCCGACAGCCTCGACCTGGTCGAGCTGGTGATGGCGCTCGAGGAGGAGTTCGACATCTCCGTTCCCGAAGAGGAGCTCGAGGGCGTCGAGACGGTTCAACAGGCCTACGACATCGTCGCTGCGAAGCTGTGACCCGCGGCGGCCGACGGGTCGCTGTCACCGGTCTCGGTGTCGTCGCTCCCGCCGGTGTCGGCGTCGACGACTTCTGGACCGGTCTGCTCGGCCCGGGAACCACCGGCGGCGTCGCGACCGAGATCGACGACTGGGATCCGAGTCCGTACTTCGAGTCCGCGAAACACGCCCGTCGGGCCGATCGCGTCGAACAGTTCGCGCTGGCGGCCGCCGGCGAGGCCTTCGACATGGCCGGTGGGGTCGACGCCATCGCGGTCGAACCCGCCCGGTTCGGCACGATCTTCGCCAGCGGAGTTGGCGGTCTGCACACGCTCGAGGAGCAGGTACTCGTTCGCGCCGAGAAGGGTGATCGACGGGTGTCACCGTTCCTGGTGCCGATGATGATGGTGAACGCGTCCGGCGCCGCCATCTCGATGCGCTACGGGCTGCAGGGCCCGCTCGAGACCATCTGCACCGCGTGCGCTGCCGGGACCCACGCCATCGGCTACGCGGCCCGCCTGATCGAGTGGGGTCTGGTCGATGCGGTGGCCACCGGTGGGAGTGAAGCGGCGGCGACGGCCACCGCGCTCGCCGGCTTCGGGAACATGACGGCGCTGTCGACCTCGGGCATCAGCCGGCCCTTCGATGCCGAACGCGACGGGTTCGTGATGGGCGAGGGCGCCGCAGTGCTCATCCTGGAGGAATGGGACCGGGCCCAGGCACGTGGCGCCGACATCATCGGCGAGATCGTCGGGATGGGGAGCAATGCGGACGCCCATCACATCACGGCGCCAGCGCCGGGCGGGGTCGGCGCGATCGCGTGCATGCGTCTCGCCCTCGACCATGCCGGGCTGGATGCCTCGGCGATCGGCCAGATCAACGCCCACGGCACGTCGACACCGTTGAACGATGCGGCGGAGGCGGCCGCGATCACCGCCGTGTTCGGTGAGCACGGTGTCCCGGTGGTGTCGACGAAGGGCGTCACCGGCCATGCGCTGGGAGCGGCGGGGGCGCTCGAGGCGGCGGCGTCGCTGTTGTCGATCCGACACGAGCTGATCCCACCCACGGCCAACACCACGACACTCGACCCAGAGATGACGATCGACGTGGTGATGGGCGACGCCCGACCGTGGACCCCGGCGCCGGTGATGTCGAACAACTTCGGCTTCGGCGGTCACAACGGCAGCGTGATCTTCGCTCCCCCGCCCTGACCGTCGCATCGCTTCCGGTCGTGATCCGATGTCCACGATCGGCATCGATGAGAGCCGGGTGACGCCATCGTCAACGACGTTCCGACGAGCGAGCGCGATCTCGCGCTCACGTCACAGAGCTACTCGCTGTACCCGCATCTGACCGTCGGCGAGAACATCGGCTTCCCCCTCACGCTCGGACGCCACCGTCGTCGCGAGGTGAAGCGGCGCGTCGGCGAGATTGCCCAGATGCTCCAGATCGACGATGTCCTGGATCGTCGCCCGAGCCAGTTGTCGGGCGGACAGCAACAACGGACGGCCGTGGCACGCGCACTCGTCCGTCACCCCGCGTGCTCCTCCTCGACGAACCGATGTCGAACCTCGACGCGAAGCTCCGCGTCCAGACGGAGTCCGTCCTCGCGGTGATCCAACGGCGCTTGGATCTCACCACCCTGATGGCGACCCACGATCAGCGCGAGGCGATGGTGATCGGATCAACTGACTACCTGTCGCGTTGCGATCTCCGCGATGTTCCGGACCGCGGCCGTTGACGTCTGATGGTCCGTTGGCGAGACACGTGTCGGCGTTCGCGCTCGTGCCTGCATGCCGGCGTTCAGGCGTCGGCGAGGACGAACAGCAGATCGCACTGGCAGGCGACCTGGTCACCGACCCGGGCGCGGCCGGAACCCTTCCCGGCCCGCGCGGACATGCGACCGAGTTCGACCTCGAGGATGAGTTCGTCGCCCGGGACGACCTGGCGTCGGAACCTCGCTGCGTCGAGCCCGCCGAACAGCGGCAGCCGGCCGGCGAACTCGGCGTCCGCGAGCACGGCGGCCGCCCCCACCTGCGCGATCGCCTCGCACATCAGCACGCCCGGGAGCGTCGGGCGTCCCGGAAAGTGGCCCGCGAAGAAGTACTCGTCGCCGGTCAGGCGCCACACGCCGGCCGCCGACACGCCGGGGACGATCGAGGTGAGTTCGTCCACCAGGAGGAACGGTGCCCGATGCGGCAGCAGGTCCTCGGGCCGGGGAAGCGGGTCGGGCAAGGCGGCAGGTGGTGTCAACGTCGGCTCCAGTCGGGTCGATGGCGGGCGTGCGCGTGATAGTGGTCGGGAATCGAACGCAACGTGTCGTCGATCCAGAACGGACCGGAGGACCGGGCATCCATCACCGCCGTCAGGCGCTCGTGCAGTGCGGTCCGGACGTCGTCCGGCGGCGCGGGGTCGTGACGGCGCCACACCACCATCGGCACGCCGCACGAGTCACACTCGGCGATCCAGCACAACTCGTCGCTGTGGAACCACTCGGTGAACGGCGTCGCCTCGCACAGTTCGCAGTCGCCCACTCGATCCACCACATCCGGCACCGTACGCGAATGTGGGACCGGCCCATCGGACCGGTCCCACATTCTCGGGGAGATCTGCCGGCCGAGTTGCCTCAGCCGTCTCGATCGGTGATCAGGCGGGGCAGGTCTCGAGGAACGCCGCCACGTCGATGCTCGGCGGCACGAGGACGCCGTCGATCACGTGGATCACACCGTTGCTGGCCTCGACGTCAGGGGTCACGACCATGACGCTGTCGTTCAGCGTGACGCCGTCGGTCAGATCGACGGTGATCTCCTCACCCTGGAGCGTGGGGACCGGACCATCGGTGAGGTCGGTGGACATCACCTGTCCGTCGACGACGTGGTACGTGAGGATCGACGTGAGCGCCTCACTGTTCTCGGGGAGCAGCAGGCAGTCGACGAGACCATCGGGAAGCGCAGCGAAGGCATCGTCGGTGGGCGCGAACACCGTGAGCGGGCCCTCGGCCGACAGGGCGTCGACGAGGTCGGCGGCGGTGACCGCGGCGACGAGCGTCTCGAAGGAACCAGCCTCCACGGCGACGTCGACGATCGTGCCCGCCTCGGCCATGTCGTCCGTCGTCTCGGTCATGTCGTCGGTCGTCTCGGTCATGTCGTCGGTGGTCTCGGTCATGTCGCCCTCGGTGGTGGCGGGCGCCTCGGTGGCCGCGGGCGCCTCGGTGGCCGCCGGAGCCTCGGTCGTGTCGGCTGAGTCGGAGTCGTTCGAGTCGCTGCCACAGGCGGACAGCACCACCAGGCCGGTGATGGCGGCGGCGGCCGCGAAGCGGGTGGAGGCCTTGCGCATGGGATCGTTTGCCTTTCGTTGGAGTTGCTTGAGTGTTGGTTCACGCCGCTCTCGAGCGGAGTACCAGGTGTACGGCGCCACGGCGGATCCGGATGAGAATTGAGTAGGAAAAGTTCCGGACGGCCGACACGCCGGGATCGGACATCGGCCGTCGTGCTCAGTCGGTGCCCGGGCGTCGGGTGGATTCTCGGTCCGGATCGCCCGTGTAGCCGGGCGGGTACGTCGCGGCGAGTTCCTCTGGGCTGGGGGTCCTGCGGCGGTACGCATCTGCCGGGAGCAGGTCGACGATCGCCGACATGATGCGCCTGGTGTCGGCGTTCAGCGAGCGACCGACGAGCTCCACCGGTGGCCCGACCCGGATCCGCACCGAGGGAGGGTCGGCCAGGTTGAGCACGTCGGGGAGCCGCTTCGATCTCGGCCACACCCGCTCCGTTCCCCAGAGCCCGACGGGGATCACCGTCGCGCCGGTCAGCTGCGCCAGCCGTGCCGCACCCCAGCGGCCGACGGGCTTGCGGAAGAAGGCCGGACCGCGCGGGATGGTCCCCTCCGGCATGATCGCCACCATCTCGCCACCCGTGAGCGCCGCGACCGCCGCCGCGAGCGGTTCGTCGGAGCCTGTCCCCCGATCCACCCGGATGCCGCCCAGCGCCGCCGCGAGCGGGCCGACGACGGGCGCGTCGAACACCTCCTTCTTGCCGAGGAAGCGAGCGGGACGACCCGCCTGCGCGATCGTGAGCGACATCGCTGCCACGTCGAAGTAGCTGCGGTGGTTGGCGACCAGGATCGCCGGCCCCCTCGTCGGGATGTGCTCGATGCCGTCGATGTCGAAGCGGGCGTAGGGGTACGCACTCGGGCGGGCGAAGCGCAGCGCCACCTGCTGGAGTTCGAGTCCGATCACCGGGATCTTGACGACCCCGGGCGACACGTCGAGGTGCAGCGTCGGCCAGCGACGCGCCGCGGCGACGAGCACCATCCGCGGATCGGGGTTGACCACGAACGGATGGCCCACCGCGGCGAGCATCGGGGTGTCGTAGACGCTGTCGGAGTAGGCGTAGCTCTCGGCCAGGTCGATGCCGTTGCGTTCGGCCCATTCCGTGATCGCCGCCAGCTTGCCGGCCGACCAGACGAAGGGCCCGTCCAGCGTGCCGTCGTAGGTCCCGTCGACGTTGACCCCGTACCGGGTCGCGACGACGTCGTCGAGCCCGAGCCGGTCGGCGAAGGGCTTCACGAGGTCGTACGGCGTCGTCGTGGCGAGCACGATCGGT
>Ga0316576_10001473_pt1 | contig 12664 bp, 10 predicted proteins | sample S0NA_FD_203075 | JGI IMG/M metagenome (GOLD analysis project Ga0316576, IMG submission 203075) | Rhizosphere microbial communities from salt marsh grasses in Alabama, United States - S0-2_050615r3r5 | ecosystem: Host-associated > Plants > Roots > Rhizosphere | place: USA: Alabama | collected... | reverse complement strand
CGTCGAATCCGGCTCGCAGGGAGCCGTCCGGGCGCTGTCTCAAGAGGCACTCGGCGGCTCCCGGACTGAGCCAGAACGGCCGTCGCCCGGCTTGAGCGTCGAGGACCGCGGCACCCATCCGAGCCACGTCGATGGCGGCGGCGAAGAGCCCGGCGTGCCCGGCCAAGCCGTGCCCACACAGGGCCCAGGCATTGTCGTCGTGAACCACCCCGGCGAGCTGTCCGCCGCGCCAATCCAGCAGTTCGGTTGGCGCGACACGCAGTCCGAAGTCGCGATGACGCCGAAGCCACTGCCGGGCGGATCCGGCCGCGATGGCCAGGGGGGCACACACTTCGCGCCGAACCAGTTCGTCCAGGGGACGGCCGGTTGCGCGGACCATGGCTTCCCCAGCCAGCAGGTACCCGAGATCGCTGTAGCAGGGCGGGTAGCCGTGTGCGGATTCGAGAGGGCGCTGGCAATCGGGGCGCCTGGCCTGGGCTGCCTGGCGCAACGCGGACTTATGGCACAGGCATCGCTGGTCGCGCAGGGGAGCGAAGAGCTCAATGTGCGGCAACAGACCAGCCCGATGTGCGAGCAGCAGCTCGAGCGAGGTTTGCCCGGTCAGGGTGCGGTCTGCCTCTTCGAGCCAGGTGCGCAGGGGAGCGTGCAGATCGAGGCGTCCGGCCTGCGCGAGGCGTGCGGCACACAGCGCGACGAAGGGCTTGCTGACCGAAGCGAGATCAAAGATGAGAGCCGGGGTCGCGTCCGCCTGGCTGTGTGGCAAGCGCCGTCCGGCCGCCCCGGTGGCGAAGCGCCAGCCGGACGGACCGCGAGCGCCGACCGCGACGCAAGCGGCGGGCGCCACTCGTGGCCTGACGACGAGCAGGTCTGCCACTTGGTCCAGGACCGGTAATTGTGGGGCAAAATCCAAGGCTTTTTGACCGCCTGCCGGCGCGGCCGCTATGCTCAAGGCTCGCGGTACGAGCTGAAGGTTCCCGATGGCCGAGTTCGTTTGGGAAGCGCGCGCCCGCTCAGGTGAGCTTCGCAAGGGCGTTATGGAGGCAGATGACGAAGCTGCCGTCAACGCGCGGCTGCGCCAGCAGCAGCTCAACCCGGTCAAGGTCAAGAAGAAGGGGAAGCTGTCGGGGATCACCATTTCCTTCGGCAGCGGGGTGAAGACCCGCGACCTGGTGACCTTTACCCGGCTGTTCGCCACCATGATCGACGCCGGGCTGCCGCTCGTCCAGTGCCTGGACATTCTGGCCGGCCAGCAGCAAAACCCGGTGTTCGCCGCCGTGCTCAAGGACGTCAAGAATTCGGTGGAGCAGGGCGCATCGTTCAGCGATTCGCTCAAACGTCACCCAAAGGTGTTCGACGAGCTCTTTGTGAACTTGGTGGGGGCCGGCGAAGTGGGCGGCATCTTGGACACCATCATGAACCGCCTCTCGGTGTATCTCGAGAAGCGGCAGAAGCTCATCAGCCAGGTCCGCGGCGCGATGGTGTACCCCACCGTGGTGATCGTCATCGCCGGCGCCGTCATGACGGTCTTGCTCACATTCGTCATTCCGGCGTTCGAGGACATGTTTGCGGATTTCGGCGGCGGGCCCGAGGCGCTGCCCAAGCTCACTCGGATCGTGGTCGCTGTTTCGAAGGGCTTCGTCACCAATCTCCCGTTCATCTTGTTGGGGGTCATCGGGCTGGTTACCGCCGTCGTCTATACGTACCGCCGACCCAACGGGAAGCGTTTCTTCCACACCATGCAGCTCAAGCTGCCGGTACTCGGACCGGTCATCCGCAAGATTGCGGTCGCCCGCTTCACCCGCACGCTGGGCACGCTGCTGCAGTCGGGCGTGCCGATTCTCGACGCACTCGAGATCTGCGGTCGGACCGCCGGCAATCTCATCATTATGGAGGCCGTGCTCCATGTCCGCCAACGAATCAGCGAAGGGTCGAACATGGCCGAGCCGTTGGCTGCCACCAACGTCTTTCCCGACATGGTGGTTCAGATGATAGCCGTCGGAGAGCAGACCGGTGCGCTGGACCAGATGCTCAGCAAAGTCGCCGATTTTTACGAAGAAGAGACCGACATCGCCGTGGCCGCCCTGACCAGCGCGCTCGAACCCATGCTGATGGTAGGCGTCGGCGGCATGGTCGGTGTCGTGCTGATCGCCATGTACCTGCCCATCTTCTCGCTGGCAGGCAACATCAAGGCGGACTAGTCCGCTTCGGGACGAGCATGGCGGTCACGCTGGGGGTGCCGACCTTCGAAGGTGGCCCATCGCTGGGCCGACGGATTGCGTGGCTCAGCGCCGCCCGCCTGCTGTTGCTGATCGTGCTGCTGGCGCTGATCGCCCTCTACTTCGGACGCCGGCAGTTCAACGTCGATTCGTTCACGATGCAGGTGGGGATGATCACCTTGGCGTCGGCGTTTGCCCTCACCGCCGCCTACGGAATGGTGCTTCGCACCGGTCGCTTCGTCCGGCAATTGGCGGACGCCCAGCTGTTACTCGACCAGGTGACCTGGACGGTGATCGTCTACCTCTCGGGTGGGGCCTCGAGCGGCGCCACTTCACTCTATGGCCTGAGCTGCCTGGCGGGTGCGGCGCTTTCGGGTCTACGAGGAGCCGCGATTGCCGCCATGTCGGGGGGCGCGCTGTTCGTCGGCATCGTCACCGCCATCCAGACGGGGTTCATTCGGCCCCCGCCGGACCAGCCGGTCTACCTGTACGTGATGAGTTCGACCGAGCTCACCTACGTGGTGCTGGTCAACGTTCTGATTCTGTTCGTCGTCATGCTGCTGGGCGGGTTCCTCGCGGAACGCTTGCGCCTGACGGGTGGCCAACTGGTCGAGGCCGAGGCACGGGTGGCGCAGGCGGAACGAATGGCCGCTCTCGGGCGGCTGGCGGCCGGGCTGGCTCACGAGATCCGCAACCCCCTGGGCTCCATCGCGGGGTCGATCCGGATGGTGAAGCTCTCGGAAGGCCTCACCGACGACGAGCGTCAACTTTGTGCGATTGTCGAACGGGAGGCCGCGCGCCTCAACGACTTGGTCAGCGACATGACGGATCTCGCCCGCCCCCGCAAGCCGGACATCGGTGTGGTGGACGCGGCGAGGGTGGCGCGCGATGTGGTGCAGCTGGCCACACTATCTGGTCGAGGCGCTGGCGACGTAGAGGTCCGCTACGCTGGCGCGGACGAAGCCCTGGTGCATGCCGACGGCGCCCAGCTTCGACAACTCATCTGGAACTTGGTTCGCAACGCCATCCAGGCGAGCTCGGCCGGTGATGCCGTCGATGTCAGGGTGCAGATTGATGAGGGAACGGTGCTGCTGAGCGTCCGGGACGACGGCGTCGGCATCGACGCACAAGCTCGGGAGCGGCTGTTCGACGCGTTCTTCACGACCCGGTCCAAGGGAACGGGGGTCGGGCTGGCGGTCGTCAAACGGATAGCCGATGAACACGGCTTCACCATTGAGGTTGTGAGCGAGGCGGGGAAGGGGGCCGAGTTCCGTGTCTCTTTCGGGGCCCAGGTTCGCGCGCCCGGACCTGCGGGCCAGCCGCCAGCCGAGCGCTAACGCTCGAGGGGCACGCTGTCGTGACTTCTACTCCGGGGCCGGTCTGTGGCGGGCAGCGGACGCCTCCGCACAGACTGTGAACGCTGGGGTGACGGGGATCTGCCACAGTCACGATCCCACTGCCTCGGGAGCCGCCGGGGTCGGTCTCCGACGGCCGGGCCTCGAGATGGGGCAATGCTCAATGATTGCCGTGGCTTGCGTTTGTTCGGGTGGGACGAAATGAAGCTTTGGCACTCGGCTTGCGTAGGACGTAAATGATACCGACCTCCGCTTCGTACCGAGTAGGCCAATGCTGTCACGCCGTACCGTCGTCCTGTTTCTTGCCGCCTTCGGGCTCGTTTGGTTGCTGCCCCAGACCGCCGCTGCCGAGCCGGCCAAGAGCTTCGTTCAGGAGAAGCACCGGCAGCTGACTTCCTTGCTGCACCAGAAGAAGAGCGCTGCCAACGATGCACAGGTCCAGGCCAAGGTCGACGAGCTCATCGACTACGCGGCGCTGACGCGAAAATCGCTGGGTACGCACTGGGACGAGCTCAACGACGGCCAGCGAAGGGACTTTCAGGACGTGCTGACTCAGCTGGTTCGCAGAGCCTACCAGCGGGATCTCCGCCGAACCCTGAGCTACGAAGTGACCTTCGGCAACGCGACTCCGATCGACGGAGCGACGCTGGTCGCCACCGTCGCCCGCAATCGCAACAAGCCTCGCGAGCCACCGATTCGCATCGACTACGTGCTACACCAGGGACCGAATGGGTGGCAGGTGTTCGACATCGTGACCGACGGCTCGAGCCTGGTGTCCAACTATCGGAGCCAGTTCCACCAGGTCATCAGGAAGAAGGGGTTCGACGTGCTGTTGGGGCGACTGCGCAAGAAGCTCGAGCGCGGCGAGTCTTGAGCTGCGGAGGTCTGGCCGCCGCCGACCGCCGCGCTGGCCGCCCCCAAGCCGGGGGTGGCCCGGCTTCACTGCCGTCGGCCAGTACTTTGGCCTCTCGGCCCGCCGCCCTGGTAGCATAGGGGCGGTGGCATCGCGGATATCCAGCTCGCGCCGTCGGCACCCGCCCCTGGCAGTCCACGGGGCTGCCCAGAAGGACGAACCGACTCCGCTTCGGCTGAGTGTCACCCGCGGTGCGTTGGGCATCGAACTGTATCGGCCCCTCCTGCTCGGTCCGCTCTCGGTAGAGCAGCTGCTGCTCAGCCTGCCTGGCCTTCGGTTCCCGCTCGACTTGAGCGGAGGTGTACCAGTGTTCCGGCATCGCCGCGGCAGGCTCGAGCGTTTGGTGCTCGAGTCAAGCGCCGGCAAGCTCGTCGATTGGCTGGGGCCGCGACTGCGGGACGTGCTCGACGGGTTGGTTCGCCCCGTCGGCCTGTGGGCAGAGCCCGAAGCCATCGGAGTTGGGCTCGCTGGTGAGAGTGCTGCGCTTGCCTTCGAGCTGCTGTGGGCGCCGGACGTCGATACCGCCCGGTTTGTGGTGGCCGGGGCCAGAGGGGTCGGGCTAGACGGGCCGGCTCTCGGCTACGCGCTGCGGGCGATGGATTCGGCCATGGGGCGATTCTCGCAGCGTCGGGGCCGGCTCATCGAGGTTCACGACGTGGGGCAGCAGGTCGGGCGCGCAGTGTTGCCGCTGGTTGGAGCTCGCGCGCCGAGCGCAAGGGGGCTGCAGTTTGGCCAGCTACAGGCTGAGGACGGCCGCCTCGCCGTCGAGCTGGATGGGGCGCTGCTGCCGCCCGTGCTGGGCGAACGAGCGGCTCGAGGGTTCGAACTCGCGCAGCATTGTCGAGACGGTGACGACGCGCTGGCAGGGGGTGATCTCGAGCTCGCACGCACACGCTATCTTGCAGCGCTGGAGCAGGCGCCCCGCCATCCGGAGTTGATTGGTTTGGTGGCCGACATCGACTTGGCGGTTGGCGGGCGGGAAGAGGCGGCGTTGGGGATGCTGGTGGAGGCGATGCAGGCGGTGAGCGCCGGGTGGACGGGGGCGCAGCTGCTGTGTGCGGTTGGCGACTTCACGGGGGCACGCGAAGCCGTCGCCGAGGCGGCACGGCAGGAACGCTACGCTCCGCTCGCCGCGTTGCTCTGGGAACGGCTTGCCCAACTGCAACCGGACTCGGCACTCAAGCGGGAGGCGCTCGATCGCGCCGTTGCCTGCGCCCCGGGCCTGCACCACGCGCGTTGGGCGCGCCTGTCCACACTGGTAGACACCGGCCACGTGGAGGCGGCCCTGGCGGATGCGCAGCATCTCGAAGCGGCGGCGAGCGGTGCGCGAGAGCGCCATGCCGCGTGCCGGCGTGCCGCGGCGGCCTTGCTGCAGGCGGGGTTCGTGGTGGAGGCCGGCAGACTGTTCGAGCGCGCCCTGCGTTACGTGCCAGACGACGCAGCGGCGACGGCGGGATTGGCTCGATCCCTGACCGAGGCTGGGCACGGTGAGCGCGCGTTCTCGCTGCTCGAACGGGCGATCCAGTTGAGCGAGCGTGGAGGGCGAGCCGACGCCGATGCGCTTCTGGATCTGGCTCGGCTGCTCGCAGAGCGATACGGCGACCTGCCTCAGGCAATCGCCAGGGCCCGTCAAGTCTCCGCCCGAGCGCCGCGAGCGGCGGAGGCGCGATATCTCGAGGGGTACTGGCGTGCCAAACTCGGCGATCGGGTTGGTGCCACGTTGGCGTTTGGTCGGATGCGGGAGCTGGTCGAGCACAAGACCCCGCCTCCGAGCGATGCGTCTCGGTGGTTGCTCGAAGCCGCGGACTTCGAACGGAGCACCCGGGATGATCTGACAGCCGCCGAACGTCACCTGACCGTTGCGCTGCGGGTTGCTCCTCGCGATCCGGCGGTGCAGCGGGCGTTTCGCGAAGTGGGAGCCCACTTGGCTGGCGCGCGATCGGAGTCCGGTGCGACGCGGCCCGATGCTCCGGCCGGCGCCGCCGCCGACGCAGGAGGCGGGAGAGAGGCTCTAGAGGAAGAGGTCGAACGACTCAAGATGGCCCTCCAGGCCAATCCCAGTGACCCGGAGCTTGGCTGGAGGCTGGCGAGTCGCTTGGAAGTGCTCGGTCGCGATCACGAGCTCTATGCCTGGTTGGCCGCGCGACTGGAGGATGCCGAGCCTGACGAACGGCCCGAGCTCGAAGCGCGGGCACGCAAGACGCTTCGGCGTCTCGTCGAACGGGCGCGCGCCGACGGACGGCTCGACGAGTCCGAGCTCTACGAGGCGGCGCTCCGAAGGCTCTGACTTCGCCCGGGATTGGGCTCAATCCGAGCGGTGGGCGGGGGAGTAGCTGGTCAGGCCGAAATCGCCTGCCGCCCAGAGTCGCTGACCGATCGGATCCCACGCCAACGCATGGACCCGCCCGAGCTCGGCACTCTCGTCCGCAGCGTCCACGTGAGGGGCCTCATGCACCGCCGCGATCCGTTCGGAGACGGCCCGGGACGGGTCGATGGTGCACAGTTCGCTCTTGTCGTCGGACTCGAGGTACAGAGCAGCCCACACCGTCACGCAGCCGCGGAACTCGCCGGCCGTGGCGCAGGTGACGCTGCTGCAGCCCGGGACCGAGAGGAACGTCACTCCGCCATCGCTCGACACCAGACAGATGCGATTGTGCTCGGCCAAGACCACCACGTCGTTATGAGCCACCAGCAGTGGCGAGCGACATCGTGCGACGCGGGCAGCGTCCTGACCGAGCGGCTGAACGGTCCAGCTGAGGCCTGAGTCTGTCGAGCGGCACAAGACTGGGCCGGACCGGCCTGTAGCCAGGGCTGCCACGTGCGAGCCGCCATTGGCGAGAGCGGAGCACGGGCCCCCGAGCTCGACTCGGCGCCAGGTAGCACCGGCGTCCGCGCTGCGGAGCAGGCGACCCGTTTGGGTGCGCGCGAGCAAGGACCGAGAACGGTGTGTCCCGGCGCACAAATCGAGCATGTCGGGGGCGGCGGTACCGACTCCTGCTGCCTCGCGCCAGCTGTCGAGCGGCTCAGGCTCCGCAGAGGGCGGGCGGGTCCGAGTGAGCGCCCCCAACACCGTCGAGCAGAAGAGGGCTGGGTAGCTGGTTCCAACCAGGGCGAGGCTGCGAATCCGCCCCCCAGCGTGTGACAGAGGACGCGCCGTGTCGGAGGAGCGCGCCACCTGACATAGGGCGGTGCCACCAGCCACGATGCGCTCGAAATCGCTGGCCAGCGCCGCGTACTGACCGCCCCCGCCGCATTCGGGATGGGCCATCCAGGGGTCTGGGTGCCAGGGCGGCCAGTCCTCGTCTTCGATCGGATTCGAGAATTCCCAGGTGGCGTCGGCGCGGGTTGGTTCTTCGTCGTCGCTGTCTAGGGGTGGCAGCTCGTCCGACATCAGCGCCTGCACGTCCTCGTCGGCGCCCTCGGCGTCATCGCCGGTATCGAAGTCGGGAAGGTCGGTTACGCCTGCCGTGAGATCGAACCCGACCGGTCCCTCGGTATCCCGATCTTCGGCCGAGTCGCCGGAGGCCGTGTCGAAGGTGATGAGCGCTCCCACGTCGAGCTCGGCAGCGACTTCGTTGTCGTCCGGGCCGCGATCCGAGTCACCAAGCTGCACACCAACGTCCAGGTCCTCGGCGGTCTCGTCGTCGAGGTCGACTTCGCTCTCGTCGCCCAGGGCACGAGCGAATTGCTCCAGGGGGTCGTCGCCCGTGGCGCCCTCCGCCTCGTCTGCGTCACCGTCCAGCGGCGGAAGCTCGCAAGCCGGATCGTCGTCGGACGGTGTGTCGTCGGACGGTGGGTCTGCGGATACTGGGTCAGGCATTACCGCACCTAAGCAGGTCCCCAATGATGCGACCGGAGCGCGGTGTCCAGGGCTTTCGTACGGTTGGCGACCTGTGGACTGCTTGTGGCATTCTCCTCGCATGCCGGTTTCCCCCCTACTGGGTGAGGGCCTCGTGGCTCGGCGCGTTCTGGTCCGGCCGAGGGACGTCGTCTACGTCAAGGGCGTTCTCGAAGCGAGCGAAGGGTTGGGCGCGATGTTTGCGGAAGGAGGAGGGGATCTGGTGGTGGCGGCTCCGCGGTCGCGTGCGGACGCGCTGGACGAGGTGCTACGCGACCTCGCCGCCGAGCTGGGCGCCGAGGTCTCACCTTTGCCCCGACCGTGAGCGCGAAGCATGCGACGCCCACTCCGGGGCATTGCACTGGTCGTCTTGATCCTCTAGCGTTCGGGTCATGCGAGAGGAGCCTCCGAGGCCCTGCGATGCTGCGCCAGGGCGGCCCCCTCTCGAGCCGGAGTCGTCCGCCGCGGACGGTCCGGGACTCGATCCGCGTTTCGTCGATGCGTGGCGTGAGTGGTTGGGCAAGCTCGCCACCGACGCCGAAGCCGCGTTGGCCGCTGCGATGGCCTACAAGGAGCTGGACGACGCGGGGCGCGACCGATGGATCGGTGCGCTCGAACAGGATACCGAGACGCTCTTGGTTCCTCGCATTGCCGTCTATGCGCCGCTATTGGCGGTCGAGACGGATGGGGTACGTCGCACTCGGATCATGGATGCACTCGGCCCCGACGACTCTTCCGCCACCCCGCGCGCCGGTGCCGCCGCGTTGCGCGGAGTCGGGTCCGACCACTGGCGAGTGGCTGCGCTCATCACGCCGCTCTACCTGGATTTCGTGCAGGTGCTCGCTTGTGGCTATCACCCGGAGGAGGGCTTCCGGTGGGTCCGACACGATCCGATCGTCCGCCGCGAGCGAACGCTGCAACGCCGCGACGAGCTTGGGGGAGTCACCCTAGAGAGCACTCCGCTCAAGGCCGTCGTCGACGAGCTGGCCGCAGCGGTACTCGCTCACCAGCGCCGGGGGCAGGAGCTGCCGGAGGCGCTGCAAGCCTTTGCCGACCTGTTTGGGCCGTGCGACACCGGATCGACCGTCCCGCCTGCCCCGTGAACTCGTGTGGACGCCGTCCCGCGCGTGCCACGTTCGTGTGGGGAGGACTGGCGTGCGCCGTGCTGGCGGGGTTCTTGGCGTTCGCCTGCGGCGGCGCCGACGGGGCGTCCGCTCGTTCGGCCGAGCGGCCCGTGCCTGCCGGCAAGCCGGTCCACTTTGCCTATCGGACTACGGAAGGTGAGACTTTTGGCGCGCGAACGACCCGCGGGCGTGCCACGGCGGTCCTGTTCGTGACCACGTACGACTTGGCCTCGCAGGTGGAGGCGCGACGGCTCGAGCAGCTGGTGCATCGACAAAGACCCAGGATCAACGCCGGGGCGGTGGTCCTCGAGACCGAGCAATACGAGGTGCTGGCCGACGCGTTCCGCACTTCGCTGGGGCTTTCCTATCCGGTCTGTCTCGCGGACCAGGCGACCCGCGAGAAGGAGGGCCCCTTCGGCAATCTCTCCCGAGTTCCGACGCTGGTTGTCCTCGACCGTGACGGAGTGGAGGTTTGGCGCAAGGAAGGGCTGGCGTCCACGAGCGAGATGAAGCAAGCACTCACGACGGCGTCCCGGCGTGGGTCGCCGACGGCGCAGTAGCCCCAGCCTGGAGAAACCCCCGTGAAATCTGTCAAGAAGGTCGTGCTCGCGTATTCGGGAGGACTCGACACCAGCGTCATCCTGCACTGGCTCAAAGCGCAATACGGTTGCGATGTCGTTGCCTGGTGCGCCGACATCGGTCAGGCGGAGGAGCTGGAAGGCCTGGCCGAGAAGGCCAAGCGAACCGGTGCCGTCGACTACGTGCAGGTCGACTTGAAGGAGAAGTTCGTCCGAGATTTCGTGTTTCCGGCGATTCGGGCCAACGCCATCTACGAAGGCGAGTACCTGTTGGGGACCTCGCTGGCGCGTCCGTGCATCATCGAAGGCATGATGGAGACGGTACGAAGCTCAGGCGCGGACGCGATTTCCCACGGCGCCACGGGCAAGGGCAACGACCAAGTGCGGTTCGAACTCGGAGCGATGTACTTCGACCCGGAGGTGAAGGTCATCGCCCCCTGGCGGGAGTGGAAACTGCGCTCGCGCACGGACTGCATTGCCTATGCGAGCCAACACGGGATTCCGGTGACCGCCACCGCCGAGAAGCCCTACTCCATGGACCGCAACCTGCTGCATCTATCGTTCGAGGGGGGCATTCTCGAGGACCCGTGGGCCGAGCCGCCGCGCGACATGTTCATTCTCACGCGCGATCCGCAGGACGCACCGGCCGAGCCTGAGTATGTGGAGATCGCGTTCGAGGCCGGCAATGCCGCGGCGGTGAACGGCCAGGCGCTGAGTCCGGCCGCATTGCTGGCTCGGCTCAACGAGATTGCCGGTCGGCACGGTGTGGGCCGTGTCGACTTGGTCGAGAGCCGCTACGTCGGAATGAAGTCGCGCGGCGTGTACGAGACGCCGGGGGGCACGCTGCTCCATCGCGCTCACCGCGCGCTCGAGTCTCTGACACTGGACCGCGAACAGATACGCATCCGGGACCTCTTGGTACCTGAGTATGCAACCTTGGTCTATCGTGGTTTCTGGTTTTCTCCGGAGCGTCGGATGCTGCAGTCGATGTTCGATGCGACTCAGGGCGTCGTGAGCGGTACCGTTCGTCTCAAGCTGTACAAGGGCTCCGTGCAGGTGGCCGGCCGCAAGAGCGAGCAGACGCTGTACCGGGAGGACGTGGTCACGTTCGAGGCAGACGACGTGTACGACCAGGCTGACGCGACTGGATTCATTCGGCTCAACGCGCTGCGACTTCGGCTGGAAGCCATGCGCGAGGGCCGAGGCAAGTAGTCCCGGAGGCTGCCGCTCGTGCGGCGCACGACTTCGTCATGACACCGAGCGCGGACCGCGACTCGGAACCGGCCCAGGCCGTCGAGGCGCGGCAACTGGCGGTCCGTGCACCCGCGCCCGCGATCCATCAAAACGTGCGCTCTGGCACTGCCGGATGGACGGATCCAACGCTCATCAAGAGCCGCCGCTTCTACCCGTCGGGAGTCCACCGGTCTGCTGACCGCCTCGGCTACTACGCGTCCCAGTTCTCGATGGTCGAGGTGGACGCGACCTACTACTCGCTCTTGCCCCCGGCGGTGGCGGCGAGGTGGGCGAGTGCTACGCCGGAAACGTTCCACTTTGACGTGAAGGCCCACCCGGTGCTCAGCGGGCATCCCATCGACATTGGGCGGCTGCCGTCGGACCTGCGCGAGCTCGTGCAGCGGGCCGGTCACGAGCGGCGTGTCTACGCTCGGGACTTGTCCGCCGAACTGGTGCACGAAATGGAGTGTCGCTTCCGCCAGTTGGTCGAAGTGCTTCGAGACGCGAAAAAGCTCGGCTGCGTCATGGTCCAGTTTCCGCCGTGGTTTCGGGCGACGCGCGGCAATGGGCGGCGCATCGAGCGCTTGGCCGAGCGCCTGCCGGACCTGCCCCTCGCGGTCGAGTTCCGCCATCCGAGCTGGTTTGAAGCCGAGCGACGCGACCGGTTGTTCAGTCTGCTCCGCAGCCATCGCCTCTCGTTCATCTGCGTGGACGAACCGAACGTGGTCGGGGGCGGTGTTCCTCCTACTACGTGGGTGACGAATCCCGAGTTGGCTGTTGTCCGCTTCCACGGCCGAAACGCTGCGGCCTGGAGTCGGCGGGGGGCTACCGTGCAGGAGCGATTCGACTACCTGTATGCGCCGGAGGAGCTCCGAGCCTGGGTCGAGCCGGTTCGGCGCCTGAGCGGAGAGGCGCGCGAGGTTCACGCGGTCTTCAACAACTGTGTGCACGACTACGCTGTGGTCGGCGCCAAGGGCTTGTGCGTGCTTCTTGGCGAGCGGGAATGAGGCTGGAGGGGCCTGCCGGCTGGCCCGAGTCGCGGCCTCGTGTCGAAACGAGGCTTCCGGGACCCGGCGTTGGATCGGTACACTGCGCCTCATGAAACAGCGAGGCAGATATCCATTCCGCATGAGCGCGGCCGTTGTGGCCGCCCTGGTCGGCCTGACGGTGGGGTGCGAGGAGAAGGTCGCGCAGCCCGCGGCGCCCGCTCCGAGCCCAACGCCGGCGACCCCGCCAACAGCGCAGTCCGCCGAACCAGCGCAGGCGGCCTCGGCCGAGGCCGTCGAGGCCGAGAGCGAGGAAGCACCGCCCGAGTCGATCGCCGCTCAGCACGTGCTGGTGGCGTATCGCGGCGCCACGCGAGCCCCGAAAGACGTCAAGCGCACCAAGGCCGAGGCGAAGAAGCTT
>Ga0316576_10001472_pt1 | contig 12667 bp, 11 predicted proteins | sample S0NA_FD_203075 | JGI IMG/M metagenome (GOLD analysis project Ga0316576, IMG submission 203075) | Rhizosphere microbial communities from salt marsh grasses in Alabama, United States - S0-2_050615r3r5 | ecosystem: Host-associated > Plants > Roots > Rhizosphere | place: USA: Alabama | collected... | reverse complement strand
GGCCCACGACAGGATCGCTTGGGAGCGGATGACGGAGACGCTTGCGCAAAGAGCCGACGCCCCGCAGATACGACCAGCCGATGACCGCCGCGGCCATCGGCGCCCGAGGTCTCCCCGCCGCGGCAGTCCGGCCCGAGGTCCCGTCCATGCACCAGCGTCCTCATCTCAGCCCGACCCGGCTCACCGCAGCCCTCGGCTGCATGCTTTTCCTGCCGCCAGCGGCGGCCGACGAGCCTCCCGCCGCCGGCCCCGCAGCGCCTCAGCAGGTCACCGTCATCAAGGCGCCGCCCGAGATCATGACCCGCCAGCGGCTGCCCAATTTCGTCGGCATCTCCGCCGACACCGCCGGGGCGCGGCACCTGTCCATGAACCTGGTGGTGATCCCGCCCGGCGCCGCCGCGGAGCCGCACTTCCACAAGGGTTTCGAGAGCGCCGTGTACGTGCTGGAGGGCCGTGTCGAGACCCATTTCGGGCCGGCCCTGAAGGAGTCGGTCGTCACCGAGGCCGGCGACTTCCTGTTTATCCCGCCGGACGTGCCCCACCAGCCCGTCAACCTGAGCCAGACCGAGCCGGCGCGCGCCGTCGTCGTCCGCAATGACCCCAACGAGCAGGAGCACGTGATCCTCTATGATCCCAGCAGCAACGACTGACGCCGCCCGGCGGCCGGCATCGGGCGGCGGCGACGCCCTGTCCGACATCAACGCGGACCTCGCCGCGCGCGCCGTCGTCGACACCAATGCCATGGACTGGGAGGCCAGCCCCAGCGGCAGTGTCTGGCGCAAGCCCCTGTACCGCCAGGGCGGTGAATTCGGCCCCGTCACCAGTCTGGTGCGCTATGCGCCAGGCGGCGCCTTCGCCGAGCACACCCATCCCGAGGGGGAGGAGATCCTGGTCCTCGACGGCGTCTTCTCGGACGAGCACGGCGATTATCCGGCGGGCACTTTCCTGATGAACCCCCACGGCAGCCGCCATTCGCCCCGGTCTGGCCCCGGCTGCACGCTGTTCGTGCGCCTGCGGCAGTACCCCGGCGCCGACCGCCCGCATCTGGTCGAAGACACCACGGACCCGGCCGGCTGGCGTCCGGGCCTGGTCGCGGGCCTGAGCGTCCGCCCCCTGTACGAGCAGGCCGGCCACCCGGAGCACGTCGCCCTGGTGCGCTGGCAGCCCGGCACGCGCTTCCAGCGCCATACCCATGCCGGCGGCGAAGAGATTTTGGTCCTGGAAGGCGAATTCGCCGACGAGCACGGCCGCTACCCGGCCGGCACCTGGCTGCGCAGCCCGCATTTGAGCCGGCACACCCCCTACTCCGAGACCGGCTGCCTGATCTACGTGCGCGTCGGCGGCCTGTGACGCCGACTCGCGGGTGCGCGGCCGCGACTGGCCGGTGGAGCCGCTGGACTTCAATCCGCCACAACGTCGGCGGCCGCTCGCGGCTGGAGGCGCCCCCCAGGGCCGGTCAGCCGGCGAGGCGCTCGGCGAGGGCCCGGAGCAGCGCCGCGCCGTCGCCCTGCCAGGCGCTGCCGTGCATGCAGGCGAGGGTTGTCGGCGTGGCGGCGGCGAGCTTGTCCAGCAGGGCGCGGGCCTGCGTGGTATGAGAGAAATAGTCCATCTGCTGACGGAAGTCCTCGCTGGGGCCGAGGATGTCGGTCTCGGTCAGCGGCGGCAGGTCCGCGCCGGGCTGCGTGAACAGGTCGCCGCAAAGCAGGGTGCCGCTGGGCTCGTCCATCAGGAAGCCGCATTCCCAGGCGTGAGGCAGGTGCGGGGTGTCGTACCAGCGCAGCCGGTGACCGCCGAGATCGAGGGTCTCCCGGTCGGCCAAGGCCTTGGGCGGGCGGTCGGCAAGGTCGGCGATGGACACCAGGGCGGCGACGCTGCCACAGACGGGGACGGCCTGCGGGGCAGCGGCGAGCCAGGCGTTCAGCGCGCCGCACTCGTCGGCCTCGACGTGGGAGAAGGCGATGTAACGCAGCCGATCCGGCGGCAGTACGCTGGCGACGGCCTCGTGCACCAGGTGAAACTGGCGCCGCAAGCCGGTGTGGAACAGCAGCGGCTCGTCGCCGACGAGCAGGTACTGGTTGAACGAGAAGCCGGCGCCGTCCGGCAACTGCACGGGGGTGCTGATGCGGTAGATGCCGGTGGCGATCTCGTCCACGCGGGTGCCCGACTGGCGGTTGCTGACGGTCATGGCGGCCTTCCGTGTGTCGCGGGCACTCAGGCGGCGGGCCTGATGTTCTGGTTCAGGTGGAACAGGTTGTCCGGATCGTAGTGCTGTTTGATCCGGGCGAGGCGCTGATAGTTGGCGCCATAGGCGGCGGCGACGCGGTCGGTCTCTTCGCCGGTCATGAAGTTGACGTAGACGCCTCCGCTGGCGTAGGGCGCCATGGCCGAGAAGAACTCGCGGGACCAGCCGACGCATTGCTCGTCCTGGTCCGGCCTGTCCCAGCGGCCGTGCACGTTCATGACGAACCGGACGTCACGGTGGACATAGGAGGTGGCGTCGGCGGCGACACGGTTGGCGGCGCCGCCGAGCAGCGCGATGAAGATCTCGCACTGGGCTGACGGTAGTCGCCCGGCGTAGTCGACGACGGTGCCGATGGCGCTGTCGCCGAGCTCGGTGAAGTTGTGGGATTTCCAGTAGTTGCGTGCGCCGGGCGCCAGCAGCGGATCAAAGGCCTGTTGCCAGGCGACGTAGGGCATCGGGCCGATGTGCTCGCCGACGGGCTCGCCGAAGTGGCGGATGGGCTCGATGAGCCCACGGCCCTCGTCGATGTCACCGGCGTGCATGAAGGCGAAGATGACCACCTCGCTGCCATGGACCTGCTCGGGCAGGAACGGCAGCGGCGGCGCCGTGCGCAGCACGGCCCAGACGCAGAGCTCGTCCGGGATGTCTCGGACATAGTCGCGGTAGCGGTGCAGCACCGCTTGTGCCTGCGCGAGCGGATAGACGACGAGTCCGGACAGGACCTCGGGACCGACCTCGTGCAGCGCAAAGACGAACTGGGTGACGACGCCGAAATTGCCGCCGCCGCCGCGGATGGCCCAGAACAGGTCCGCGTTGTCATCGGCGCTGGCCCGCACCCGCTGGCCGTCGGCGGTCACCACGTCGGCCGCGATCAGATTGTCCACGGTGAGCCCGTATGTTCGGGTCAGCCAGCCGAAGCCGCCGCCCAGGGTCAGTCCTGCAACGCCGGTAGTGGAGTTGATCCCGACCGGTGTCGCGAGGCCAAAGGCCTGGGCCTCGTGGTCGAGGTCGCCGAGGGTGGCGCCCGGCTCGACGCAGGCGCGCCGGGCGTCCGGGTCGATGTGGACCGAGCGCATCCCGGACAGGTCGATGGTCAGGCCGTCGTCGCACAGCGCGCTGCCGGCGATATTGTGTCCACCGCCGCGGACCGACACCAGCAGCCCGTGCTCATGGGCGACGCGCACCGCGTGCATGACGTCGGCCGCGCCGGTGCACTGAGCGATGGCCGCGGGATGGCGGTCGATCATCGCGTTCCAGATGCGGCGCGAATCGTCGTAGCCGGGATCATCGGGCAGGATAACGTGGCCGCGCATGCCGGCCTTCAGGGTCTCGATGGTCTGGGCCGATGGGGCGTTCATGTTCCGAACTCCTCGAGCGGAGCCTCGATTGGATGTGGCGGGGGCGACCACAGATCCCGCCGTTCAGGTCAGGAGCTGATCGGCCGGCGGTGCTCCAGCGCGTTCCGCCGGGGACGGCGGGCGCGGGCCGCTCATCCCCGCGGCCTTTATCGAAAGGCTAGACGCAATAACCGAGTTGACCACTCGGTATCAATACGCATCCTGTGCGCCGCACACCGGCCCCTGGACCCTTGCCCGGACGAACCGGGCGCGGGGCGGCGGCTCGAGCTCAGCCCCGCAGCAACCGTCCGCTGCGGCCGTCGCGGATGGTGGAGGGCCGGGGATGGCGGCCGCAGGGACCGGCGACGATGAGGTCCGGGGCATCGTGGAGCTGGAGGCGGACGTGCAGGGCCGTGCGAACGGGCGGGCGGCCGCTCAGGTTGGCGCTGGTGGAGACCAGGGCGCCGCAGCCGAAGTTGGCCCAGGCGCGGCACAGGTCAGCTGCGCCCGCGTGGCCGGTCACTCGAACCGCCAGGGTGTCGAAGGTGCCGGTAAGCCAGCGGGGTGTGTCCGGCCGGGCCGGCAGCAGCCAGGTGTTGGGACCGGGCCAGGTGGAGCTGATCTCGGCCATGCGCTCGTCGTCCAGAATCTCCACGAATGGGCGCAGGGCGTCGAAATCGGCGGCGATCAGGATCAGCCCCTTGTCCTCACCGCGCTGCTTGATGGCGAGGATGCGACGCACGGCGTTGGCGTCGAGCGGGTCGCAGCCGAGCCCGTAGACGGCCTCGGTGGGATAGGCGACGACACCGCCGGCGGCGATGACGCGGGCGGCGGTGCGCAGGGCATGGGGCGAGGTACCGACGGAGGACGGTTGGCCAGGGCCGGCGTTGGTCATCAAGGTGCGGACGCCGTCTCCTTCGCCTGATCCCGCTCCGGTTCGTCCCCGCCGTCGCCCTCGTCCGCCGGCGCCGCGTAGCCGCACTCCTTCTGCGGACAGACCTTCTGGGCCCCCTTGGACTTGGTGACCTTGAGCGTGAGGATGGGCCAGCTGCAGTTCGGGCATGGCTCGGCGAGGGGCTCGTTCCAGACCGCGTAGTCGCACTTCGGATACGTCGAGCAGGAGTAGAAGATCTTGCCGCGGCGCGACTTCTTCTTCTGGAGCGTGCCCTGGTTGCACTTCGGGCAGGTGACGCCGGTGTCCTCGGGCTTCTCCAGCGGCTCGATGTAGCGGCACTTGGGATAGGCGGTACAGCCGATGAACTTGCCGTAGCGCCCGCGCTTGACGGCCAGCTCCGAGCCGCATTCGGGGCAGGAGCGGCCCTCGACGATCTCGGGCTCCTCGGCCTCGGACCTGTCCGCGTTCAGATCGCGCGTGTAGTCGCACTCGGGATAGTTGGTGCAGCCGATGAAGAGCCCGTTGCGGCCCAGGCGCTTGGACAGCTGCCCGCCGCACTTGGGGCACTGCTCGTCGAGCGGCTCCTGGGTCACGTCCTTGCGCTGGACGTTCTCGTGGGTATGCTCGATGCGATCCTTGAACGGCTCCCAGAACTGGCGCAGCAGTGGGATCCAATCCTCCTCGCCGCGGGAGACGGCGTCGAGCTCGTCCTCCAGCCGGGCGGTGAAATCATAGTCCACGTAGGACGTGAAATGCTCGGTCAGGAACTTGTTGACGATCCGGCCGACGTCGGTGGGCGTAAAACGCTTCTTGTCGAGGACGACGTATTCGCGCTCCTGGAGGGTCGAGATGATGGATGCATAGGTGGACGGCCGGCCGATGCCCAGCTCTTCCAGGGACTTGACCAGCGACGCCTCGGTGTAGCGCGGCGGTGGCTCGGTGAAGTGCTGCTCGGGGCGGATCGCGACAAGGTCCACCGTCTCGCCCTCGGTCAGGTCCGGCAACATGCGCTCTTCGTCGTCGTCGGCGCTGGTTGCGTCGTCGCGGCCCTCGAGGTAGACGCGCATGAAACCGGGCTCGGCGACCGTGGAGCCGGTGGCACGGAAGCGGTTGCCGGGGCCGGCACCCAGGTCAACGGACACCTGATTGATCAGCGCATGGGCCATCTGGCAGGCGACGGTGCGCTTCCAGATCAGCTCGTAGAGCTTCGCCTGGTCGTTGGTCAGATGAGCCTTGATCTCGGCCGGGATGTAGCGGATCGACGTGGGCCGAATCGCCTCGTGGGCCTCCTGGGCGTTCTTGGACTTGGTCTTGAACACCCGCGGCTGTTCCGGCAGGTGATTGGCACCATAGCGCTCGGCGACGAACTCGCGCAGCTCCGCCAGCGCCTCCTGGGCCAGGTTGACCGAGTCGGTCCGCATGTAGGTGATGAGACCGACGGCACCGCCGCCGATGTCGATGCCCTCGTAGAGCTGCTGGGCCGTGCGCATGGTGCGCTGGGTGGTGAAGCCGAGCTTGCGTGCGGCCTCCTGCTGCAGCGTCGAGGTAATGAACGGAGGCGCCGGATGGCGCTTGCGCTGCTTGCGCTCGACCTTGTCGACGCTGAGCCTGCCGCCGGCGGCTTGGTGCAGGGCCTGCTCCACGGCATGGGCCCGCTCGCCGCCGGTGATCGTAAACTGCTCGACCTTGCCGCCTTCGAATTCCAACAGTTTGGCCTGAAAGCCCTTGCCGCCCTTCGCGGCATCCGCCTCGATGGTCCAGTATTCCCGTGTCTCGAAGGCCTCGATTTCCTGCTCGCGCTCGACGATCAGGCGCAGTGCCGGGCTCTGCACGCGGCCGGCGGAGAGCCCCCGGCGGACCTTCTTCCACAGCAGCGGCGACAGGTTGAAGCCGACCAGATAGTCCAGCGCCCGGCGCGCCTGCTGGGCGTTGACCAGGTGCTGGGACAGTTCCCGCGGGTTGGCGACGGCGTCCTGCACCGCGCGCTTGGTGATCTCGTTGAACACGACCCGGTAGACCGGACGCTTGCCGAGCTGGCGGCGCTTGCGCAGCAGCTCGTAGAGGTGCCAGGAGATGGCCTCGCCCTCGCGGTCCGGGTCCGTCGCCAGGTACAGGGCCTCGGACTCCTTGAGCTTCTTGGCGATGGCCTGAACGTGCTTCTCGTTGCGGTCGATGATCTGGTACTTCATCTCGAAGTCGTGATCCGGATCCACCGCGCCCTCCTTGGGCACCAGGTCGCGGACATGGCCGTACGAGGCCACGACCTCGAAGTCCGGGCCGAGATATTTCTTGATGGTCTTCGCCTTGGCCGGCGATTCGACGACGACGAGATTCATAACCTTGACACTGCGCTTGCGGGGGTGGCTAGGAAATACGATCAGCGGCGTGCCCGTCAAGCTGGGGTTTTCCGCTGCCGGACACCAAGGGCGCTGCCGATAAGCGCAGCGGCGCCGTTCGGCGGGCCGCGATGAATGGCGGCGACCCTGCGTCCGGCTGTCGAACCCGGTGCTCGGCTGTGAGAAGACGTGTGCGGCGAGCGGGACCGGTCCCAGCGCCGGAGGCAACCGTCGGGGAGGACGATTCTTCGAGACCAGGCAGAAATGCGCGCCAAACCCTTCAACCGCTGCTCGGGCGCCGGCCGGCCTGACGAAATCTGCGTTTAAATGAGACTCTTGTGTAGAACGTGGTATCAGACTGCGTCCTCAGCCCGACCGCCGGAGAATCCTTGCCCGGCCTTGTCCGGTGTCAGCGCTATAGGCCGACCAAAAGCTACTTAGTGGAGATAGACGGGGGCGTCGCTGTAGACCAGCTCCTCCATCTGGTTGAAGGCGCTCTCGCGGCCGGGCCAGTTCATCAGCACCAGCAGCACGATCCACTTCAGCTCGTCCACGGAAACAGCGGCCTGCTCGATGGCCATGGCGCGCTCGATGACGAGCTCCCGGCTCAACGTATCGAGGATGGCGCCCTGCTCCAGGAACAGCAGCAGGCCGCGCGCGTCCAGGTCCAGCTTCTGGCACTCGGCCTCGGTGTAGATGCGCATCGAGCGCAGGTGGCGGGGGCGCTCGTCGGCGCGCTCCATGCGGGTCGCCAGCTCGTCGAGCCAGGTCAGCGCCTGGTCGATCTCGCTGGCGGTGAAGCCGGCCTGGGACAGCTCGTCCTCCAGCTCGCCCTGATCGCTCGGGGGCGACGCCTCGCCGTCCATATAGTTCTCGTAGAGGTAGATCAGGACATCGACCATGTTTTCGTACATTCGACAGCCTCGATACGGCATACCGGCCCGGGGGCGCGCGCCGCCTGGTGACCTTGACGGTGATGTTGCCGTGCGTCAACCGCCGGCACCGAACGGACCACTGCGGCTGTAACGCCCCCCCGGATGGGATGATACATAACCTTGCAGCTCCAGCAACAACAGCATCGACGAAACGCTCTGCGCCGGCAGGCCGCTGCGGGCGATCAGCTCGTCGGGGGCGAGCGGGTCGTGGCCCATGCAGTCGAGCAGCCGGCGGTACTCCTCGTCGAGGGCCGGGGCAGCGGCATCCGGCGCATCGGCGCCGTCGCTGGCTCCGCCGGTGTCCAGCGTGAAGCGCTGCAGCTGCGGCGCCAGTTCCTCCAGCAGCTGGTCTACGCTGTCGATCAGCTTGGCCCCCTGGCGGATCAGCGCGTGACAGCCGCGCGCCAGCGGATTGTGGATGGAACCGGGGATCGCAAAGACCTCCCGGCCCTGCTCGGCGGCGTAGCGGGCGGTGATCAGCGAGCCGCTCTTCGGCGCCGCCTCGGTGACCAGCGTGCCCAGGCTGAGCGCGCTGATGATGCGGTTGCGGCGCGGGAAGTGACTGGCATGGGGCCCCGTGCCGGGCGCAAACTCGCTGACCAGTGCCCCGCTGCCGGCGATGCGCCGGGCCAGGTCGCGGTGGGCGGCGGGATAGACTCGGTCCGGGCCCGTGCCGAGCACGGCGATGGTGCGGCCATTGCTGAGCGCGCCGCCGTGCGCGGCCGCATCGATGCCGGCGGCCATGCCGCTGGTGACCACCAGGCCGAGACCGGCCAGGTAGGCGGCGAACTCGCGCGTGGTCTCGATGCCGCCACGGGTGGGGTTGCGGCTGCCGACGACGGCGATTTGCGGCTCCGACAACAGCGCCGGGTCACCCTGGACATACAGCAGCGGCGGCGGTGCCGCGATCTCGGCGAGCAGTGGCGGATAGCGCGGATCGTCGCGGGTGACGATGTGGGCAGCGTCTCGCTCGGCCCAGGCCAGGGTCTGGTCGATCTGCCCCCGCGGGGGCTCTTCGATGACCGCGATGGCCGAGTCGGCGATGCCGGCGGCGCGCAGCGTGCCGGCACCGGCGGCGCGCACGCCGCGGGCATCACCGAACCGCTCCAGCAGCCCGGCGATGGTGCGCGGGCCGATGCCCGGTGCCTGGCTCAGCGCCAACCAGTCCAGCAGGCGGGCGCGCTCGGCGACATCCATCGGCAGCGGCCCTAGCCGTCCCGCGGCGGGGAGACGACCTCGCCGATCTGCATGGCCTCCCTGGCATACATGACCAGGGCGAAGCTGACCCGCGGGAACACGCGGAAGATCATGACCACCCCGGCACGGGAGTCCGGCACGATATAGGTCTCGGACTGGCGGGTTACCTTGCGGTGCAACGGCAGCGGCGCGTTTGGATCGGGCTTGTCACGCACCCAGCCGGAGGGCTCCCAGTCGCCGTACCAGAACGAGGTGTTCAAGGGCGTCTCATTGCGCCAGTTCCAGTCGTCCCGGCCGGCCCGAACCGGATCGCGGCGCTCGTTGCCGCCCCGGAAGACCTCGAACACCTGGCCGATCTCGGCGCCGTCGCGCTGGCCGCGGTTGAGCACCACCACGTCGTACTGGCCAATCTGCGAAACACCGCCGAGCACGGCGATGATCTTGCCCTCGAGCCCCGGCGGCGCCGGGTGCGGCAGGAAGCTGCGGATCGGCCGGTTCTCGCGCGTCGGCCGGGCGCGGTCGCCGATCTCGACCTCGCGGTCCGACCGGATCACGAACAGCGTTGCCGGGTCTCCGGTTCGCTCCAGCCTGGCCTCGGCGACGTAGGACGCCTCGTAGCCGAGCACCTCGCCGGTATCCGGATCCCGGTATTCCTGGCCGGGCCGCAGGATCTCGAAGCGGTCATCGGCGGCGTCGTAGATGCTGCGCACGAAGAAGATATCCCCCACTGCGGCGAGGATGTGCCCTTCCGGAAAGCCCACCACGTAGGGGGCCTTGTCCAGTTCCCGGGAATCGGCCACGAATGGCCGCGAAAGAAACGGCGCAACGACATTGATCGGGATGGTCGGCACCTCGCGCTGCACTTCCTCCACCCTTACCCGCGGCGACAGCTTCACGACCCGCAGCCCGCCCCGGCCTTTACGGATGCGCGGATTGCCGGCTGCGTCATACGTCAGCTCAAGCACATCGCCCGGATAGATTCGATTGGGATTGGTGATGCCGGGATTGGCCTGCCACACGTCCCGCCAGCGCCAGGGATCGCGCAAGAAGCGCCCGGCGATGCTCCAGAGCGTGTCACCGGCCCGTACTGTGTAACTCTGCGGATGATTGGGGCTCAGCGCGACCTCGGCCAGCAACGGGGACGGCAGCAAGACGGCCAGCATGCAGAACAGGCGAAGGCCGGCGCCGGCCCGGGCGGTGGCAGGGCGGGCAGACGCGGATTCAGTTGGCAGGATCGGGCTCATGACGGCTCCGGTTCGTGGGCGGCCGGGACCCGCCGTGGCTCTCCCGTAGCACCGGCGCCCCGCAGCGAGCGATGCCGACACCACTGACCATCCGCGCCTGGCGCCGGGTCCAGCCCGCGCGGGCCGGTTCGGGGTATCCGGGAGTCCTGGCCGGGGCGGCGCTGAGACACTGTTGCATCCGCGCCGGCGACCGCCTGCGCGCCAGAGCGCGCCGACGCTCCGGCGCGGGCCGGATCAGTCGGGTGCAACACGTTGGCCCATTGGGATTTTCAGACCTCCGCGGGGGCCGATAGGACTTGCACAATGGTGTATCATCGCAATGTTAGCGCAGTGTGAGACACCAGTACCAGAACGCGAGACAGACGCTGCAAGATCATGGCAAGACTGGAAATCCTAACCTTTCCCGACTCTCGGCTGCGGCAGCAGGCCAAGCCCGTTGAGCAGGTGGACGACGACCTCCGCCAACTCGTCGAAGACATGTTCGAGACCATGTATGCGGCCCCCGGCATCGGGCTCGCCGCGGTACAGGTGAACGTCCCCAAGCGGGTCGTCGTCATCGACTTGTCGGAGGACAAGAACGAGCCCTTGTGTCTGATCAACCCGGAGATTCTGGAGTCGAACGGCGTCGAGGAGACCGAGGAGGGCTGCCTGTCTGTGCCCGGCTACTTCGAACCGGTGACCCGTGCCGAACGGGTGCGGGTGCGCGCCCTCGACCGTGACGGCGAGCCCTTCGAATTGGACACCGACGGCCTGCTTGCAGTCTGCATCCAGCACGAGATCGACCACCTCGACGGCCGTTTGTTCGTCGACCACATCTCCTCGCTGAAGCGCCAGCGCATCCGCAAGAAGCTGGAAAAGGAGCGCCGCCAGCCCCAGGCCGGCAGTGCCGAGCCGCGCCGCCGCGCCATTTGACCCCGTCGCCGCCGCAGTTGCTGCCGCGGCCCCAGCATCGCCCGCCATGCCACTGCCCAGGATCATCTTCGCCGGCACACCGGACTTCGCGGTGCCGGCGCTCGCCGCATTGCTCGGGAGCGGTTGGCCGATCGTCGCCGTCTACACGCAGCCCGACCGCCCCGCCGGCCGCGGTCGCAAACTTCAGCCGAGCCCGGTGAAGCGGACTGCGCTGTCTGCCGGCATCCCGGTCGAGCAGCCGGCGACGCTGAAAGACGAGGCCGTGCGGGCGGGGCTGCGCGGGCTCGATGCTGACCTGATGATCGTCGCCGCCTACGGCCTGCTGCTGCCCAAGGCGGTGCTGGCGCTACCCAGGCTTGGCTGCGTGAACATCCATGCCTCGCTGCTGCCGCGCTGGCGCGGCGCGGCCCCCATCCAGCGCGCGATCGCCGCCGGCGACAGCCGCACCGGCATCAGCATCATGGCCATGGCCGCGGGCCTCGACACCGGCCCGGTCTACCTGACCCGTGCCATCGACATCGCGCCGCGCGAGACCGGCGGCAGCCTGCACGACCGGCTCGCCGAGCTGGGTGCCGAGGCCCTGCTGGAGGCGCTGCCCGGCATCGCCGACGGCAGCCTGGAGCCCGTACCTCAGGACGACACACGGGCCACCTACGCATCCAAGCTCAGCAAGGCGGAGGCGCATATCGACTGGGGACGCAGCGCCGCCGAGATCGATCGGCTGATTCGTGCCTTCGATCCCTGGCCGGTGGCCGAGACCGGCCTGGGTGAACAGACGCTGCGCATCTGGGCCGCCGAACCGCTGGCCGGCCCCGCCGGCGCCCCCCCGGGGCAGGTGCTCGCCGCCGGCAAGGCCGGCATCGACGTGACCACGGGCGACGGCCTGCTGCGCATCACCCGACTGCAGCCGCCGGGCAAGCGGCCCATGGCCGCCGCCGACTTCGTCAATGCCCGCGACCTGCACGGAGCCGTGTTTGCCTGAGCGGCGCCGCGCCCGTGGTGCCGCCGGAGGCGCTGCCGCCGCGGGCCACGGCGCGGCGGCACGGGCGGCCGCGGCCCGCGCCGTGTCCGCGGTGTGCCACCATGGACGCTCGCTGACCGACGCCCTGGCCGAGGCCCGGCTCCCGGATGATCCGCGCGACGCGGCGCTGCTGCGCGAGTTGGCCTTCGGCACGCTGCGGCTGCTGCCGCGACTCCAGGCACTCGGCGCTATACTGCTTCGCCATCCGCCTAAGCCGGCGGACCGCGTCCTCGAAGCCCTGCTGTACGTCGGCCTCTATCAGTTGATGGCGACCCGCATTCCCGCCCATGCCGCCGTCTCCGCCACCGTCGCCGCCACCCGCCCGCTGGAGCGGCCCTGGGCCAGCGGCCTGATCAACGCGAGCCTGCGCCGCTTCATGCGCGAGCGCGATGGGCTGCTTGCGCGAGCCGATACGGACCCAGCCGCGCGCTGGCTGTTCCCGACCTGGCTGCTGGAAAGGCTTCAGCAGGCCTGGCCGGACCACTGGCAGGCCATCGTCGAGGCCAGCAACGGCCGCGGCCCCATGTTCCTGCGCACCAACCCGCTGC
>Ga0316576_10001471_pt1 | contig 12670 bp, 22 predicted proteins | sample S0NA_FD_203075 | JGI IMG/M metagenome (GOLD analysis project Ga0316576, IMG submission 203075) | Rhizosphere microbial communities from salt marsh grasses in Alabama, United States - S0-2_050615r3r5 | ecosystem: Host-associated > Plants > Roots > Rhizosphere | place: USA: Alabama | collected... | reverse complement strand
GCGAAGTACGAGAAGGTCGACCTTCCCGAGGAGCATCGAGCCGACGCCGAGCACTGGCGCGAGGTCATGATCGAGAAGGTGGCGGAGGCCGCCCACGAGGCCGGTGAGGACACCCTCTTCGAGAAGTACGTGGCCGGCGAAGCACCGACGGTGGAGGAGATCAAGGCGGCCATTCGGGCCGCCACCGTGAAGATGAAGCTCTTCCCGGTCGTGTGCGGCTCCGCCTTCAAGAACAAGGGCGTTCAACCGCTCCTCGACGCGGTCGTCGACTATCTCCCCTCGCCCCTCGACATCCCCGACACCATGGCCAACGACCCCAAGACGGGGGAGCTCGTGCCGCGGCCGGCGGACGACGACGCACCGTTCAGCGCCCTCGTCTTCAAGATCATGACCGACCCCTTCGTGGGGCAGCTGGCGTTCATCCGCGTCTACTCGGGCGCGATGAAGACGGGCGACACCGTGCTCAACACCGTCAAGGGCCAGCGCGAGCGCATCGGACGTCTCCTCAAGATGCACGCCAACAAGCGCGAGGAGATCAAGGAGGTCTGGGCCGGCGACATCGCGGCCGCGGTGGGGCTGAAGCACGTCGTCACCGGCGACACGATCTGCGATCCCCAGGCCCCCGTCGTCCTCGAGTCCATCCAGTTCCCGGCCCCGGTCATCGCCCTCGCCGTCGAACCCAAGACGAAGGGCGACCAGGAGAAGCTCGGCAACGGTCTGGCCAAGCTGATGCAGGAGGATCCGACCTTCCAGGTCGAGACCGACAAGGACACCGGCCAGACCAAGATCTCCGGCATGGGTGAGCTCCACCTCGAGATCATCGTCGAGCGTCTGAAGCGGGAGTTCGGGGTCGAGGCGAATGTGGGCAAGCCTCAGGTCGCATACAAGGAGACGATCCAGAAGGAGGCCCGGGGCGAGGCCCGCTACGTCAAGCAGACCGGTGGGCGCGGCCAGTACGGGCACGCCAAGATCGACATCGAGCCCGCGGCCGGCGAGGGATACGTCTTCGAGAACGCTATCAAGGGCGGGGTCATCCCGAAGGAGTACATCAAGCCCGTCGAGGAGGGCATTCGCGAGGCCCTCGAGCGCGGCATCCTGGCCGGCTACCCCATGGTGGATGTCAAGGTGCGCCTCTTCGACGGCAGCTTCCACGAGGTGGACTCCTCGGAGATGGCCTTCAAGATCGCCGGCTCCATGGCCTTCCAGGAGGCGGCGAAGAAGGCCTCTCCGGTGCTGCTCGAGCCGATCATGAGGGTCGAGGTGGTGACCCCCGACGACTACACCGGTGCGGTCACCGGTGACCTCTCCAGCCGCCGCGGGCACCTGGAGGGGCAGATCGCAAGGGGTGGCTCGCAGATCATCACCGCGATGGTGCCGCTGTCGAGCATGTTCGGCTACTCCACCGATCTGCGCTCCCGGACGCAGGGACGCGCGACGTACTCCATGCACTTCGAAAAGTATGCGGAAGCGCCCCGCAACGTGTCGGACGAGATCGTGGCGCGAGTTACCGGCAAGGTCACGAAAGCCTAGGTTCCATCAAGCGCGAGGCAGGGAAAGTCATGGCCAAGGAGAAGTTCGACAGGTCGAAGCCGCACGTGAACATCGGGACGATTGGTCACGTGGATCACGGGAAGACGTCGCTGACGGCGGCGATCACGAAGGTTCTCGCGGGCATGGACCCGAAGGTTCAGGTTCGCGAATTCGACTCGATCGACAACGCGCCGGAGGAGCGCCAGCGGGGCGTGACGATCAACGCGGCGCACGTGGAGTACGCGACGGGGAACCGGCACTACGCGCACGTGGACTGCCCGGGGCACGCGGACTACATCAAGAACATGATCACGGGTGCTGCGCAGATGGACGGAGCGGTGCTGGTGGTGTCGGCGGCGGACGGGCCGATGCCGCAGACGCGGGAGCACATTCTGCTGGCGCGGCAGGTGGGAGTTCCGGCGATCGTGGTGTTCCTGAACAAGGTGGACATGGTCGACGACCCGGAGCTTCTGGACCTGGTGGAGCTGGAGGTTCGGGAGCTTCTGAAGGAGTACAAGTTCCCTGGAGACGACATACCGGTGGTTCGTGGCTCTGCGCTGAAGGCCCTGGAGGGCGACGGGAAGGACGAGGCATCGAAGCCGATCCTGGAGCTGATGGAGGCGGTTGACAGCTACGTTCCGCTTCCGGAGCGGGAGGTGGACAAGCCCTTCCTGATGCCGATCGAGGACATCTTCACGATCTCTGGCCGTGGCACGGTGGCGACAGGTCGGGTGGAGCGGGGGAAGGTGAAGGTTGGGGAGGAAGTGGAACTCGTGGGCCTTCGTCCGGAGTCGCAGAAGAAGGTGGTGACGGGCGTGGAGATGTTCAAGAAGCTCCTGGACGAGGGAGTTGCGGGCGACAACGTGGGGATCCTGCTTCGGGGGACGGACCGGGCCGACGTGGAGCGCGGGATGGTTCTGGCGAAGCCGGGCTCGATCACGCCGCACACGAAGTTCAAGGGCGAGGTCTACGTTCTGACGAAGGAGGAGGGTGGCCGTCACACGCCTTTCTTCACGGGCTACCGGCCGCAGTTCTACTTCCGCACGACGGACGTGACGGGGGTGGCGACGCTTCCGGAGGGCGTGGAGATGGTGATGCCGGGCGACAACACCCAGATGACGATCGAGCTGATCACGCCCATCGCGATGGAGCAGGGTCTGCGGTTCGCGATCCGCGAGGGTGGCCGTACCGTCGGGGCCGGCACCGTCACCGAGATCGAGGAGTAGTGGCGCATGCCGGTTGCTTTCCGCAGTGGAGGCCCTTCCTCAGCCGAATCGACGAGGATTCACTCCGAGCGATTCGCCTTGATGAAGACTTGACCGTAACGAGGATGCAGAACCAATGATGATCAACGAGAAGATCCGGATCAGGCTCAAGGCGTACGACTACCGGATCCTCGACCAGTCCACGGGCGAGATCGTGGACACCGCGCGTCGGACCGGGGCGCGGGTGGCGGGTCCGATTCCGCTCCCCACGCTCAAGAATCGATGGACGGTGAACCGCTCGCCCCACGTCGACAAGAAGAGCCGCGAGCAGTTCGAGGTGCGAACCCACCGTCGCCTCATGGACATCTTCGAGCCGACCCCCCAGACCGTGGACGCCCTGATGAAGCTCGACCTGCCCGCGGGCGTCGACGTGGAGATCAAGGCGTTCGGCAAGGAGCATGTGAAATAGACGACGAATCGCTCGTCCGAGGACGGCGATTCGGCGTCATGAAGGAATAATCCGCGACAGAGGTTGACACCCCGGGGCAACACCGATCGACGGCGTCCCCACAAGCGGTAACGACCTCGCTACCGATCGCAGAGAGGAATCAAGACCATGGCGGTCCAGGGAATCATTGGAAAGAAGGTCGGCATGACGCAGGTCTACGCCGAGGACGGGCGGGCCCTTCCCGTCACCGTCATCGAGGCGGGCCCGTGCGTCGTGGTGCAGCGAAAGTCCCGGGACAAGGACGGCTACGCCGCCGTGCAGCTCGGTCTCGTCGAGCCGCGCAAGGCGAAGCGCATCACGAAGCCGATGAAGGGCCATTTCGACAAGGCCGGCCTGCCGCCCTGCCGCGTGCTGCGCGAGCTGCCAATGGCCGAGGATGCCGAGGTCGCGGTCGGAGACAAGGTCTCGGTGGAGCTCTTCGCGCCCGGCGACAGCGTCAACGTGGTCGGCACGAGCAAGGGTCGCGGCTTCCAGGGCGTCATGAAGCGGCACAACTTCGGGGGCGGCAAGGCCTCCCACGGCTCGATGTTCCACCGCGCTCCCGGCTCGATCGGTCAGTCGGCGTACCCGTCGCGCGTGCTCAAGGGCATGAAGGCCGCGGGGCACATGGGGAGCGAGCGTGTCACCGTTCGAAACCTCGAGGTGGTCCGGGTCGACACCGACAACAACCTGCTGATCGTGCGCGGCTCGGTTCCGGGCGCGGGTGGCTCGTACGTCGTGATCAGGAAGAAGTAGTCATGGCCGAGAAGAAGGAAAAGGGCGGAGCAGGGACGAAGCGGCCGGAATCGCCGAAGGTCCCGGTGCTGAGCATCCAGAACGAAGCCGTGCGGGAGATCCAGCTGTCTCCGACGGTCTTCGCCGGACGGGTGAACGGGCAGCTCATCTACGAGGCGGTCAAGCAGTATCGGGCCGCAGGACGCCGCGGCACCCACATGACCAAGAACCGGGCCCTGGTCTCCGGCTCCGGTCGGAAGCCCTGGCGACAGAAGGGAACGGGCCGGGCACGGGTCGGCGAGGTCCGCAACCCGCTGTGGCGTCACGGGGGTACCGTCTTCGGGCCCCAGCCGCGCGACTACTCCTACCAGATGCCGAAGAAGGCCCGGGCGGCGGCCCTGCGCTCCGCCCTGGCTCAGCGGCTCCAGGAGGGTGCGCTGAAGGTGGTGGAGGGCTTCCCGATGGGCGCCCCGAAGACCAGGACGCTACGCGGCCTCCTCGACGGACTGGGAGTGGCCGGCAAGGCGGTGATCGTGGATCACGAACCTGCGGACGCCCTGGTTCTCTCCAGCCGCAACCTGCCGGGGGTGAGGGTGGTCGCGGACAGCCACCTCACCGCCTACGACGTCCTGGACTGCGTCCACCTGCTGGTCTCGCAGGAGGCGGTCGAGCAGCTCGAGGAGCGTCTGGCGCCGGGGGACCAGGGGTAGAGCCATGAAGAACATCTACGAGGTCATCCGTCGACCGCTCGTCACCGAGAAGGCCCAGATCCTGAAGGATGGACAGCACACACTGTGCTTCGAGGTCCACCGGGATGCGACCAAGCCCGAGATCAAGAAGGCGGTCGAGACGCTGTTCGGAACCAAGGTCGCGGGCGTGCGTGTCGCCAACATGCACGGGAAGATGAAGCGGCAGGGCCGCTTCGAGGGAAAGCGCCCGGACTGGAAGAAGGCCTGGGTCGTCCTGAAGAAGGACGCGAAGATGATCGAGTTCTTCGACCAGGCCTAGGGACGGGATAGAGAACGATGCCACTCAAGCAGTACAAGCCAACATCTCCCGGGCGCCGGTTCATGTCGTCGCCCGATTTCTCCGACCTGACCCGCAAGAAGCCGGAGCGCAGCCTGACCAAGCCGCTGCGCAGGAGCGGCGGGCGCAACAGCCTGGGCCGCACGAGCATCTGGTTTCGCGGCGGAGGACACAAGCGCCGCTACCGGGTCATCGACTTCAAGCGGGACAAGCAGAACATCCCGGCCCGGGTGGCGGCGGTCGAGTACGACCCGAACCGCTCCGCCCGCATAGCGCTCCTGCACTACGTCGATGGCGAGAAGCGCTACATCCTGGCGCCGGACGGGATCAAGGTGGGGCAGACGGTCGTGGCCGGTGAGAACGCCGACATCCTGCCCGGCAACGCGCTGCCCCTGAGCGTCATTCCCTCCGGCACCATGATCCACAACCTGGAGCTCCGTCGCGGCAAGGGCGGGCAGCTCGTGCGCAGCGCCGGCGCTGCCGCCCAGCTCGTGGCGAAGGAGGGGGACTGGGCGCTGGTCAAGCTCCCCTCCGGTGAGGTGCGCCGCGTTCCGGTCGGGTGCCGGGCGACCGTGGGCCAGGTGGGCAACATCGACCACAAGAACGTCAAGCTCGGCAAGGCCGGGCGCCGGCGGTGGCTGGGCCGTCGACCTCACAACCGGGGCGTGTCGATGAACCCCATCGACCACCCCCACGGCGGTGGCGAGGGTCGCACCAGCGGTGGCCGCCACCCGGTGACGCCCTGGGGCAAGCCCACCAAGGGCGCCAAGACGCGGAACAACAAGCGAACCGACAGCTTCATCGTGAAGCGTCGGGAGAGGCGGAAGTAGAGCCATGGCGCGATCGCTGAAGAAGGGCCCATTCGTGGACGACCACCTGGCCAAGAAGGTGGATGCGATGAACGAGGCCGGCGACCGGAAGGTCATCAAGACCTGGTCCCGACGCTCGACCATCGTCCCCGACATGGTGGGCCACACCATCGCCGTCTACAACGGGAAGAAGTTCGTCCCGGTCTACGTGACCGAGAACATGGTCGGGCACAAGCTCGGCGAGTTCTCGCCGACCCGCATCTTCAAGGGGCACTCCTCCAAGGTCGAGAAGGTGGCCAAGGTCGGGGGCCGATAGGGAGGCGGGCATGCTCGAGGCAACTTCCACGAACCGATACGTCAGGACGTCGGCCCAGAAGGCGGGGCTCGTCCTGGACCTGATCCGCGGCAAGGACGCGGCCGACGCGCTGAGCATCCTCCGCTTCACGAAGAAGTCCGTGGCCCGGGACATCGAGAAGACGCTGCGCTCGGCCATCGCCAACGCGGTGCTGGTGGCGGACCGGAACCAGAAGCGTCGCCTGGACGAGGAGTCCCTGGTGGTGTCGGGCTGCTACGCGAACCAGGGGCCGTCGTTCAAGCGGGTGCGCCCTGCGCCGATGGGCCGGGCCTACCGGGTCATCAAGCGCACGGCGCACATCACCGTCCGGGTGGCGGAGAAGGAGTAGCGAGATGGGTCAGAAGGTCCACCCCACCGGGTTTCGCCTCGGGTTCAACAAGACCTGGCGCAGCCGCTGGTACGCGGACAAGGAGTACGCGGACCTGCTTCACGAGGACCTCAAGCTGAAGACGGACCTCAAGAAGCGCTTCAGCCACGCGGGCGTCAGCCGTGTGGACATCGAGCGGGCTGCGAACAAGCTCAAGATCAGCATCTCCACCTCCCGACCCGGCATCATCATCGGCCGCAAGGGGCAGGAGGTCGACAAGCTCAAGCAGGAGATCCAGAAGAAGACCGGCAAGGAGGTCTTCATCAACATCCAGGAGATCCTGAAGCCGGAGCTCGACGCTCAGCTGGTCTCGGAGTCCGTGGCGCTGCAGCTCGGCAAGCGAATCGCCTTCCGGCGCGCGATGCGGAAGGCGGTCGACGCCGCCCTGCGCTTTGGGGCGCGCGGGATCAAGATACGTGTCGCCGGGCGGCTGAACGGCGCCGAGATCGCCCGCTCCGAGTGGTACCTGCACGGGCAGCTGCCCCTGCACACGCTTCGAGCGGACGTGGAGTACGGATTCGCCGAGGCCGACACCACCTTCGGGCAGATCGGCGTGAAGACCTGGATCTACAAGGGCGAGACCGAGACCGGCCGCTCGGCACGGCCGCTGGCCTGACGGGAGACGAGCCACCATGTTGATGCCCAAGAAGGTCAAGTTCCGCAAGATCCAGCGTGGACGAATGAAGGGAAAGGCCTGGTCCGGCGGCCACGTCGCCTTCGGAGACTACGGTCTGAAGGCCACCGAGTGCGGCTGGATCAGCGCCCGTGAGATCGAGGCCGGCCGCATCGCCATCACCCGCTTCATCAAGCGCAGCGGCCGGATCTGGATCCGGATGTTCCCGGACAAGCCGATCACCAAGAAGCCCCAGGAGACCCGGATGGGCAAGGGCAAGGGCGCCCCCGAGGCGTGGGTGGCGGTGGTCAAGCCGGGTCGGATCCTCTACGAGATGGAAGGTGTGTCGGAGGAAGCGGCTCGCGAGGCCCTTCGCCTGGCCGCCCACAAGCTGTCGGTCAAGACGAGGTTCGTGACCCGTGCGGAGGGGAGCTGATGAAACCCAGCGCGATTCGGGAGATGGGGACCGAGGAGCTCGAGCACAAGCACGCGGAGCTGCAGGAGCAGCTGTTCCGGCTCCGGGTCCAGGCTTCCCTCGGCCAGCTCGACAACTCGCTGAAGCTCAGGGAGACCCGCCGGGACATCGCACGGGTCAAGACCATTCTCAAAGAGAAGCAGGTGTCGCCATGACGGAGAAGAACGAGACGCAGGATCGGCCCCGGAAGCGGCAGGAGCGCGTCGGTGTCGTGGTGAGCGCCAAGACCCCGAAGACGGTGGTGGTCCAGGTGGTTCGGCTCTTTCAGCACACCCTCTACCGCAAGACCATCCGTCGCACCAACGCCTTCATGGCCCACGACGAGCTCGGTGCTCGCAACGGCGACCGGGTCCGCATCGTGGAGTCCCGCCCCCTGTCGCGCCGCAAGCGCTGGCGGGTGGCCGAGATCGTGGAGCGCTCCGCCGAGAGCGTCCTCGAAGCGAAGGGCGCCTGAGGCGGGGGAGACGACGACATGATCCAGATGCAAACACTCCTCCAGGTCGCCGACAACAGCGGCGCCCGGAAGATCTCCTGCATTCTCCCCCTGGGTGGCTCCACCGGTCGCTACGCGCGCCTGGGCGACGTGATCACGGCCAACGTGAAGGAGTGCACGCCGGAGGCGCCCGAGGCCGTCCGGAAGGGGAAGGTGGTGAAGGCGGTCGTGGTGCGCTGTCGCAAGGAGCAGCGTCGTCCGGACGGAAGCTACATCCGCTTCGACGAGAACGCGGCCGTCCTCATCAAGGACGACGGTGAGCCGGTCGGGACCCGCGTCTTCGGACCCGTGGCTCGTGAGCTGCGCGACAAGAAGTTCATGAAGATCGTGTCTCTGGCCCCGGAGGTGCTCTGACCATGGGGAGGCAGACGACGAAGAAGCGGACGAAGATCCGCCTCAGGAAGGACGACCTGGTCGAGGTCATCGCCGGCCGCGACTCCGGCAAGCGGGGCAAGGTCATAGCGGTGATGCGCGACTCCGGTCGCGTGCTGGTGCAGGGGGTCAACTTCATCAAGCGTCACACCCGGCCGAACCCCCAGCGCAACATCAAGGGAGGCATCGTCGAGCGGGAGGCGTCCATCCACGTGTCGAACCTGATGATCGTCTCCCCCGACGACGACAAGCGGACCCGCATCGGGTCGAAGCTCCTGGCCGACGGGCGTCGGGCCAGGATTGGCCGCCGCGGCGGCGAGGTGTTGGACAAGTGAGCGCAACAGCCGTGCCCCGGATCAAGGAGTCCTACTACAAGGAGATCGTTCCGCGCCTGATGAAGGAGCGGAGCTATCCCAGCGTGATGGCGGTCCCCCGCCTGCTGAAGGTCGTGGTGAACATGGGAGTTGGCGAAGCCACGCAGAACGTCAAGCTCCTCGACTCCGCCGTGACCGAGCTCGGACAGATCACCGGCCAGAAGCCGACGATCCGCCGGGCCAAGAAGTCGGTGGCGTCCTTTCGCCTGCGCGAAGGGATGCCGATCGCGGCGGCGGTGACGTTGCGCGGAGACCGGATGTACGAGTTCGTGGACCGGCTCTGCAACGTGGCCCTGCCCCGCGTTCGCGACTTTCGTGGATTGCCCACCAACTCGTTCGATGGCCGCGGAAACTACACCCTCGGCCTGAAGGACCAGATCCTGTTCCCCGAGGTCGACTACGCCAAGGTCGACAACCTGCGGGGAATGAACGTGACATTCGTGACCACCGCCCGGACGGATGAGGAATCGAAGGATCTCCTCGCGTCTCTCGGGATGCCGTTCCGGACCCAGTGAGGAGGTAAGGCGAGTGGCCAAGCTGTCTCTCATCGCCAAGGCCCAGCGCAAGCCGAAGTTCTCGGCGCGCGCCTACAACCGTTGCCGCCTGTGCGGCCGGCCCCGCGCCTACATGCGCAAGTTTCAGATGTGCCGGATCTGCTTCCGGAAGCTCGCCCTCGCTGGCGAGATCCCGGGCGTGATCAAGGCGAGCTGGTAGGACCCGGGAGAGGTAAGTCCCATGAACATGACGGATCCCATCGCGGACATGCTCACCCGCATCCGAAACGGAGTGCGAGTGAAGCTGCCGAAGGTCGACATTCCCAACTCGCGGCTGAAGACCGAGATCGCACGAATCCTGAAGGACGAGGGATACATCGCGAACTTCAAGGTCGTCGAGAATCAGCACCAGGGCGCGATCAGGGTATTCCTGAAGTACGGGCAGGGTGACGAGCGGGTGATCACCGACCTCCAGCGGGTGAGCCGCCCGGGCTGTCGGATCTACTGCGGCAAGGGCGAGATTCCCCGGGTATACGGGGGCCTCGGCATCAACATCCTGTCCACCTCGCGCGGCGTGATGACCGGCCGTGAAGCGGCACGCAGCGGCGTGGGCGGCGAGATCCTCTGTAACGTCTGGTAAGGAGCGAGAGATGTCTCGGGTCGGACTCAAGCCGATCGTCCTCCCCTCGGGGGTCAAGGTGAACATCTCGGACGCCGAGCTCGAGGTGCAGGGACCCAAGGGGAAGCTCAGCACCCCGGTGCCGCCGGGAATCAGCTTCGCGCTGGAGGACGGAGAGCTCCGGTGCAAGCGGTCGAGCGACGCCCGCCAGCAGCGGGCGTTCCACGGCCTCGCACGGGCCCTGGCCGGCAACGCGGTCAAGGGAGTGTCCGAGGGCTTCACCAAGGACCTCGACATCGTGGGAGTGGGCTACCGGGCCCAGGTCGAGGGCAGGAAGGTCGTGTTCTCCCTGGGCTTCTCCCACCCGGTGGAGTACCCGATCCCGGAAGGGATCGACATCAAGATCGAGAAGCAGACGCGGGTGATGGTGTCCGGCATCGACCGACAGCAGGTCGGGCAGGTGGCGGCCGAGATCCGCAAGCTGCGGCGGCCGGACCCCTACAAACAGAAGGGCATCCGGTACGTCGGGGAAATTTTGAAGAAGAAGGCGGGCAAGGCCGGGGCGACCGGCGCCGCCTGATCGCCGTCGAGGTTCGGAAATGAAGGTGAAGACGAGGTCGGCAGTCCGGCACCGGATCCAGCAACGGATCCGCAAGAAGATCCGCGGCACGCAGGAGCGGCCGCGCCTCGCAGTCTTCCGCAGCCAGAGCCACATCTACGCTCAGCTCGTCGACGACGATCTGGGGCAGACACTCTGTGCGGCGTCCTCGCTGGACAAGGACGTGCAGGCGAAGGCGAAGCGGGGGAGCACGGTCGCCGCCGCCACCGAGGTCGGCGGCCTGATCGCCGGACGCGCCCGGGAAAAGGGGATCGCAGACGTGGTCTTCGACCGCGGCGGCTTCCAGTACCACGGTCGGGTCAAGGCCCTGGCCGAGGCTGCGCGTGAGGGCGGACTGAAGTTCTAAGGACCCGATGATGAAAGCACGATTCGAGAAGATCGACGTGGCCAGCCTGGACCTGAAGGACCAGGTGGTCTCCATCAACCGCGTGACCAAGGTCGTCAAGGGCGGCAAGAACCTCTCCTTCACCGCGCTGGTGGTGGTGGGCGATGGCGCCGGCCACGTGGGCTACGGAATGGGCAAGGCCCGCGAGGTCTCCTCCGCCATCAAGAAGGGGGTGGAGGTGGCCAAGAAGAACGTGGTCCGGGTTCCCATCACCGAAAAGGGGGCCACCATTCCCCACGCGATCACGGGCCGGTTCGGATCCGGTGTCGTCATGCTGAAGCCCGCCTCGGAGGGTACCGGCGTCATCGCCGGAGGGGCCGTGCGGGCGGTCATCACCGCCGCCGGCATCGGGAACATCCTGACCAAGAGCCTGGGCTCCACCACCGCGCACAACGTAGTCAAGGCCACGATGGACGGGCTCCTCCGGCTGAAGGCGCCCGCGAAGGTGGCGCGCCTGCGTGGTCGCTCGGTGGAGGAGATCATGGGTACGTCGACTCCAGAGGCGGAGGCCGCCCCCGCGGCCGCTGCTGCCGGCGCGGCCGAGGCCTAGGAGGCGGGGATGGCAAAGGCGAAGAAGGCGACCGGGTCCGGGGGAACGGTCAAGATCAAGATGATCGGCAGCGTCATCGGATGTCCGAAAGAGCAGCGGGCCACGGTCCGGGGCCTGGGTCTGAGGCGCCTGCAGCAGGTGGTGGAGCGCGAGGACACCCCCATGGTGCGGGGCATGATCCGCAAGGTTCCCCACCTGGTTGCGGTGGTCGAGTAGAGAGACACGAGCGGAGAGAAGCAGTGAGCCTTCACAATCTGAAGCCGGCCCGGGGCAGCGTTCGAAAGCGCAAGCGCGTGGGCCGCGGTCCCGGCAGCGGCACCGGCAAGACCGCGGGACGCGGCGAGAAGGGCCAGAAGAGCCGCAGCGGTTACTCGCGCAAGGTCGGCTTCGAGGGCGGGCAGATGCCGCTCCATCGCCGCGTGCCGAAGCGCGGCTTCACCAATGCTCTGTTCCGCAAGCGGTTCGCCGCGGTGAACATCGGTCGCCTGGAGGTCTTCGAGGACGGCACGATCGTCACGCCCGAGGTCCTGGTCAAGCGGGGCATCGTGAAGAAGGTCGGCGACGGCGTCAAGATTCTCGCCAAGGGCGATCTCACCAAGGCCCTCACCGTGCACGCGCACAAGTTCAGCGAGAAGGCAAAGGAGCGGATCGCGGGCCTCGGCGGCAAGGTCGAGGTCCTGGAGAGATAAGTCCATGCTGGACGTCGTCCGCAACATCTGGAACGTACCCGATCTCAGGAAGAGGGTGCTCTTCACCCTCGCGATGCTGGCGATCTATCGCCTGGGCAATCACGTGCCGACCCCCGGCATCAACGCCCAGTCGCTGGTGGACTTCTTCGAGCAGAACCGGGGCAACTGGTTCGGACTCGTGGACATGTTCTCGGGCGGGAACCTGGCCAAGGTCACGATCTTCGCGCTCGGGATCATGCCGTACATCTCGGCATCGATCATCCTGCAGCTGCTGACGGTAGTCTGGCCCTATCTCGAGAAGCTGAGCAAGGAGGGAGAGCTCGGACGGAGGAAGATCACGCAGTACACGCGCTACGGCACGGTGCTGCTCTCCGTCATCCAGTCCTCCGCCATCGCGGTCTATCTCGAGCGGACGACCCTCGCCAACCAGTTCCACATCGTCGACAACCCGGGGATCGCCTTCAAGCTGATGA
>Ga0316576_10001470_pt1 | contig 12670 bp, 13 predicted proteins | sample S0NA_FD_203075 | JGI IMG/M metagenome (GOLD analysis project Ga0316576, IMG submission 203075) | Rhizosphere microbial communities from salt marsh grasses in Alabama, United States - S0-2_050615r3r5 | ecosystem: Host-associated > Plants > Roots > Rhizosphere | place: USA: Alabama | collected... | reverse complement strand
GCAAAAGGACGCTTGATCAATAGTAAAATGGATAAAAAAGTCGACATTTACACCGCTGTTTCGGAAGTAAAGGACGGGCATACCATCATGGTGGGCGGATTCGGTGTGCCGGGAACGCCCTTCAGGCTGATCGAGGTGCTGCTCGAGCAGGGCACCCGGCATCTGACACTGATCAAAAACGAGGCCAATATTCCCCAACTGGGAGTGTCCAGGCTGATCGAAGCCGGCCGGGTCGACCGCCTGATCACTTCCCATCTGGGCCTGAACCCTTCGGTCCTGGCCATGATGAACGATAAAAAAATCGAGGTCGAGTTCAACCCGCAGGGGATACTGGCTGAAAGGATACGCTGCGGCGGTGCGGGGATGCTGGGTTTCGTAACGGACATCGGCATCGATACGGTTCTGAGCCGGGGCAAGAAGATCGTTTCGCTGAACGGCCGCAAAGGGGTTCTGGAGTCTGCGCTCAGGGCGGATGTCGCCCTGATTCACGCCGCCGTGGGCGACGGCCTGGGGAATCTGGTGTACGCCAAAAGCGCCCGGAATTTCAACCCGGCCATGGCCACAGCGGCAGACAAGGTCATTGCCGAAGTCGAATCCCTGGTGGATGCCGGCTCACTGGACCCCGACCATGTCCACACACCGGGTGCATTTGTCGATTATGTGGCGGAGATAGACACCCTGACAGACGAATACGGTATACTCGAGGATTACATTTTTGGATAAAAAAGCAAAAATCGCCCGACGGGCGGAACAGGAGATAAGGGCCGGTCAGGTCGTCAACCTGGGTATCGGCATCCCTACCATGATCCTGAAGTTTCTGGACCGGGAAAAACAGGTGCAGATTCATTCCGAAAACGGCATTCTGGGTATGCACGCCCATTGCAAGGCGGAGGATGCAGACAGAAACCTGATCGATGCCGGTGGCGGGTACATCGACCTCGATGCCGGGGCATCATTTTTCGACAGCGTCCTCTCTTTTGCCCTCATCAGAGGCGGACGTCTGGATATCGCTTTTTTAGGCTCCCTGGAAATATCGGCGGCGGGGGACCTGGCCAACTGGATGATACCGGGGAAATACACCCCCGGCATCGGCGGCGGCATGGAACTGGCCCAAAAAGCACGCCGACTGGTCGTCACGACCCTGCACACCGACCGCAAAGGCCGGCCCAAGCTATTGAAAACCTGTACGCTTCCGTTGACGGCCAGGTCGTGTGTGGACCGCGTCATCACGGATCTTGCCGTTATCGATGTGGTGGACGGCCACATGCGCCTTGTCGAAATCGCCGCAGAAGCAAGCCTGGAAGAGATCGTCGCCAAGACAGACGCGCCGCTCGAAATCCCGGAGGGAGAGCTGCCGCGATTTTAAGAGCGTCATGGAGGTAATGAAGTGACCATGTTGGACAACCAAGAAAAGACAATCGTTCAGACGGTAGAGGACCTGGCCGACGACATCGTCGATTTCACCTGCCGTCTGGTGAAAGAACCCAGCACCCTTGGCAACGAGGCCTCGGCGGTCGCATTGATGAAAAGCGAGCTCGAGAAACTGTCCTTTTCCCCGGTGATGGTTCCCATCGACCCATCCACACTGGCCGACCATCCGGGTTTCGCCCCGGTTCCCTGGAACTATGAAAATAAAAACAATGTCGCGGCCGTGCGTCCGCCGGACGGCAGCGGCGGCCGCAGCGTCATTTTCAACGGGCATCTGGATGTCGTGGATCCGGAACCGGCCGCTTTCTGGGACACGGACCCCTTCGAGCCGGTCATGCGAGACGGCCGCATATACGGTCGTGGGGCCGGAGACATGAAATCCGGGGTGGCTGCCATGACCTACGCGGTTCACGCCGTGGCAAAAGCCGGGTTCGGGCTGAGGGCGCCCGTCACCCTCGAGGCGGTCATCGAAGAGGAGTGCTGCGGCAACGGCGCCCTGGCGTGCGTGGCTGCAGGCTACGATGCCGACGCCGTCCTGATACCCGAACCCTTCGGCCCGACGATTCTGACGAGTCAACTGGGGGTGCTGTGGTTCAAAGTGACGGTCGAGGGAAAGCCGGTGCACGTGCTGGAGGCCTCCGCCGGAACGAACGCCATCGAAAAAAGTTTCCAGATCGTTACGGCGCTGCGCAGACTGGAAACGGAATTGAACCAGTCGGGCATCCCCGAAGAATATCGCGGAATTCCCCACCCCATCAACCTGAATATTGGAATCATCAACGGTGGCAACTGGCCGTCCACCGTACCGGCAAAATCGGAAATGCACTGCCGGCTCTCCTACTTTCCGGGAACCGGCTTCGAAGAGCTGGCTGGAAAAATCAGGGCGACCATAGAGGCGGCCCAATCGGAGGACCCCTGGCTTGCTGAAAATTCTCCGGTTGTCGAGTTTTACGGTTTTCGATCCGACGGGCATACGGTCTCCCGGGACGTGCCGGCTTTCGATACACTGAACGCTTGCCATAAATCCCTGAGCGGCCGGGATGCCGAAGCATACGTCGCCACCTGCACCACCGACCTGAGGGCTTTTCACTTTTTCGGCAACGGTGACTGCACCTGCTTCGGGCCTTCCGGCGGGAATTATCACGGGGCCAACGAATGGGTGGACATCAAAAGCATCGTCCATACGGCCAAAACGTACGCGCTGTTTCTGGCGCGCTGGTGCCGTTTGGCAGCCTGATTGATCAAACGGCCGGCCGGCAGCCCGAACGTGAAAGGGGCGGCCGGCAATATTGAATCTGTCGCAACCTTAAAACTGTAGGGATTCATTGTCATGGAAAAAGACACTTGGAAACCATGGGCACTGCTCGCACCTTCCCTGACGGCCGTCTTTTTGCTGCTGGTTATACCGGTATGCTTTGTGGTGGTTTACAGCTTTTGGCTGAGGGCGCCGACAGGGGCGGATATACCGGCATTTCAGTTTGGAAATTATGCCAAATTTTTCGCGGATTTCTTCTACCCCAAAATTATGATCCAGACCATCAGGGTGTCGTTGGAAGCCGTCGTGCTTTGCCTGGTCATGGGATACATACCGGCCTATTTTTTCTTTCGCACGGAGTCGCGTTTGAAACCGGTGATGCTGCTGCTCATCATGCTGCCGTTCTGGATCAGCTTCATCATCCGGACTTTGAGCTGGATCAACATTCTGGGTGACACCGGTTTGATCAATCACGTGCTCATGCGCATCGGCATTATCGAGGAGCCCCTGGGCATGCTCTACAACGAGGGGGCGGTGCTTATGGGGCTGATTCAGTTTCTTTTGCCGTTCATGATCCTCAACATCTACGTCAGCCTGGAAGGAATCGACAAATCGCTTTTAGAGGCGGCCCGCAGCCTGGGTTGCACCGAGTGGCAGGCCTTCAAGGAGGTCACGCTGCCATTGAGCCTGCCGGGGGTCAGCGCCGGGTGTCTTTTGGTTTTCGTCTTGACGGCCGGCACCTATATTCCGCCGATGATTTTAGGCGGGCCCGGAAACGATATGATCGCCAATCTGATTTTCAAACGGGTGGTCGGCACGCTGGATTGGCCTTTTGGCTCGTCGATCAGCGTTGTGCTCCTGACGTTGCTGGTCATCATCATATATACTTACAACCGCTACCTGGGTATCAACCAGCTTTTCAAAAGTTTCAAGTGAGGAAAAAGTAGATGAAAATTTCAGGATGGTCTTTGATACGACTCTATACCATACTGGTCTACGTATTCATGTTTACCCCGATTGTGGCTGTCGTTATCCTGTCGTTCAATCCCCAGCAATTCGGTTCCTTCCCAATGGAGGGATTCAGTTTCAGGTGGTATGTCAAGCTGGCTCAAAACCATACGATTTTGGGCGCATTCAAAAATTCGCTGATTTTAGGCTCCCTGACATCCATCGTGGTGACCGCCATCGGGATCCCGGCGGCAATGGCGTTTGTGCGATACAATTTTCCCGGCAAGAACACCATCAACACATTGCTGCTGACCCCCATCATGGTTCCCGAAGTCGTTCTCGGGGTGGCGCTTCTGCTTTTCATCCGCTGGCTGCAGCAGCCCAAAAGCTTTGTGCTGTTACTGATCGGTCACGTGGTCCTGACGCTCCCCTATGTACTGCTGGTGGTTCAGGCCAGGTTGGTGGGTATTAAAATCGAGTATGAAGAAGCCGCAAAGACCCTGGGCGCCAACCCGTTGCAGACGTTCAAAGAAGTTACCCTGCCGTTGCTGGCTCCGGCCATTCTGGCAGGCATGCTTTTTTCCTTTACGATTTCATTCGACGATGTCACGGCCACGCTGTTCTGGGCCACGGCCAGCAATCAGACCGTTCCGGTAAAAATTTTCGGTATGCTCCGCAACAGCATCAGTCCGGAAATCAACGCGTTGGGCACCGTGATGATCGTGCTCACGGTATCGATTCCTCTGCTTGCCGGTTATCTTTCACGCCAATTCTCAAGGCGAAGGGGTGACAGCAAGGCTACGTAAGCCTGGGGATATAAATCCGGTGATTCCCTGGAATCACCACATGGCGCGATCGCGTGCATGCCGATCGTCCATCTTCTTCGCCCACAGGGCAAGAGAGAGCCACTATCTTTTAACCCGCGTATAAAATAAAAAGGAGGCTATCATGAGCAAACGCATGCAGGACAACATCGACGAAATTTTCAACCGGTATAAAAATGGTGAGGTGTCACGGCGGCATTTCCTGAAATATCTGGGTATGGCCGGGGCTGCGGTCGGCCTCGTAGGCGGTCCGTTCGGTTATCTCGCTAGGGACGCCCACGCCGCTCAAAGCATTCGTTTCGACGGATGGGGAGGGGTGGTTTCGGAGGCCTTCCGCAAGTATGCCTTCGCCCCCTTCACAAAAGCCACCGGTATCAAGGTGGTCGACGGCGAGTTTGGTGACGCCGACAGTTATCTGACCCGCGTCAAAGCCTCCTTTCCGCCGGGAGGGGAATATAATCTGGCGCACCTCAGCGGGGTCTTCGACTATGCCCGCTATGTCGGGTTGAAACTGGACGTCGTGCTGGACGAAAGCAAGATTCCGAATCTGAAAAACGTGATGCCGGCCATGATGAAGCCCTACCGCGCCATCACCAACGGCAAGCTGTCGGCTGTTCCGTACGATTTCGGCCAGACCGGTATCGCCTACAACACAAAGCACATTTCCAAGTCAAAAGCCGAAAAGATGGGTGCCGCCCTGCTGTGGGATAAAGACCTCAAGGGAAAACTCGGCAGCTGGACCGACTGGCGCACCAACATATGGTACGCGGCCCTGAAGACCGGACAGGATCCCAACGATATCAAATACATGGATGTCATCTGGTCGGAGCTCAAGGTGCAGCGGGAATTGATGAAAAAATACTGGGGGTCGGGAGCGGAGCTCATGAGCCTGCTGGCCAATGAGGAGATCTACGCAACGGTTGCCTGGTCCGGCCGCGTCGCCGCCCTTCAGGCCCAGGGGCATCCCATTGGATTTCTGGCGCCCCACAACTGCATGTCATGGCAGGAGTGTATTTTTGTCATGAAGGGGACCGACCTGGATATTGCCCAAAAGCTCCTGAACTACATGCTGGCGCCCGAAGCGGCCATCGCCGTGGCTGTCGGTCAAAAATACCCCTCCAGCCTGGATCCGACGAAGGTCCCCATGCCGGAAGAAGTCAAGAAGCTGCCGGCATTCGATCCGACCGGAAAGCTGGAAGGATTCGCGTTTGCCGCTCCGGCCTACTGGAACGGCCACCAGGTGGAATGGGCCGAAAAGTGGGATCGTATCCTGGCAGGCTCGTAATAATGACCCTGTCGTCAGCGTGACGCCGGGATTTGACAAACCAAGTGAACGGCTGCAGGTGCGGCTCTATCCTCGATTGGGCTGCACCTGCAGCAACCACACAACCCTGCATCGAATTGAGCGATTTTTTCACGAACGCATCCGTATAAACGAGCGTGCGGATTCGAAAATAATCGTCAGATGGCTGATGCTTTTTACGGAGAAAACATACTCGTGGAACAACAAGCCGAATCAATCATGGTCCAATTTAAAGGCATCGTCAAACGGTTTGGAAGCGTGGTGGCTGTGGAGAAAATGGATCTGGACATCACCGAAGGAACCCTGGTCACGCTCCTGGGACCGTCGGGGTGCGGCAAAACGACCTTGCTGAGGATGCTTGCAGGGCTGGAAAACCCCACCGAGGGAGACATCCTGATCAAGGGGCGGCGCATCAACGACAAGCCGGTCCACAAGCGCAATTTGGGCATGATTTTCCAGAATTACGCTCTGTTTCCCCACAAAACCATCGGGGACAATGTGGCTTTCGGTTTGAAATACCGTCAGGTCCCCAAGGCGGACATGCAGGCAAAGGTAACGCGTGCCCTCGAGATGGTACGGCTCCCGGGTGTTGAAGCGCGCTATCCGGCGCAACTTTCGGGTGGGCAGCAGCAGCGGATTGCCCTGGCCCGGGCCATCGTCATCGAACCGGATGTCCTGTTGATGGATGAACCCCTGTCGGCGCTGGATGAAAACCTGCGGGAGGAGATGCGCCGGGAGTTGGACAACCTGCAAAAGAAAATCGGCGTTACCACTATATTTGTCACCCACGATCAGCGCGAGGCCCTGTCCATGTCAGATAAAATTGTCGTTATGAAGGACGGACGCAAGCAGCAGGAAGGTAGCCCCGAAGAGGTGTACAACTACCCGAGCAATCATTTTGTTGCCGATTTTTTAGGGCACTCCAATTTCTTTGTCGGAAAAGTCGTCGGCAAATCCGGCGAAACGGTCGAGGTAGAACTGGATGACGGCAATCGAATAAGGGCTGCGCATCCAGGTGAATGGGCTGAGGGCCAAACCGTCGAAATGGTCGTGCGTGCCCAGAATCTCAAGGTGATGGATGCGGCCGCAGGTAAAGCCGCGCCCGAGCCGGACATGAATGCCCTCAACGGCGTCATCAAGGACCGCAGCTACATGGGGGGGGAAATCAGCTACTTTGTGGAGCTGGAAAGCAAAACCATGGTCCACGCCATCGGTATGGCTAAACTGAACCCCATGCGAAAAGGCACAGCCATCAACCTATTTGTGGCACCGCGACACTGCGGCCTGCTCGAGGTCGACAACCGCGTTTGATTGATCCGGTCAACCGTCCCGGGTTGATCGATGGGAGCCTGCGCCTCATCGAAGCCGCCCGTCACCGGCTCGCGATGCGTCACCCAAACCGGCCCCGGCCGGGAACCAGGTGTCTCGGCATGGCCTGATTTGACGATCCGGCTGCAGGTGCTTTAAGTCCTGAGAGGCACCCTACAGCTGTTTATACCATACATTCATGCTCTGTATGCGGCCGGCGATGTTGGTATTGTTGCCGCGCGTACCGCCGAATGAATAACCGTTTTCTGAAAAGACAATGTCAGATATCGTCGAAAAGGTGCCGGGCCTTGAGGAAGTAGTCGGCGCCCGACCAGAGGGTGAATACCAGGGCGCCCCAAAGAAAAAACATGCCCACGACGTGAACCTCCAGGCCGATGAAACGATAGTGGATGATCAACGGAATCAGGGCCGCAATCTGAAAGCCGGTCTTGTACTTGCCCAGCCAGGAGGCCGACACGTCCTCCCCTCGCCCGGCAATGATGTTCCTGAGGCCCGTCACGGCCAATTCGCGTCCGATGATGATGCAGACCACCCAGGCGGGAATCCAGCCGTGGTAAACGAGCATGATGAATGACGACGAAACCAGCAGCTTGTCGGCCACCGGGTCCATGATCTTGCCAAAGGTCGATACCAGGCCCCGGGTTCTGGCAAGGTATCCGTCCAGGTAGTCCGTAATGGCGGCGGCGCTGAAAAGGAGTGCGGCCAAAAATGTGCAAACACGGTTGGGGAAATAGAGAAGGATGACAATCAGCGGTATGGCGGCCACCCTGCCCATGGTCAGCGTGTTGGGTTCGCTCAGTTTTGTCTTGATTTTTTCACCTAATAACATGTATCCCGACCGCTCCCTTTTTCAAATTTAAACGGTGCGACGATCCCATCCCCAGCGTCGCCATCTTGAGCTTATTTCTTTGCCTTGTTCCAGTCGTTAAGAAAAGCCGCAAGACCCTTGTCGGTCAACGGGTGGGCGGCGAACTTGGAAAGGACGCTGAACGGCACGGTGGCGATGTCCGCCCCCATCATGGCGGATTCCAGCACGTGAAGGGGGTTGCGGACACTGGCCACGATAATTTCCGTCTCGTAGGCATAATTGCTGTAGATCTCCACGATCTGCTCGACCAGTTGCATGCCGTCGTGCGACAGGTCATCCAGCCGTCCCACAAAGGGGCTCACGTAGGTGGCACCGGCCTTGGCCGCCATCAATGCCTGGAGGGGCGAAAAGATAAGGGTCACGTTGGTCTTTATGCCTTCCTTCGCCAGCTGCCGGGTGGCCTTGAGGCCGTCCACGGTCATGGGTATCTTCACCACGATGTTCTGGTGCAGACCCGCGAGGTGCCTGGCTTCCTCGAGCATCTGTTCGGTTTTTTCGCCGATCACCTCTGCGCTGACGGGGCCGTCCACGATTTCACAGATTTCCTTGACAACCGCTTCGAAATCGCGGCCCTCCTTGGCAATCAGGCTGGGGTTGGTGGTAACGCCGTCCGCCATGCCCATGGCGTGGGCTTCCCTGATCTCATCCACGTTGGCTGTGTCGATAAAAAATTTCATCCTTATCTCCCAATCAAATAGCGTCGTTTTTACAAACTATCTTAAAAAAAAGTAAAGAATCCTGATCCGGGGGACCAGGTTTTACAGATTGCAATCAATCTTGTTGTTCGATAAATTTATCACGGCACGCTTCGCTGCAAAAATGAAGCGCCTCTCCCCGATGGTGCAGAACGACGCCGTCCCTTTTTGCGAAGTACACACCACAGTATGGATCCTTCACCATGTCATCGTCAATCTCTCCGGCAGGCCTTCCGGTGGATTCCCCCTGCATGGATTGCCGTTGTATGCTGTTCAGCATCCAGGACTTCAGGGACCGGTACGCTAAATAACCGATCAAGAGTATGATCAATAATTTCATTTAGAGTAGAAAAACCTCCTGCCCCATGTCCTCAAGCTGATTCAGTAACGATTTCACGGATATATTCAGCAAAGGGTGCACGATTTCCGGATCTATATCACAAATGGGCTGCAATACAAAGCGCCTTTTGTGCATGCGCGGATGGGGGATTTCGAGTGCCGGCGTCTTCATGACAAGCCGATCGTAAAAGATGATATCCAGATCCAGTTCACGCGGGCCGAAGCGGATACCGCCCTTGGTGCGGCCGGCTTCGGCCTGGATCTTCTGTAGGAGCGCAAGCAGATCCGTGGGTTCGAGGCCGGTCTCGATTTTAACGGCGGCGTTGACAAACCAGTCCTGGTCGAGGTAGTCCACCGGGCTCGTGCGGTAAAAGGGCGACGCCTTCACCAGAGTGTTGCCGGGGTGGCCGGCGAGGGACTCGATGCCCTTGCGGCAGTTGCCCTCCTTGTCACCGAGGTTGGACCCGGTAGATATGATAACCGCATGTGTACTCAAGAAAAAACGTCACCGTCCCTAATCAGTTGAGAAAGATTGGATCACGAAAACACGAAATATTAAAAGCGCGAAATCTGCATGATATTATTTCGTGGTTTCATCCTTTCGCGATTTCGTGATGGAAGCTCTTTCTGAGTTTTACAATGAACATCTTTTTTTTCAATGCAACCTTGGGGTAGACCTTACTCCCACGCCTCCCGGCAGAGTTCGCCGGTGTAGATAACCCGGGCGCCTCCTTCCATGAACACGTTGGTGAACCGATTGCCGTTTCTCTCGAAATGGATGGTCAGGCACTCTCCGCTGCGCGTCAGCAGTTTGACAGGGGGCTCCCTGTCGTGCCTGAGGGCGGTGATCAGAGCAGCCGCCACGTTGCCGGTGCCGCAAGCCAGGGTCTCGTCTTCGACGCCGCGCTCGTAAGTACGGATGCTCAGATGGCCGTCTGCGTTCCTGCGGATGAAATTGGCATTGGTTCCATCGGGCGCAAACGCCGGATGGTGCCGAACCTTCCTGCCAACCGCCACCACATCCAGCCCCTCGAGATCCTCCACTTCAAACACCGCATGGGGCACACCGGTGTTGATGAAGCGGTAATCAAAAACGACGCCCCCCAACTCGAGGGAGGCCTCCTCCCTTAAATCGGTGGGATCGGTCATCTTGATCTTGACCTTATCTCCGGACACGACTGCGGACACCACCCCCACATCTGTCAGGAAGGAAAGCTTCTTCCCGGCAATTCCCGTGAGGTTTGCGAAACGGCTCACACAGCGGGCGCCGTTGCCGCACATTTCCGCACGGCTGCCGTCGGAATTGTAGAACCGCCACTTGAAGTCGGCCTTGTCGGTATTCTCCACGAGGATCAACCCGTCGGCGCCCACGGACATTTTTCTCCGGCACGCGCCGATGATCAGTTTCGCCAGGTCGGCCTCGTCGAATTTCGGCTGCCGGTTGTCGATAACGATGAAATCGTTTCCGCTGCCGCTCATTTTGTAGAAAGGAATGGTGTCGTTCATATTCGGCATGCTATTTTTTCTGTCCTACGGATTGTGTGTTTTTTGTTTGGTGTTTGGTGTTTGGTCTTTTGTGTTTGGTGCTGTGCTTCAGGCAGAATAAGGCAATCAAGATTTCAGTAAATTTTCGCGACCTTTGCGCCTTGGCGGTTCAAGGCCTTTGTCTTCTGCCCCCCTGCCTTCGGCCAGCCAGCCACCGGCTAGACCTTGTCCAAAAACGGCGGCAGCGACTCTCCCCTGATCAGGTCCTCATACGTCTGCCGTTCCCTGACCACGTGGAACTCCCCTTCCCTTACCATGACTTCGGGTACCTTCAGCCGCGAGCAGTAGTTGGACGCCATGGTGTATGCATAAGCCCCTGCGCTCATAACCGCCAGAAGGTCGCCTGCGGCGACGTCCGCCATTTCCCGGTCACTGGCCAAGAAGTCGCCCGACTCGCAGATGGGGCCCACAAGATCGGCTCTGATCATACCGTCGTTGGCCCGCATCACCGGTCGTACGGCGTGGAAAGCCCCGTACAGCGACGGCCGCAAAAGGTCGTTCATGCCGGCATCGGCAATGACAAACTCTTTACTCATGCCCGATTTTCGGTAAAGCACCTTGGTGACGAGTATGCCCGCGTTGCCCACAATGACCCGTCCCGGCTCGAGGATCAGTTTCAAGGATCTTTCCCTGGCCGTTTTGACAATGGCTTCCGCATATTCGTCCGGACCGGGTGGTGTTTCCTCGTTGTAGGTAATCCCGAGTCCGCCCCCCATGTCGAGGCAATCGATATGGATGTCCAGCGAAGCCAGCACATCCATCAGCCCCATGAGGTTCTGCAGGGCGTCCTCAAACGGCCCGGCTTCAGAAATTTGGGAACCGATGTGGCAGTCGATGCCCATCACCCTGACATGCTTCATTGCATTGGCGATTTTGTAGGCCTCGATGGCGCTTTCCATGCCGATGCCAAACTTGTTCTTCTTCAAACCCGTGGAGATGTAAGGATGGGTTTTTGGATCCACGTCGGGATTGACGCGAATAGCCACGGGCGCCGTTCTGCCCAGAGCGCCGGCGCGCTGATCGATGAGCGTCAACTCCTCCAGGGATTCGACATTGAACATCAGGATGCCCTCTTCAAGGGCAAAATCGATTTCATCCACCCGCTTGCCCACACCCGAGTAGACCACACGGTCCGGTGCAAAGCCGGCCTTGAGCCCCCTGAACAACTCGCCGCCGGAAACAATGTCCAACCCGCTGCCGAGGCCGGCAAAGAGCTTCAGGATGGCCATGTTCGAATTGGCTTTGGCCGAAAAGCACACCAGTCGCTGCACACCGTCAAAGGCTCCGTCAAAGGCTTTGAAGTGCCTCACCAGCGTCGCATGGCTGTAAAGGTAGAATGGCGTGCCCGCCCGCTCGGCGATCGCCTTTACCGGAACGTTCTCACAATAAAGTTCGTCCTGTTTATAGTGGAAATGATGCATATCTCTCCTATGGCTCGCCTTCTTTTCTACTGACTCGCTTGCCCTCCGGCACCGTGCATCGTAAAACGTAAAACGTGAAACGTAAGGCGTGAACCCTGTGCCCTGAGCCTTAAACCTTAAACCGTATACCGTGAACTGTATACCTCATACCCTACACCTACCGATACTCAAAGCTGACGACATTGGAATCGCCGCTTTCCCGATTGTCGTCATCGAGGATCACGAGCTTGTAGTGGTAGCGGTACCCCTTCTCCAGGGTCTCGCGAAATATCAGCTTGTCTTTTTCAAGGGAAAGCTTTTTTATCATGCGGAATCTTAAGGGACAGTTCTCGCACGCTGGATTCTCCAGGGATTCCCTGGCCCTGAATATCTTAACCCTTTCCGCCTTGCCCGCCTGTTTGGACCCGGTTTCCGGCAGGCTCCACGAAAGCGCCACGATGCCGTCTTTACTGATGGCGTACGCAAGGTCCTCGACCGCTTCCGGAGGACGGTAGGCCTGCGGAACCGGTGGTGCCTTTACGCCGCAAGCGCACAGCAGCAAGAAGATGGAAACAGAAAAAGCCAGCCAGGTATTACCGTATATTGTTTGTAGCCGAACCATCATGTGCCCAGATCAGTGAGATCTATTGAAAATATTTTACCATTCTTAAAATTTGAACCGCTCACCTCGGGCCGGAGAAAGTTCACGGCTCTTGTCCATCGAGTTCCTTTTCCC
>Ga0316576_10001469_pt1 | contig 12671 bp, 8 predicted proteins | sample S0NA_FD_203075 | JGI IMG/M metagenome (GOLD analysis project Ga0316576, IMG submission 203075) | Rhizosphere microbial communities from salt marsh grasses in Alabama, United States - S0-2_050615r3r5 | ecosystem: Host-associated > Plants > Roots > Rhizosphere | place: USA: Alabama | collected... | reverse complement strand
TACCGCAATAATATTATTACCTTTAATCTATTCAAGGATGATTATTTTCCTCTTAGGGTTGGTTATTCCATCCCGGCAGCAGTTGCCCAGTGGATCTTTCAAGGAATATTTGCTTATTCTCGAATGGTTACCGGGCTATTCAACTGCGCTGCTTCGAACTTACCTATGGGTTGAGCTGACTGCGGCTTCCGTAGTTGTACCAGCAGTCATGGCTTACGTTTCTATTGCCTGTATCCCTTTTTTAAGGCTCAAAATATTCGCGAATGGTCATGTCCCCGGCGGCAATATGATGTAGTTCTCCCTCATCATCGCGAACTAGCAGCCGACCATCTTTGTCAGTGCCCACGGCCGTGCCAACAATCTCGACTTCATCTCCCAACCTGCTAACGACAACGCGTCTGTTCATAAAAATGAGCCGTTCCTGCCATGCCGCAAGGGGCGACTGACCCCTCTCAGCCAGCTCATAATGGTGTTCAAACCGGCCTAAAATCGCGGTAAGCAGCTCCAGCCGCGACACTGGGCTCCCCGTCGCAGCCATTAGACTTGTTGCGGGAAAGGTGGTCGTAGGCAAATCATTTTCCGCGATATTGACATTCACACCAATTCCAACGACGGCGTAGGCTGGATGTTCGCCAGCCGAAAAGTGGCCCTCTAATAAAATGCCGCAGTATTTCTTCCACATACCATCTTGCATAATGACGCAGTCATTGGGCCATTTCAGGTGAGTCGCCAACGTGGTTTGCTGGCTGACTGCTTCGCTGACCGCCAACCCGCCGATCATAGTGAGCCAGGAGAAGTGCTCTAGCGGCCAATTGGGGCGAAGGAGGATGGAAAAAAGGAGTGAAGAGCCGGGGGGCGCTTCCCATCTTCTTGCAAGCCGGCCCTTTCCCTTTTCCTGGTAATCAGTGAGCAGGACTGTACCCACCGCTATTGCGGATCCGCTTCCTGAAGTGGCCTGTTCTTTTAAAAGGTCATTAGTAGAGGTGGCTGAGGGTAGATACTGGTAATTACGGCCGATCCTTACTGTGGTCAGCTTCTGGTTCACCAGCGGCGGGGTTAGTGCGTTTTGCATAGTAGGATGTATAAGCTTTATTGCTGTCTTACTTGACCAGTTTGCCCGAGTTGATCTATTTTGGGGCGAATGGTTTTGACCTTAACCTTAAAAATATACACAGTATCTAAGATCAGCACAAATCTAAATTGACAAGCCGCTGATAGTTACCATATAATCCTTATGTCAATAATGTTCACGCTTTTTTCACGTTTGATCACCACAAAAGGTAGTAAGTAAATCATGAGTAGTTCGCAACATGAAGATACGGTTTACGAAGAACAGATTGATCAGGCCTTCTGGTCAGCTTTATTTGGGCAAGAGCCTGCCCCGGTTTCAGCGCCGACTAAAGCGAAGCCGCCCTGGCCCAAAGGTGGTTCAATCCCTGTTTTTAACGACCCCGGCGCGGCAAATTCAACCTCATGGCGCCTGGCTGAGGAAGCCTTCCGATCCGACCGGGTACTCGAACTCCGCGTAACAGGTTTCAACAAGGGCGGATTACTCGTCTATTGGCAAGATCTCCAGGGCTTCGTCCCCGCCTCTCAATTAGTGAATTTTCCACTGCTGCATATTGCTCAGGAACGTATGCATGCCCTGGCCGGCCTCCAGGGAAAAACATTACGGCTGAAGATAATTGAGGTCAAACCGGAAAAGAATCGCCTGGTTCTTTCAGAACGCGCAGCGCAAGTAGAAGCGGAACGGCGTGTTGATCTTTTATTCAGACTGCGGCCTGGGGATATAGTGGCCGGTAGAGTGACCAACCTGAGCGATTTCGGCGCATTCGTCGATTTAGGTGGCGTCGAAGGTTTGATCCATATTTCTGAGCTTTCCTGGACCCGTGTTATCCATCCAAGCCGCGTTATACAGCCAGGCCAGCATGTGAAAGTGAAGGTGCTGCGAGTCGATCGCGAACGTGAGCGCGTGGCGCTCAGTTACAAGGCCATGCGCCCCAACCCCTGGCATGCAGCCGATTCGCGTTTTACGCCTGGCGATATGGTCAAGGGTATCGTCAGCAATGTCACTTCTTTTGGAGCATTTATCCTTCTCGAGGAAGAGTTGGAAGGCCTGATCCATGTTTCCGAAATGCCCGATCAATCCTTCTCTCATCCACGGGAATTGTTACAAGAGGGCCAGCATGTAACAGTGCGTGTTCTCCAGGTAAACACCGCTGAAAAGCGCCTATCACTTAGCCTTCGATAGAGGGACATTGATAACGAACAGGTGAGCGAGTACAATTAAGGGAAGAAACCACCCTTTTTTACTCATTACCTGTATCGTTCATGGCTCGCTCAAAAACAACTACCAGCCGTTCCCGGAAGAAAACACCCCCTCCAGTAACCTGGGACGAAAAAGTCATAAACAAATTTATGCCCTATCGCGTGGAGATGGCTGGTATCCTGGTCTTTCTACTGGCGATAGTGACTATCCTTGCCTTGTTGGGCTTTACCAATTCGTCTTGGCTCGGCTGGTGGACTAGTTTATTGAATCAGACATTTGGTTGGGGCGCTATCGCCCTTTGCCTGATGGCCGCTGCCGCAGGTATCCACATTTCGCTGCGCAAAATAGATCGCCCGTATGAGATTCGGCCGGCACAGGTCATCGGCCTGGAACTTATTTTGCTTACAGCTATGGCCCTGAGTCACCAGGTGTCGGGGGTAGGCCTGATCGACGCTTATGAAGGTAAAGGAGGCGGTCTTGTAGGCTGGGCGTTGTCTGAACCGCCCATTGATTTTTTAGGCCCCATTCTAACCGGTATTCTTTATCTGGTATTGTTTTTATGGGGCATCATGCTGCTCTTTGGTTTGCGCTGGCATGTTGTACAGCATACTTTAGACACTGTGTCCAGAAAGTTGGGAAACTGGTCGACCCGTATCGCTCCTTCCGAGAGTCCACCGCTCAGATCGTCACTCTCTCCACCAATCGCCGAATCCCCGGCTCCTTCACCCGATCCTGTGGTTGTCGTCTCCGAATCTCCGCCGGTCCCAAGAAGCCGGTCCCGGCAGCTGCCGTCCACCGAAATTCTGGAACGCGGCACGGCAATTGGCGTTAATGAACGGGAAGTTGCTGAAAACAAAGAGACAATCGAAACCGCATTGGCAGATTTTGGTATACCGGCTGAGGTAACCCAGATTCGCCGCGGGCCGGCCGTTACCCAGTATGGTGTATTGCCCGGTTATATCGAGCGCACCGGTCCTGATGGGGAAATTCGTATGCATAAGGTGCGTATCGGCCAAATTGCATCCTTGCGCCGCGATCTTGCTTTAGCCCTGGCGGCCCCAAGACTGCGTATCCAGGCGCCGGTTCCAGGCCGTGGTGTGGTCGGTGTGGAAGTACCCAATGAGAAGGTATATCTGGTACGTTTGCGCGATATCGTGGAATCAGAGCAGTTTGCTAAAATCAAAGCGCCGTTGACCATGGCCGTAGGACGAGATGTATCGGGAACCCCCGTCGCCGTTGACCTGGGAAAATTACCCCACCTGCTGATTGCCGGTACAACCGGTTCCGGAAAATCAGTTTGCATCAACTCCTTTGTCTCCTGTCTGGTTTTCAACAATACCCCTGAACAACTGCGCCTGATCATGATCGATCCTAAAAAAGTGGAGTTCATGCGTTTTAATGGATTACCGCATCTAATTGGCAATGTAGAAGTTGAAGCGGATCGCGCTGTCGGGGTACTCCGTTGGCTGACGGCCGAAATGGACCGCCGCTATGAGCTGTTTTCCAAAGTTGGGGCGCGAAATCTTAATGGCTACAACAGGCGTGCTGGCAAGCAAGGTGACGATGGTGAGCCACTGCCTTTTATTGCTGTCTTTATTGATGAGTTGGCTGATTTAATGCATACCTATCCTGGTGATGTCGAGCGTACGCTTTGCCGTCTGGCTCAAATGGCCCGCGCGACAGGCATTCACCTGGTTGTCGCCACGCAGCGTCCATCAACCGATGTCATCACGGGACTTATTAAAGCCAATTTCCCGGCTCGCCTTTCCTTTGCTGTCGCCTCCGGCATGGATTCTCGCGTCATCCTCGATACCGTAGGCGCAGAGCATCTGCTCGGTAAGGGCGACATGCTCTACCTATCCCCTGATGCCAGCGGGCCTGCGCGCATTCAAGGTGTATTTGTAAGTGATAAGGAAATTGAACAGCTGGTATCTTACTGGCAAACGATGCGGCCCGATTTTGAGCCCGGCGATCCGCCCTGGGAAACACTCGTCGCCAAATATGCGTTATTAAATGAGACTGACACTTTACTTGAGGCGGCGATTGAATTAGCGCAGAAGAATGATGCCATCTCCGCCTCATACTTGCAGAGACGCCTGCGGTTGGGTTATCCGCGGGCGGCGCGCCTGATGGAACATCTTTATGAAATGGGGCTTGTGGAAGATCCTAAAACAGGGGGTAAGACGCGCAAGACCTTGACTGACGAGGATGACGATCCTCTGGATCGTATGCTATCGGAGCGTTAAACAGCCTCTGGCGGAAATTACATAAGGAGCAGCACACTGACCGATTGGTTTTTAGGCACAATGGGCTTTAGCTACAAGCAGTGGGTCGGCCCATTTTATCCTGACGGTCTGAATTCGCGTCACCACCTCGCCTATTATGCCGAACGCTTCAATAGTTTGGAAATTGACTCCACCTTTTATGGCACACCCAAGGCGTCATCCATTCAACGATGGCATGATGTTACGCCACGCTCATTCAAAATTTGCCCCAAGATGCCCAGGGCCATTACCCATGATGCGCGCCTGGTCGGGGTAGAAGATTTGGCGCAGGAGTTTTTAGAAAGAATGCGCCTCCTGAAAGATAAATTAGGCGCTATTTTGATCCAGTTCCCCCCTGACTTTTCCCAGGCGGAAATGAGCCAGCTGATTCATTTTTTGCCTACGTTACCTAAAGACCTGCGTTACGCTGTTGAGTTTCGCCACCCATCCTGGAACAAGCCGGAAACGGCCGTGCTCTTAGAAACGCACAATATTTGCTGGGTAAGCGCCGATACCGTCTATTTGCCGCGCCAGATCACGCCGACAACCGATTTTCTATACCTGCGCTTCATCGGACCCCATGGCCGTTTCGCCAACAAAGATCGTACACAGATTGACCGCAGTGCCGATTTAGAGCAGTGGTGGCAGGCGCTTCAACCCCACCTTCGAAAGGTTAAAGTCGTTTACGCTTTTTTCAATGATGATTACGAGGGCTTTTCACCGGCGACTTGCAATCGCTTCAAGCGCATCATCGGCCTGGAGCCGGACGAAATACGGCCGATGCAGCAAGGTCGTCTATTTTAAGCGATAGTTCCCCTTCATTCCGCAAGCCAATGGTTTAATTGGGGCGAATAAAAAAGGCCGCTGTTTTTTCACAGCGGCCTTTTGAAATTTGTTCAGAAATAATGGCTCAGCCGCCAAGGGCGACTAAAGACTGCACGCTCTGGAAGACCGCATCTGCGGCAAAACTCCAGCCCCATGCCGGTAAGAGGCCAAAGAGGAAGACAACAACGGCCGTGATGACCGTCGCCGTAACCAGAGCCGGTCTGCGCATCACTTCTACTTCGCCGTCGAACATGAACATGTAATAAACGACGCGCAAATAGTAGAAAGCGGATACCACACTTGTAATCACGCCGATAATTGCCAGCCATACCAGCTGCGCTTCTATGGCCGCTCTAAAAACATAGAACTTTGCTGCGAAACCGATCGTCGGCGGAACACCGGCAAGTGAGAGCATGAAAAGAGTCATCGCTACGGCCAGCCAGGGGTATTCCTTGGCCAGACCTTTATAATCTTCCAGAAGAACGCCTTCACCTAATTTGTGTTCCATGGCGATGACAACGGCAAACGCCCCCAGGTTCGTGAACAGATAAGCAAACATATAGAACAGGGCTGCGCTGAGTCCGCTGTCGCTGTTGGCGCTGGCGGCTACGGCTATCAGAATAAAACCCGCGTGGGCAATGCTGGAATAGCCTAATAGGCGTTTGATATTCTGCTGCGTGATCGCGGTCACATTACCGATAATAAGCGTCAGCGCTGAAAGAACGGCGATGGCCGGAACCCAAATGTCCCCAAGGTTGGGCAGGGCGATCAATAAAATCCTCAGCATGGCTGCAAATCCACCAACCTTTGCTCCTACCGACATAAAGGCCGTGACCGATGTCGGCGCCCCTTCGTAAACATCAGGAGTCCACATCTGGAATGGCACCGCAGCCACCTTGAAACCAAAGCCGACGAGCAAGAAAGCCGCCCCGGCCAGGGCCAGAGGACCGGCTTGCTGAATCGCGGCAACAATTTCGGGCAGGGCCGTCGTACCTGCCGCGCCATACATAAGAGCGATACCGAAAACAAAGATTGCTGAGGAAAAAGCCCCGAGAAGGAAATATTTCATAGCCGACTCTTCCGAATCGGGGCGCGGCCAGGCTAAACCGGCCATGATGTACAGCGGGATGGATAAGAGTTCCAGGGCCAGGAAGGTTAATATTAAATCATTACTCATACCCATCAACATCATGCCTGATATCGACAGCATCATGAGCATGTAGTATTCCGGCCTATCAAGTCCTGTCCAATGAAGAAAATCGAAGGATATCAACACCGTTAACATGCCGGTCAGGATAAATATGATATTGAAGAACGAGGCATAGTTATCGGCAACCAGCATCGGTGTTCCGCCTAGCGGCGTAAATGTGGCTCCGGGGTTGAACCAGGCTCTAATAGTGAAGATTAAAGCGACGCCCAGGCCGATGAAGGAAATCCAGGCTGCCCACCTTTTTATAAACTTTGGGGCAAATAATTCGACAAGCATCAGCAGCATTGCTGTAGATGCTGCGATGATGACAGGTGCTGCTACGAAGAAATCTATTTCGGGGATATCAAACGCCATAATGCGCCGACCTTTTCGATTGATCTAACATTCACAATGATACCACAATACCCTGTTGGTGCTATCGTTCAAGCCTGGCACTTTCGTAAGCAAAACGGTAGTGCCAGGTACTTCAAAAGCACTTCCTAATCCTTTTTGCTCAGCCAGACGCGGTTGCTTTGAAAGGTGCTCTGACCGGCCATGTCGCCTAAGGCGTCCGGCGTTGTCCAGTTCACATTGCGTCCGCCGCTCAGTTTGCTCCACCGCCCTTTGGGTGAGGCTAACACTCCTGGACGGACGGCATCGGTAACGACGGCGCGTAGTTGGCACCATCCACGGCCGTTTTCCACAATAACCTGGTCGCCTTCATTTATTCCCCTGGCAGCCGCGTCCTGCGGGTGGATCTCCACGAAAGGATCTCCCTCGCGGTGCAGCAGGTCTGATTGGTTGGCCAGGCTGCTGGTGACAAAGTGGTGCGCAGCGCTGCTGATCAATGCCAAGGGGTCATCTTTTGAAAACTGCTGCTCCGAGCGTATGCCTCCGCTGAAACCATTATCTTCTATATCGATCCAACCGGGCAGGGGATCATGGCCTTCCCCGGCCAGCAGGCTGCTGTACAATTCGACCTTACCACTGGGCGTGGGAAAAGAACCGCCGGCAAATGGAATAGCATGATCTTGCGCATAAGGGAGATATCCTATCCGTTTCAATTCATCCAGCGATATGTCTGCTAATAGCGGGTTTTCACTGGCTGTGGCCGCCCAAACCTCGCCGATCACTTCGTCTGCGCTCTGGTGCAGCCACGCATCGCTCAGGCCCATTTCATGCGCCAGCAAGCCCATAACCTCCCAATTGCTCTTAGCCTCACCAAGAGGTGCGATAGCCTGCTCGTTATATGCCACAGTTGTATGGCCATATGCCTTGTGCAAATCCGTCTGTTCTAATTGCGAGGTAGCCGGCAGCACGATATCGGCATAGTCGGCCGTATCTGTTAGAAATAGCTCATGCACAACAGTGAATAAATCCTCCCGCTTAAGACCGGCGATGACCTGCCCCGCATTAGGCGCGATCGCCGCTGGATTCGAACCGAAAACATATAGAGACTGGATAGGCGGATCTTGAACCTCGCCCAACAGCGCCGCGCCTAGTCGATTCATATTGACTTTGCGACCTGGCGGTGGACATTCGGCCCAGTGATGGATCGCTGCTTTACTCCAACTCAAGACGCCGCTGGCGCTGTAAGATAACCCACCACCTAGAATGCCATACTGGCCTGTGATTGCCGGGAGAGTACAGATCGCCCGCGTGTTTTGTCCACCGTTTAAATTCCGTTGTAAGCCGTCGGCGATTTTGATCATCCCCGGCCGTTCTTGAGCATAGAGCAGGGCAAGGTCGACAATCTCTTTTTCGGATAAACCCGTAATCTCCGCTGCACGTGATGGCGGGTACTCCTGTAGGCGTTCGCGCAGTTCCGGCCAACCACTACTGTATTTAGCCAGCCATTCCTCATCATGTAGATTTTCACGGACAATAGTATGGGCTATTCCCAGGGCCAATGCTCCATCAGTTCCTGGTCTGGGCGCGATATGCCAATCTGCGCCAGCGGCCGTCCGTGTGCGCCGCGGATCGATAACGACCAACCGGCAGCCTTTCCTTTGCGCCTGTCGTAAAAAGGGTATGAAGTGCGGTGCGGTGGAAACCGGATTATGTCCCCAAATGATGACCAACCGGCTGTGAATAACGTGCCCGTAAGCCGGGCTGTGGCGAACACCCAATGTGGCATTGACGGCAAATTCTGCTGCGGCCCCGCAAATAGATCGCTCCAGACGGCTGGCGCCCAGGCGATTCCAAAGACGCGCGCTGCTGACGCTCATCTGCACCAGTCCCAGGGTCCCGCTGTAGCTGTAAGGTAGAATTGCTTCAGCCCCATAATTGGCGATGATCTCCCGCCAGCGCCCTCCAATTTCGGCCAGCGCTTCCTGCCAGCTGATAGTTTCCCATTCACCACTCCCTTTAGGTCCTATCCGGCGAAGTGGGTGCAGCAGCCGCTCTGGATGATAAACATGGTCGAGATAAGGTCGAACCTTGGCGCACAGCCATCCCTGCGTAACCGGGTGTTCGCCGGCGGCTGAGAACTTTACAGCGCGGCCATTTTCCACTTCGGTCACAACCGCGCAAGTATCAGGGCAGTCATGGGGGCAGGTGCCTGGGATCATTTCTCTGCTCATTGGTTTACCTCCTGATTTTCCCGGAAACTAATCATCCATTCTTCAATCTGCCGCCTTGGTTCCAGGAAAATGGCTGGTCACGGCCGTGGAAACCTGTGTTGGCGGATCATTGTTTGCTCAGAAGTAAGCCGCACAAAATTAAAACCTGGCTGTTCATCCTCCTGAATCCCAATCTCTATATCCGAAGGCCAGGAGGTAAATTGGACAACGCTGCTCGGGGCTGCGACGTAAAGCACGCCATCTCTTATTGTTTGGATAGATTGGTGGATATGGCCTAAGAAGACGCCGCGCAGGCGATCTCCGGCCGCCACCAAAGCCTCATGAACTTCCTTGCCATTCATGACCAGCATATTGGCATCCAGCCATGGCGCATCTAGCGGGAGCACAGGATGATGGAGGAAAACGACTAGAGGTAGACCGTCTGTTGCTGCTTCCTTACGAAGTAAGTTCAACTGCTCTGACGAAAGATACCCTTGGGGTTGGCTTTCCAACGGACCCATTGTATCTAGAACCAGGAACTGGAAACCTTTCATTTCAAACCTGTATGTAAGTCGGTTTTCCTCAGAACTGAGATCCTCCATCGGCCCCATTTCCATAAATGTCTTAATATCCGTTGCCGCATCATGGTTGCCGCGCACGTAATAGATAGGCATACGCAGGCGAGACAATATCGTTTTTGCTTGCAAAGCGGAGACAGTATCCGGATCGGCCGTGATATCCCCGCTGTGGATGACAAAGTCTGGCTTTTTTGGAAGCTGATTGATCCTGTCAACCAGCCGCTGCAAGGCTGGTACAGAAGCAATACCATGGTTGGTATAGCCTTGCGTGGGGCCGATATGTGTATCACTTATTTGAACAAAATAGATGGTCGATTCATTCATTTTCAAAGATTTTGGTTTTTTCCAGACTTTAATTTTGTTAAAAAAAGCGGCCTGGGTGCATTTTTAATTGACAACCAAAGCCGCTAGTTTAAGTCGCTAATTTAGCAACTTTCTAGTTCACGATGAGTTAAGGTATTGGCATAGCTACGACGCTGGCGCTTAATTCGGACACGAGCGCTTCCACCGAATTATTGATGAGTGCAAAATACCCTGATGGAGCGATGCCGATCCAAAAAATAAACAGAAGAAAAGCCAACATAATTGCCAGTTCGCGCTTATTGAGATCGCGCAGCGCTAAATTCGCTTTATTATCCAGCGGTCCCATGAAGACATTTTGGAACATCCACAGCAGATAGACAGCGGCCAGAATCACGCCGGAGGTAGCGAAGGCGGTATATATCCAGGACTGCGGTGTCAATGCTTCCGAACCCATTGAGCCAAGTAAAATTGTGAATTCGCCAACGAACCCATTCAGCCCAGGCAACCCCATGCTTGATAAAACCACGATCAATGACAGGATGGCGAATACAGGCATGACTTTCCATACCCCACCATATTCTGACATCTCTCGTGTGTGTCGCTGCTCGTATAAGACGCCTACAATGAAGAATAAGGCGCCTGTGCTGATGCCATGATTGATGCCTTGCAGGATGCCGCCCTGGATGCCTGCATTGTTCAGGGCAAAAATACCCAGGGTTACAAAGCCAAGGTGGCTGATACTGGAGTAAGCGACCAGCTTCTTCACATCTTTTTGTGGGAAAGAGACCAGTGCCCCATAGATAATGCCGATGATGGCCAGGACAGCAATAAAGGGTGCAAACGTATTAGAGGCTTCGGGGAATAAGGGTAAATTAAAACGCGTGAACCCATAAGTCCCCATTTTCAGCAGCACGCCGGCCAGGATGATCGAGCCTGCCGTTGGCGCTTCGGTGTGGGCATCGGGCAGCCAGGAGTGGAATGGGAAGACCGGCACCTTGATCGCGAAGGCGATAAAAAAGCCGATGAAGAGAATATTTTGCACGCCGGCAAATGCTTCTCGGCCATTAATAAGTTCGGGCAGTGCGAAAGTTTGGTTTGTTGTACCCATGTACAAAATAGCCAGGAGCATAAGCAGCGATCCAGCCATGGTGTAGAGGAAAAACTTGATCGAAGCATAAACACGCCGCTCGCCGCCCCAGATACCGATCAAGAAATACATGGGTATAAGGGTAAATTCCCAGAAAATGTAGAACAGGAATAGATCCTGGGCGAGGAATACACCCAACATCCCGATTTCTAACAGCAGCATGAAGAGATAGTACCCTTTCACCTGTGTTGTGATGGCGTTGAATGAGGCATAGATTGCCAGCATCATGATGAAGCTGGTGAGCATGACAAAGAGGATGCTAAGACCATCAACGCCAACATAATAGGAGATGCCCCAAGCTGGAATCCATGCGTATTGGTTCACTAACTGAAGCCCTGGGAGATTTGAATTATAGGACAGCAGGATGATGATGGTACCTATGAACGTGACAACGGCCGTCGCCATAGCGATACGCCTGATCGCTTTATCACTTTCCAGTCGCAGAGGTTTGAGCAGCAGGATCGCCGCTACTCCAATTAAGGGTAAGAATATAACGATTGTTAGAATTGGGATATACATTTTCCTAATCCCCGTTTATCTTGCTAAGAACAAGAAATAAATGATTAAAACGACGGCGCCAAGAAAAACGCTCAGGGCATAAGTGCGAACATAACCCGTTTGCAAGGCGCCAAAAGCTTGTGACAATTTGCGCGTTACTTTCCCTGTTCCATTGACAACCCCGTCCACCCCCAGGGGATCAAAGACATCGGCCAGGAAAGTAGAGAAGCTGACAAACATGTCACGGATCAATCTGTCGTGCACAAAATTGTGCCAGAACTCCCAGTCCACAGGAAAAGCCAGCCAGTAAGCGAAGCGCTTGAACCAGGGCACAATTGTCTTCATATATAAGGTTTCCAGTGGCAGGATGCTGAACCACCAGATAGGTGTCTTTTGCAATGGGTCTGGATCTTCGGCCGTTTTGGGCTGTCTCCGGTAAATAAGAATGCCGATGACCAGGCCGGTGATAGCTAAAAGTGTTGACAGGCCGGCCACCAGAGGCGAGATAATAACAGGCGTCTTGGGCAATGCTAGAATGCCCTCGACTGTGTATTCAAAGGAGGCCAGCGAATGTTCCAGCCAGGCTTCCAGGGCCAACCATATACCCTCCGGATGGCCATCGTGGCTCTCGCTGATTGTCCTGGTCATGAAAGGCATGTTCATCAGCCCGCCGATTGTTGTCAGAATGGCTAGGACAATCAGCGGTATGGTCATCAGCTTGGGACTCTCATGTGCGTGTTCGGCCGCTTCGCTGCGCGCCTTGCCGAAAAAGGTCAACTGCAGCTGGCGTCCGACATAGAAGGCGGTCCCGAATGCGGCAATGACTAAAATGAGGAATACGAATTTTACATGCTGATAGCCGTGCGCCAGGATCTCGTCTTTGGACCAAAAGCCTGCGAAAGGCACAATGCCTGCCAGGGCCAATGCGCCGACCAGGTAAACGATAAATGTCACGCGCATGCGATGGCGCAGCCCGCCCATGGTGCGCATATCCTGAGGATCGAACTTCTCTTCGCCATCATGCGCGTCATTGACAT
>Ga0316576_10001468_pt1 | contig 12672 bp, 12 predicted proteins | sample S0NA_FD_203075 | JGI IMG/M metagenome (GOLD analysis project Ga0316576, IMG submission 203075) | Rhizosphere microbial communities from salt marsh grasses in Alabama, United States - S0-2_050615r3r5 | ecosystem: Host-associated > Plants > Roots > Rhizosphere | place: USA: Alabama | collected... | reverse complement strand
CTCGCGCGCGCAGCACCGCTCCCAAACGCTCGCCTTCGGCCGTGGTGTCGCTGACGAACACGAGGGGCCTGTGGCTCGACCGTTGGCCCGTATCGGCGCCAGGAGGATCAGACACGTCGCCGCGGAAGTGTACGCGAGATGCGAGCGCCCTGACCACTGTTCGCGGCGCACGGACGGTTACTCACGTCGCGTGCGAGCCCGTGCTCAACGCGAGGTTTCATCGTCCCGCTGGTTGTTCGTGGGACGCTCGCTCGGGCCGGCGAACCGGGCGCCAATCGCAGCCCCCAGGCGTGGCCACCAGGCCGCCGTGACGACGGTCGTCAAGATGAAGCCGAGGATCACCCACTCACCCTGGGTCAGCTCAAACATCCCGAGCCGACGGATAACACACCTGGAGCCCCCTTTGGCATCCCGCTGCGCGCCGACGGGCAGTACTCTCCTCGCGACGAGCATGGCCCACCACCGGTACGACTGTGTCGTCGGTCTCGGCAGCAACCTGGGAGAACGGCGAGCAACGCTGAGCGCCGCCGTGCAGGCCTGTGCATCGCTCGGTCGCGTCGGCGGGGTCTCTGCGCTGTATGCGACCGCGCCAGTGGGAGGACCCCGCCAGCCGGAGTACCTGAATGCCGCGCTCCTTCTCGGTACCGATCTCGACCCACCGCAGCTGCTCGAGCGCCTGCGGCAGCTGGAGATGGCGGCCGGCCGCGAGCGAGGCGAGTGTTGGGGACCACGCACGCTGGATCTGGATATCCTGTGGATTCGAGGCCGGGCCTGGAGCGGGCCGACGCTGAGCGTGCCGCATCCGCGCCTCACCGAGAGGGCATTTGCCCTCGTCCCGCTGCTCGACGTGGTGCCGGACGCGGCAGATCCCAGCACTGGAGTACCCTACGGGCAGGTGCTGGCAACGCTCGGCAGGACCGGCGTCCGGAAGGTCGCTCTGCCGGCCGAATGGGCTCTGATTAACGCATAGCGTTACGGTTGTAAGCCGGGCCCTGTCGCGCTAGTAGGACGGCCGCAGCAAAGCCTGTGCAGTGCATGGGAGGGGCTCATGTGAGGACGATTCGCGAGCCCTGGACACTTGATGACGATGCTTCCCGCCCAATTCGGTGCTGCGGCCGCGGAGGCCGGCTCACTGACCCCCAGCCTCCTCGCCATGAGCGGAGGAGGAGTCCGGATCGACTTTGATCGGACTTTCCTGGTGCAGATGATCATTTTTGCGGCCCTCATCTTCGTGCTCGAGCCGCTGCTCTTCAACCCGGTGCTGCGGGTTTTCCAGGAGCGCGAGCGACGCACCGAAGGAGCCCGTGAAGATGCGCGCGTGATGCAGGAGGAGGCCGGGGAGCTTCTGCAGCAGTACGAGCGCGCTCTGGCGCGCGTTCGCCAGGTCGCGTCCGAGGAGCGAGAGCGCGTGCGTGCCGAGACGCGCAAGCTGGAGGCCGAGATCATGGAAGAGGCCACCCGGACGGCCTCGGCGGTCGTGCAGGAGGGAAGAAGCAAGATCGCGGGCGAGGTGGCCGGAATGCGGACGGAGCTGGACGCTCAGGCCACGAGCATCGCCCAGGAGATGGCCGCACGCGTCCTGGGAAGGAGCCTGCGGTGAGAACCGCTGCCCGGCTGCTCGTTTCGGCGTGGCTGGTTCTTGCCGGCGCCACCCTGGCGGCTCCCACGCTCGCCAGCCCGACCACTCACGATTCGCAGTCCCACGCCGAACGCGTCACCGGCGAAGGGACACACGGAGCGGACGGCGAGCCCGGGGGCGATGCGCACGCGGGCGGACATGAGCTCCACGGCCTGGGCGACGTCAATCTCATCTACGGCATTCTCGGCGAGAAGGAGGGGCTCGAAGAGCCCACGTTGCTCTGGCGACCGCCGGGAATGGGCGTGCCCTACGCCGTGATGGTCCTGAACACCGCCGTGCTCTTCCTGCTCTTCTATCACTACGGGCGGAGACCGCTGCGTGAAGCCTTGAGAAAGCGCCGGGAAGGCATCATGCGGGGCATGTCCGAGGCGGGCAAGATGAAGGAAGAGGCTGCTCAGCGGCTTCAGGAGTACCGCGACAAGCTGGCTCACGTGGACGACGAGATTGAACGTGTCAAGCGCGAGCTCCGGGAAGCGGGGGAGGCAGAGCGAGAGCGGGTCCTACGCGAGGCTCGCGAGAAGCAGAAGCGGATTGAAAGGGATGCCCGACTCGTCATCGAGAGCGAGCTCAAGGCCGCCCGCGAGCAACTCGCCGCCGACGCGGTCCGTTCCGCGACCCGAGCTGCCGCTACCCTGCTCGAGGCGCAGGTGACGGCGACCGATCATGAACGCCTCGGTCAGGAGTACATCGAGGCCGTTCGCAAGTCCCCGACCGAGATGGGAGGCCGAGCGTGAGTACACTGGCGGAGCGCTACGCGCTGGCGGTCTTCGAGCTGGGCTCCGAAACTGGGCAGCTTCAGCAGCTGACCGAACAGCTGCGTGCGTTGGCCGAGGCGTATGCTTCGAGTGACGACCTCCGCGGCGTGCTCGACAATCCTCTGGTCGACGAAGCTCGACGCTCCGCGGTCATCGATGCGCTGGCTTCGCGACTGGGGTTTGGTCGCCTGGCCCAGAACACGGTCCGCCTGCTGGCTCGCCGGCACCGCATGAGTCTGCTCGTGGACTTGGCGCGGGAGCTAGCTCGGCTGGCTGACGAACGAGCCGGCGTGATGCGGGCAACCGTCACCAGCGCCCGTCCACTCTCTGAACCCTTCTGCCGTCAGTTGACGAGCGAGCTGGAACGACTGACTCGCCGCAAGATCCTGCTCGAGAGGCAGCTGGACCCCAGCCTGATGGGGGGGGTCGTGACCCGTGTTGGGGACAACGTCATTGACGGGAGCCTCAAGGGCCGGCTTGCCGATCTGGAGCGCCAACTCCTGACCCGATAGGGCCGCTGGCCACCACACAACCGGGACTGAACGACCACCGGAGAACCCATGCAGATCAGTGCCGCCGAGATTTCCCAGATCATCAAGCAACAGATCAAGGACTTTGATCGAGCTGCGCTGGTGTCCGAAACGGGCACGGTGCTCACCAGCGGCGACGGCATCGTCCGTGTCTACGGTCTTGCCGGAGCCATGGCCGGCGAGATCGTCGAGTTCACGGATGAGGTGTACGGTCTGGTCCTCAACCTCGAACAAGACAACGTGGGCGTGGTGATCCTGGGCGATGCCACCGGCATTGGCGAAGGAGACGTCGTCAAGCGCACCGGGCGCATCGCCGACGTGCCTGTCGGGGATGCGGTAGTGGGTCGGGTCGTCAACGCTCTCGGACAGCCCATCGACGGGCGCGGTCCGATCGAGACCAGCGAGAGACGGCGGGTGGAGGTGAAGGCCCCCGGCATCATTGGCCGCCAGCCGGTCAAGGAACCTCTGCAGACCGGCATCAAGGCGATCGACTCGATGATTCCGATCGGTCGTGGTCAGCGCGAGTTGATCATTGGGGACCGGCAGACGGGCAAGACTGCGATCGCCATCGACACCATCATCAACCAGAAGAACACGGACGTTTATTGCATCTACGTGGCCATCGGGCAGAAGGCGTCCACCGTGGCGCAGGTCGTGGACAAGCTCATGTCCTTCGGTGCCATGGAATACACGACGGTGGTCATGGCCAGCGCCACCGAATCTGCTCCGCTGCAGTTCTTGGCTCCCTACTCCGGGGTCACCATGGGGGAGTACTTCCGCGATACTGGACGCCACGCTTTGTGCATCTACGACGACCTGTCCAAGCAGGCGGTGGCCTACCGTCAGCTGTCGCTTCTGCTCCGACGTCCGCCGGGACGTGAAGCGTACCCCGGTGACGTCTTCTACATTCACTCGCGCCTGCTCGAACGCGCTGCCAAGATGGGCCATCGCTGGTTCGTCGTGAAGAAGGGAACCGAAGTGCCCCCGGGGGACCACGACTTCCGTGGGGTGGACGGCAAGGTCCACATCGGAGACGAAGGGCAAGAAGCCGCCCGGGAGCTACTCGACGCGCGAGCGGACAAGGCTCAGCTGGAGCTCAAGCACGATCCGCACTCGGGCGGCTCACTCACCGCGCTGCCCATCATCGAGACCCAGGCCGGCGACGTGTCGGCGTACATTCCCACCAACGTGATCTCCATCACCGACGGCCAGATCTTCCTCGAAAGCGACCTCTTCTACTCCGGCGTTCGCCCGGCCATCAACGTGGGCATCTCCGTCAGCCGGGTGGGGGGTAACGCGCAGATCAAGGCCATGAAGAAGACGGCCGGTACGCTCCGACTGGAGCTCGCACAGTACCGAGAGATGGCCGCCTTCTCGCAATTCGCCAGCGACCTGGATGCCGCGACGCGTGCTCAGCTCGAACGTGGCGCGCGCCTGACCGAGATCCTCAAGCAGGGCCAGTTCGTGCCGATCCCGGTGGAACGGCAGTTGCTCATCATCTACGCTGGGACCAACGGCTACCTGGACAAGCTCCCCATCAGCTGCCTGCGTCAATACGAGGAAGAGCTCTGCGCTTACGTCGAGCAGGAGTACCCCTCCGTGCCCGAATATTTGAAGACCAAGGGCGAGATCAACGACGCGATCAAGAAGAAGCTGAACGAGGCGTTGGACAAGTTCACGAAGAGTTTCGTGCCGAGTCAGGACTGAACCCTTGGCCAATCTCAAGGACATCCGCAAGCGCATCAGCAGCGTCAAATCGACGCAGAAGATCACCCGCGCCATGAAGATGGTGGCGGGAGCTCGATTGAACCGGGCTCAGCAGCGGATCCTGGCCTTGCGTCCATACGCGGTGAAGACCGCGAGTGTTCTGTCCGAGGTCACGGAGGTCTACGCGGAGATCGAAGAGGGTGCCGAGAACGACGTGCTCCAGGCGATTGAAGCGGAACAGCCGCTGCTGTCGCGGCGACCCGAGAAGAGCGTCTTGCTTCTGGTCATCACCAGCGACCGCGGTCTCTGCGGGTCCTTCAACGCGAGTATCAACAAGGAAGCGCAGCGGGCCTGGACCAAGCGCCGAGCGGAGGGGCAGCGTGTGCAGGTTGCCGTGATTGGCCGCAAGGGACGCGATTTCGTCCGGCGCCGTGACGTGGAGGTGGCCCACGTCTTCGAACGGGTCTGGGACCGACTGGATCTCGAGCAGGCTCGAGTGGTGGCGCGCACGCTGCTTCGCCCGTTTCTCGCGGGCGAGGTGGACGCGATCTACATGGTGTACAACGAGTTCAAGAGCGCCATGACCCAGCGGGTCGTGGTGGAGCCGCTGCTCCCGGTTCAACGCGCGGTCGACGAGGCCAAGAAGGAGAAGAAGAAGGAGGAGGAACGGGTCGAGCTCAGCAAGATGGACCGCGAATTCATCTTCGAGCCAGACCGCCGCGCCTTGTTGGCTCACCTGGTGCCGATGTACGTCGAGATCAGCATCTTGAGGGCGCTCTACGAGTCGATGGCATCCGAGCTCGGTGCACGCATGACAGCCATGGATGCCGCCACCAAGAATGCCTCGGAGATGATCGACAAGCTCACCCTGAAGTACAATCGTGCGCGTCAAGCGGCCATCACCACCGAGTTGATGGAGATCATCGGTGGTGCCAACGCATTGCAGGAGTGAATCCAGGAGCGTGAGCACGGAGCGATGGCCAAACCCCGAATCGGCAAGCAGAGCAGGAAGAAGCGACGCCAGCAGCGTGAGAAGAGCGAGCGCGCCCAGCAGAAGGGACTTCCGAGTCGCCCGGTGACGAAGCCGGCCGCGAAGCGCCGCAGGAGCGGGAGCTCGTCCCCGGCCAAGCGGACGCGCCGGCGGGACGACCCCGACCGGGATGGAGCGCGTCGGGCGATAGACGGCGAACCGGACACGGTAGGGGCGTCGACGCTCACGATTCGGGACCGGATTGTCCGGCTGCCTCCGGTGGTCAAAATCGGCGCTATCGCCGCGCTCCTGCTGATCGGCATATGGGTTGTGGCCCAGGTGCGGGATCGCGGGCAGGCCCCAGTGGCGGCTCCTGCGTCCCAGGAGCAGATCCCCCCGCGCAACGAGCCGGAGAGCGTGGGGTCGGAGGTCGAGCAGCTGCTTGCCCGCCAGCCGGAACTGGCTCTGTCTGCCGCCGCGACCGAACCCGTGGCGAGCGCCGAGACTGCAGCGTTGCAGCCCACACCGTCGGCATCGGCATCGGCTGCCGCGTCTGCGGCCGAGTTCCAAGCTCGTCCCGAGAAGAAGAAGAAGTCGAGCTCCCAGGCAACGGCCGCTGCCGCCGCCGCGATGCCGGATTCACGCCAGTCGCCGAAGCCGGCGGCTCCTGCCCCACCGGCCGTTCCGCCCAAGCCAGCTCCAGCGCCCAAGCCCAAACCGGCCCCGGCCGAAGAGAACCCGTATTGAGGCGTCACGGGTTCGGTCACTCGTTTCAGTCGCTCATTGTTGGGCCGCTCGGACCGGGTGGTGTCATGACCGGAAGTGACTGGCGCCCTTGGCACCCCGGCGCTCGCTGTCGTAGGCATTGGCCCTACGGAGAAGTCCAGGCATGTGCGGAATAGTTGGTTACGTAGGACCCCGTCGTGCGGCTCCAATCCTCGTGGACGGCCTCAGGCGGCTCGAGTACCGCGGCTACGATTCAGCCGGGCTGGCCGTTCACGCTGCGGGCGGCATCGAGGTGATTCGCACCGTGGGCAAGCTCGACAACCTGGCTCGTGCCCTCGAGTCGAAGGAGCCTCAGGGCACCGTCGGGCTGGGCCACACCCGCTGGGCCACCCACGGCCGACCCAGCGAGCAGAACGCGCACCCTCACGTTTCCGGTGACGTCGCCATCGTTCACAACGGGATCATCGAGAATCACCTTCAGCTCAAGCAGGAGCTGGAGGCCGAGGGTGTCCAGTTTGCGAGCGATACCGACACCGAGATCGTCGCTCATCTGATTCACCGTCAACTCGGCCGGACGGCGACGCTCTTCGAAGCGGTCCGCGAGGCGTTGGAATACGTTCGCGGGGCCTATGCGCTCGCGGTCATCACCGCCCGCGCGCCAGATCGAATCGTGGTGGCCAAGAGCGCGTCTCCCTTGGTGATCGGGTTGGGCGACGGCGAGGCACTGTGCGGCAGCGACATTCCTGCCCTGCTCGAGCACACGCGTCAGATGATCTTCCTCGAGGACGGCGACATGGCCGAGCTGACGCGCGAGGGCGTGCGCATCGAAACCCTTGCGGGCGAACCGGTCGAGCGACGCACCACTCGGGTGGACTGGTCGCCGGTCCAGGCGGAGAAGGGTGGCTTCAAGCACTTCATGCTGAAGGAGATCTTCGAGCAACCGACCGCCGTCGAGAACACTCTGCGTGGTCGGATTCTGCTTTCCGAGGGGGATCTGTCGAGTCCCGAGCTGGGTCTCGACGCCGACACGGCTCGGACGACTCGCCGGGTCGTGATGGTCGCCTGCGGAACCAGCTACCATGCGTGTCTGGCGGGTCGGTACTGGATCGAGCAGCTGGCGCGCGTGCCCGCACAGGCCGAGCTCGCCAGCGAGGTGAGATATCGCGACCCCGTGTTTTCCGAGGGCGATCTGGTGGTTGCCGTGAGCCAGTCGGGCGAGACGGCGGATACGCTGGCTGCGCTGCGCTCAGCACGAGAAGCGGGAGCACGCGTGCTGGCCGTGGCCAACGTTCTGGACAGCGCGATTCCGCGGGCGTCGGACGGGGCGCTCTACACGCATGCCGGTCCGGAAATCGGCGTGGCGTCCACCAAGTGCTTCACGGCGCAGCTGGTGGCCCTCCTGATGCTGGCCGTCTACCTGGGGCGCAGAAACGGATCCCTGCCGGCGGAGAGGGCACGAGAAGTCCTTCAGGCTTTGGTCGAGGTGCCGCAAGGCATCCGACGTTGTCTGGAACGCAGCGACGAGGCGTTGCAGATCGCTCGGCGGTGGCATCACGCGCGGGACATGCTCTTCCTCGGTCGAGGGCTGGGCTTTCCCGTCGCACTCGAGGGAGCGCTGAAGCTGAAGGAGATCTCCTACGCGCATGCCGAGGGCTATGCGGCCGGGGAGATGAAGCACGGCCCCATTGCGCTCATCGATGCGGAGATGCCGGTGGTGGTCGTGGCCCCGCAGGACCGCCAGTACGAGAAGACCCTCTCCAATTTGCAGGAAGTCAAGGCACGCGACGGAAACATCATCGCGGTCTCCACCGAGGGTGACGAGCGCATGGCAACCCTTGCCAACCATGTGTTGCCGGTCCCGGCCGTTGCTGAAGTCGTTCTCCCCTTGATCACGGTGATTCCCCTGCAGCTGCTTGCGTATCACTTTGCCGATCTGAGAGGCACCGACGTCGATCAGCCGCGCAATCTGGCCAAGACCGTCACGGTGGAATAATCCGATCGAAAGCTTCCGAGGCTGCCGTACTTTCGTGCACTTCGGGGCCTGCGCTTGACTTCGGCCCCGCTCGCGTACTTGTGTCGAGGCATGCGATGGGCAGCGGTAGCGTTCGTTTCGATCGGTTTGATGCTGGCCGGGTGCGGCGGTTCGACGCCGGCAGCCGAGAGCCCCGAAGGGGAGAAGGAGGACAAGGCCGAGAAATCCGCTTCTCCGGACGAGGCGTCGGAAGCCGACGCGGAAGAAGCTGCAGAGGAGGAGGTCGTCGGCGTTCCCACCAAGTGCGTGAAGGACACCCCCGTGTGCGAGCCCGGCAAGAAGTTCGTGAAGAAGCTGTGCAACGACAGTTTCCCGAGCTTGGCGCTGAACATGTTTTCCGGCGGAACGCCGTGGACTCGCGCCTACCTTGCCGTGCGTGACGTCGAGCCGGTGAATGCGTTCGGCGGCCTGGCGGGGGGCGAGCATCTCACGCTGGACGAGGAAGTCATCGTCCTGTTCCAGACCATGTCCAACGACCCCAACGCCATGCAGGTGAGCGGATCCGGGTCCTACCAGGTGCTGCGTTGGAATGGCACCTGTGCCACGTTGCAGGAGGGCGAGCTCCGGATGCAGCGCCCGGGCCGTCCCAAGGCGGCGAAGGTGACCTGGCGCTTCCTGGAGGAGGGAACCAAAGAAGCGCTCCGACAGAACGAGACCATCACGGAGACCTATCGGGCTCGCAAGAAGGCCTGCAAGGGAGCCACCATGGGCGTGGTCTCGGACAAATGCGAAAAACTCGACAAGAAGCTGCACGAGACCGTGGTGAGTGTGGTTCGCGAGGGCAGTATCGAGCTGCCCACACCCGAGAAGCTGCCGTAGTCAATCGCCGCGATGCCGGCTCGATCAGACGCCATGCACCCGGTCGCCCGGTGCTGGAATCGTCATCGGCCTTCCCGGACCACTGTTCCGTGTTCTGCTCTGGCTCTTCACCGCAGCATTGACGCCCGTGTCCGCCGTCCTTGGGGCGCGAGTGCGCTCAACGTCGTTCGACGCTACCGTTGCCAGACCCCGCCGAGGTCCCAGCCCGCCAGCCCCTGAGTGCGGGGCATGTGCGCCCCCTCGATGCGGAGCTCGCCCACGACGCCCAAGGGCAGCGTCTGCGCGACGCGTCGAGGTGCGAGGCCCTTCAGCCGCGGCGGGCGTCGGGCCAACGCGGGATCCGCGGCGGTCAAGAGCGAAAGCAACGCGTCTTCGGAGCTTGGTCCCAGCGGCCGCACGAAGTCCAGCATCAGGGAGAAACGGGAGCGTTGGAGCCGTTGCTCGAGATTGCGACGGGAGCGTTCTGCGGCTCGGATCTCATGCCCCGGACGCGTGAGCAGTCCCGCGATGGTGCGCGCGATCCCCGCCAGGTGCGGAGCGTCATTGGCCACCAGCAGGTCGCACGGATCGCCGCCCCAGGCGGGATCTCCGGCCGGGGCAGGAACCCCGTGCAGACCGAGGTGGCTGAGCGCTGCGGCTCCGATCCGGTCCAGCAGTTGCTGGGCCACCCCCGGAGCACCCCAACTTCCGGCTTCGGTGCCCGTTCTCAGGACCACCCAACCCAACGAACCTGCATTGAACGGGACCGATCCGGGCCGCGGGCGGTGAAGGCCGCGGCCGAGCCATCCCAGGTCGGAGTCTCCGGACTCGAACGACCTCAGCGCGTCGGCCAGGTCTGCGGCGGCGGTGACCTCGATGGCGTCCAGGTAGGCGGGGCCGCGCGCTGCGGTTGGATTGCGCGCTAGCACCAGACGCTTCCTGCCCGCGGTGGCGACGAAGGCGCCAGTGCCGTCCGGACGCAACCGGGAGAAGCCCCGCGGCAGGAGCGCCGTCAGCGGGCTGGTCAGCGCTCGAGCCACGGCGAGCGGCTCCGCTCCCGGGAACACCACCGCCCAGCCGTCGTGCGGGTGGGGGACCGGGTTGGCCAGAGGGCTGAGCAGCGCGACCGCGCCCCGGTCTCGCGCTCGTCGGAGCGAGAAGAGCAGATCCCGCGCGTCCAGAGCCCGCCCGCGGCCGGTATTCAGGTTGGGGCGTAGCCGAACGACCGCGCCCTTCGTCGTAGCCTCGGGGAGCCCGCGCGCCAGGGTCGGATAGGGCCGGCCTTGGGAATCGAGCGCGTAGAGCGGATCGGCGATGGATGCCCCGAACAATGCCGCAGTTGGATCGTCGAGGGCATGCGGGTCGATCGAATTCGTGGCCCAGGGAAGACGCAGTCGCAGGCGCCCGCCGAACGGTGTTCTTCCCAGAGCTGCCGCCGTGGCCGTGGCTCCCATTGCCAACAGCCAAGCGCGGCGGCTCAGCGCCGGAGCAACTGCACGCATGCGCACGCCTCGTCTCACCGCACGATCCAGATGCTGCTGCGAGTGGCGACGGCGATCGCTGCCGGTCCGGCGCTGTCCGGTGGGCAGACGGCCAACGCGTACACGCCGGTCGGGACGGCGAGCCGCAGCCGCTCTCGAACGGTGCCATCGTTCATCCAGGTATGGACCACCATCGCGTCGCCCTCCGGCTTCAGAGTATCGGCGCCGGACACCAACTCGGGCTGGCCGTCTCCGTCCACGTCGCCCAGGGCGAGCTGCGCTCCCACGCCCTGAAGCTGAACCTGGCGGCCATCGCTATCGCGCAGTACGGCGGTGCCCGTATTTGCGATTCGGCCGGCCGCGAAGGAGCGAAGGCGGCCGTCGCGTCCGACCAAGCGAGTCCCGGCGATGGCATCGGTACGGTGTTCGAAGTCGGGCGAGACTGGAGTGGCGTCACCCGGGTGACACGGTACGCGTTTTGGCGCCAGCGCGATCCCGTCGAACCTCGAGCAGCCCCCATTCGGCCAGGGAAGTCGTCGACCGACCGACCCGGCCGGGGCGAGGGAGGGGTCGAGCCGGACCGCCTGTGCTCGGTCGCTGATGCCGACATCGACGTGGATCCCCGGCGTGACGGCGGTGGATCCGATGGGCTCGCGCAGCGGGCTCTGAGCGACGGGGGACAGCTTGGTCCACTCCACCGATACTTGCACGGCGAGCTTCGCCTTTCGGATCCGCCCCAGGCGAATGTGTCGTCGACCAACCAACAGCAATTCGAGCGAGCCGTTGCCTTCAACGTCTTCACAGGCCAGAGCGACCGGGTGCGTTTCCGGTGAGACGGCTTTGGACACCTCGCGGGCCAACAGCGGCACGGCAGGCAGGAAGGTGCGGATTTCGGCATCCAGGCGCCGACTCGCGAACGCATGCGCGGACGGGCTCGGCGTTGGATCGCGCACGCGGTCCCAGAAGCTCTTCGGCACCGGGTACACATCGGCGACCACGCGCAGCTCCCCCTGCTCGATGGACGGTCGCAGGTGAACCAAGGTGCCCGCTGCGCTCGCCAGCGCCCGCGCGCGCGACAGTCCCGCTGCGCCACGTGCCGCGCGCACCCCCTGCCCGAGGTTTCCAGCCACCACGGCCGCGATGCGGTCGGCGAGCGGCTCAGGAGCATCGAGCTTGGTGTCGGATTGCAGTGCACCCGACGCGACCAGGGCCCCGTTCGGAACCTTCCCCAGACCCCGACCGAGCTCGCAGGCAAGCTCGGCGATGGCACTCTTCTCGCCCCGCGAGCAGGCCGGTGCTGCTGCGACGGGCTGCTCCGCGGGGGCCGCCGCGGGCGCGGCGGGCTGGGTGATGGCGTTGGGCGCGATCAGGAGAATGGTGGCGGATGCGGCGCGCGAGAACCTGAAGGAGCGCATGGCGCGCAGCATAGCATTCTCGCACCAGCGACGCCGCAGGGGAGCTGGGCGGGACTTGGCTCGTGACGTGTCCCTCCCCCCCGTGCGGCACCACCGACGCGAAGGCCGAGTGGAGGAGGTTGCGCCCGGCTACTTGCGCTGTTTGTCTATGATGGTGTCGTCGTCTGGACCCACCGGAACGTCTTCGATCGCGCTCTCCGAGAGGCTGGGAATGCCGTCCAGCTGGCTGGGCGTGATGGGTCCAGCAGGACCGCGCTTCTCGCCATCGCTCCATTCGACGGGAATTTCGTACACGCTCTCGCCGTCGCCATTGTCGAACGTCACGCTCACGTCGATGCTCGAAATGTCGGGCATGCGTGCGGACGGCGGCGCCACCCAACCCGCGGCGTCCGGCGCGGCGAATCGGTCAACGGACTTCAAAGCCTCACCAGTGAGCTCCTCGAACACCGCACGGGTCACCGTCTGCATGGCGCGTGCGTCCGAGAAGCGGTTGTCCATTTGATACGCCAGGGAGCGATCCACCAGGGCCACGAGAGAGTCGGGCATTCCCTTGGCCACGCTGGCCAGCGAGGGCGCTGGGTTCTGGATCGCCGCCATCAGTCGAGCCGTCATGGTGTCG
>Ga0316576_10001467_pt1 | contig 12674 bp, 6 predicted proteins | sample S0NA_FD_203075 | JGI IMG/M metagenome (GOLD analysis project Ga0316576, IMG submission 203075) | Rhizosphere microbial communities from salt marsh grasses in Alabama, United States - S0-2_050615r3r5 | ecosystem: Host-associated > Plants > Roots > Rhizosphere | place: USA: Alabama | collected... | reverse complement strand
CTGGACGCCGCCGTCGTGCCGGGGCCGCACATCCCGTGAAACGGCCGCCATTCTTGCGGCGGCGTCAGCTTGCGCTTGAAGCCGGCGGGCATTTCGGCCCATATCCCGGCAAACCCGCGGCTCCGCCCTTTCCCAGACTGGAGGTTCGCCCGTGACGGCAGCAGACCTGCGCGACAGCATCTTGCGCCACCTTGCCTATTCGCTGGGGAGCGACCCCGAGCATGCGACGCTTCACGACTGGCGGATCGCCCTCTCTTTTGCCGTGCGCGACCGGCTGGTCGACAGCTGGTTCGCGACCTCCCGCGCGGCGCGGAAGTCCGGTGCCAAGCGCGTCTATTATCTGTCGATGGAATTCCTTATCGGCCGTCTCCTCGAAGACGCCATCGTCAATCTCCGACTGGAAGAGCAGGTGGACAAGGCCCTGAGTGAACTGGGCCTCGTTCCCCGCGAGGTGATCGAGAACGAACCCGACGCCGCCCTCGGCAATGGCGGGCTCGGGCGTCTGGCCGCCTGTTTCATGGAAACGCTCGCCACCATCGGCTGCCCCGCCTTCGGCTATGGCATCCGCTACGAGAACGGGCTGTTCCGTCAGAGCTTCGACGAGGGCCGCCAGGTCGAGGAGGCGGAGGACTGGCTGAGCCAGTTCCACGCCTGGGAATTCGAGCGGCGCCACCTTCGATACCGCATCTGCTTCGGCGGCGAGGTGGTCGAGGAAGGCGGCAAGCCGGTCTGGCACGGGGCGGAGGCGGTGACCGCGCAGGCCTTCGACACGCCGATGATCGGCTGGCGGGGAAAATGGGCGAACACGCTGCGCCTCTGGGCCGCCGAGCCGGTCAAGGGCTTCGATCTGGCGCGCTTCAACCGCGGCGAATACGCGGCCGCGGCCGAGGAAGAGGCGCTGGGCCGCACGATCAGCCGGGTGCTCTATCCCGACGACACCACCGAGCAGGGCAAGGAATTGCGGCTGAAGCAGGAATATTTCTTCACCGCCGCATCGCTGCGCGACATCCTGGGGCGGGTCGAGGCCGAAGGCGGTTCGCTGGCCGATCTGCCGAAACGCGCCGCGATCCAGCTCAACGACACGCATCCGGCGATTGCGGGTCCCGAACTGGTGCGGCTTCTGCACGACGAGCGCGGGATGCCGCTCGACCAGGCCATCGCGACGGCGCGCGGTTGCCTGTCCTACACCAACCACACCTTGATGCCCGAGGCGCTGGAACGCTGGAGCGAGGCGCTGATGAGCCGGCTCCTGCCGCGCCACATGGACCTGATCGAGCGCATCGACGCCGCCCATGCCGTCGAGCAGCCGGGGCGCAAGGTGACCCTGGTCGAGCATGGCGAGGTCAAGATGGGCGAGCTTGCCTTCGTGATGGCGCACAAGGTCAACGGGGTCTCGGCGCTCCATACCGAGCTCATGAAACAGACGGTCTTCGCCGAGCTTCACCGCCTGCATCCCACGCGCATCGTCAACGAGACCAACGGCGTCACGCCGCGCCGGTGGGTCCTGTCGTCCAATCCGCGGCTCAGCCATCTGATCACCGAAACCATCGGCGAGGGCTGGGTCGACGACCTGGATCAGCTCGAAAGGCTCGAGCCGAGCCTGACCGATGCGGCCTTCCTCGATGCCTACGCGGCGGCGAAGCGCGCGAACAAGGCCGACCTCGCGACCTGGCTGGCCGCGACGCATGGCGTCAAGGTCGATCCCGACGCGATGTTCGACGTCCAGATCAAGCGGATCCACGAATACAAGCGCCAGCACCTCAACATCCTCGAGGCGATCGCGCTCTGGTCCGACATCAGGGCCAACCCGGATGGCGACTGGGTGCCCCGGGTCAAGATCTTCGCCGGCAAGGCCGCGCCCGGCTATGTCTTCGCCAAGGAAATCATTCACCTGATCAACGACGTGGCCGCCGTTCTCAATGCCGATCCGGTGACCAGCCCCTATCTCAAGGTGCTGTTCCTGCCGAACTACAATGTGAGCCTTGCCGAGCGGCTGATTCCGGCTGCTGACCTCTCCGAGCAGATCTCCACCGCGGGCAAGGAGGCCTCGGGCACGGGCAACATGAAATTCGCGCTGAACGGCGCGCCGACCATCGGCACGCTCGACGGCGCCAATGTCGAGATCCGCGAGCGCGTCGGGACGCGCAACTTCTTCCTCTTCGGGATGACGGCCGAAGAGGCGGAGGCCCGCCGCGCCGTGCCCGACCATGCCCGCCAGGCGATCACCGCCGATACGCGTCTGTCTGGCGCGCTGAGGGAGATCTCGCGCGGCACGTTCTCGGGCAATGACCGCCACCGCTATCGCGGCGTGGTCGCCAACCTGACCGGCGAGGATTATTTCCTCGTCTGTTCCGATTTCACCGCCTATTGGGACGCCCAGCGCCGCGCCGATGCGGCCTTTGCCGATCCCGAGACCTGGCGGCGGATGGCGGCCTGCAACACGGCGCGCTCGGGCTGGTTCTCTTCCGACCGCACGATCCGGGGTTACATGAGCGACATCTGGGGCGCCAAGGTCCTGACACACTAGCCTTTGAAATCCTCCCCGCCTGTCCTAGGCTTGCTCCATGTCGCGCCCCAAGACGAAAGACTCGCAGGCCTTCCCGTCGCCCGAGGACGCGCGGCTGCTGCAGAATGGCACCCATGGCGACCCGTTCGCCGTGCTGGGGCCGCATCAGCGGGACGGAACCCGCCATGTCGCGGTGTTCCATCCGGGTCTTGCCCGGCTCGAAGCGGTCGCCGGCGGCAAATCCTATCCGCTGGACCGGCATCCGACGGCGCCGGATCTCTTTACCGGCGCGGTGCCCGGCAGCGGCGATTACCGGCTGCGGGCCACGAATGGCGAGGGGCATGTCTGGGAGTTCGAGGACGCCTACCGGTTCGGCCCGGTGATCGGCGAGATGGACGAATATCTGCTGGGCGAAGGAACCCACCGGCGGCTCTGGCAGGTGCTGGGCGCCCATATGCGCGCTCATGAGGGCGTGGAGGGCACCCATTTCGCGGTCTGGGCCCCCAATGCGCGGCGGGTCTCGGTCGTCGGCCCGTTCAATTCCTGGGACGGACGCCGGGCCCCGATGCGGCGGCGCGGCGCCACGGGCGTGTGGGAGATCTTCCTGCCGGGCATCGGGGAGGGCGAGTGCTACAAGTACGAACTCCTCGGGCCCGACGGCGCCGTGCTGCCGCTCAAGGCCGATCCGGTCGGCTTCGGTGCCGAACATCCGCCGAAGACGGCCAGCGTGGTGCGCGACATCTCGGGCTATGGCTGGCACGACGCGGAATGGATGGGGCACCGCGCCGGCAACAACGCGCGCACCGCGCCGATGTCGATCTACGAGGTGCATCTGGGAAGCTGGAGGCGCAAGGCCGAGGAGGGCAATCGCCCGCTCTCCTACCGCGAGGCCGCCGAGGAGCTGGTCGATTATGCCGCCGATATGGGCTTTACCCATCTCGAATTCCTGCCGCTCTCGGAACATCCCTTCGACGGATCCTGGGGCTATCAGCCGGTGGGTCTCTTCGCGCCGACCATCCGCCACGGGCCCCCGCACGAATTCCGCGACCTCGTGGATGCGGCGCATGCCCGCGGCCTGGGCGTGATCCTCGACTGGGTGCCTGCGCATTTTCCGACCGACGCGCACGGCCTCGCCCGGTTCGACGGCACGGCGCTTTACGAACATGCCGATCCGCGCGAGGGCTTCCACCACGACTGGAACACGCTGATCTACAATTTCGGCCGCACCGAGGTGGCCAACTTCCTGTTCTCGAACGCGCTCTTCTGGCTCGAGGAATACCATGTCGACGGTCTCAGGGTCGATGCCGTCGCCTCGATGCTCTATCGCGACTATTCGCGGAAAGAGGGCGAATGGGTGCCGAACATCCATGGCGGCCGCGAGAATCTCGAAGCCATCGCGATGCTGCAGAAGATGAACACCCTCACCTATGGCGAGGTCGGCGGCATCCTGACCGTGGCCGAGGAAAGTACCAGTTTCCCGGGCGTTTCCAGGCCGGTCGACATCGGCGGGCTCGGCTTCGGCTACAAGTGGAACATGGGCTGGATGAACGACACGCTCGACTATTTCGGGCGCGCGCCGGTGCACCGGAAATTCCATCACCACCAGCTAACCTTCGGTCTGCTCTACGCCTTTTCCGAGAATTTCATCCTGCCGATCAGCCATGACGAGGTTGTGCATGGCAAGGGCACGCTCTTGTCGCGGATGCCGGGCGACGATTGGGAGCAATTCGCCAATGTCCGCGCCTATTTCGGCTTCATGTGGGGGCATCCGGGCAAGAAGCTGCTGTTCATGGGCCAGGACTTCGCCCAGCGCGCGGAATGGAGCCATGCCGGGCAACTCGACTGGGCCTTGCTCGACGCGCCGGCGCATGCCGGTGTGCGCATGCTGGTGCGCGACCTCAACACGCTCTACCGCGCGACCCCGGCGCTGCATGTCAAGGATTGCGAGGCCGAGGGTTTTCGCTGGATCGAGGCCAACGCGGCCGACATCTCGGTCTATGCCTGGATGCGGCAGGGCGGGCCCGACGATCCCCCCGTCGTCGTGGTCTGCAACCTGACCCCGGTCGAGCGCCGGGACTACCGTGTCGGGCTGCCGTCGGCCGGGCGGTGGCGCGAAGTGATGAACACCGATTCCGAGCGATATGGCGGCGGCAACCGGGGCAATCTCGGCGGCGTCGTCGCCGGAGAGGCGGCGCATCAGGGGATGCCGGCCTCGGCCGAGATCACGCTGCCGCCGCTTTCGGTGCTGTTCCTGATGCCGGAGCGAACATGATTGCAGAGGGGGAAGATCATGGAGATGCGCTATAGCAGGCTGTCGAGCCGGACCATGGCGTTCGTGCTGGCCGGCGGCCGCGGCAGCCGGCTGAAGGAACTGACCGACAATCGCGCGAAACCCGCCGTCTATTTCGGCGGCAAGACCCGGATCATCGACTTCGCGCTGTCGAACGCGCTGAATTCCGGCATCCGCAAGATGGCGGTGGCCACGCAGTACAAGGCGCATAGCCTGATCCGCCACTGCCAGCGCGGCTGGAACTTCTTCCGCGCCGAGCGGAACGAATATCTCGACATCCTGCCCGCCTCGCAGCGGGTCGAGGAAAACAAGTGGTATCTCGGCACGGCCGATGCGGTGACCCAGAACATCGACATCGTCGACAGCTACGGTGTGGAATTCGTGCTGATCCTGGCGGGCGACCACATCTACAAGATGGATTACGAGATCATGCTGCGCCAGCATGTCGCGAACAGGGCCGATGTCACCGTTGGCTGTCTCGTCGTGACCAGGGACGAGGCCAGCGCCTTCGGGGTGATGCAGGTCGACCGCAACGACCGGATCACCGCCTTCGTCGAGAAACCCGCCGATCCGCCGACCCTGCCGGGGGATCCGGAGCATTCCCTGGCGTCGATGGGCATTTACGTCTTCGACTGGAAATTCCTGCGCGAGCTTCTGATGCGCGATGCCGAAGACCCGGACTCCAGCCACGATTTCGGCAAGGATTTGATCCCGCTGATCGTGAAGAACGGCAGGGCGATGGCCCACCGCTTCACCGAATCCTGCGTCAAGGACCAGGAGGAGGCCCCGGCCTATTGGCGCGACGTCGGCACGATCGACGCCTTCTGGAAGGCCAATATCGACCTGACCGACTTCACGCCCGACCTCAATCTCTGGGACACGAATTGGCCGATCTGGACCTATTCCGAAAGCGTGCCGCCCGCCAAGTTCGTCCATGACGAGAAGGACCGCCGCGGCTCGGCGGTGTCGTCGATGGTCTCGGGCGGCTGCATCATCTCGGGGACTGAAGTGCGCAACTCGCTGCTCTTCACCATGGTGCACACCAATTCCTACGCGGTGCTCGACCATGCCGTCGTCCTGCCTTATGTCGAGGTCGGCCGGAATGCCCGGCTGAAGAACGTGGTCATCGACCGCGGCGTCGTGATCCCGCCGGGGCTGGTCGTCGGCGAAGACCCCGAGGAGGATGCGAAATGGTTCCGCGTGTCGCCGGGCGGCATCACGCTGATCACCCAGAAGATGCTGGATGCGCGGGAGAATGCCTGATGCGCGTGCTTTCCGTCGCCTCGGAATGCGTGCCGCTGATCAAGACGGGGGGGCTTGCCGATGTCGTCGGCGCCCTGCCGGCCGCGCTCGCCGCCGAGGGGGTGGAGATGCGGGTGCTGCTGCCGGGATATCCGGCGGTGCGCGCCGCGATGCAGGATGCCGCGCCGGTCTGGGAAACCGGTGACCTCTTCGGCGGGCCGGCGCGGCTGATGTCGGGCAATGCCGGGGGCCTTTCGCTCTATCTTCTGGAGGCGCCGCATCTTTATGACCGCGCGGGCGGGCCCTATCTGGATGCGGCGGGCCAGGACTGGCCCGACAACGACACGCGCTTTGCGGCGCTGTCCTGGATGGCGGCGCGGATCGGTGCCGAGGGCGCGGGCGCGTGGCGGCCGCAAATCGTGCATTGCCACGACTGGCAGGCCGGGCTTGCGCCGGTCTATCTCAAGGCGCGCGGCGTCGACCTGCCCACGGTGATGACGGTGCACAACATCGCCTTTCATGGGCTCATGCCTGCCGACCGCATCGGCGCGCTCGGCCTGCCCGGCTGGGCATATCACCCCGACGGCATGGAATTCTACGGCCAGGTCTCGGCGCTGAAGGCCGGCCTCGTCTTCGCCTGGAAGGTCACGACGGTCAGCCCCACCTATGCCCGCGAACTCACCACGCCGGAATTCGGGGCGGGCCTCGACGGCGTGATCCTCGGGCGCGGCGCGGATGTGACGGGCATTCTGAACGGGATCGACGAAGAGATGTGGAACCCCGAGACGGACCCCCACATCGCGACCTACAAGCAGCCGAAGGGCAAGGCGAAGGCGCGCGCGGCGCTGATCGCGGAAATGGGATTGCCCGAGGGCGACGGGCCGCTCTGTGTCGTGGTCTCGCGCCTGAGCCACCAGAAGGGGCTCGACCTGCTGCTCGCGGCGCTGCCGGCACTGGTTGCGCGCGGCGGGCGGCTCGCGCTGCTGGGCTCGGGCGATGCGGCGCTGGAAACCGCGTGGCGGCGCGCCGCCGAGAGCCATCCGGGCGTCGCGGTCCGCATCGGCTATGACGAGGCGCTCTCGCACCGGATGCTCGCCGGCGGCGACGCGATTGTCGTGCCGTCCCGGTTCGAGCCCTGCGGCCTGACCCAGCTTTACGGCCTGCGTTACGGCACGGTGCCGGTCGTGGCGCGCACCGGCGGGCTGGCCGATACGGTGATCGACGCGAACCCCGCCGCCCTGGCCGCCGGCGTGGCGACCGGTCTGCAATTCTCGCCCGTGACCGCCGAGGCGCTGTCCGCGGCCCTCGACCGGCTTTGCGATCTTCACGCCGATTCGGCGACCTTCCTCAGGCTGCAGCGAAACGGCATGCACGCCCCGGTCGGCTGGTCGCATTCCGCGGCGCGCTATGCCGCGCTCTACCGGGAGCTTGCCTCCAGCCCATGACAATCCCGCTGAAGATGACGGCCGGGCGTCCCGACCCTCTGGGCGCCCATTTCGATGGTGAGGGTGTCAACTTCGCCGTCTTCTCGGAGAATGCAAGCCGCATGACGCTTTGCATCTTCGACGCGACCGGGCAGAACGAGATTGCCAATATCGACCTGCCCGAGCGGACGAACCATGTCTGGCACGGCTATATCGCGGGGCTGAGGCCGGGGCAGCATTACGGCTATCGCGCCCATGGGCCCTATCGGCCCGACGAGGGCCACCGCTTCAACCCGCACAAGCTCCTGCTCGATCCCTATGCGCGCCGCATCACCAGCCACCCCAAATGGCACGACGCGCTTATGGGCTATGAGGTCGGCGCGCCGCGGCGCGACCTCAGTTACGACAAGCGCGACAGCGCGCCCTTCATGCCGCGCGCGGTGGTGGTGAGCCCGAGCTTCGACTGGGCGGGCGACGCGCCGCCCGACACCCCGATATCTGAGACGGTGATCTACGAGGCCCATGTCAAGGGACTGACCGCGCGCCACCCGCGGCTGCACGCGCCGGGCAAGTTCCGGGCGGTCGCCGCCGACCCGATGCTCGACCATTACCTCAAGCTCGGCATCACCGCGATCGAATTGCTGCCGGTGCAGGCCTTTCTCAACGACCGGTTCCTCGTCGAGAAGGGGCTGACCAATTACTGGGGCTATCAGACGCTGGGCTTCTTCGCGCCCGATCCGCGCTATCTGGAAAACGGCGATATCGCCGAGTTTCAGCGGATGGTGGCGCGGCTGCATTCCGCCGGGATCGAGGTGATCCTCGATGTGGTCTACAACCATACCGGCGAAGGCAACGAGATGGGGCCGACGCTGTCGTTCCGCGGGCTCGACAATGCAAGCTATTACCGCCTGCTCGACGACCGGCGCTATTATGTCAACGATACCGGCTGCGGCAACACCTTCAATACCGGTCACCCGATGGTGCTGCGGCTGGTGATGGATTCGCTGCGCTACTGGGTCGAGGTCATGCATGTCGACGGCTTCCGCTTCGATCTCGGCGCGAGCCTCGGCCGCGCCCCCGGCGGCTTCGACAACCGGGCGCCCTTCTTCCAGGCGATCCGCCAGGACCCGGTCCTGAACCGGGTGAAGCTGATCGCCGAGCCCTGGGATATTGGCCCCGGCGGCTATCAGCTCGGCGGCTTTCCCGCCCCCTTCCTCGAATGGAACGACCGCTTCCGCGACGGCGTGCGGCGGTTCTGGCGGGAAGAGCCCGGAAGGGCGCCCGACCTCGCCGGGCGCCTCATGGGCTCGGCCCAGCAATTCGACCATTCCGGACGGGCGGCCAGCTCGTCGGTCAATCTGCTGACCGCGCATGACGGCTTCACCCTGATGGATGTCGTGAGCTACAACAGCAAGCACAACCTCGCCAATGGCGAGGACGGGCGCGATGGCCACGACGCCAATTATTCCGACAATCTCGGCCAGGAAGGCCCGACCGAAGACCCCGCGATCCGGGCGGCCCGTGCCCTCCGGCGGCGCAACATGATGGCGACGCTGATGCTCAGCCAGGGAACGCCGATGATCCTGGCGGGCGACGAGATCGGCCATTCGCAGCAGGGCAACAACAACGCCTATTGCCAGGACAACGCGACCTCGTGGATCGACTGGCAGGCCGTCGATCACGCCTTCTTCGACTTCACCCGGCACCTCATCGCCTTCCGCAAGGCGCATCCGATCCTGCGACAGAAGCTCTTCCTGCATTCGCGCGAGCGCGCCATCGACCGGATCGAGGATCTGTTCTGGCGCCGCGCCGACGGAGAACCGATGCGGCGCGACGATTGGGACGATCCCAACCTCTCTCTGCTCGCGGTCGAGATCCGCACCGCCTCGGGCACGCCGGAATACGCGGCCGAGGAATACGCGATCTTCGCCGTGTTCAATGTGGGCGAGGCGGTGGCGGTCAACGTGCCGGAGGCGCCGACCGGCCAGCGCTGGAGCCTGCAGCTCGACACGTCTCGGCCCGATCTCGCGCCCGAGCCGGTCGGCGACCGGCTGGACATGCCCGCCCATTCGGTCAGCGTCCTGGTGCTGGAGCCCGCTCCGTGACCGGCACGCTCGCGGCGCTCTGCCGTGCCGCCGGGATCGTGCCGCGTTACCGTGACCAGACCGGGGTCGAGCGGCCCACCTCGCCCGAGACGGCGCGCGCCCTGCTTGCCGCGATGGGGGTGGCGGCGGCAACCGACCGGGAGACAGGGGAGAGCCTCGCCGAGAGGCGTGCCGAGGAGGCTGCACGCCCGCTGCCAGCGTGGATCGTGCTCGAAGAGGGCAGCGCTCCCCACCTCGCGCCTTCGTCCGGGGGCGACTGGCGGGTCGATCTCGAGGATGGAACCACGCATGAGGGCCGCTGCGCCGAGGAGTTGCAGCTTCCTCCTCTGCCGCTCGGCCTGCACCGGCTGACGCTGGCCGGGCACGAGACGACGCTGCTCTCTGCCCCGTCCGCATTGCCCTTGCCGCCGCGCGGCTGGGGCGTGATGCTGCCGCTTTACGGCCTGAGGGATGCCGCGACCGGCGGCCTTGCCGATTATGCGGATCTGCGCGCGGCCGTTGCCGGGATCGGCGCGCTCGGGGCGGGCTTTGTCGGGATCAACCCGATCCATGCGGGCTTCCCCGAGGATCCGGCCGCGATCAGCCCCTATTCGCCCTCCAGCCGCCGCCGCTTCAACGTGGCCCATATCGCCTGCGCGGGCGAGGCGGCTGCGCCGGGCGGGCCGCTCGTCGACTACCCGCCGGCGATCGCGGCGCGCCTTGCCTGCCTGCGCGCGGACTTCGCGCGGATCGATGCGGGGGAACGCGCCGCCTTCGCCGCCTGGCGCGCGGCGGAAGGGCCCGCGCTGGAGCATTTCGCGACGCATCAGGCGCTTTCCGAGCGGCATGGCCCCTATTGGACCGACTGGCCCGCCGCGTTCCGCGCGCCCGACAGCCCCGACGTGGCGCGCTTTGCCGCGCGAGAGGCCGATGCGCTGAGCTTTCAAGCCTGGTTGCAGTTTCGGGCCGAGGCGCAGCTTGGCGCGGTGCGCGAGACGGCGCGCGCGGCCGGCATGGCCCATGGGCTCTATCTCGATCTCGCGGTGGGGACGCATCCGGGGGGCGCGGAGACCTGGGCCGACCCGGCGCTGTTCGCACGCGGCGTGTCGCTCGGCGCGCCGCCCGACGCCTTCGCGCCGCAGGGGCAAAGCTGGTCGCTCGCGCCGATGCTCCCCGCCGCGCTGGCCAATCGCGGGTTTCGGCCGCTGGCCGAGATCCTGCGCGCGCAACTCCGCTTCGCGGGCCTCCTGCGCATCGATCACATCCTCGGCTTCGACCGCGCCTTCTGGGTGCCGGAGACAGCGCCCGGCGCCTATGTCACGATGCCGAAGGCGGCGATGCTGGCCGTCGCCCGAATCGAGGCGGCCCGCGCCGGCGCCGTGATCGTGGGCGAGGATCTCGGAAACATCCCCGAGGGGCTTCAGGCCGACCTTGCCGCGTCCGGGCTGCTGGGCTGCCGCCTCGCGATGTTCACGCCGGAGGCGACTGCCTGGCCGGAAGCTGTTCTGGCGAGCTTTGGCACCCATGACCTGCCGCCGCTGCGGGCGTGGCGGCAAGGCGGCGATATCGACTGGCACGCGCGGCTCGGCCATGTCGACGCGGAGAAGGCCGCGGCGCTCCATTCGGCGCGCGCGGCGGAGGCGCGGGAACTGGCGCGGCGTGCCGGCGGGGCGGAGGCCGACGCGGTGCACCGTTACCTTGCCGGCTCTCCCGCCCGGCTCGTGGCGCTTCAGATCGAGGACATGCTTGGGGCGACCGAGCAGGCGAACCTGCCGGGAACGGTCAATTCGCATCCGAACTGGCGGCGGCGGATCGGGCCGGGCGCCCGTGACCTGGCCGAAACCGAGGCGCTGCGCCGGGCCGCGGGCCTGATGCGGGCGGCCGGGCGGTGAGGCCGGGCGGGCGGCCCGAAACCTGGCCCGGTCAGGCGCTCATCGCCTGAGGCTGGCGCCGTTCATAGGAGGAGGGGATGCCCAGCATCTCGCGGTATTTCGCGACGGTGCGCCGCGCGAGACGGTAACCGGCCGCGTCGGCCTGGCGCACGATGGCCGCGTCGCTGAGCGGGCTTTTTGCATCTTCCTTGGCGACGATCTCGCCCACCAGCGCGATCACCGCGTCCTGCGAGGGGCCGGCATCTCCGGTTCCCGGGGTAAACGCCCGGCTGAAGAAGGCGCGAAGCGGCACGGTTCCGCGGGGCGTCTCGATCAGGCGGTGGGCGACGGCGCGGCTCACGGTGGAGGGATGCACGCCCATCTCTTCCGCGAGATCCTCGGTGGTCAGCGGCTTCAGATGGCGCGGGCCGTTGTCAAGATAGGCCGATTGGCGCCGCACCAGACAGGCGGCCGCGTCGAGCAGCGTGGCCTGGCGCCGCTCCACCGCGCGGTGGAGCCACCGCGCCTTCGACCGCGCCCGCGCGATGAAGGCGCGGGCCGCCGCGTCGCGTCCGGTGTCGTGGCCGTCGACCACGCGCAGCGCGGGCATGTTGCCGCGGTTAAGCTCCACTTCCCAGGCGCCGTCCTTGCGGATCACGCGCAGGTCGGGCGGCTGGATCGGTGCATCGGGGGCGGCGAAAGCGAGGCCCGGTTTGGGGTCCAGCCCCCGTATCTCGCGCAGCGCGTTGCGCACGTCGCCGGGGGTGCCGTCACAGAGATCGGCCAGTTCGTCGAGGCGGCCCGCGGCGATCATTTCGAGATTGTCGAGGATCACCGAAAGCTCCCAGGTGAGCATGCCCTGCTCGTCGGCCTGGAGCTTGAGGCATTCCGCCAGATCGCGCGCGAAAAGCCCCGCGGGCTCGAATTGCTGGAGCTGCGCAAGCACGGCCTCGGCGATCGGCAGCGGCACGCCGGCTGCCGCGGCGATCGCCTCCACGGGGCTCCCGAGCCAGCCGGTCGGCTCCAGCGCCTCGGCGAAGGCCAGAGCCACGCGCCGCGGCACCGGCTGCGGGAAGGCGAGCGCGATCTGGCGCGCGACATGGCCGTAAAGGCTGGGCTTGGTGTCTTCGAGCGCGGCGATCGGGTCCCAGTCGGTGCTGCGGGCGCCGCCGGCAACGCCCGAGGGCAGCGGTGGCGCGCTTTCGGGCATCGCCACGTCGAGGCAGGGATTCTCGAGCGCCTCGCTGGCGAGATAGG
>Ga0316576_10001466_pt1 | contig 12676 bp, 10 predicted proteins | sample S0NA_FD_203075 | JGI IMG/M metagenome (GOLD analysis project Ga0316576, IMG submission 203075) | Rhizosphere microbial communities from salt marsh grasses in Alabama, United States - S0-2_050615r3r5 | ecosystem: Host-associated > Plants > Roots > Rhizosphere | place: USA: Alabama | collected... | reverse complement strand
TGGCTGTGGCCGTGGGGCCGGGCCGACGGTAGAGCTTCTCGAGCCACGGCGACCAACCGAGCAGGACCAGACCCGCCGCCCCGCCGACCACCACCGAGGTGAGGGCCAGGGCGGGAGCGGCCGCGACCAGCAACGATCCGCCGACCAGCATGGCTGCACCGCTACCGAGCAGCCACCGCAGCCCCCGCTCGGCCGGCCGCAGGTCGTAGGAGAAGCCCTCCACCGCAACCTCGAGGCCGAGTTGCTCGAGCCGCTCGGCGAGCAGCCCGATCACCCGTCGGCTGCCCTCGCTGCCCGCGCGCCGCGGCAAGGCCAGGCTGCCGGCGACCTCCAGCAGTCGGACGCCGTCGTCGGTCACGACAGACCGTCCAGAACCAGGGATTCGCCGACCGACAGGACCCGCAGGCTGGTGCCGGCCACTCCCCCTCGCCGGCGCCACCACGTCACGATTCGATCTCGCGGTTGGCACAGCGGCTCGTCGGTGAGATGAAAGGTGCCCCAGTGCATGGGCACCAGGATCTCTGCGCCGAGCTCGACAAAGGCCTCTCCGGCTTGCTCCGGGTTGAGGTGCTGCTGCTCCATGAACCAGGCCGGGTCGTAACCGCCCACCGGCAGCATGGCCGCCGCGAGCGGCCCGGCTCTGCGGCCGATCTCGGCAAAGCCGTCAAACCAGGCGGTGTCGCCGGCGTGGTAGACCGCAATGTTCCCGGCGCGGACCACGTACCCGCCCCACCAGCTGCGGTTGGTGTCGCAAGGACCCCGCTTCGACCAGTGCCGGGCGGGAACCAGGGTCGTCTCAAGGCCGCCGATGGTCACCGACTGCCACCATTCGAGCTCGACGACCTCGCGACGGCCGTGACGTCGCATCCAGCGGCCGAGCCCGGCCGGGACCACGACCGGCGTCGCGGCGGGAATCGCATCGAGGCTGGCGGCGTCGAGGTGATCGTAATGGTTGTGAGTGATGAGCACGGCTGTGAGCGCCGGCAGCGCGTCCGGCCGGAGACCCGGCCGGCCGAAACGTCGGATCAACCCGCCGATTCGCGTGGAAAACACGGGATCGACAACAAATGACACACCACCCAGGGCGCCGAGGAACGACGCGTGGCCGATCCAGGTCAGATGCGGTCGGGGCGAGGGTCCCTTGACGAGCTCGAGGTCAGGCGTCACGCGCGGCGCCGGCTCACCGGCCGGCCGCGTTCGTCGTCGGCCGCTCAGCCGGTCGATCACCGCCCACCGAAAGACCTCCCCAACGCCGTGAGGACGGTGCCGGACGTCGGCATTCTCGTAACGGTGCGACACGACCGGGAGTGTGCCACAACCCGGTGGACCGGCTCACGGCTTCCATCCCAAGAGCCTCTCAGAGGGGGCCAACACGGTTGCGTCCCGCCTCCTTCGCGACATAAAGCGCCCGATCCGCCGCCTCGAGGAGCTCGGCGTGGCCCTGCATGGCGGGCGTCATCTCGGCGCACCCGAACGAGCAGGTCACCTGGAGATCCTCTGGCAGCATCGGCGACTCGAAGCGGTAGCCGGCGACGACCCTGCGCAGCCTCTCGGCAAGCGTCGCGACGCCGTCCAACCCTGTTTCGGGACTGATGATCGCGAACTCGTCACCACCGATGCGGGCAAAGACCTGCTCAGATCGCAACCGCCGCCGACAGACGGAGGCGATTCCCTTGAGCACTGAGTCGCCGCTGAGATGGCCGAGCTTGTCGTTGACCTCCTTGAACCGGTCGATGTCGAAGACAACCAGGGCCAAAGGTCGCTGATGGCGGTCGGCACGAGCGAACTCCCGCGCGAGCTCCTCGTCGAACTTCCGCCGGTTCGCGATCTCGGTCAGACCGTCCTGCATGACCAGCTGATGAATCGCGAGGTGGTACGCGGCTTCCACGTCGGCCTCGCGGAAGAACTTGAAGTGAAGGGCGCCGAACTGAAGGCGATCGCCGCTGGCGAGCTCACACGGCTCGGCGAGACGACGATCGTTGACGAAGGTACCGTTGGTGCTGCCCAGATCCTCAACCACCACAACATCGCCGACGAACCCGACGCGGGCGTGGACCCTGGACAGCGACAGAACCTCAGGGAAGGCGAGGCCGCAAACCAGGTCGCGACCGATCTCGACCGCCGTTCCAGGCTCGAGCGGCGTTCGACTGCCGAGCCGCTGGTGCTCGGGGTGCGCGATCAGAATGAGCATCGCCTCGCCGTCGAAAGCCGGTGCCCGCGGCATGTCTCCAGCGGGCGTCGGACCGTGCAAGGTCCGCGTTCGATCGTCAATGACGTCGTTGTCGTTGCTCATCGTCCGCTCAGAGGATCATAGCAATCAGCCTCGCGCGCTCCCATGATCTCCGACACGAAGGGCCGGGCCTTTCCCATCCCTGTTCCGCACAGCCATCACGGCTCGACATCCCGTCGCCGGCTATGATGGCTTCAGGGAGAATCCGGCCATGGCACCGAGAACGCTTCGAATCATATCCGCCGCTCTCGTCCTCGTCGGCGCGACAGCAACGAACAGCTGCACCATCAACCCTGCCACGGGTGAACGCCAGCTCGCGCTCATGTCCGAGGCACAGGAGATCGAAATGGGCCGACGCGCCGTGCCTCAGGTCCTCGCCACCTTCGGCGAGTACCCAGACGAGAGCTGGCAGGGCTACGTCAACGAGCTCGGTCGCCGGCTCGCCGCGGTTTCGGAACGTCCTGACCTGCCCTGGGCCTTCCACGTCCTCGACGATCCCCTGGTGAACGCCTTCGCCTACCCGGGCGGCCAGATCTACGTCACCCGGGGAATCCTCGCCCACTTCAACTCTGAGGCCGAGCTCGTGTCGGTGCTCGGTCACGAGATCGGCCACGTGACCGCTCGCCACTCGGTGGAGCAGATGAGCCGCCAGCAGCTCGCCCAGCTCGGGCTCGGGGTCGCCGCCGTCGCCAGCGAGGACTTCCGCCCCTACGCGGGCCTGGCTGCCACCGGACTTCAGGTGCTGTTCCTCAAGTTCAGCCGCGACGACGAGCGTCAGTCGGACGACCTCGGTCTCCGCTACATGACACGCATCGGCTACGACCCGGCGCAGATGGCGAACGTCTTCCGCACCTTCGACAGGATCGGCGACACGACCGGAGCCGGCCAAATCCCGGCCTGGCAGTCCACCCATCCAAACCCCGAGAATCGGGTCGCCCGGGTCGAGGCCCGGGTCGCGGCTCTCCCTCCCGAGGAGCGCGGCGGCACCGTTGAGCGTGACGCATACCTGCAACGTCTCGCCGGCATGACCTTCGGGGCCGATCCGCGCTACGGGTATGCGGTCGGCGCCACCTTCTACCACCCCGACATGGCCTTCCAGGTGACCTTCCCCGACGGCTGGAGCATCGTCAATCAGCGGCAGGCTGCAGGCGCCGTCAGCCCGAACCAGGACGCGATGGTCGTGCTGAGTGTGGCCGAGGCCGGGACGCCGGACGAGGCCGCACGGGCGTTTTTCGAGGCCGACAACATCGAGGCCGGAGACCGGTGGCGGGATAGCTTCTACGACTTCCGAGCCTCCACCTCCGACGGCAACGCCCTGCGGGGCTTGGTCGGCTTCGTCGCCCGGGGCGGCGTCGTCCTCCAGCTCCTGGCCACCACGAGCGCCGACGCGTTCGCGACCTACGGAGCGGCCATGAAACGTTCCTTGGCGAGCTTCCGCGAGCTCCGTGACCGCCGGCGTCTCGACGTCGAGCCGGCCCGGCTCGAGATCGTCAGGCTGCCCAGCGCCATGAGCTTCGCCGAGTTTCTCCGCCGCTACCCATCGACGGTCCAGGCGTCGGAGGTCGCCATCCTCAACGGCGTCACCGAAGACCAGCAGCTCGCGCGGGGCCGGCTCATGAAGCGCGTCGTCGGCGGGAAGCTGCCGGAGAAGTGAGTCGTAAGTCGTAAGTCGTAAGTCGTGACTTGCGACTGGCGTCAGTGGCAGCAATTCGTCGGACGGATTGCGGCGGTCGTTCGTACGCGCCGACCGGCCCGGGGGGCGAAGCTGAGTCGGTTCCAATTGCGTTCCAAACGGGATCCCCGTTTCGGCTCCGGACGACTCACGACTCACGACCAAGAAAAACGCCCGGGCCGAAGCCCGGGCGTCGTGGGTTGAGCTGGACGGAAGTTACTTCTCAGACGGGTTGAAGTCGACGCGGCGGTTCTGCTGCCGTCCTTCCGCGGTGTCGTTGGAGGCGACCGGCTCCGTTGAGCCATAGCCCTTCGCCGTCAGCCTACCGGCATCGACTCCGGTCGCGACCAGAAAGTCCCTGACCGAGTCTGCGCGCATCTGTGACAGGGTGTCGTTCCAGGACTTGGGCCCAGTGCTGTCGGTGTGACCCTGGACCTCCACGTCGTACTCGGGGTGCTCCTTGAGGAAGCCCGCCGCCTTGACGAGAAGCTCCTTGGCCTCGGCTTTGAGGGTCGCCTTGTTGACGTCGAACAGGACCTTGCCCTCGACGGCCCACTCACCGCCACGGACCACGATTCCGGTCAGCGGGCAGCCAACCTCGTCCACCGGAACACCACGTGGCGTGCCGGGGCACTTGTCGAGGTAATCGGGGACACCGTCACGGTCGCTGTCCAATGGACAGCCGACCTCGTCCACCTCGACGCCCGCCGGGGTGTTCGGGCACTTGTCCACGGTGTCGGGCACACCATCGCCGTCCGAGTCGATCGGGCAGCCGGTGGCGTCGACCTTGACGCCGGCCGGCGTACCGGGGCACTTGTCGAGGTAGTCGGGCACGCCGTCGCCATCGCTGTCCAACGGGCAGCCGACCTCGTCCACTTCGACGCCTCTCGGCGTGTCGGGGCACTTGTCAAGATGATTGGGCACGCCGTCGCCGTCATCGTCCGGGTAGAGGAAGACATCGACCACGAAGTCCTTCATGGCCGCCGACGAGGTCAGCTCATGGGCCCCGACCACATACCCGTCGCCCCCGGCCGAGACAATGCGCTCGAGCAACCGGCGACCTTTTTTCGAGTCGCCGAGCTGGACGGCGTAGACATCCAGGTTATCGCCCAGCGCCTCTTTCAGGTTGCGCGTTGCAGTGATCTCCTTGCTGTTCATGTTGAGACCGTCGCTGATTACGACGACGGCGGTCCGCTTGCCCATGGCGAGGTCGCTCCCGGAGGCCGAGATCGCCTCGTTGAGCGGGCTGGTACCGCCGATACAGCCGAAGACGTCAAGAGCGCCGTTGAACCCACTGGTCGAGTACGGCGCCACCTCGCGGATGAGGGTGGACCTGCCGGCGCCCTGACAGCTGCCCTTGCCGAAGGTCCTGAACCCGCCTTTGTAGGCGAGCTCCGGAACCGTCTCGTTGATGCTCGCCAACAGCGACTGCTGGATCTGCATCTTCTGCTGCCGATGCGCCCGATCGGCCATCGTCATGGAACCATCGGCGATGATCACGAACTGATCGACCTTCTCAACATACACCTCGGGGTCGATCGCGCCCGGTTCGAAGGTCATTGACTGGTGCGCGCATCCCTGGGCGAGCAGTACGACCGCCGCGGCGACCAGAACCGCCCCTGCTGTTCTCCTCATGGCATCGTTCCTCCTCTCCGAAGTTCTCACCGTTGTCACTGCTCTCACCCCAGAACCGCAACGAATGATCTCGACATTCCACTGTCCGACCACCGTCTCATCCCGAGCGACGTTCATCACCACCCGATTCGGGGGATTGAAGTGGCCTCAGCTTGCCACACCGGAAGCCATGGCGCAACTGTCAGAAGCGGCAGGAGTCATCCTGAGGCGTGGTCGGTGTCACCACTGAGGAGGGATCGAAACGACAGATCGCCGACGGCCCGGTGGCCCGCCTCGAGGAACTCATCCATCACCAGGGCCACCGCGTGCTCGACCCGACGGTTGGGTGCGAGATCGTGGCGTTGCGGTTGGAAGACGTCGATCACCTCGGACACCATCACCCGGTCTGGTGACCGTGCCGGCACGATGCCCTCGGTGTCCGGGCCCAACGCCACCTGTCGGAGCAGCTCCGCCTCGACCAGCCGCTGGACTCGCAGTTCCACCGACTCGAGGGGCACGAGGAGTCTTCGCGACAGCTGGTCGGAGGTCGGCGGATCGTCGCCGGCGTCGAAACGCTGTGCCACGAGGGCAAACAGCCGCAGCCCCATGCCCAGAGGATCGCCGTTGCCGCCGTCGCGCACGACGCGCGATCGCAGTAGCGTGAGGAAGTGCTGGTGGGTGAACGCCACCTCGAGCCCGAAGAGGACGACAATCCAGGTCACGTAGAGCCAGATCAGGAAGATCGGGACCACCGCCAATGACCCGTACAGGGTCGAGTAGCGGACCGAGTGCCCCACCGAGTTTGCGAAGAGGTTCTTGGCAAGCTCGAAGAGCACCGCAGAGGTCATGGCGCCGACCACGGCGCTCCTGACTCGAACACGGGTGAAAGGCACGACCGTGAAAGCGAGCAGAAAGGCCAGAAAGACGAGGATAAGGGGGAACAGCCAGGCCGTCTGCAGGGTGATCCAGCTCAGGTCGATGGGAACGTCGCGGACCAGCATGGCCTCGACACGCGCCGAGATGGAGATGCTGGCCCCAACGAAGAGCGTGCCGACGACCAGCACCGCCGTGTATGCCGTGATCTTGTTGACCAGCCGGCGGCGGCTGGCGACATGGTAGATACCGTTGAAGTTATTTTCGACGCTGTCGAGCAGGAGCACCGCCGCAAGCATCAGGAAGACGAAGCCGAAGAACCCGAGCTTGGCTGCGTTTACGGTGAACTGATCGACCAGGGTCGCGATCTCGTCGTGCTGAGCCGGCAGGAAGTAAGAGAACAGGAAGTGCTGCACCCCCCGCTTGAGATCATCGAGAGCCCCGAACGCCGACAGCAGAGCGAAGACGACCGCGATCAGCGGGACGGTCGCCAGCAGCGACGAGTACGCGAGGCCGGACGCGCGGATAATGACCTTGTCACGGACGAGCTGTTCTGAGAGCGTGGTCAGGAACTGGATCAACCGAACCAACCCGCGGTAGCCGAATGGCAGCGGGCTGACGTCCAGACGACCTAGGGATTCCCTCAAGGACACACGCGCCTCCGTTGCTCGAGCAGCGTGATCAGTATACCGGCCTCGGGCCCAGCCGAGGCTGCTTCGAGGCCCTGCGAGTCACCCTCGGACGGCGGTCGGTTGGTGGCCGAGTCCGGAGGGTTCACGAGCTTTCTGCTGCAACCGGCGATGCATCCGCCCCGGCCGCGTCTTCTCACCTCTGGGTTCTCGACGACCTGTCAAGCACGCCGCACAAGGAAATCCGCAGGTTGACGCCGAGATTGCCGAAAAGCGCCGTTTCTGGACGGGAACGGGCCAGGAGGAGCACACAGAATCAGAGTTCAGAACGGGAACCCGAGGTAGATCCGAACCGAGCGGTATCCGTCTCCAAAGCGGACGCCAACGCCATACCACGACGGCAACCTGGCGAACCAGAGCTTGGGACGGTCGTGGATCTCGAACGAGGCGCCGACCTCGACATGCGATTCGATGCCGGTCACGAGGCCCCCCTGACCGGTCAACGCAGCAGGGTTCATGTAGACCCTGGGGAACACGAACAGCCCCCCCGATGCAGGTTCGCCTGCCACGTCGAACCAGAGCGGCCAGCTGAAGCCGGCTCCGACGTCGAACCACGCCACCTCGTCCACCCGCCGACCTTCTTCGTCGAGAATCGAGGTGTACTCCGCACGGCCACCCGCGAGCAAACGCCACCGCTCGAAGTCCCAGGCGGCGCCAGCCCGCATTCCGACCGACGCGAGCCAGCGATGTCCGTCGATGTCGAGCGCCTGAAGACCACCGATCTGGCCGTAGGGGCGGATCACCCAGCGGTCGCCGACCGGCACCACGAGCTCCGCGCCCGGCACCACGGTCAGGGTTCGCAGGCTGGCAGCGATGTCGTCGCCGTCGACGTCCTCGAAGCGAACGTTGTTCCAGGCGAAGAACACGGACAGTCGCAGCCCGAAACCGACTCGCCGCCCATCGGGCGCCTTGAGGGTGATCGACACCGGAACCTCGACGATCGTTGAGTCGGTCGTCGCCTCGGGCGAGCCTTCGATGGCGGACAAGCCCCATGCCGATCCCGCCGTCACCGTTGAGCCGGAATCATCGCCGGCAGCATCGACGACCATGGCAGCGGCCGACAGGATGACCGCAACGACCACCCGTGCCGCCGTGTGGCCTCGGTCACTCGGCGTCCGGCAACCAACGCTGGACCTTCGCATGCCACGCCGAGTATGCCGTAGAATTCCGCAACCTCAGGAATCGAGCCCGCGACTGTCGAGGTTGATCCCTGTGAAGCTGACGGAGGTCGAGATGAAAATCCTTCTTCGAGTTCTGCCCATCGTGATCATGGCCGCCGGTACGGTCGCATCCGCCGTGGTCGCCGCGGAGGAGCCGGGTTCGGCGGCGGTGTCCGCCGAGGCCGACGCCTGCTGCTTCGCCAACCCTCGGTACACCGGCATCTGCCAGGTCACACCCGGACCTGACGAAAGCTGTGGCGAGATCCTCGCCTACCTCAACAACCAAGCGAGCGTCGGCAAGACCTATTGCGGCAACACCAAGGTCCGCGGCGGCTGGACTCAGGTCGACTGCGAGACCTCGGACGAGGCGGCCGCCACCGACAATCGCACCGCGCCCTCGAGCTGACCCGCGGCGACCGATCGGACAACGACCGGTCGGCCATTCTTCACCCTCGAACCGACGAACCTGATCCCAGGGAGGCATCGATGAAACGCATTTTCCCCTCAGCTCTCACTCTGATCCTCGTGCTGGCGTTGACGGCTCCTGGCACGACCACGAGCGCCGGCGACGGCGACGACTGGAGATCTCTCAAGCGGGAGGCCAAACGTGCCAAGATCGACGAAATGGCCGAGGGCGCACTCAACGAGGTCATGGAGGGCAGCCTCAAGGCCCAAGCCCTCTTCGAGGCGGCCTATGGCTGGGCTGCCTTCGACAACCTCAAGATCGCCTTCCTCGTCTCGGGCGGCGGCGGCAACGGCGTCGCAGTCAACAAGGAGTCGAACGCGCGAACCTATATGAAGATGGGCACCGCAGGAGTCGGTCTCGGGCTCGGCGGTCAGAAGTACCAGGTCGTCTTTTTCTTCCAGGACGAGGGCACCTTCATCAACTTCGTCGAGAAAGGGTGGAAGGCCGACGCCTCGGCGCAGGCCGCTGCCGGCACCGAGGGCGCCAACGCCACCACCGGTTTCGTCAACGGTGTCGCGGTCTGGCAGATTACCGAAAAGGGGCTCATGGCGTCGGCCGATATCACCGGCACGAAGTACTGGAAAAACAAGGATCTTAACTAGTTCTCGATCCAGAAACGGCGCTTTTCGGCAATCTTGGTGTCAACCTGCGGGAATGCATCGGACGGCCGGTGAGGTTGGGAGCAGCACCGGGGTATCTGACCGCTTGCGCTAGCCCGACGACGATTTCATGGTTGCCAACGTCTGCTGGTTCATCCAGAGCCACCGCGACCCGGTGCAGATCCTGCGCCTGTTGCGGGCCATCCGCCGCGGCAGCGACGGTCCGATCGTCCTGCGCCACGACCACGACGTCACACCTCTCGACCCCCGTCCCTTTCTCGAGGTCGGCAACGTCGAGCTACTGCCGGGGTCGGGCCGCCAGCATCGAGGTTACTACTCAGGTCAGATCCAACCGTACCTCGCGCTCTTGGCTTGGCTTGAGACCACCGGTGTCCGCTACGACTGGCTGATCAACCTCACCGCCCAGGACTACCCGGTGACGCCGATCCAAGAGATCGAGTCGTTCCTGGCCACGACCCCACGCGACGGCTTCATGCGTTGGTGGAACGTCCTCGGCCCCGACAGCCCGTGGTCGCGGCGCAAGGCGAGGGCACGGTACTGGCACCGGTATCGACTGTTGCCGGCAAGATTCACATTGGTTCTGAGGGCGCTTCGTCTGCTGACCCGCATTTCTCCGTTCCACTTCTACTTTGACTATGGTCCGGCGATCGGCATCCGACGGTTTCGGGTTCCGTACCACGATGGTCTGCACTGTCTCGGCGGACGCTCGTGGTGGACGATCCGGCACGCGGTGGCGAGCTTCGTCCTCGACTTCGTACGACAGAACCCGGACTTCGTCCGTCACTATGAGGGCGTGATCACCCCGGAGGAGTCCATGGTTCAGACGATCCTCGTCAACTCGAGCTCCTTCGACCTCGTCAACGACGACCTGCGTTACATCGACTACAGCGCCGCCACCCGAGGCGGCGCCCCACGAACCCTGACCGTCGCAGACCTGCCGTTGCTCGCGACTGGCCGATACCACTTCGCGAGGAAGTTCGACCTCGGAGTCGATTCCGAGGTTCTCGACCGGATCGACTGGGAGCTGCTCGGGCTCTCGCCGCCCTGATCGCGCCGCCTTTCAGAACCCGACCGTGACCCCGACCTGGATCGACCGCCCCGGCATGGGATAACCAAGCCTGTGCTCGTAGTCCACGTCGAGGAGATTCTCCCCGAACAGGAAGACCGAGCCGTCGAGCTCGAGCCCGATCAGTCGCCACGGCAGGTCGAATCGGGCGTTGGTCAGCAGGTAGCCGTCCACCCCGACCGGTCCGGAGGCGTAGCGCGGGTTCAGGACATAGCGCTCGTCGACCCACTGCAGGTCGAGGTTGAGGCGCCAGCCGCCCGTTTCGGTCCAAGTGAGACCGGCCACCCCAGTGGTCTCGGGCAGGTTCGGCACGGTGTCCGGATCGGAGCTGGAGGTGGTACCGCCCACGAATAGGGCCAGACCTTCGGTCGGCTCGACCTGAAGCGAGACCTCGATCCCATCCACGGTATAGGCGCCGACGTTGGCGAACAGTGGCGGCGGTGGCGGCGGCGGCACGAAACGGATCGCGTTGTCGACCTCGTCTCGAAAAACCGAAACGGTGAGCCGCACGGAGCGACCGAAGGTCGCCAGCCAGCCGAGCTCCAGGTGGTCGATGGTCTCGGCCTCGAGATCCCGCCACTCGTCGCCGCGTCCCCAGCCTCCGTACTGGACGGCGGCATAGATCCCCGGCAGGTTGAAGCCGTGGGCCGCGTTGGCGTAGACCTCTTGGCTGCCGAAGCCGAGTCTGAGCCCGGCCTGGGCCCCCCACTCGCCGCCGAAATCGCGGCTGTCGTTGTACCGCACACCGGCCGAAGGGGTCACCGACACCGCACCCTCGAAGGTGTGGCTGAGGGCGACGTAGGGCGCGGCGTTGCGGAAGGTGACGTCGGAGGTCAGCCGGTCATCGTCCGGGTGGCGCTCGACGAACTCGCCGCCGTAGACGTCGTTGTCGATGCCGATCACGAGCTCACCGCCGGCCCAGGGCGCCGTCGTCTCGCGCCAGCGCAGGCCCCAGTTGTCCGAGTCCGTGATCGACCGGAAGGCGTGGAGCTCGGTTTCGCTCCACTGCAGCCAGTCGAAGGTGCCGGCGTCGCGGTAGAGCTTGACCGTGCCGTGCCAGACGTTGTGGCTGTGGGCCAGGGTCGCGAGCACGAAGTCGTTATCGATGTCGTAGTTGGGCACGATCGGCAGCGTCCGTGAGCCGACCGCGCCGGGGTCGTCGACCGAGCTCGAGGTGTGCTCAACCAGCACGGTCAGGTCCCAGCTCTTGGAGAGGGCGTAGCCAATCCTGCCCGAAAGGGCGGTGATTTCGCCGTCCGCATTCTCGCGGTGTCCGCTGCTGGACCGGTACCCCGCGGTCAGGAAGTAGTCCACGCGGTCGCCCCGCCCTCCAAGCTCCAGCTCGCCGATTCCGGTGTCGTAGCTTCCGTAGGATCCGGAAAAGCGGCCACCGAAGCCGGGCGCCGTGCGCCGCTTGCTGGCGATGTCGACCGCGGCAAAGGCCATGTTGCCGAACAGCACCGGTTGGGCACTTCGATAGATGTCAAGACGGTGCATGGAGTCGATGTTGCCAACGTCGATAAGAGGGTGGGTCCAGATGCCGACGAAGCGGGGAACGCCATCGGTAAGAAAGGTGATCTCGCCTCCCGGCCGACCCGAGCCGTGGCCGCGGATGAAGAAGGCGCCACCGTCGCCACCGCCGAAGGCGCCCACCGGGTTGTAGCGCGAGATGACCACGCCAGGCACCCGGCGCAAGGCGCTCGTCAGATCCTGAGCGTAGAGCTCATCGATTTGCTGCTCGGTCACAGCGGTCACCAGGCTGCCGAGGGCATCGACGTCGGAGCCCGCCACGATGGGCGTGCCCTCGACGGTAATGTCGCCGCGAAAGACGGAGGGCTCAGGCTCGGAGCTTTGCTCGATCTCGGTGGTGGCCGCAGTATCGGCCTCGCCGAACGCCGCCTCCTGGCCCCACGCCGGCACGGCGGCGATCATGGCGAAAGCAACGAACGGTACAGGCAGGGACGCACGACGCTCGCGGGTGAGATCTCGGCTCATGGCTGGATCTCCAGACTCGGGTTGTCGCCGGAAGGCTCGGTGAAGTGGATCTCGAAAAGATCGCGGCGGTGCCAACCCAGCCAGATGTCGAGACCGAGCTCGCGAACGCCGTCCCAGTAGTCGTCGTGATCGAGGCTCGTGCGCTCGAGTAGGCCCTGGATCGTGGTTCGGACTCGTGCCCGGTACTCGTCCTTGAGGCGGAGTGTGACCGTCCTGCCGTTGTAGGCGAAGGTCGCTGCCACCGTGCCCGACGGGCCAGGTGTATGGCTGAACAGGCCTCGGCCGGGGGTT
>Ga0316576_10001465_pt1 | contig 12677 bp, 8 predicted proteins | sample S0NA_FD_203075 | JGI IMG/M metagenome (GOLD analysis project Ga0316576, IMG submission 203075) | Rhizosphere microbial communities from salt marsh grasses in Alabama, United States - S0-2_050615r3r5 | ecosystem: Host-associated > Plants > Roots > Rhizosphere | place: USA: Alabama | collected... | reverse complement strand
CCTTCATCTGCCAATCCCAGAAATCCGCGTTGGGCCCTGGGAGTCGCGACACATCCGCCATGGCTGGTCCTCTCACCGTCGTCCTCCGCCTCATCGTAGAACTTATGCATAACTTGTGCAAGACCCCTCTTCGGGACTTGTCCCTGCAGTGCCATTGTCTGGTGCAACACCGCCATCGCTCTCCATGTTCCATCCCCCCGGGAGCCCCGTCGAGGCTCAACGGGCGGAGTTTGCAAAGGTCTTGCACACTATTGACGAACCAGTGCCCGACGGCGGCGGCTGGATGGACATGCCAACCGAGGCTCGGTGCGGGGCGCGGTCGTGCGGCGAGGAGGTGCTCCGATGGAGCCAGCGGGTGCGATGAGCGACGAACCGGGGTCGCAGGACGCGGCGCCGGCGCTGAGCGTCGCCGGCGCAGCGCGCGGGCTCGGGGTCGCCCCCGCCACGCTGCGCAGCTGGGAGCGGCGCTACGGCCTCGCGCCGAGCCTGCACACCAGGGGCGGGCACCGGCGCTACGGTCCGGCCGACCTGGCGCGGCTGCAGGTCATGCACCGCCTGGTGCGCGAGGGTGTCCCGCCGGCGGAGGCGGCCCGGGTCGCCATCCAGACCCGGGTCGACGGTGGGCAGGCCGACCCCGACACCCCGTACGCGGCGGTGCTCGGCGCCGGGGCGGCAGCACCGGCCGACGAGCGTGCGGATGCATCCTCGGAGGACTCCGGCGAGGCGAGCTCCGCGGGCGGCGGCCGCGTGCTCGCGATGCCCCGGGGGACGCGGTCCGCGCGGGGCCTGGCCCGGGCCGCTATGGCCCTCGACGCGCACTCCTGCCACCGTGCGCTGTCGGCCGCGCTGGCCGACCGGGGCGCGCTGTTCACCTGGGATGAGCTGATCCGCCCAGTGATGGCGGCCATCGGCGATCGCTGGGCCCAGACCGGCCGGGGGGTCGAGGTCGAGCACTCGTTCTCCGCCGTGGTGGCCGGCGCGCTGTCCGCGCATGCCGCCCGCCTGGCGCGGGCGCGCAACGACCGGCCCGTGCTGCTGGCCAGCGTCCCCGGAGAGCTGCACGACCTGCCGCTGCTGGCCCTGCAGGCCGCCCTGGCCGACGTGGGGATCCGCAGCCACCTGACCGGGGCGCGCACCCCGGACGAGGCCCTCGCCGACGCGGTCATCCGACTCGGCCCCCCGGTGGTGTTCCTCTGGTCGCAGATGGGTGCCGGGTCCGCGCCGCGGCTGCCGGCCATGCGGCCGGCCCCGCAGCTCATCGTCGGCGGCCCGGGCTGGTCGCAGGGCGCGGAGCAGGCGCATCGCGCGCTCGGCCTGGCCGACGCGGTCGGCGCCATCCGCGCCGCGATGGGCCTGTGAGCCCGCCGCCGGCACCGGGCGCTCGCGGGCCGCGCCGTGCCGCGCCGATCCGGCCGATACCCTGATCCCATCCGTGGAGAGGGGCGTCCGTGATCGATCCAGCCGACCGCACGGCAGCCGAGGACAAGTTCGGCTACCTGGGCCTGACCTACGACGACGTCCTGCTCCTCCCCGGCGCCACCGACGTCGTCCCCGCCGAGGTCGACACCCGCTCGCGGCTGACCCGCGAGATCCGCACCAGCATCCCTCTGGTCTCGGCCGCCATGGACACGGTCACCGAGGCGCGCATGGCCATCGCCATGGCCCGCCAGGGGGGCCTGGGAGTGCTGCACCGCAACCTCTCGGTCGCCGACCAGGCCTACCAGGTGGACCTGGTCAAGCGGACCCAGACCGGGATGATCTCCAACCCGATCACGATCCCCCCGGGCGCCACCCTGGAGGAGCTCGACGCCGTCTGCGGGCAGTACCGGGTCTCCGGGCTCCCGGTCGTGGACCCCGACGACGTGCTGCTCGGCATCGTCACCAACCGGGACCTGCGGTTCGTGCCGATCGCCGAGTGGGCCACCACCCTGGTCCGTGACGTCATGACGCCCATGCCGCTGGTGACCGGGCGCGAGGGGATCAGCCGCGAGGAGGCCACGCTGCTGCTGCGCCAGCACAAGCGCGAGCGCCTGCCGATCGTCGACGCCGCGGGCCACCTCACCGGGCTGATCACCGTCAAGGACTTCGTGAAGTCCGAGCAGTTCCCCAACGCGAGCAAGGACGCGGACGGCCGGCTCATGGTGGCTGCGGCCATCGGGTACTTCGGCGACGCCTGGACGCGGGCCACGACCCTGGTCGAGGCCGGGGTCGACGTGCTCGTAGCCGACACCGCCCACGGGCACGTTCGCCTGCTGCTCGACATGGTGGCGCGGCTGAAGTCCGACCCCGCCACGCGGCACGTGCAGGTGATCGGCGGCAACGTGGCCACCCGCGCGGGGGCGCAGGCCTTCGTCGACGCGGGCGCCGACGCGGTCAAGGTCGGGGTGGGACCCGGCTCGATCTGCACGACGCGGGTGGTGACCGGAGTCGGCGCCCCCCAGGTGACGGCCGTGTTCGAGGCCGCGCGGGCCGCCCGGCCGGCTGGCGTGCCGGTCATCGCCGACGGCGGGCTGCAGTACTCCGGCGACATCGCCAAGGCGATCGTCGCCGGCGCCGAGGCCGTCATGCTCGGCTCGATGCTCGCGGGGTGCGACGAGAGCCCGGGCGAGGTGATCTTCGTCAACGGCAAGCAGTACAAGTCCTACCGCGGGATGGGCTCGCTGGGGGCCATGTCATCCCGGGGGCGCGCCTCCTACTCCAAGGACCGCTACTTCCAGGCCGAGGTGGACAGCGACGACGAGCTCATCCCGGAGGGGGTCGAGGGCCGCGTGGCCTACCGGGGACCGCTGTCGGCGGTGGCCCACCAGCTGGTCGGCGGCCTGCGCCAGTCCATGTTCTACGTGGGCGCGCGCACCATCCCCGAGCTGCAGCAGCGCGGGCGCTTCATCCGAATCACCGCGGCCAGCCTGAAGGAGTCGCACCCGCACGACATCCAGATGACCGCCGAGGCACCGAACTACCAGAGCCGATAGCGGCGGGCGGCGACCGAGCCGCACGACCGACGAGGAGGAGCACATGAGCGACATCGAGATCGGGCTGGGCAAGCGGGGCCGGGCCGCCCTGAGCTTCGACGACATCGCCATCGCGCCGAGCCGGCGCACTCGCGCGCCCGAGCTGGTCAGCACCGCCTGGCAGATCGACGCCTACCGCTTCGACAACCCCATCCTCGCCGCGCCGATGGACTCGGTCATCTCCCCGCAGACTGCGATCGAGATGGGCCAGCTCGGCGGCCTGGGCGTGCTCAACCTCGATGGTCTCTGGACGCGCTACGAGGACCCGACCCCGGCCTACGACGAGATCTGCGAGCTGCCCGAGCCGCAGGCGACCGCGCGGATGCAGCAGCTGTACGCCGAGCCGGTGCGCCCCGACCTCGTGGCCCGGCGCATCACCGAGGTCCGCGACTCCGGCGTCGTGGTCGCCGGCTCGCTGTCGCCCAACCGGGTCACCGAGCTGGCCCCTGTCGTGACCCGGGCGGGTGTCGACCTGTTCGTCATCCGCGGCACCACCGTCTCGGCCGAGCACGTCAGCGTCGAGGACGACGCGCTCAACCTCAAGGAGTTCATCTACACCCTCGACGCGCCCGTGATCGTCGGCGGCGTGGCGACCTACCGGGCCGCCCTGCACCTGATGCGCGCCGGTGCCGCCGGCGTGCTGGTCGGCTTCGGGGGCGGGGCCACGCACACCACCGCCGACGTCCTGGGCGTCCGGGTCCCGATGGCCACCGCCGTGGCCGACGTGGCCGCAGCCCGGCGCGACTACATGGACGAGTCCGGGGGCCGCTACGTCCACGTCATCGCCGACGGGGCCATGGGCCGCAGCGGCGACATCGTGAAGGCGGTCGCCTGCGGCGCGGACGCAGTGATGGTCGGATCCCCGCTGGCCCGGGCGATCGAGGCGCCCGGCCGGGGCTGGCACTGGGGGATGGAGGCGGTGCACGCCGAGCTCCCGCGCGGCGAGCGGCACTGGACCGGGACCGTGGGCCGGCTCGCCCAGATCATGCACGGCCCGAGCACGGTCCCGGACGGGACGATGAACCTCGTCGGGGCGCTGCGTCGCGCCATGGCCACCTCCGGCTACTCCGAGCTCAAGGAGTTCCAGAGGGTCGACGTGACGGTGTCCCCGGGGCACTGATATCCACAGATCGTCACCTGTTATCCACAGGATCGCCGGGCACCACTGAGCACAGGTGTCACACGGATCACAGTTCATGATCCACAACTCGAGGGGGTCGTGCGCATGCCCACCGGTGGCGAGAACGCCCACGGCATGGGAAGAATGGACGTCGTGCTGGATCCCGGGCTCCTGGTCGCGAGGGATGCCGCCGCGCTGGGTCCGGCGCAGCGCGAGGCAGCCATGGCGCGCCTGCGCGGCAGCACCCCCGACGAGCCGCTCGACCTGCTGGTCGTCGGCGGCGGGGTCGTCGGGTGCGGAGCGGCCCTCGACGCGGCCGCCCGCGGGCTGCGGGTCGGCCTGGTGGAGGCCGGCGACCTGGCGATCGGGACCTCCAGCCGCTCCTCCCGGCTGGCGCACGGGGGCCTGCGCTACCTGGAGCAGGGGGAGTTCGCGCTCGTCCATGAGGCGCTGACCGAGCGCGGGCTGCTGCTCGACCGGCTGGCCCCCCACCTGGTCCGCCCCGTCCCGTTCCTGTTCCCGGTCACCGGCGGGGTGGAGCGCTCCTACGCCGGTGTGGGGGTGCAGCTCTACGACATGCTCTCCCGGGTCGGCGCGTACGGCGGGACGATGCCCCGGCCGCGCACCCTCTCGCGGGCCGCCGTGCACGGGCTTGCCCCGGGCCTGCGCGTCGAGGCCACGGCCGGCGCCGTGCGGTTCCACGACGCGCAGATCGACGATGCCCGGCACACGGTGGCCCTGGCCCGCACGGCGGCGCAGCGCGGGGCGGCCGTCGCCACCGGCGTTCGCGTCGTCGGGCTGCTCCGGGTCCCCGAGCCCCCGGACGGCCCGGCGGCCGATCACCACGGTGGGCTCCACCTGCCGGGGCATCCGCCGGGCGGGCAGCACGGCGAGCACCATCATCACGGCTCGCGCCAGGCTGACCAGGGTGCCGAGCGGACCCCCCTGCGGGTCGCCGGCGCCGTGCTGCGCGACGAGGGCACCGGAACCCAGTTCGTGGCGCACGCCCGCGTCGTGCTCTCCGCGGCCGGGGTCTGGACCGACGACCTGCTCGCCATGGCGACCGGCGAGCCCCCGGCGGGGACGGTCCGGCGCAGCAAGGGCGTGCACCTGGTGATCCCGCGCCGCGCCTTCCGCTCCACCACCGCGGTGATCGCCAGGACGCCGCACAGCGTGCTGTTCCTGCTGCCGTGGAGCGAGCACTGGCTCGTGGGCTCCACCGACACCGACGACAACGGCCCGCGCGAGACCCCGGGCGTGGACCTCGCCGACGTGGACTACCTGCTCGGCCAGGCCAACCGGTGGCTGACCCGGCCCCTGGTCCTCGACGACGTGGTGGGGGTGTACGCCGGGCTGCGCCCGCTGCTCTCGGCCGGTCAGGGCGAGACGACCAAGCTGTCCCGGGAGCATGCCGTCATGAGCCCGGTGCCGGGGTTCGTGGCCATCGCCGGCGGGAAGTACACGACCTACCGGGCCATGGCCCGCGACGCCGTCGACGAGGTCGCCGAGCAGCTGCCGGCGCCGGTGGCCGAGTGCTCGACCGACGAGATCCCCCTGGTGGGCGCCGACGGGTACCGTGCCCAGTGGGCGGGTCGGGTCCGACGGGCCGAGGCCGCCGGGCTCGAGGTCGGCAAGGTGGAGCGCCTGCTGCGCCGGCACGGCGACCGGACCGAGGGCGTGCTCGAGCTCGTCGCCGCCGACCCCCGCCTGGCCGAGCCGCTGCACCGCGACGGCCGGGTGATCCGGGCAGAGGCGATCATCGCGGCTCGTGACGAGGGCGCGCGGTCCCTGGCCGACATCCTCATCCGGCGCACCCGGCTGGCCGTGCAGACCCGCGACCGGGCGCTGTCGGCCGCGCAGGACACGGCCGAGCTGGTCGCGCCGATCCTTGGCTGGGACCAGGCGCGCATCGCCGCCGAGACCGACGCGTTGCTCGCGGCGCAGCCCGCTGTCCCGACCGCGGTGCGCTGACGCCTGGCGGGGAGCCGGCGGTCCCCCGCGCTACCCTGCCGACCATGACCGACCAGGGCACCATCCCGGCGCGGGCCGGGTTCGACGACGAGCTGGCCGAGGCGCTGCTCACTGTCCCGATCGTGCGTCCCGGGGCGGCGCGGCGGGCCAGCCTCGCCCCCTTCGACGGCCAGCCCCTCATCGCGCTGCCCCAGTCCGGCGCCGCCGACGTCGACATGGCCTTCGACACCGCCCGGTCGGCGCAGGCCCGCTGGGCCGCGACCCCGATCGCAGCCCGCAAGCGCGCGATGCTGCGCTTCCACGACCTGCTGCTCGGGCACCGCGACGAGGGCCTCGACCTGATCCAGTGGGAGACGGGCAAGACGCGCATCGACGCCCTCAAGGAGCTGCTGGGGGTGTGCACCGTGGCCCGCTACTACGCTCGGGACGCCCGCCGCCTGCTCGCCCCGCGTCGCCGGCTCGGGGTGATCCCGCTGTTCACCCGGGTCAGCGTCAGCTTCCAGCCGGTGGGCGTGGTCGGGATCATCGCGCCGTGGAACTACCCCCTGTTCCTGGCCGTCGCCGACGCCATCCCGGCGCTCATGGCCGGCAATGCCGTCGTGCTCAAGCCCGACCACAAGGCCTCGCTGACCGCGCTGTGGGTGGTCGACCTGCTGCACCGGGCCGGCATCCCGCCGCGCGTCCTGCAGGTCGTGCTCGGCGAGGGACCCGTGCTCGGACCGGAGATCACCGAGCGCGCCGACTACATGATGTTCACCGGGTCCAGCGCCGTCGGGGCGGGCATCGCCGCGCGCTGCGGGGAGCGCCTCATCGGCTGCTCGCTGGAGCTCGGCGGCAAGAACCCGATGATCGTGCTCGACGACGCCGATCCGAGCCAGGCGGCGGAGGTCGCAGTGCGCGCCGCCTTCGACAACGCCGGTCAGGTCTGCATGGCCGTCGAGCGCATCTACGTGATGTCCGCGGTCTACGAGGCCTTCCTGGAGCGGTTCACGACCCGGGTCGACGCGCTGCGGATGCGCGCGGAGGTCGGCTGGGGCGCTGACTACGGCTCGTTGATCAGCGCCGAGCAGCTGGACCGGACCGAGTCCGTCGTGGCCGACGCCCTGGCCAAGGGCGCCACGGTGCTCACCGGCGGGCGCCGGCTGCCCGACGTCGGGCCGTTCTACTACGCGCCCACCGTGCTGACCGGCGTGACGGAGCAGATGGCGGCCCACGCCGAGGAGACCCTCGGGCCGGTGGTCGCGGTGCAGCGCGTGGGGACCGAGGAGGAGGCCATCGAGCTGGCCAACGACTCCCGGTACGGGCTCAACGCCGCGGTGCTCACCGACGACCCCCGCCGGGGCGTCCGGGTCGGCCGCCGGCTGCGCACCGGCTCGGTCAACGTCAACGAGGCCTACGAGTCCTCCGTCGGGTCGACCCGCGCGCCGATGGGCGGCATGGGCCGCTCCGGACTGGGCCGGCGCAACGGCGACGCGGGGCTGACCCGGTTCACCGAGGAGCAGACCATCGCCGTCCAGCGGGGCCTGGGCTTCGGCACCCCGTTCGGCATGGAGCACGACGACTGGGCCGGCCTGCTCGTCGAGACGTTCAGGACGATCAAGGCCGTGGGCCTGAAGTAGGCTGCCGGCCCCGGGTCGCCCCGCCGGGCCGCCCCGTTCGCCCCACCTCGTTCCCCCCGCCCCGCGGGAGCGTCGCGCACCTCCAGCGCTATCGTCGGGACATGGCCCGCCCCGCCGCGCCGACGCACGGATCACCCGAACACCCCACCGACTACGACGTCCTGGTCATCGGATCTGGTTTCGGAGGGTCGGTCACCGCCCTGCGGCTGACCGAGAAGGGCTACCGGGTCGGGGTGCTGGAGGCGGGCCGCCGGTTCGCCGACGAGGACTTCGCGGCGACGTCGTGGCGGGTGCGCGACTACCTGTGGGCCCCCGGGCTCGGCTGCTTCGGGATCCAGCGCATCCACCGGCTCAACAACGTCATCGTGCTGGCCGGCGCCGGGGTCGGCGGAGGGTCGCTGGTGTACGCCAACACCCTGTACGTGCCCGGGCCGGAGTTCTTCGACGACCCGCACTGGGCCGACATCACCGACTGGTCCGACGAGCTCGGCCCCTACTACGACCAGGCCCAGCGCATGCTCGGCGTCGTGCGCAACCCCACCATGACCGCCGCGGACGTCGCGTTCAGGGCGGTCGCGGACGAGATGGGCGTCGGGCACACGTTCACCCGCACCCCGGTCGGGGTCCACTTCGGCTCCGCGCCGGGCTCGCCCGCCCCGGACCCCTACTTCGGCGGTGTCGGTCCCGAGCGGGCCGGCTGCATCGAGTGCGGCGAGTGCATGACCGGCTGCCGGCACAACGCCAAGAACACGCTGGTCAAGAACTACCTCGCCCTCGCGGAGGCCGCGGGGGCCCAGGTGCACCCGATGACCACGGTCACCACGGTCCGCCCGCTGCCGGACGGCCGCTGGGCCGTGGACACCCGGGCCACCGAGTCCCTGGTCCGCTCGGCCGGCGGCCGGATGCGCCGCCGAGCGGACGCGGATCGCACCTTCCACGCCGACCACGTCGTGTTCGCCGCGGGCACCTGGGGCACCCAGAGCCTGCTGCACCGCATGCAGGACGAGGGCGTCCTGGCCGGGCTGTCGCAGCGCCTCGGCGCGTTCACCCGGACCAACTCCGAGTCGCTGGTCGGGGTGCTCACGAAGGAGCCCCCGGGGCATCCCGACTTCACCCACGGCGTGGCCATCACGTCCTCGTTCTTCCCGGAACCCAGCACCCACATCGAGCCGGTCCGCTACGGGAAGGGCTCCAACGCGATGTTCCTGCTCGGCACGGTCATGAGCGACGGGGAGCAGGGCGTCCCGCGCTACCGGCAGTGGCTGCGCGCAGTGGCCGCCAGGCCCGGTGACGCGGTCCGGTCGCTGTGGGTCCGCCGGGCCTCCGAGCGGGGCATCATCGCGCTGGTCATGCAGAACCTGGACAACTCGATCGTCGTCTTCGGCGACCGCACCCGCGCCGGGCGGTTCCGGCTGCGCAGCGCCCAGCACGAGGGAGCCCCCAACCCGACCTGGATCCCGGTGGCCAACGACGCGATGCGCCGGCTGGCCAGGATCCTCAAGGGCCGCCCGATGGGCAACCTCGGCGAGGTGATCGAGGCGCCCATGACAGCGCACTTCATCGGCGGCGCGGTGATCGGGCGGACCGCCGCGGAGGGGGTCATCGACCCGTACCACCGGGTGCACGGCTACCCGGGTCTGCACGTCGTCGACGGCTCGACGATCACCGCCAACCCCGGGGTCAACCCGTCGCTGACGATCACGGCCATGGCCGAGCGGGCGATGGCGCTGTGGCCGAACGCCGGCGAGGCCGACCCGCGGCCCGAGCAGGGCGACGGGTACCGCCGGGTGGTCCCGGTGGCGCCGAAGAACCCGGTCGTGCCGGAGCACGCCCCCGGCGCCCTGCGCCTCCCGGTCGACTTGGGCATGCCCCAGGAGCACCCTGCTGAGGCCTGAGCCCCCGGAATGCCCCCACTCCTCCATACCGGGAGGGGGAGGCGCGGACACTACGCTTGCCCCTCGTGAGCCATCCCCGCCCGGTCCTCGTCGTCGACTTCGGCGCCCAGTACGCCCAGCTGATCGCCCGACGCGTGCGCGAGGCGCACGTGTACTCCGAGATCGTGCCGTCCACGATGCCGGTGGCCGAGATGCTGGCCCGGGAGCCGGCCGCGATCATCCTGTCTGGCGGGCCCAGCAGCGTCTACGCGCCCGGCGCCCCCTCGGTCGACCCCGCCCTGTTCGCCGCCGGCGTGCCGGTGCTCGGCATCTGCTACGGGTTCCAGGCGATGGCCCGGGCCCTCGGCGGGCAGGTGGCCCGGACCGGCCTGAGCGAGTTCGGGCGCACCGCCCTGTCCGTCACGCAGCCGGGCGTGCTGTTCGCCGGGCTGCCGGCCGAGTCCAGCGTGTGGATGTCGCACGGGGACTCGGTCTCCGTCGCGCCCGACGGCTACACGGTGACCGCCGCGACGGCGGGCGCGCCCATCGCGGCGTTCGAGAACCCGGGCGCGCGGTGCGCCGGGGTCCAGTTCCACCCGGAGGTGCTGCACACCGAGCACGGCCAGACGATCCTTGAGCGCTTCCTGCACGACCTCGCCGGGCTGGCCCCGGAGTGGACCACGGCCTCGATCGTCGACGAGCAGGTGGCTGCGATCCGCGAGCAGGTGGGAGCCCATCAGGTCATCTGCGGGCTGTCCGGCGGCGTGGACTCTGCTGTCGCCGCGGCCCTGGTCCACCGCGCGGTGGGCGACCAGCTGACCTGCGTGTTCGTCGACCACGGCCTGCTGCGCAAGGGCGAGCGCGAGCAGGTGGAGCGCGACTACGTCGCGGCGACCGGGGTCCGGCTCGTGGTGGTCGACGCCGCCGACCGGTTCCTGTCCGAGCTTGGCGGGGTGACCGATCCCGAGGAGAAGCGCAAGACCATCGGGCGGCTGTTCATCCGCGTGTTCGAGGACGCCGCCGCCGACATCGTCGCCGAGCAGGGCGCCGCCGGGGGGACCGTGGACTTCCTGGTCCAGGGGACGCTGTACCCGGACGTGGTCGAATCGGGCGGGGGGACCGGCACCGCGAACATCAAGAGCCACCACAACGTGGGCGGCCTGCCCGAGGACCTGCAGTTCCAGCTCGTCGAGCCGCTGCGCGCCCTGTTCAAGGACGAGGTGCGCCAGGTCGGCGAGCAGCTGGGCCTGCCCGCCGCGATGGTGTGGCGCCACCCGTTCCCGGGCCCCGGCCTGGCCATCCGGATCATCGGGGCGGTCGACCGGGGGCGTTTGGACATCCTGCGGGAGGCCGACGCCATCGCCCGGGAGGAGCTGACCGCGGCGGGGCTGGACGCTGACGTGTGGCAGTTCCCCGTCGTGCTCCTGGCCGACGTCCGCTCGGTCGGGGTGCAGGGCGACGGGCGCACCTACGGCCATCCGGTCGTGCTGCGCCCTGTCTCCAGCGAGGACGCGATGACCGCCGACTGGTCGCGACTGCCGTACGAGGTGATCGCGCGGATCTCCACCCGGATCACCAACGAGGTCCGCGACATCAACCGGGTCGTGCTCGACGTCACCAGCAAGCCGCCGGGCACGATCGAGTGGGAGTAGGCGACAGGGCAGCCCCGCCCCCCGGGCGGGGGGCGGGGCTGCGGTCGCGGGGGGTCAGGCGAACGGGTCGCCCGGCCAGTCGCCCGAGTCGGCCGGGGGGGCGGCTGCGGCCGCCTGGCGCTGGCGCCGGGTCGCGGCCAGCGACGCGGCCACCCCGCCGGCGCCCAGGCCGATCAGGATCACGGGGGCGATCCAGCGGCCGTCGATGGTCGAGCCCGTGGCTGCGCTGACGGCCAGGACCACGCCGAGGATCGTGAAGACCAGGCCCGCGGCCAGGGAGAACCAGTCAGTGTCATGCTGCCTCATGGCGCACCTCCAGGTTGCCGGCGCCGATGGCGGCGTCGAGGGTGACGGTGTAGCCGGCCCGCTCGGCGGACGGTGGCTCGATCGTGGTGTCCAGGGCCAGGTTCGTGCCCTCGACCCGGTCCCGGCCGGGCACCGTGATCTGCCCGGCCCGCACCGTGGACCCCAGCTCGAGGGTCATGTCCGGCGGGAGCAGGACCAGCAGCTGGCCCAGGCCGACGCCGGCGTCGATCTGGATGCGGCGGCCCTCCAGCACGTCGGTGCCGGTGAGCCCGGTGAGGTCGAGGGTCGCGTTGCCGGCGGACAGCCGGTAGGTCAGCGGAGCCCCGGTCAGGTCGGCCCGGCCGACCTCCCAGGTGCGGTCGCCGATGGTCAGCGCGCCGCTCGAGGTCGACCAGCGGTCCCAGTTCGGCTCGTCCTGGACCCAGTTGGCGGCGGCCACGGTCCCGAAGGTCAGGAAGGCCAACGGCACCGCCAGGAAGACCAGCCAGCGCGCGCGTCCGTACCGGGTCCCCACCAGCAGCCCGACGCCGATCAGGGTGAGCAGGACCGCGAACAGGACGCCCCAGAACTGGATGCTGGGCTCGGCGAGGAAGCCGACCAGCCCGAGGATGCCCGCGACCAGGATGACCGCCGAGACGATCAGCCAGCCCAGGTAGGAGCGCTCGCGCACCGGCGCCTCGTAGGAGGCCGTCTGGTCGGCGTAGGGGGGGTTGCCGCCCGCCGCGTAGCCGACCTGGTCAGCGCGGGGGCCCTGGCCGAAAGGGTACGGGCCCATCGGCTCGTCGGGGATCGCGATCCACGCGATGATGTAGCCGACCAGGAACGCCCCGCCGGTCGCCAGGGTGAGCACGACGGTGAGGATCCGAAGCAGAATCGGGTCGGTGTTCCAATAGCGGGCCAGGCCGCCGCAGACGCCGCCGACCATCCGGTCGGTCCGGCTGCGGGTCAGGCGCCGGGTGGGCTGGGCGCCGGGGTAGCCGGCGGGGGTGCCGTAGCCCGACGGCGGGGGCATGGATCCGGGCGGCGGGTACCCGCTGCCGCTGCCGGAGGGCGGGTAGGCGCTGCCGGGGGGCGGGTAGCCGGCACCGGGCGGCGGGTACGACCCGCTGGGCGGGTAGCCGGTG
>Ga0316576_10001464_pt1 | contig 12677 bp, 9 predicted proteins | sample S0NA_FD_203075 | JGI IMG/M metagenome (GOLD analysis project Ga0316576, IMG submission 203075) | Rhizosphere microbial communities from salt marsh grasses in Alabama, United States - S0-2_050615r3r5 | ecosystem: Host-associated > Plants > Roots > Rhizosphere | place: USA: Alabama | collected... | reverse complement strand
TCGGGGCTATTCTCCTCGCCCCGCGTCGGCCCGGCGCAGCACGAGGGTCAGCGCGCCGCCCACCGCCAGGGCGGCGAGGATGGCCAGGGCGCCCGGGACCGCCGGGTTGCGCACCGGCGCCTGCATGTAGGAGGTGACTCGCCCGTAGTAGACGGCGAAGTGCACGGCCACTGCGGCGAGGGTCGCCGCGACGGGGGCCGCCCGGGGGACCTCGCGCAGGAAGGTGCCGAAGAGCACCGGGACGAAGGCCGCGGCGAAGTAGGCGTAGACGCCGTTCTGGGCGAAGATCGCCACGCTCAGGTCGGGCTTGACCAGCTGGCGCCAGGAGAGCAGGCCGGAGACCGCGCCCAGCGCCCCGATCACCAGGCGGTTGGCCAGCACCGAGTCGCCGAGGCGCGAGAAGGCGCCGAGCAGGTCGACGGTGACCGTGGTGGAGACGGACTGGATCAGGCCCTCGAGGGTCGAGATCCCCGCGGCGATCAGGCCCATCACCACCACCAGCCCGACGTAGACCGGGAAGCGCGTGACCACGTAGGCCGAGACGATGCCGTCGGGCTTCAGGGGCGCGCCGCCGACGGTGAGGTCGGGGAAGGAGAGGCGGGCGAACAGCCCGGTGATCACCACCTGGAAGAAGATCAGGGAGACCACCGTGGCCACCACCAGGTAGCGGCGGACGTCCTTCTCCGCCCGCAGGAACAGGGAGCGGGTGATGATGTGGGGCTGGCAGACGATGGCCACGCCGATGACCAGCTGACAGAAAATGATCTCGAAGTAGTCGCGGAAGAGGAAGCTCTTCGGGTTGGTGGCGCCGACCAGGTGCGGGTCGATGGCGCGCAGGCGGTCGAGGAACGCGCCGACGCCCCCCTCCAGGTGCTCGTAGCCCGAGCCGAGCAGGACCCCGGCCACCACGAGCATCAGCGAGGCCTGGATCGCGTTGGTGTAGACCATCGAGTTGGCGCCGCCGAACATCATGTAGCCGAAGATGAAGATCACGATGCCGACCAGGGCCTGGAGCTCGCCGACGCCGAGGGTCTTGGAGACGACCTTGGTCAGCCCGACGCAGATCAGCACGATGAAGGTGATCAGCAGCAGGGCGAGCAGGGCGAAGAGCAGGGCGTAGCCGCGGCTGCTGTAGCGCGCGCCGATCCACTGGGCCAGGGTGGTGGCCTTGACCACCGTGCCCTGCCGGCGGAAGCCCCGGGTCAGCACGACGAAGGAGGCCAGGGCGGCGACGGGGAGCACCACGGCGTAGGACAGCACCCCGCTCAGGCCGTAGAGCGCGATCAGCCCCGGGTTGATGATGAAGGTCGCGGCGCTCATCATCGAGGCGGCGAGGGAGAGGCCGACCACCACCGGGGAGAAGGCGATGCTCCCCACGGCGTAGTCGGTCATCGAGCGCGTGCGCAGCGCGCCGCGGACCACGAAGAAGATCACCGCGGCCGAGTAGCAGGCGATCAGGACCCAGCCGGCGCTGACCATGCCCGGGGCGGCGGCGTCCATGCTCAGCGCCGCGCGGTCGTCGAGGGCTTCCGCTCGCCGATGCCGGCGACGAAGCGCAGGGCCTCGGCGTTGAAGCGCTCGGAGCAGTCCATCTGCACCGTGTGGCCGCAGCCGGCGAGGCCGACCAGCCTGGAGTCGGTGATGTTGCGGTCGCCGTAGGCCATGACCCGGCGGGTGAAGCCGCCGTGCATGAAGGGGTTGGGGATCAGGCGGTCCTTCGTGCCGTAGATGATCAGGGTCGGCGCGTTGACGCCGAACAGGCTCCGTCGGACGAAGTCGTTGTGCGCCAGGCCGTGCACGCTCTTGACGTTGGCGTAGGCGTAGCTGTCGAAGTCCCGCGCCCCCCTGATGCGCACGCGCTCCTCGACGAGCCACTCGTACTCGGGTTTCCAGTTGTAGAAGTTGTTGTAGCGCACCGAGCCCCAGATGGCGTACTCGCCGGCGTCCTCGATCAGGGTGGTGCTGAAGACCTTCTCGAACCACTTCTGCTCCCTGGGCGAGAAGCGCTCGAAGCCGGCGGGAGAGGCGAGGACCAGGCCCGAGAGCTCGTCGGGGTAGCGGATCGCGTAGGACAGCGCGGTCTGCCCCCCCATGGAGTGCCCGACCAGCACCGGCCGCCTCACGCCGAGCGCCTGGCACAGCTCGCGCACCACGTCGGCCATCGCCTCCATGGTGTAGGGGAAGGAAGCGGGCTTGTCGCTCTTGCCGTAGCCCGGCAGGTCGAGGGCGATGACCCGGTAGCCCTTTCGGGCGAAGGTGTCGAGCTGGTAGCGCCAGAACTTGAGGTAGGAGCCGAGGCCGTGGATGAAGACGACGGCCCGCTCGCCCCGGGGGTTCATCTCGACGTAGCTCACGCGGATCGGGCGGGCCATCTTGAGCGTCCTGCCGAGCGTGATGTAGTGGTGCGGCCAGCGCTTGCCCTCCAGCGAGGTGTAGGGAAGCTCCCTGAACTGCAGGGCGGGCCAGCGCGCGTAGGAGCGGACGCAGCCGCCGAGCGCGACGAGCCCGGCGAGGGCGGCGGCGACGAGCAGGATCTTTTTCGTGTCAATCATCTCGCTCTCCTCCGCGGCTAGAACGCGTACCAGGTGAAGGTGGTGAAGAAGGCCCACGGGTTGGCCGTGACCTGCTCGTTCCCGTCGTAGAAGCTCCCGCGGATCATGTAGGCTCCGTGGAGGCCGACGGTCATCAGGTAGCGTATGTGGTAGCGCAGCTCGGCGTTTATCTCGCTGCCGATGTAGCGGCCTCGATCCACGCCCTGGGTCAGGTCAGGGGGATCGGCCGAGCTCATGGCGAAGGCGTAACCCAGCTTGAGGTTCAGGCGGTAGGGGATGATGTCATAGGCGCCGGTGGCGATGGCGGAGACCAGGCCGAAGCCCTGGTTCGAGATGTCGGTCACCGCGCCGGTGTAGTTGCTGACGGTGCTGGTGAACGGGAAGAGGATCAGCGTGCGGTGGTTGAACCAGACGGCGCCGGGCAGCCCGTAGAAGTTCATCGTGAACGGCGAGGAGTACTCGTCGTCGGTGGGGTCGCCGTCGCCGGTGGTGTACATCAGCTCGAGGGTGACGAGATCGTCCGCGGTCTTGCCGATGTTGTAGTCCAGCTCGAGGTTGGCGGCGAGGCCGTTGATGGAGATCTTCTTCGCGAGCTGCGTGTCGTCCTTGTTGCTCTTGTACTCGCCCAGGTTGTACATCACGAACCCGGATGCGGCGAGCGGGCCGGTGTGGAACTTGATGTTGTGGTGGAAGTTGAACCCGAGGTACTCGACGTGGCCGGTGGGCTTGTCCATGTTGAGGCGGCCGGTGCCCGTGAACGAGGAGAGGCCTGTCGAGGCCGGCCCGCTGTTGACCAGCCCCTCGTAGGCGAAGGCGGCGCCCTTGGTGTTGTCCTGCAGGTGCCAGTAGGACAGGCCCAGCACCGTGCCGGGCATCACCGGGTAGGCCACGTCGGCGGTGATCAAATAGACCCACTTGAAGGACGGGTCGTCCTCCAGCGCCTTGTCGGGCTGGGCCGCGCCGAAGGGCAGGACGCTGAGCTTGGCCAGGCCGAGGTAGGAGCTGTAGATCGAGACCCCGGTGGCGTCGGAGCCGAGGAAGCTCAGCTTGTAGCCGGTGCGGATGATGTCGAACAGCGAGGTGTCGTGGGGGTTGAGGACGCTGTCGTAGACCGGCTGGGTGCCGAGGAGCACGGCGAGCTTGCGCGCCTTCCTGGTGGGGAAGATGGCGGCGTAGACGCTCTTGGTCTGCATGTTGATCTGGTCCGCGTTGAAGCCGCCGCCCTGGTTGGGCTGGACCGTGTTTGCGGCGATGCCCCAGGCGAAGTCGACCTCCACCGCGGCGCGGAACGCGGCCCAGCCGCTGGTGAAGTGGGGGCTGAAGGTGAGCACCGGGATCCAGCGCTGCTCGACGAGGAACGCCTCCGTGTCGCCGTGCACCCGCGTGGCGCTCCCGGTGCTCTTGCCGATGCCGATGGGGCCGAGCGAGACGCCCCGCAGCCCGGCCGGGTCGGGGAGCTGGTTCGTCACGCTGAGCCGGGTGAAGAAGTAGTTGATCAGGCTGAATTCGGAGAAGAACCCGTCGTCGTCCCGGCTCTCGGCGTCGTACCAGGCGTTGAAGTGCTTGCCGGCGACGTTGACCCGGGCCTGGGCAGACCCCGCCCAGAGGAGCGGCACTACGAGGAGCACGAACCGTCTCATGGCTGGAACCCCCGGTGTGGTAGTGCGCGGCTCCAGGCCGAGGCGGCGGTAACGGTGGCGCAGCGAAGCTGCAGCCACGGTGTGGGCGCCGAGGCCGTAGGTAGCCGCGCCAATAATTGAGCTACTGGATCACGTAGATCTGCTTCGAGTCGCCGGAAAAGGCGTTGCCGTTGAGCGTGACCGTCGCCGCGCCCACCGCACCGTCGGCGCAGCGGTGGCCCGTGGCCTGGTCCTTGAAGTAGAGCTCGAGCACGAGCTTCTTGCCGTCCGGGGTGATGCAGCCGCGCCCCTCCTGGGCGAAGCCGGTGTAGGTCGCGGTGAAGTCGTAGCAGCTGCCGTCGGCGGCGACGTTCTCCACCTTGGCCACGGTGGAGGCGAAGCTCACCTCGTTGGACTTGGTGTCGTGGTCGCACTCGCCCTTGTCACCCTGGTTGGGCGCGTTGTTCAGCGTGCCCAGCTCGCTGGTCACGTTGTAGTTGCCGGAGGCGATGGCCATCGTCACCTTCTTGTAGCACTGGGTCGCGCTGCCGAAGTTGACGTCCTCGTCGTAGCCGTTGGGGAAGGCCGGGATGTCGGCGCCCTCCATGACGACGGTCTTGCCCTCGAGGAAGGCCTCGATCTTGGCCGCGGTGTCGTAGCTGGGCGCGGCGCCGCAGAGGCCGGTGCTCATGTCGCCGGTGGCCATGTCGCCGGTGGCCATGTCGCCGGTGGCCATGTCGCCGACGGCCATGTCGCCGACGGCCATGTCGCCGACGGCCACGTCGGGGGTGACGCCGGTGTCGGTCTTGGTCCCGTTGTCGTCGGAGCAGGCCCCGAGGCCCAGGGTCAGGGCGATGGCCAGCAGGCTAAGGGTCTTGGTTCTCATGATCTCCTCCTGTGTTGTCCCCCGAGCCGATCTGCTCGAGGAGCAGGTGTTTCTGCACCTTCCCGTACGCCGTACGGGGCAGGGTGTCGATTCGCTGTATCCGACGCGGCACCTTGAAGCGCGCGAGGCGCCCCAGCAGGTGCCGCGACAGCTCGTCGTCGCTGGCCGCGGCGCCCGGCCGGAGCACGACGAAGGCGTGGCCCACCTCGCCCCACTTGGGGTGAGGCACCCCGACCACCGCCGCGTCCTGCACGGCCGGGTGCTGGAGCAGCGCGGCCTCGATCTCCGCGGGGTAGACGTTGACGCCGCCGCTGATGAACATCTCCTTGCGCCGGCCGGCGATGTAGAAGAAGCCGTCCCCGTCCCGGCGGGCCAGGTCGCCGGTGTGGAGCCAGCCCTCTTCGTCGAGGGCGGCCGCCGTCGCCTCGGGGTTCTGCCAGTAGCCGTTGCTCACGTGGGGACCGCGCAGGAGCAGCTCGCCCACCTCGCCGATCTGGACGTCCCGGCCCCCCTCGTCCAGCAGCCGCGCCTCGGTGAACATCATCGGCTTGCCGATGGACCCGGAGCGGGACCGGGCCTCCTCGGCCGACATGGTGAAGCAGTTGACGCCGACCTCGGTCATCCCGAAGCCCTGCTTCAGCACCACCCCGCGCTCGGCGTAGGCCTGGACCAGGTAGGTCGGCAAGGGGGCGCCGCCGCTGATCAGCCAGCGCACGTGGTCCAGGCTCACGCGCCCGAGCTCGGGGCAGTCGAGGAGCATCTTGAAGATGGTGGGGACGCCGAGCACCACGGTGCAGCGCTCGCGCTCGATGGTCCGCAGCACCTCCGCCGGGTCGAAGTCGCGGTGCAGCACCACGGTTCCGCCGATGGCGAAGATCGGGGCGAGGAACGCGCTCATGCCCGCGGCGTGGTACAGGGGCGTGAACACCGCGGTGACGTCATCCTCGCGAAGCTGCCAGTTGATCACCGTGTTGTAGGCGTTCCAGGCGAACATGCGCCCGGGCAGCAGCACCCCCTTGGGACGACCGGTGGTCCCGCTGGTGTAGATCATGCACAGCGTGTCCTCGGGACCGGGGCGGTCCCAGGTCACGCCCCCGTCCGCGCGGGCCACGACCTCGTGATGCCGGAGGTCGGCGGGCGCGGCCGGCTCGTCCAGGGCGATCCAGCGCTCCAGCTGCACCTGCTGCCTGAGCTCGCGGACCGTCGACGCCAGCGCCCCGTCGTAGATCAGCGCCCGCGGGGCGCTGTCCTCGAGCATGTACTCGAGCTCCGCCGGCGTCAGCCGGTAGCCCAGGGTCACCAGGACGACGCCGGTCCTCGCCGCCGCGAAGAACAGGTCGATGTACTCCAGGCGATTGTGGGCCAGCAGGGCGAGGCGGTCCCCCGGGCGCAGCCCGAGCTCGCCGAGCAGGGCCCGGGCGCAGCGGGAGGCGCGCTCGTCGAGCTCGGCGTAGGTCAGCCTCGCGCCGGTGCTCGCGTCGACGAGGGCCGGCCGATCCGGGGAGACGCGCGCCCTCTCGCCGAGGATGTCGCCGTGGAGCATCGTCACCACCTCAGCGCCACGCCAGCCTGGTTGTAGCCCACGCCGGAGCCGACGAGGACGAGCAGGTCGCCGTCGGCGACCTTGCCCGCGGCCAGGGCGTCGTCCAGGGCCATCGGGATGCAGGCCGAGCCGGTGTAGCCGAAGCGCTCCATCACCATGTGCGTCCGCTCCAGGGGCAGGCCGAGGTCCTGCATCACGAGCTCGATGGTCGGGCGGCGGACCTGGGTGAAGATGGCGAGGTCGATCTCGCCGGGCTCGAAGCGGCCGATCTCCGCCAGCCGGCGCACCAGCCTGGGCCAGCCCGCGTTGTTGACCTCGGCGGGGTAGGGCTCGAGCAGGCGGACCTGCGTGCGCCCCTCGCGCACCGAGTCGGCGGTGGCCGGCTCGTGGGTCCCGCCGGAGTAGATGCCCCAGTGGCGGTAGAACGACCCGTCGGCCTGGAACGCCGAGGCGAGCAGCCCCGGACGGTCCGAGGGCACGAGCACGGCGGCGCCGGCGCCGTCTCCGTAGAAGAAGGACACCGGATCGGTCGGGTCGGCGAGCTTGTGCATCAGGTAGGCCCCGACCACCAGGACCGCGCGCAGCGAGCCCGTCTCGAACAGGCCCATGGCCGTGGCGATGCTCGTGGGGAACGAGGCGCAGGCGCAGCCCACGTCGAAGGTCCCCGCCCCGTGGGCGCCGAGCTTGTGCTGCAGGACCACGCTCGTCGCCGGCGTGATGTAGTCCGGCGTGTCCGTCCCCACGATGATCAGATCGATGTCCCCGGGCCCGAGACCGGCGCGCTGCAGGGCTTGCCTCGCGGCCGGCAGCGCCAGGTCCGAGGTCGCCCAGTCCTCGGGCGCGTGGAAGCGCGTGACGATGCCGGTGCGCTCTTCCATTTTGTCGATGAACTCGGCGCCGTCGGGGTCCAGCCGCGCGCGGAGGTGGTCGTTGGTCACCTCGCGCTCCGGGAGGTAGCTCCCCGTGGCGACGATGCGCGCGGTCATGCCCGGGGCCCCTGCGCCGCCGCCGCGGGCTCACCGCGGGCGAGGACGCCGTAGCGGAGGATCTTGACGAACTGCTCCGAGACGGCGCTCGTCTCCAGGCCCAGGTGCTGCGGGACGCCGAAGGCCTTCTCCACCGTGAAGTAGTAGAAGAACCAGCGCACGGCGACCATCACCCCCATCAGGGGGTCGATGTCACCGAAACGCCCCTCCCTCGTCGCCTGCTCCAGCGCCGGTCCGTAGGCCCTGGCGAAGCGCTCGTGCATCGTGCGGTAGAAGTCGTGGATGTGCTTCCCCTGGAACTCGATCACGTCAACGTAGATAAGCTTGATGTACGGCAGGTGCTGGTCCACGATCTGCTCGACGCCGCGTCCGATGGCCTCCAGGTCGTCGGGGAAGCGCGGGCTGGCGAAGAGCTTGTTGAGCTCCAGGTCCGGGTCCCTGAGCTTGTCCCAGTAGTGCTCCACCAGGTGCTCGAAGACCCGGTCCTTGCTGCCGAAGTGGTGGTAGACGTTGCCCGTGGAGACGCCGGCCCGGGCGGCGATGTCCCGGATCGCGGTGGCGCGGAAGCCGCGCCTGGAGAACAGCGTCAGCGCGGCGTCCAGGATCTTGTCGACCGCCGCCTCCTTGTCGCCCCGTTTGTGGTTGCTGGAGGCCATGTGGTGCCCCTTGGATTGTACAAACCGAACGTTCGGTTTGGACAATGTCGTTCTAAGTAGCACAAGCCCCGGTCGTTGCAAGGGCATCTGACGTATCACCCTTTATTCACTTCATTGTTTTGGGTACGCCCTTGATCAATCCCGCTCGCGGCAGGGTGGGAACCGGCGAGTTTTTCGGCGGCCCATGTTAAGTCATGTTGAATTATTCCTTTCCATGTAAAACACTTTCGGGACAAATGGTCACCACCCAGGACTTGCCCGCCATCGATCTCGACGAGGCCCTCCAGCGGCTGGTGCTGAGCTCGGTGCGGCCCACCGCCACGGCGCTCGTCGGAACCTTCCTGGTCTTCTTTGTCTTCAACCTCATCGATTTGCCGGCCCACGCCGTCGTCCCGGTCGCGATCTGCGATCTCTTTCTCGTCGTCGCGTTCGCCACCATCCGCCTCCTCGCCCGCCGCGATCGTATTTCGCCGACCTGGGCCCACCCCGTGCTGGTCGGCATGGCCTGGCTGGTCGTCTTCAACATCCTGCTCACGTTCGCCCTGCTGCGCGAGCCGGGCTACACGACCTACGTCCTGATCATCGTCATCGGCGGCGGCTTCCTGCTCCTCTCCACCGGGTGGCTGGTGGTCGCCCTGAGCGGGATCGCCCTGGGCTGGGCCGTGGTGGCCTGGCTCTTCACCCCCCCCCGTCAGTTCATCAACTTTGGCTTCACCATGTTCGGCGCCACGGTGATGGCGACCCTGGTCCACGTGGTCCGGATCCGCACGGTGCGGCGCCTGGAGATCCTGCGCATCGCCAACGAGCGGAGGAAGCAGGAGCTGGAGCAGGCGCTGGGCTCCGTGGAGCACGAGCTCAAGGAGCGGCGCCGGGCCGAGTCCAGGTACCGGGACCTGGTTCAGGGGATCGATGCCATCGTCTGGGAGGCCAAGGCCTCCCCCTGGGGCTGGCGCTTCACCTTTGTCAGTGACTACGCCGCGAGGGTCCTCGGCCTCGAGCCGGCCCGCTGGCTGGAGGTTGACGACTTCTGGCTCGAGCGGGTCCACGTTGACGACCGCCAGCGTGCCCGCGCGTTCTGCCGCCACTGGAGCCTGGGCGGAGCGGATCTCGATACGGAGCTCGAGTGCCGCGCGACGAGGGCCGACGGCGACACGGTCTGGACGCGCCTGGTGGTGAGCGGCGTGCTCGACACGGACGGCGAAGGACGTCAGCTGCGTGGTCTGATCTTCGACATCAGCCGTCAAAAGCAGGCCGAGGAGGAGCGCCGACAGCTGGAGCAGCAGTACCAGCAGTCCCAGAAGATGGAGGCCATCGGGACCCTCGCCGGCGGCGTGGCCCACGACATCAACAACATCCTGGGCGCGATCATGGGGCTGGCGTCGCTGACCAAGGAGGAGCTGCCGCCAAAGAGCCGAGAGCGGCGTGACGTGGAGGACATCCTGACCGCGTGTCGCCGTGGACACGACCTGACACGAAACCTGCTCGGGTTCGCCCGCCAGGGTCAGTACCGCAAGGTCAACCTGTCACTGAACGAGACGGTCCGCGACGTGGCCGAGCTCCTCGAGCGCACCTCCGAGCGTCGCGTCGCGGTGGTCCAGGATCTGGACCCGGAGCTGGCCGAGATCAATGGCGATCCCAGCCAGCTAAACCACGCCCTTTTGAACGTCGCCGTCAACGCAGTGGACGCCATGAGGGTGCGCGACGCCGAGCAGACGGGCAAGGGCACGCTGACACTGACCACGCAGAACGTCGAGCTCTCCGGCGAAGACCTGCGGGGCACACCGGACCTCTTGCCGGGTCGCTACGTCAGCGTCGCGGTGAGCGACACCGGGATGGGGATGGACGCGACGACGAAGGCCCGGGCCTTCGAGCCCTTCTTCACCACCAAGGGGCCGGGCGAGGGGACCGGCCTCGGGCTCTCCATGGTCTACGGAAGCGTACAGAAACACGGCGGCAGGGTGTTCATCGCGAGCGAGCCGGGGCAGGGGACCACGGTGACGCTCCAGTTCCCCGCTGCCCCCCCACGTCCCCCGGACCACGCGCGGCCGGCCGCGGACGCGGCGCCGCTGGCCCCGCAACGGAGCGTGACAGTGCTCCTGGTCGACGACGAGCCGCTGATCCAGGCCTCGGCGCGGAGGCTGCTCGAGCGCCTGGGCCACCGCGTGCTCGTGGCCCGGGACGGGCGGGAGGCCTGGGAGCTGTTCCGCGAGCGGTACCGGGAGGTGGATCTCGTGATCCTCGACATGTTGATGCCGGTGATGGACGGCGCGGAGTGCTACGAGCGGCTGCGGGCCGTGGACCCGGGGCTGAAAGTGATCTTCACCTCGGGCCACGAGACCGGCAGGCTCGACACGGCGGACGCCAGCGGGTGTGAGTACCTGCAGAAGCCGTACGGGCTGGACGAGCTGTCCGCGGCGATGGTCAGGCTGCTTCGCGGCGTGTGATATGGTAGGCCTCGCTCCCAACAGGAGGTGACGCACGTGAGAGGAGCCATCGCGGCCGGGGCTGACAGCACGGCCGAGGCCGGGGCCGAGATCCTTCGGAGCGGGGGGAACGCCGTGGACGCCGCCGTGGCCGCCTGCTTCGCCGTCGCGGCGGGCGAGCCCACCCTGACCAGCCTCGCCGGCGCGGGGGCGCTGCTGTTCCGCGCCGGGGACAGCGGGGCGGTCACGATCTGCGACTTCTTCGCCAACGCGCCCGGGCTGGGGCCGAACCGACCCGCGCGGCTCGACTTCAGCGGTATCGAGCTGGACTTCGGACCGGCGCGCCAGGTGTTCCACGTCGGCGCCGGGTCCGCCGCGGTCCCCGGCGTGATCCCCGGGCTCTGCACGGCCCACGAACGCTGGGGTCGCTTGCCCCTGGAGCAGGTCGTGGCGCCCGCTTGCCGCGTCCTGCGCGAGGGGGTGGTGCTCGACACCTGGCAGGGCCGGGCGGTGAAGCTGCTCGAGGAGATCCTGCTGCTGACCGACGCGGGTCGGGCCCAGTTCGCGCCCGAGGGCCATCTCGTCGGCGCTGGCGATCGGTATCGGCTGCCCGCGCTAGCCGACACCCTGGAGCAGCTCGCCGCGGGGTGGCGCGACTACTACGACGACGTGATCGGCGGACGCATCGTGGCCCAGTTTGGCCCGGAGGCCGGCGGGCTGCTCTCGGCCGAGGACCTCGCCGCCTTCCGCGTGGAGTTCCGAAGCCCGCTCCGGGGGGACTATCGCGGCTGCGCCCTGCACATGAACCCGCCGCCCGCCGCGGGGGGGCAGATGATCGGTCTGATGCTCGCGTTGCTGGACGGGACGCCGTCCCTGGGGCCCCACGGCGGCCGGGAGGCCCTCCACACGCTGTGTCGCGCGATGCGGGTCGCCGACGAGGCGCGGGCCAGCGGTGACGGCGCGTTCGACGTCGGTCGGCTCGAGCGCTGGGTCGAGCGCTTCCGCGCGCTGGAGGGCAGGCCGCTCGCCGCGGCGCCCCCGGCGAGCCCCGGACCGGGGTCGACGACCCACGTGAGCGTCATCGACGGCGAGGGCAACGCCGCGGCCGTGACCTTCAGCTACGGCGAGGGGAACGGCGTGATCATCGACGGCACCGGGATCATGATGAACAACCTGATGGGGGAGGAGGACCTGTTCCCCGGCGGCTTCCACAGCTGGCCCGCCGGCGCGCGCCTGTCCACCATGATGTCGCCCACGCTGCTGGTCACGCCGGAGGGGGACGTCACCGTCCTCGGCACCGGCGGATCGAACCGCATCCGGACGGCGATGACCCAGGTGATCAGCAACCTCGTGGACCACGACCTCCCCGTCGGCGAGGCCGTGACCGCGCCGCGGGTTCACTTCGAGGGCGGGGTGCTCAACGCCGAGGTCTTTGACGCCGGCCCTCGCCGAGGGGTGCTCGAGGGGCTCGGCGCCAACGAGCTCATCGTGTTCGACGAGCCCAACCTCTTCTTCGGCGGCGTCCACCTGGTGCGGCGCCGAGCGGACGGGACCCTGGAGGGGGCCGGGGATCCGCGCCGCGGCGGGACCTGCCGCGTGGTCTAGATCTATAGAGCTCCCGGCTCAGACAAGCTCGTAGAGCGCGGGCTTGCGCTCGACCTCGCGCGGCGGGTGGGCCTCGATGAAGGAGACCACCTCGCCGGGCTCGTCGAGCAGCGCCAGCAAGTCCCCGTAGGCTCGCTCCATCCCCCGGGCCCGGGCGAAGGTCTGGATCAACCGGTGCTCCTCGGCGTAGCGCTGACGCCCGAGCAGGACCATCGGGCTCCGCGCCCCGTAGGTCCCGTAGTGGTTCTGGGTCAGGTCCTGGAACAGCTCCTGCATCGTCCCGGCGCTGCCCGGGGCGTAGATCACCCCCGCACGGGCGATGGCGAGGAGGCCCTCCTCGCGGATGCTGTTGTCGAAGTACTTGGCCACGGCGCTGCTGAACAGGTTGCTCGGCTCGTGGCCGTAGA
>Ga0316576_10001463_pt1 | contig 12685 bp, 13 predicted proteins | sample S0NA_FD_203075 | JGI IMG/M metagenome (GOLD analysis project Ga0316576, IMG submission 203075) | Rhizosphere microbial communities from salt marsh grasses in Alabama, United States - S0-2_050615r3r5 | ecosystem: Host-associated > Plants > Roots > Rhizosphere | place: USA: Alabama | collected... | reverse complement strand
ACGGATATGTGACGATGCAGGGGGTACCGATCCGCAATCCAGTGACTGGAGACGAGCACCGCGCACGGATCGATCTCCCAAACGGCTTCGAATATACCCTGGCCGAGATGGGTAGCGGTTCGTCCACAATTTCTGGGCCTATAGCCTTCGACGTAAGCGACTCTTACGGACAATTCGCTCACATCCATCTCAACAATCGGGGCGTGGTGCACGTTTGAGGTTGTGGACCGGACTGCTATAGAAGCCCTGTTGAAGCGGGAGACCGCACTTGTCGCAACGGCTCTCGTCGTTCTCAGCGGGCTCGCTTGGCTTGCCTTGCTCGCGGGGGGTGGTACGGGCATGAGCCCGACTGCCATGAGCGGTTGGTGGATGCCAATGGGGCTGCCAGCCGCGGAGAGCTGGTCATGGACCCCTTATTACTGGCTTATCGGCTTCGTGATGTGGGCCGTCATGATGGTGGCGATGATGTTGCCGTCAGCGGCACCGACAGTGCTGCTGTATGCACGGGTCGTGCATCACGCAGACGCAAAGTACGGCACGACTGACGGACCTGCCTCAATCGCCGCGTTTGCTGGCGGTTATCTCAGCCTTTGGATCATTTTCAGTGTTTTAGCCGTCGCGCTCCAGTTCGCACTCGAACGCGCGGGCTTCATGACGGTGATGATGAATTCCCGCAGCGCAGCCCTCTCAGGCATGCTTCTGATCGCTGCAGGATTGTATCAGTTCTCCGCGCTCAAGACCGCCTGCCTGAGGCATTGCCGCGGACCGGCAGCTTTCATTTCCAACCACTGGAAGCCTGGAGTCACAGGTGCATGGCAGATGGGGCTGATCCATGGCACGTACTGCGTCGGATGCTGTGCAATGCTTATGCTCCTCCTATTTGTAGGAGGCGTGATGAACTTAATCTGGATCGCCGGACTTACGCTCTTTGTGATGGTGGAGAAGTATGTGCCATTCGGCGAGACGATTGCCAAAGTCGTGGCGACGCTCTTGATTGTAGCCGGCCTCGCCTTGGTTCTCATGAATACGCCTGTCGGCGCTCTTTAAAGATCGCTGATATCGGCCAAGGGCCAGGAGCTGACATTAGAGCGGCTCGGGAACGACCGCTTTCCCCCCAAACGCTGAGCGCCGGCCTTTAGGTCTGCTCCGTGCCTACAAGAGATATCAACACCATCTCGAGGGATCCTAGCGGCCTGCCCTTGAATAGTCACACAGACCAGATAGCAGCCCGTTCATGCCCGATTCTACGAAGTTGAAGGATGCACTCGCCTATTTGCGCGAGGAGATTCCGACACAGGACGTCTCGAAGAATCCGGTTGTCGCGCACCCGCACAACACGGCCCGGACCGTCCCCGAGCGATTGCCGGCAGCCAGGATCAAAGAGCTGTCACAGCTAAATCCCGCAATTGCTGTATTTTGGACGTTCGTGCAGTGGGTATCTATCGGCGCCGCGATCGCCCTTTGCCTGTTGTTCTGGAATCCTTTTCTCTACGTTTTGGCCGTCATGTTCATCGGCGCGCGCCAGCACGCCCTCATGGTTTTGGGCCATGACGCCTCGCATTACCGAACGCTGCGCACGCGTTGGCAGAACGACCTGTTCGCGAACATTTTCATGATGTGGCCGACCTTCGCGTCCGTGGAGGGCTTCCGCAAATTCCACGGCACGCACCACCAATATACCAACCTTCCGGACGACGGGAATCGGCACATCTGGTACACGCATGATGCAGCCGGCGATCTTGCTCCGGACTGGCGGTACCCGAAGACGCCATGGGGCCTTCTTGGGGTCTTGCTGCGCCGTGCGGCATTTTACACCGGCCTCTTCTGGATTGTGCGCGGCTTGGTGGGGTCCACGCTGATCGCATCGCCCGGTTGGATGCGCGCGGCGCGGCTCGCCTTCTATGCCAGCATCACGGTTGCCCTCACCTATTTTGGCGGCTGGTATGCATTCTTGCTTTTCTGGATTGTGCCCTTCTGCACCTGGCACATCGCTTCACAGTATATGAGGCTGATTTGCGAGCACAGCGCCGTCGAAAGCGACGAGGAAGAATACGCCATTACACGCACGACCATTCCGACGCTACTCGAACGGATTTTTATCTTGCCCTGCAATATCGGCTATCACCTCGAACATCACTGGTATCCGAGCGTGCCCTTCTACCGCTTGCCGGCATTGCACCGCGCGCTGATGCAGCGGCAAGGCTTTCGTCAGCATGCGGTCGTGCGGCACTCGGTGTTCACATCGCTTGCCGATTGCATTAGAAAGCCTTCTGCATCTGGCCTCGGCATGGTCAGTGAGAGAACCTAGCGGCGATCTGAGTTCGACGATCCGCGACCATGCGCCCATCACCCATATTGCTCGCATCCTGGAAATCCTACTTGGGCCAGTGCGGATGTCATCGGACCGACGGAATGACCGCTCCGTGTTATGCGCGAGCACAGCTGAGTAATAGCAATGCCGCCGGTCGGGGTTGACGCTGGGACCATCGAGCTCCGGTTCATCCCATCGGGGCTGAAGCAGCTCTCAAGACTATCCACTTCACGGGAGAAACAATGACCGTCCGTAAATTATTTGTCTGCGTGCTGATTCTTTTTAGCGTCGTGATGGAGATTCATCCTCGATCCGCCTTCGCGCAGGATCAGACGACGGCTGAAGAGAGTGCCTCCTCTTCTGAACCAGAGGCGCAAGAAACAACGGAACAAGGCGCGTCGGAACCTCTCCCTACCGAAGTTCTGCAGCCTGGCATCGACATCGAAGAGCTCGAGCTCCGTCTGGCGCCGCTGACGAAGGATCAACTGAAGCAGCTCGCCGAGGAATGGCTCCAAATTGTCAAGTCCAAGACCGAAGGGGTCATCGAGGCGCAAATTGCGATGTCACGGTCCGACGGCAAGGTCGAAGATGCCGCGCGGAGCAAGCTGACCGAGCTCTCCACAGAGCGCAATCAGCTGTTTGACAAATACAGTGCCGTTCTCAATGCCTGGGAGAAGAAGGGCGGAGACGAAGCGGCGATCGCCGACTATCGGGCCTATCGGAGCTCGATCATCATCGAGGAGACGTCGAAGGCAGACTTCAAGACATTGGCCGCCCAAATTATGACCTGGCTGACCAGCGAGGATGGCGGGATCCAGCTCGCCACGAAAATCGCGATCGTGATCGCTTCGTTTTTCGGGCTTCTGATTATTGCAAGATTGGTCCGTAGCATCGTCAGACGGTGGATCGTGCGCGTGCCGAATATCTCGAATCTCCTGCAAGCCTTCGTTATCGGCATCGTTTACTGGCTGGTCCTTGCTTTCGGCCTGATGATTGTCCTGGCCGCGCTTGGCATCAACGTGACGCCACTCTTCGCCCTGGTCGGTGGTGCGTCTTTCATCCTCGCATTTGCCATGCAAGATACGCTCAGCAATCTGGCAAGCGGCCTCATGATCATGATTTATCGACCCTTCGACGAAGGAGACTATGTCGATATTGGAGGGGTCGCCGGGACCGTAAAAACAACGAGCATCGTCAATACGACTGTGACGACGCCCGACAATCAGGTCATCGTGATTCCCAACAAGAATGTCTGGGGCAATATCATTACCAATGTCACGGCGAGTGATACGCGCCGGGTCGATCTCATCTTTGGGATCTCTTATGATGATTCAATCCCTGACGCCTTGCGCACCCTGGAGAAAACAGTCGCGGCACATCCACTTGTTTTGAAAGAACCAGAGCCAACCATTCGGGTCGGCGAACTCGCCGACAGCTCTGTCAACCTCATCTGCCGCCCGTGGGTTAAAACAGAAGATTACTGGGCTGTTTTTTGGGACTTGACGCATCAGGTGAAAGAGCAGTTCGACGCCGCAGGCATATCGATTCCCTACCCCCAACGCGATGTCCATTTCATAGAAGTGGCGCCAGCCTCAAAGCCGAGGGAGCGGAATGGTTCGAGTGTGCAAGCGAAGTCCGCCTCCCGCTCAGTTTCTATTTCGGCAGGGGATGAAGCCTTCCGAGACTAGAACCGTGACCTCCTTGGCGGAGGCACAGGTTCGAGGTTTCCGATGCCAACTGCCGGGCTGGACTTCATTCATTCTAACACAGCTCTGGTCACTAATTGCTCACCAATTTTTGCGACACTGCGGGTATGCCGGCAGCCCTCTCAGAACGACTCACGACAGTAAGCTTTTGTCCTGCCAAAAGGACCTCGTATCTCCTCACAATGGTAGGCCGAGCGACCCTACCTCTTTGCTTGTGCCTCGTTCTCACGGGCTGCGGGGTTTCTTTCGTCTCGCGCAAGTACGCCGAGCAACCCGTGCAGCCACTAAATGCGCAGGCAGCGATTTCCGAAATCAATGCCTACCGCAGGGCAAACGGCGTTCGCCCAGTCGTGCTTGACTCACGGCTTTCCCGCGCGGCCGAGCTGCATTCGTTGGATCAGGCCAAACGCGGCCGCATCGGCCATTATGGCTCAGATCGATCGAGCCCTAAGGTTCGTGCCAGGCGTGCAGGCTACCGCGCAAAAATCGCTTCGGAGAATGTTGCTTGGGGCCAGAAATCGTTCAGCGACGCGATGTACTACTGGAAAAAAAGTCGTGGCCATCGACAAAACCTGTTGCGTCCAAATGTGACCGCCGCCGGAGTGGGCATGGTGCAGACCCAAGATCGGCAAGCCTACTGGACGCTTGTACTTGGTAAAGAATAAGGGCCAGACCGACTATCACGACCACCGCCCACAGCCAAGAACTTCGCTAATCCTGGGATATTCACTTTCGCTCATCAACTGGCATCATTAGCCGACCTACGGAGCACCGGTTTTCACCCGTAAGCCGAGCCGCGGTTCAGTAAACTTGACTCCAAAGGTTCACGAAACGCGAGGTCAGCAGCCCTCCAAACTTTATCCCCAGAACGGATCCCCCTCGTGGAAGACCTATCGTCACAATGTATGTATAAATGCGGGTAATCGTAGGGAGGAGTTTGGTTTGGCAAACAACGATGAAAAGGACAGTCCCGTCATCACCGCGACGGAGGCACGGCAGGGACGGATTACGGGGCTCTTCTGGGTGCTGATTTTCGGCTTAGTTCTAGCCGTTATCGCTGGGGCGGTGCTTCTGTTCTTGGGGAACGCTTAGACCCACACACAACTGCGCATGGACGGCGCCGACTAAGGCCACCAACGCGATCATGAGCGGCCCCAGTGCCGTTTCTCCCCAAACTCTCAATCAACACTATCTCGAGGCCAGGGCACGGCAGCACGCTTGTGTTGTGCGGTCCGTGTTTAGGTCATGCCACGACCTTGCGGTACAGATGCCAGGTGGCGTGCCCCAGGATGGGCACGACAAAGATAAGGCCGATGAAGGCCGGTAGCGATCCGAGCGCCAGGCCGCAGGCAACGACAAGGCCCCAAGCCGCCATGACCGCTGGATTCTTGGCGACGGCGCGGACAGAGGTAATGACTGCCCTGTAGAGCCCCACATCGCGGTCGAGCAGGAGCGGGAAGGATACAACGCTGATCATGAGCACCAGCACCGCAAAAATAAAACCAACGCCCATGCCAGCCGCGATCATCCACCAGCCCTCACTTGTCGTGAAAACGTCGCGCGCGAACGCAGTGATCGAAGCCGGCTGCTCGGGGCCAAACGTGACATGGAATATGGAATAGGCCACGGCGAGCCAGAGCGCGAAGATCCCAAGAAGTCCTATGCCCAACAACACGGCCGCACCGAAGGCCGGCGAGTGACCTACGCTGAACGCATCCAGCCAATCGACGGTGGCGCCTTTTTCCCGTCGGCGGCTCATCTCATACAATCCCAATGCCGTCACTGGACCGATGAGTGCGAATCCGGACGCGAGCGGAAACAGCAGTGGCAGCGCGTTGTTGCCGACAGTCAACCATGAGAGCAAAAGCCCGATCACCGGATATACGAGGACGAGAAAGATCACGTCAGTCCGGTAGGCCTGGAAGTCGTCAATGCCTTTTGTCAGGGCCTCCTGGAGATCGGCGATGCTGATACGGCGTACCGCGGGTAGAGGGGCGCTCCGGGCTTCCTCGCTACCCAGTAACGCATGCCCGAGCGAACCTATCGATGCGGCAGCATCGCTTAGGTGATCCCAAGCCCACTCGATCGGATTCCTGATATGTTGTGCGTCAGCCATCACTGCTCCTCCCAACTAATAATTGGTTCGAGCGGGAGCGGATCACCCCCCGATGACTTGTCAGACCGCGAGCTCCTAAGCGAACCGCGTCACGTTGTTACCATTGTACTCCCATTTTCACCGCAAGTCGTGCTGCGGTGCGATAGAGATCGGATAGTCGGCGTAAATCAGCACCGCCCGTTGCGCATATGCCAATAACGCCACTCTCCGGTGTCAATCTCCGCTCAGCTAAGCGCGCTGCCCAGCGCGATACGAAAATCAGCAGCTTCTGACGGCGAGGACGGCTTTTCGCTGACTAGCTAACTTCGGTCTTGGGAGGACGACCAACAGGCCTCTTCGGCGGGCGACCAACCCGCTTCTTGGGCGGGCGACCAACCCGCTTCTTGGGCGGGCGACCAACAGCCTTTTTGGGTGGACGACCAACAGCCTTTTTGGGCGGACGACCAACAGCCTTTTTGGGCGGACGACCAACCCGCTTCGCTCCAGTCTTTGATGCCGGTGGTTCAACCGTCCATCCAGCGCTGCGAAGAAGCTCAATGGCTTCAACCATTTCAATCAGCTTTGCGTCAGATAGAGCCATAAAATATTCTCTCCTAATTGGTTTCAGCACTCGCTAGAATCAGATCCCGTCAACCATGTAAAGTATATTTTTTGCCGCGGTGATGGACTAACCCAACGAGAAACGCCCGCGCATCTGGTGATGCGAATATTTTTTACAGGAAAAACCTCAGTTAAACCAGCTGTTTTATCCACAGCCCAGCGTTCCGCTTATTACCGATCTAATAGGTCGTAGACCATAGAGAGACCCGACCAATGCTTATAAAAAAGCAGATTTGATTCATCCGCATATATTCTCCCTGCGCTTTTCTTGGTAATGTCCGCCAGGCCTGAATCCGCAGACGATGCCGGGCCACCTGCGCGGGGACCAGTTCAAACTTCAGTGAAGACGATAACAGGATCAGCTCTTAGGTCAGCGTAATCACATGGTAGACCCGACTCAGGGAAATATTGGAGGGCTTGTTTGAAAGGCAACTTAGAGACTATCTATTTCGATGATTAAGTCACTTACCTCATCGTCCAGTATTAGTTGCTACCGGTCATTGACGCACCAGGGCAGCAATCTCTCTCAAAAAAGCCGCGAGCTCACATCATTCTATTCCCCTTCCTATAGAACCTACATCGTGTCTAGCTTGGCACGAATTGAAGATCGTTATCATTAAGGTACCGCACCATGAAGTTCCTCGTAACCGGTGTAGCTGGGTTTATCGGCTTTTATACAGCAAAGGCGCTTCTAGAGCGGGGCGACGAAGTCGTCGGTATCGACAACATGAACGCCTACTACGACGTCGCGCTCAAGAAGGCGCGGCTTGCTGAGCTCATGCCCTGGGGGCACTTCAAGTTCGTAAAAGACGACATCGCGCAAAAACCGGTCGTCGACCAGCTGTTCGTCGAACACCGGCCGAACCGCGTCATTCATCTCGCCGCTCAGGCTGGTGTCCGCCACTCGCTAACGCATCCTTATGACTATGCCGATGCCAATCTGATGGGCTTCCTCAATATTCTCGAGGCTTGTCGTTACAATCCGGTGGAGCACCTTGTGTTCGCATCATCGAGTTCGGTCTATGGCGCGAACACAAAGATTCCCTTCAGCGAACGCGACAACGTGGATCATCCCCTGAGCCTGTATGCCGCGAGCAAAAAGGCAAACGAATTGATGGCGCATACCTATGCTCATCTCTTCGGTATCCCGGCAACAGGCTTGCGCTTTTTCACCGTCTATGGCCCGTGGGGACGGCCGGACATGGCGCTTTTCATTTTTACGAGAAAGATTCTCGCCGGCGAGCCGATCGACGTATTCAACAATGGCAACCAAGCGCGTGATTTCACTTATATCGATGACGTCGCCCAGGGCGTCGTCCGCGTTGCGGACCATTGCCCTACACCGAATCTGGCGTGGTCGGGAGACCATCCTGATCCTGCATCATCCTCAGCCCCATACCGCATCTACAACATCGGCAATAGCGCCCCGGTAAAGCTTATGGATTTTATCGCCTTCATAGAGAAGGCGACAGATCGAAAGGCGGAAATGAACTTCTTGCCGGCACAGCCTGGGGACGTTCCAATAACGTTTGCGGATGTATCAGCCCTTCAGGCTGACTTTGGCTTTTCACCCCACACGCCAATTGATCAAGGCATTAAAAACTTTGTCGATTGGTATCGGCGTTACTACCAAGTCGGATAGAGCGATCCCTACTCAGTTTCGAACACCGACGTTCAAGTATTTTCACCGGCAATTACCTGAATGGCCTGACGTGTCCCCGATCCGAGGATCCCGTCGATCGCACCCGAATACAGGTTTTCGGCCTGCAGCTTGCGTTGGAATTCCTCACGAAATGCCTGGCTCCAGCTTTGGGCTCCTCCGAGCATCTCATCTTTAGCCTGCTGGTCGTTCGCCTTTAGGGCGCGAAACATATAGTCTGCAGCGCGTTTGGGATCGCCGTCGACGTCAGCGGCGTTGTCGAGAATTTTGGCCAATCGGAACATGGCCGAGCCGCTACCGCTTTCAGCACATGCGCGATACCATTTTAGGGCTTCCGATTGATCTTGATTGACCCCTTGGCCGGTCTCGTAGAGTGCGGCCAGGCGGCACTGCGCTCCGGACTGACCTGCATCTGCTGCTTTTCGATACCAAGCGAGAGCCGTGTCCCAATCGCTGGGGACCCCTTCCCCCGCTTCATGGAGTTGTGCAAGCCTGAACATGGCTCGCCCATCGCCGGACTCAGCGCAGACGCGATAGAGTTTTGCTGCTTCAGCGCGGTCTTGAAGAAGGCCCTCGCCTGTATCGTACAAGAATGCCAATCGGCAAGAGGCAAGTGGTTGGTTGGCCTGAGCGGCTCTGCGGTACCATTCGACGGCGGCAACCTTGTTCTCAGATCCCCCCTCGCCGGTTTCGTGAAGCTCTGCGAGCCGAAACATCGCCGCTCCATCACCGCTTTTCGCGCACTTTTGGTACCAGGGAATTGCTTCGGCAATATTCCGTCGGACGCCTTGCCCTTTGTCGTACATCTCGGCCAATCGACATTGGGCGCGCAGCTCCCCAGCTTCGGCTGCCTTACGATACAAGCGCATCGCTTCGGCGAGGTTCTGCTTGATACCACTTGTGTCAGACGCGTAAAGATCCGCGAGGATCAGCTGCGCCGGCACGTGGTCTTTGAAGGCAGCTTGCCGGTAGAACTTCATGGCTTTTGTCTTGTCTGCCGGCAGTGCCCTTGGGTTGTCGCCATCCTCTGGTCCTGCGCCGTACCAGTAAAGAACGCCCAGCGCCATGGCAGCGTCGACACTTCCGGTCGCGGCTTCCTTTGTCAGATCTTCAAGGGTTTGCTCTCCGATAAAGCCGTAGCTTGCTTTGACCCGGGTCTCACCGCCTTCGAGTGTCTCGACTTTCACGGCGACGTCGTGCTGACCGCCCTCCCACGTGTCGACGACTTCGGGACCGCCGCAACTGGCCAGCACCAAAGAGACGAGGGCTGCGCAGAGCACACGGCCCGCGCGCGAAAGGTCGTTGCCTAAGGAAACAGAGGCCATCTTTGTCCAAGGCAAATCAGGCATGGGCGAGAGATAGCGACCACACGCGGCAAAATTGAGAAGCATTTGATCGACCGGGACCCGGGCAGCCGGCCGAGATATCGGCATGTCAGCCGCGGGCGCCCAAAAAACCCAAGATCTAATCTTCGATCCGCTTACGGCGAATGGCGCTCATGACTGCGACCGCCAGCAGGAAGATGTTCGCCGCAATGACCAACCCAACAACCGTGTAAAGGGCGCTGTCCATGACTACTCCACTCAATTCGGTTGGATTCAACCCATGCCAAGGTGGAATGGTTCCCTTAAGGAAAGGGTTAATCTGCCATAGGGGCCCGCTTTGAGCTGGATCGGCGGGGAATGGCTCATCCCCCCTTAAGACTCGGCGCCAGCGCCGAATCGGGAAGCACCCTGAGGATCATGGTTTCGAAGATGCCGCCTTACGGCGATTCGCTAACTCAAGCAGAACTAGGCTCCAACGATGATGTTCGAGCCTGCCGCGCAGCTGTGGAGTAGTGTCCGACCCCTTCGCCTTAGGCTATGGGTAAGTACAAAACTCCAAAACAACCCCATGCAAAGTAGCTTTTTGCCACCTAAAGCCCTTTTAGTTTCGCGTGCGGCATTATGCACTTGGTACGGCAAAATTTTCCTTGTTTTGACTCAAAATTATGTGCTACCCAGTTTGGGTCGCCTGCCAATGGCATGGCGGCGCTCTAGACAGTAGGTAAAGCCCGCCGGCCCCTTACGGGGCTGACCTGCCAATGGCAGGGACGCGAAGAGTGAGCGGAACGCCGAAGCGAACAGGCCAATGGCCGGAGAGCCTCCAAGGTATTTCACCTGGGCTTCCGGCCATTTGTGTTTGGTATCGGGAGCCCTCAAATGGTTAGGAGGGCCGAGATGGCCAAAACCGAAAAGCATACAACTAATCAACAAGTCCCCGAGGCGCCGAGTTCTGAAGCAGGCGTCCCCAGGGGTGCCGAGTTATATCGGCAGGCGTCGGACGCGCTGGCGAAAATGCAAACGGCCGCCAGCCTGAATACGTCTGAGTTTTCTGACGAAATCGCCGGGGTCTTCAAGACCGGGGCTATCGTGCGCTATCAGGGACTCGCCCCTGTCGATGAAACGGAGCGGATGCTCGCGAGCCTGTGCGTCGGAACGCACAATGCCGCTATGGCCTCGCTGCGACATGCGGCAGAGGCCTCCTGTTGCGACGTGCGAAGCCAAGAACTGAAGAATGCAGACCGTGCAGCAAAGAGCGTTATCAACGCGCTAGAGGCGCTGGACCGTCACCGTGGACGCAAAAATCAAGATGTCCAGGTCGGCCAAGTCACCGTCGAAAGCGGTGGTCAGGCCGTTGTCGGCAACGTGAACTCAGAAGGCAGGCCTAACAGCAAGCCCGAAGAGACGCACGATGCGACGGACGATCCATCTGGCGCCAAGGAATAACACCGGCGCATTGGGACCGCAGGTGGATCGCGGCAATCATAAGCGAAACACGGCACCCATGCTGGCGAGTCCGCGCTGTGGGGCGCGGACTCGCTCCGGCATGCCCTGCCGGTCTCCTGCCGTGAAAGGCAAAAAGAGGTGCCGGATGCATGGCGGCGCGAAAGGGTCCGGCGCGCCTCGGGGCAACAAAAACGCGCTCAAGCATGGAGGCTATACGCGTGAGGCGCTTGAGCGGCGAGCGCAAGTACGGGGTTTCCTAAAAGAGGGCCGAAAAGTGCTCACGGAGCTCGGGTAAGGCGCGCCTCCGTCCCATGACGACCACTGCATTCCTGAGACCCCTGTTCACCCCGGCCGCGGTGCTCATTTCTCGGGTTTTTTATCTTTTGTCCGATGTTTCAGTCGGACCCCGGGGCCTTTGGTCTCGTCTGCCGGGATGAACTCGATGCCAGCCTCTTCAAGGGCCGTCTGGATCTTCCAATTTGTTCGAGCCGAACCGCTAATCTCATCGGACAACTCAATGCGCTTCACCGTGCGAAGCCCAACATCAGCGATTTCAGCGAGCTGCCCCTGGCCAAGCCCCAGAAGGGCTCGAGCGGCTCTGATTTGAGCAGCAAGCAACATGACTTGACTCCGGAGCTACTTAATGGCACCTTAAGTGCCATTAAAGGCATCTTTGGAGCCGAAATGATGGGCTATAAACAACTCTCGATAGAAAAATCGAATTACATCCAACTAAAAGAGCAAATCCTGTCTCGGTGGTCTGGCCTAGATGAGGAAACCCTGGCCGACACCCTCGAAGGAATCACCGACCTCCACGAGATGATAGCCGCGGTGATCCGCTCTGCACTAGTGGATGAAGCCCTCCAATCGGGACTTCGCGCTCGAATTGTGGATATGAAGAGCCGTCTTTCCCGCCTGGAAGAGCGCGGGTCTAAGAAGCGGCAGTTAGCCCTGGAGGCCATGACAGAGGCGGGACTCAAGAAGCTGGAGCAGCCCGACTTTACAGCGTCGGCGCGGTCTGGCTTGCCCGGACTGGTGGTCGTGGAAGAACACCTCATCCCGGACAGCTATTGGGTCCCTCAACCCCCGAAGCTCGATCGCCAGTCCCTGCTCGCCCATCTGAAACGAGAGGGTCCTATCCCAGGGACTGAGCTGACCAATCCCAAACCCACCCTTTCTGTGAGGACGAAGTGATGGCGTTTACAGAAGCCCAAGTGAAACGGCTGGATGGAAAACTGGATGCAAAGCACGTCAAAACCCGTGAGGTCCAAGATGCCGTCCTGACTTACGTCGAAGGCTGGCACGTGATAGCAGAAGCCAACCGCATCTTTGGTTATGACGCCTGGGATCGGCAAACGCTGAGCCCACGTTGCGTGTGGTCCGGCATGACCGGTAAACAGCATGCAGCCTCTTACATCGCGAAGGTTCGGATTATTGTACGGGCCGGCTCTATTGCGATTACCCGCGAAGGCTGCGGCAGTGGCGAAGGAAAAGCAGCCTCACCCGGTGAAGCCCATGAACTTG
>Ga0316576_10001462_pt1 | contig 12695 bp, 7 predicted proteins | sample S0NA_FD_203075 | JGI IMG/M metagenome (GOLD analysis project Ga0316576, IMG submission 203075) | Rhizosphere microbial communities from salt marsh grasses in Alabama, United States - S0-2_050615r3r5 | ecosystem: Host-associated > Plants > Roots > Rhizosphere | place: USA: Alabama | collected... | reverse complement strand
GTGACCGTTGAGGCGTTGGCGAGCTCGATCACCACCGTCCGGCCGATGCGGGCGGCGGCCTGATCCCAGGTCAAGATCGCGTTCCGCTGATCCACGGGGGTGGGTGACGGAACGAAGGTCTCCCAGTTGCTCCCCGTGTCGCGGTCCATTTCGTCGACCACGGCTTCCCAGGACGGGTGAGTCGGTTGCGCGGTCGGCCGCGGCGGGGGGAGGAGCTCGGGCGACGACCGGTCGCCGGCCGGCGCCTCCGGTGGGACCTCGCGATCGGCCATCATCGATCCGAGATCGACGCCGACGACCGAGAACGCGACCACCGTTCCGACCAGGTTGAGGATGATCGCCGCCGCCACGAGCAGCACCGGACGCTTGGCGAGATCCCAGTGCTGAACCGCGAAGACGATGACCGGGATCCAGGTCCAGCTGAGCAGCAGTATCACGACGCCCCAAGCGGTCCCGACCCGGAAGGCGACGACGACGAGCCAGATCCAGGCGACGAATCCGACCAGGCCGCCGAGAGTGAAAAGCAGCGTGGTCACGGCCATTCCTACCTCCTCGAGCTGGGCCTGAAGACTCCAGGGTACGGCGCGATTTTCACCTTTGAGAATACACCAACGAGAAACCTTTCACCGCTGGCCGGAGTATTCTCTCTCAATGACTCGAGCACATCGGACCCGCCTGGCATGTCTCGTCGCGACGTCGATCGTGGTGGTCCAACCGGTGGTGTCAGCAGCCGCTGCACGCACGAACGAGCCCACTCCGCCCGTCAGCGAAACCGTCGAACCGCTCGAGCGGCCGGGCGATCCTCCTGCGCCGCCCGTGTCCGATTCGACCTGGACGATCCTGAAGGACGACACGGTGATGTCCTATCAGGGGTTCGTCAGCGTTCAGGTCAACGTCGATGCCGAGGGTCGCAACATCCTCGGCGACGCGGCGAACGAGCCGTCGATCGCGGTCGATCCGACCGACCCCGAGCGGATCGCGATCGGCTGGCGCCAGTTCGACTCCGTGGTGTCGAACTTCCGCCAGGCGGGGTGGGGATGGAGCGACGATCGCGGCCGCAGCTGGACCTTTCCCGGCGTCTTCACGCCGGGAGTCTTCCGGTCCGACCCGGTGCTCGAGGCGGATGGCGACGGCCGGTTCTACTACTACAGCCTCAGAGGCTCGTTGCTGTGCGATTTCTTTTTCTCCGACAACGGGGGCCAGACGTGGGCCGGGCCGCGGGCGGCGTACGGAGGCGACAAGCAGTGGTTCGCCATCGACCGGACGGACGGCCCGAGCCGCGGCCACATCTACGCCAGCTGGAGCCTGGCGGAGAACCCCTGGGGCGAGCGGGTTTTCATCCGTTCGACAGACGGCGGTCAGACCTTCTCCGAGCCGATCGTGCTCCGACCGGCGCCGATTTGGGGAACCGTGACCGTTGACGCCGACGGTGTGCTGTACCTCACCGGCAACGCGTCGTTCAACCGTGGAGTCTTCGTCGTCTACCGATCCCTCGACGCGTGGGACGCCGGGGTCCAGCCGACCTTCGATTCCTTCACCGTGTACCTCGGCGGGCGGCAGGGAGCATTCGTCAGCGGGCCCAATCCGGACGGTCTGGTCGGCCAGCTGTGGATCGACGCCGATCGCACCGATGGTCCGAACCGCGGCGACCTCTACATCGTCTCCTCTGTCGATCCGTCCGGCGGTGATCCGCAGGACGTCCACTTTATTCGATCGTCGGACCGGGGCGAGACCTGGAGCCTGCCGGTTCGGGTCAACACCGACGACCGGGATGCCTGGCAGTGGTTCGCGACCATGTCGGTCGCACCGAACGGACGGATCGACGTGGTCTGGGTCGAATCGCTGACCGAGGCCGAGCCGAACATCGGCCAGCTCATGTACGGCTTCTCGACGGACGGCGGGGCCAGCTGGTCGACGCCGGTGGCCACCGGTCCGGTCTTCAACAGCTGGCGTGGCTGGCCGAACCAGAACAAGCTCGGCGACTACTACGACATGGCGTCCGACGACACCGGCGCGGATCTCGCCTACGCCGCGACCTACAACGGAGAGCAGGACGTCTATTACATGCGGGTGTGGGCCGATTGCGACGGCAACGGTGCGAGCGACGCCTACGACATGTGGCTCGGTACGGTGCGGGACTGCAATGACAACACGATTCCCGACACCTGCGAGATCGCGGAGAGCCCGGGCATCGACATCAACGCCGACGGCGTCATCGACGCGTGCCTGACGCCGCCGCGGGCCGGCGGTCGCCGAGTCACGCCTTAGTCAGTGTCCATCGTCGGCCGCGGCGGGCAGCTCATGCATCGTCGTGGCTGGATGATCAACCAGGAGCCGACGTCGGAGGGTTGTCGGACTCCGCGGCGGCCCGTCCCAGCCGGCGGCAGGCCTCGAGCATGGTCGCCAGTCCGCGCCTGGTGTCCTCGTCGCGCGCGAGACGGACCAGGCCGAACACGGTCGGCGCCCGACGGGGTGCGTCGCCGAGCCCTCCGGCGGCGGCCTCGAGGAGACGCAGCGAGTTGGGCGCGCCGACCGTTTCGGTGACTTGAAGGAGGCCGATCATCCGGTCGCCGAGCTCGACCACTCGCTCGGGCGGGTACGACTCGTTGAACCGCTCCGCCACCTCCCGCAGCGCGGTGACGAGCCGGAACACGCCCCGCCGTTCCAGCTCTCCGAGCTCGACGATCGCGGCTTTGGCGGCCTCGTTGACGAGCGGAGTCAGGTCCGTCACGAGGTCGTCGAACTGCTCCAGGCGTTGCAGCATCGCGGTCAGCTGGCGGGTGTCCCGCAACAGTCGCTTGAGCAGCTCGAGCGCATCCTCCGCGCGGAAGTGACCGTCGAGCTCGTCGAGCTCGACGATCAGGTTCCTGAATGCCTCGTTGACGACCGGTTGAAGGTCCTCCTTGAGCTCGAGCAGCGGCATCAGCCTGGTCTCGAGACGCTCGATCCGATCGCAGGTCCGCTCCAACCTCGCCGTGAGACCACTGTCGATCTCGATCGTTGGTGTCGACATCGCGCCTCCCATCAGTCGGCCCACTTGCCGTACATCGACATCTGGGGCTCGAGCGGGAGATCACCGCCCTTGAGAAGCACGTTCCAGTAGATCCACTTGAACATCATCTTGCCCCAGTGGTTGGTTCGGGTCTCCTGGAGCAGGGCGAAGGGACCGACGCCGGGCAGCGGAAATCGGCCCGGAAGGGGCTCGACGTCGTAGTTGAAGTCGATCAGGATCCCCTTCTCGAAGCCGGACTCGATGAAGCAGTTGGCGTGGCCGTCGAACTTCGGCAGCGGCTGCTTGCCGTCGATCTCGCGCAGCAGGTTCTCGCACATGATCTCGGACGCGAAGTGAGCCACCGACCCGGCCTTCGATGTCGGAATGTCGGAGCCGTCGCCGACGACGTAGACGTTGTCGTAGTCGAGAGCGCGCAGTGTCTCCTTGTCGGTCTGCACGTAGCCGCCACCGCCGCCATCCATCTCGCTGTCCTCGATGACCTGGGCGCCGAAGTTGGGTGGGATCGCCACCAGCAAATCGAAGGCGACCTCGCGGCCGGCCTGGCCGAGCTCACCGATCCGACCGGCGTCCGGGTCGACGTGCCCGATGTTGAAGTCGGTGACCAGAGACACGTTCTTGCGCTCGCAGAAATCGCCGAGCACGGCGGCGGCTTTCGGTTTGGTGAAGGCGTGTGACAGGGGGGTCACGAGCTCGATCTCGACCGCGTCCCGGACGCCGCGTTCGGTGAAGAACCAGTCGGCGAGGAAGACGAACTCGAGCGGCGCCACTGGGCACTTGAACGGCAGCTCGGCGATGTTCAGCACCATGCGGCCGGACTCCATGTTGTGCATGGCGTCTTTCAGCCGAACCGCACCGTCGAGGGTGTAGAAGGTGTGGACGCTTTCGCCCCACGCCGACATCATCCCGTCGACCTCCTCGGGGACGATCCGGCAGCCGGTCGCGACGACGAGAAAGTCGTAGTCGAACCTCCGGCCCCGTTGCGTCGCCACTTCCTTGGCGACGGGATCGACGTGGGTGATCTCGTCGATGACGAGCTCCACCCCGTCCGGCATGAATTCGCGTTTCGGTTTGAGCACGTCGTCCCTGCCGTAGAGGCCGAACGGAATGAACAGGTATCCCGGCTGATAGTGGTGCCACTCGTCGCGGTCGATGACGGTGATCGACCAGTCCTGCTCGCGCAGCGAGCGTCGCAGACGATTGGCCACCATGGTTCCCCCGGCGCCTCCTCCCAGAATGACGATCTTCTTCACGCTGCCTCCCATCTCCGGGCTGCCCGGATGACTGCACGGGCGACCGGTCCGCCGACAGCCGTTCGGCCGCCGACGCCGCCTCGCCAATTCGTCCGATCGGTACGGAGGGTGCGGCGTCGAGCCGGCGGGATCATGGGCTCCGCCACGAGTGCGGCGGACCGCGCCAGGCGCCGATCGGACCTATTGTTCCAATATATGCTCATATGTTCCGGCACTACAACGTAGTCTCAATGTAGGTCAGCGAATCGAAAAGGTCAATGGCCGACGTTGAGCCGGATGGGGGATCGCCAGCGGGGCGGTGGCGACGGCGATCGCCGTCTAAAGCTCGGAACGCATGTTGGGTTTCGGTCCGGACTGCGCCAGGATGGAGGCGATCGGCCGCAGGTCGAGCCACCACTGCTGCGACGGGCGCTGGTGCTCGACATCCACGAGCCCCGGAAAGTCCCGCAGGTTGAGGGTCTGCACCCTCCCGGCCGCGAGCCCGATCGCCATGACGTCGGTGCGGCGGTGGTGTGCGGCGTCGATGAGGTGTGAGATGCACCGTTTGGCGAGGCGGGTGGCGAGGATGCGGTCGAACGGGGTCGGGCTGCCGCCCTGCTGGAGGTGGCCGAGGATGGCCTGCCGGACCTCGAACAGGTCGCCGCCTTCCTCCTCGAACAGCGCGGCCATGAACGACGTGGTGTAGGTCGGGTTGGCCATCTCGTTGCGAATCAGCAGGCCGAGCCGCTTGCCGGCCGAGAACCCCTGGACCAGGTGGTCGAGATCATCCTTGAGATCGGCCAGGGTCACGCCTTCTTCGTGGAGATACACCCGCTCGGCGCCGGTCGACAGCCCGGCCATCAATGCGAGGTAGCCGCAGAAACGACCCATCACCTCGACGACGAAGCACCGGTTCGACGCCACGGCCGACTGTTTGATCTTGTCCACGGCACCGACGATGGAGTTGAGGGCGGTGTCGGCGCCGACGCTGAGCTCGGAGCCGGGCAGGTTGTTGTTGATCGTGGCCGGCAGACAGACCATGGGGATGTCGAATGCCGGGAAGGTCTCGCGCTTGCTCAGCAGCCGATACGCGGTCCGGTAGCCGGACCAGCCGCCGATGACGAGCAGCGCGTCGATACCGCGGTCCTCGATGACGCGGGCGATGTCGTAGTAGTCACGGCCGGACGGTACTCTGCGGTTGATGCCGAGCTCGCAGCCGCCGGTCGAGGTCCATCCGCGGACGCTCATCCAACCGAGCTCGTCGATGCGATTCTCGATCAGGCCGGTGAAACCGTTGCGGACACCGAGCATGACGTGGCCGGCATCGAGGCCGTGGCGAACCGCCGCCCGGACCGCGGTGTTCATCCCCGGCGCCGGGGCGCCCGAGTGGACCACGGCGATGGTCAGCTGGCGCTGCTCGGGCGGCGGCGGGTGCGGCAGGGTGCGCAGCAGCGTCGACAGGGTGTCGAGGTTGTCGGCGAAGCTGCCGCCGCGCAGCTCGAGCGCCTCGTCGTGGCGCCCGGCGACGATCGCCGCGGTCGCGTCTCGCGTCCGTCGGACGCAGTCGGCGAGCGGCTGGCTCTGGATCCGGTTGTCGCGGACACCGATCAGCCTCGGCTCGGAGCCCGGCTCCGCCGCCAGCACCTCCTGCACGGCGGCGTGGCCGAGCAGCGTACTCATGGAACGATCGAAGGCGCTCGGCGCGCCGCCACGCTGGACGTGGCCGAGAATCGTCAGCCGCACCTCCTCGGACATCCCCCGTTCGAGGATCTCGCGGACGTCGTTCGAGCTGATCCGACGGCCGTGGCGGTCGTGCGCCCCCTCGGCGACGATGATGATGCTGTCGCGACGGCCGGCGTCGCGGCCGGCCTGGAGCTGGCTGCACAGGCGTCGCGCCCAGTCGTCGTCCTTCGGTGGGCGCTCGGGGATGAAGACCGCGTCGGCCCCGGTCGCCAGGGCGCTCATCAGCGCCAGATAGCCGCAGTTCCGGCCCATGACCTCGACGACGAAGGTGCGCTGGTGGCTCGCAGCCGTGCTGTTCAGTGCGTCGACCGCCTCCGTGATGCGGTGCAGCGCGGTGTCGGCGCCGATCGTCATGTCGGTGCCGTGGAAGTCGTTGTCGATCGAGCCGGCGAGCCCGGCGAGCGCGATGCCGCTCTGCCGATCTCGGGCGGACTCCGGCAGTTCGCCGGCCGCGCGCAGCTCGTCGACCAGCTCGGGCCACTCCCGGTGCAGCAGCTCCGCCGCAGTCAGGCTCCCGTCGCCGCCGATGACGATCAGGCGGGTGATGTCGTGCTCGATGAGGTTGCGGACGGCGGCGCGCCGCCCGTCGCGCGTTCGGAACCTCGCGCTGCGGGCGCTGCCGATGATCGTGCCGCCCTGATGGAGGATGCCGCCCACCGACTCCCAATAAAGCGGCCGAAAGTGGCGGTTGCCGCGCACCAGACCCCGGAACCCCTCGGTGACGGCCACCACCTCGACGCCTCGATCGAGCGCCGTCCGAACCACCGCCCGAAGTGCCGGGTTCATCCCGGGGGCATCGCCTCCGGACGTCAGGATGGCCAATCGGCCATCCACGGGTTGGGTGAACGACATCGCGGCAGCCCTCCGCACGAAGGGCGCATTCTACAGCACACCCGCGGGCGGTGCAGACCGACGTTCGGCGGCCCGAGCGCTTGACCGTCCGGGGGAAAACCGACAGACTCTCGGACATGAACGAGCTGATTCTGATCGTCGACGACGAGCAGGGCATCCTGACGACCATGTCCCAGGTGCTTGGCGACGAGGGTTTCCGGACCCTGACGACGACCAGCGGCGCCGAGGCACTCGAGCTGTACCGGGAGCACCGGCCCGACGTCGTGTTCCTCGACATCTGGCTGCCGGACCGGGACGGACTCGAGGCGCTGCAGGCGATCCTCGAGATGGACCCCCACGCGCTGGTTGTGATGATGTCCGGGCACGGGACGTCGTCGACGGCCGTGAAATCGATCAAGATGGGTGCGCAGGATTATCTCGAGAAGCCGTTGACCTACGACCAGACGGTGACCGCGGTGCAGGAGGCGCTCGCGGTTCGGGAGCGCCGGACCGGCGGTGCATCGGACGGCGGGGTTCTCGAGGCGAGCCAGCACCAGCCGGTCGGCGAGCTCGATCCGCCCCCGGAGCTGCCGTTGCTGGTCACCACCGACCGGCCGCAACGCACCGTCTCCTCGTCGAGCGTGATCTACGGGCTCGGTCTGCACTCGGGCGGGCGGACCGGTATGGTCCTGCAGCCGTTGCCGCCCGACACCGGCATCCACTTTCTGACCCTGCCCGACGGGAACGTGATTCCGGCCCATCTGAACGCGGTGGCGGAGACCGACTACGCGACCTCGATCACCCGCAAGGGCGAGCACATCAAGACCGTCGAGCACCTGTTGTCGGCGTTGCATGCGTGCGGCATCACCAACCTGCTGGTCAAGGTCCACGGCGAGATCCCGGTGCTCGACGGTTCGGCGCTGGGCTTTTTGGAGCGGATCGAGGAGATCGGTGTCGAGGACCAGGACCGCCCGGTCAAGGAGCTGGTCATCGATCGGACGTGGCGGGTCGGTGACGACGGCGACAAGATGCTGGCCATCGAACCGGCCGAGGCGTTCTCGGTGTCGTACCTGCTGAGGTACCCCAAGCCGATCGGCGAGCAGTTCTACGAGTTCACGATGCACAGCTGCGACGACTATCGCCGGGAGATCGCACCCGCCCGGACATTCGGGTTCGTGCGCGACATCAAGATGCTCAACGAGCTCGGACTCGGCGGCGGTGGCCGGCTCGACAACTTCATCATGGTCGGTGACGACGAGGTGATCAACACCGAGCTGCGGTTCCCGGACGAGTTCGTTCGGCACAAGATCCTCGACATCATCGGCGATCTCTACCTGCTCGGCTATCCGGTGCGCGGCAAGGTGACCGCCCGCCTCACGGGACACCGCGACAACATCGCCCTGCAGCGGGCGATTCTGGCCGATCTCGGCGTCTGACGCGGTCCGGGGCAACAGAACCGGCAAGCTGGGATACCATGCGGACCGATGCCGACCGACGATCGACGCTCCGCCATTTCGCTCGATGAGGCGCGGACCCGCGCCGGGCTGACCGCGTTCCCGACACCGACGGGCGCGGACGGAGTCGGAGATATCGGGCTCGAACCCGAGTTCTTCCCGATCAGTGTCAGTGCCGGCGGCCGGCCCCGCGCGCGACTCCGCCTCACCCGACCCGGCGGGACCGGGGTGGTCCAGGTGATCGACAACGTCGCGAGCGATCGCGGCGACATTCTGCCGCGCATCGGCCGCCCGCCGCACGCCTTCTTCTACCCGCTGTCGAACGGCGGACGTCTGACCTTCGAGCCCGGCGCCCAGGTCGAGCACTCGACGACCGTGCACTCGTCGGGCGTCGCCTCCGCCCTGGCCGATGTCGATCACGTGCTCGGGACGTTGCGCGGTGCGTTCCGGGCCCGACGTGCCGTGCTCGCCGCGGTTGGGCTCGACATCTGGCACGACGTGGACGAGGTGCCGCAGCAGCTCAGGGCCGGACGCTACACCGCCCAGGCGGCGTACTACCGTCAGCGCGGCCACTGGGGCGCGGTCATGATGCGCAACACGGCCAGCTTCCAGATCAACCTCGACCTCGGGCCCGAAGGCGTGTGGCGGGAGAGGTGGCTGGCGGCCAACTGCATCAGCCCGCTGCTGACCGCGACCTTCGCCTGCAGTCCCGGTCCCGATGCCGTGAGCACGCGGACCCGGGCCTGGCAGGAGCTCGATCCGACGCGCAGCGGGTTCCCACGGCTGCTCGTCGAAGGTCCGGGAGACGATCCCCGGTCCGAGTGGGCCGAGGCCGCGCTCGAGGCCGACGTCATGATGTTCCGCCTCGACACCGAGCGGTTCGTGCCCGGCACCCCCGGCCAGCGGTTCGTCGACTGGATCACCGATGGCCACCAGAGGTTCGGCTGGCCGACGTCGGACGATCTCGACTACCACCTGACCACGCTGTTTTTCGAGGTCCGGCCGCGCGGCTTCATCGAGCTGCGCGCCGGCGAAGCGGTCCCTGATGCCCTGCGGCCGGCCCAGGCGGTCCTGTGCGCCGGCCTGTTGTACGACGAGCGGGCCCGCCACGACGCGCTGACCGCGCTCTCGGAGCACCGGGAGACGCTGGGCGATCTGTGGCTGCGGGCCGCCACCGAAGGGGTCCACGACCCCGAGCTCAAGGACCTCGCGTGCCGGGTCTGGAAGATCGGCCTCGCCGGCGCCGAGCGATTGCCGGAGACCTGGGTCGGACGGCGCAACCTGGCGGCGACCGAGAGCTTCCTCGAGACGTACACGGCCGACGGCCGCGTGCCCGGCGACCGACTGGCCGAGCTGTTCGCCGACGACCCGGCCCGGGCGCTCGCCTGGGCGGCATCGGAGGCGTGAACCGAATCCCCGAACCGTCGCCGGACAGAAAGGCGCGAGCCATGCAGTTCGAGTCAGACCACGATCGTCGCATCGCGGGCGGAACATCGTTGATCCGCACACCGACCTGGCGGGCGCTCGAACGGCACCACGAGGCCGTCCGCGATCTCGAGATGCGCGAGCTGTTCGCCGCCGACCCGGGACGTTTCGAGCGGTTCTCGATCGAGCTCGGCCCGTTCTTTCTCGACTACTCGAAGCACCGGATCACGGAAGAGACGATCGGTCTGCTCGCCGATCTCGGCCGCGCCGCCGGCATCGATCGGGCGGCGCACGCCATGTTCGACGGGGCGAGGATCAACTGGACCGAGAATCGGGCGGTGCTCCACACCGCACTGCGCAACCGGTCGGACCGCCCGGTGCTGCTCGACGGTGTCGACGTCATGCCCTCGGTCAGGGCGGTGCTGGACTCCATGCGGCGCTTCTCGGACCGGGTCCGTTCCGGCGCCTGGACCGGGGCCACCGGTCGGCCGGTGCGCACCGTTGTCAACATCGGTATCGGCGGCTCGGACCTCGGCCCGGCGATGATCACCGAGGCCCTCGGGGCGTTTCACGACGGCCCCGATGTCCGGTTCGTCTCCAACGTCGACGCGACCGATTTCGTCGAGAACGTGCACGGGCTCGATCCCGCGCAGACGCTGTTCGTCATCGCGTCGAAGACGTTCACCACACAGGAGACGATGACCAACGCCCACACCGCCCGCCGCTGGCTGGTCGACGCGCTCGGCGAGGCCGCGGTGGCGCGCCACGTCGTGGCGCTGTCGACCAACCTGGAGGCGGTCGAGGCGTTCGGCATCGATCCGGAGAACGCCTTCGAGTTCTGGGACTGGGTCGGCGGGCGCTACTCGAGCTGGTCCGCCATCGGCCTCACCATCGCGCTGGCGATCGGCTTCGATCGGTTCTGCGAGCTGCTCGACGGCGCCCACGCCATGGATCGGCACTTTCTCGAGACCCCGATGGAGCGGAACATCCCGGTGCTCATGGCGCTGCTCGGCATCTGGTACGCCAACTTCTTCGGCGCGGCGACCCACGCCATCCTGCCCTACGACCAGTATCTACGGCGCTTTCCCGCACACCTCCAACAGCTCGACATGGAGTCCAACGGCAAGGCTGTCGACCGCGACGGTCGGCGGGTGTCCTACACCACCGGGCCGGTGATCTGGGGCGAGCCCGGCACCAACGGCCAGCACGCGTTCTTTCAACTCATCCATCAGGGCACGCGGCTGATCCCGTGCGACTTCATCGCCGCCGTCAACCCGGCCCACCCGATCGGCGACCACCACCGAAAGCTCATGGCCAACGTCTTCGCCCAGACCGAGGCGCTGATGCGGGGCCGGAGCGAGGCCGACGTCCGGGCCGAGCTCGAGTCCCAGCAGCTCGACGCCGAGGCCATCGACGCCCTGGCGCCGCACAAGGTGTTTCCCGGCAACCGGCCGAGCTCGACCATCCTGCTCGATCGCCTGACCCCGACGACGCTGGGCATGTTGCTCGCGGCCTACGAGCACAAGGTCTTCGCCCAGGGAGTGGTCTGGCGGATCAACAGCTTCGACCAGTGGGGCGTCGAGCTCGGCAAGGAGCTCGCCGCGACGATCCTGTCGGAGGAGCGGGCGCTGCTGGCCGGCGAGGATGTCGATCTGTCCCGCCACGACTCGAGTACCGCCGGGTTGCTGCGGCGGTTCGCCGCGCGCACGGAACGCCGATAGCGAGCCCTCCAAGCCTCGACATCGGGATCGGGATCGGGATCGGATACCGATGTGGGCTCGAGAACCGCGGCGCGCTCAGCGCCTCGGCCGGATGGTCGTCGCCGCGACCGCGGCGACCAGCGCCGCGCCGCCGAGCATCGTCCAGACCGGCGTCCAGTTCCCGGCCACGTCGAGCAGCCGACCCGACGCCGCGGGTCCGGCGAGGGTGCCGATGTTCGAGAACGAGGTGATGAAGCCGAACGCGAAGCCGACGCGGTCGGCTGCGACGAGCCGGCCGGGCAGGGCGTAGACCGCCGTCGGCACCAGCGCCGCGGCGAGCCCGACGCCGAGCATCGCGGGCGTCGGGCCGAGTCGACCGACGGCCATCGTCCCGAGGCAGGCGGCCTGAACCACGAGCCCGGCGGCCAACCACAGGGTCGGCCGCGCGGTCCGGTCGATGACGGTGCCGACGAGCGGTGAGCCGATCATCGCGACCCACATCACCAGGGTCACGGTGAGCAGCGCACCGGTGTCGCCCCCGGCCCAGGTCGGGGCGAAGGTCAAAACCGATGCGTGGACTGCGAAGAAGAGCAGCCACACGACGGCGAGCACCGCGAGCGAGGGCGTCACGGTGAGGGAGGTCGCCGATGGCGTGGGCGCGGTGCTGCCGAGGTCGTCGGTGCGGCCGACCGCGGCCAGAAAGAGCGGGATCGCCGCCAGCACGAGGGCGGCGAGCAGCAGGAGCTCGTTGCGCCAGCCGACGCTGTCGAGCAGGAGCGGGTGGAGCGAGTAGACCGTGATCATGGCGGCCGGGTAGGTCGCCATGAAGACGCCCATCGCCAGTGCGAGCTCCCGACCCGAGAAGGCGAGCGTGAGCAGCCGGGCGAGCAGCAGGTTCATCACCAGTGCGCCGACACCGAAGATCAACCGTCCGGCGAAGAGCAGGCCGAAGCTCGGCGCGACGGCGAAGGTCAGCGAGCCGAGCAGCATGACACCCAACGACAGCCCGCCGACCCGGCGCGACGGCCATCTGTCGACCGCGAGGCCGATGGGGACGGCGAGCAGGACCGCCGGCACGCTGATCGCCCCCATCAGGAGACCGATCCGGAAGTTGGACAGGCCGAACCGAGCGACGAGCTCGGGGATGAGCGGCGGCACGACGAAGAAGGTGGCACCGATCGCGAAGAAGCTGACGACCGACGCGAGCAGAACGAGCCACCGTCGCCGATCGAAGTCCGTGGTTGCGGTCACTCGGGAATGATACTCGAAGGACGTGGCGTCGGGGCGGCGCGAGGGCGAG
>Ga0316576_10001461_pt1 | contig 12697 bp, 11 predicted proteins | sample S0NA_FD_203075 | JGI IMG/M metagenome (GOLD analysis project Ga0316576, IMG submission 203075) | Rhizosphere microbial communities from salt marsh grasses in Alabama, United States - S0-2_050615r3r5 | ecosystem: Host-associated > Plants > Roots > Rhizosphere | place: USA: Alabama | collected... | reverse complement strand
TTCCAGCGCTGAGGGGCACGGCATGGATTTTTCACTCAGCGAGGAGCAACTCGCCATCCGACAGCAGGCGGAGCGTTTCGCCCGGGAACGGCTGCTGCCCAACTACCGAGCCCAGGAAGCGCGCGCCGCGGTCGGCGTGGAGCTGCGTCGCGAGATGGCCGGGCTCGGACTGGTCGGCGTCGAGTTTCCCGAGGATTGCGGCGGTCTGGGCCTCGATGCAGTCACCACCGGTATCATCATCGAGGCTCTCGCGGCAGGGGATTTCAACGTCGCCTACGTGGTGCTGCTGGCCTCGCTCAACGGGCAGATCCTGGTCGACCACATGGAGCGGGAGGTCGCCCAGCCCTGGATCAGGGGAATCTGCAGCGGGGACATTCTGCCTGCGCTCGCCCTCACCGAGCCCGGCGCAGGTTCAGATGCCGCCAACCTGACCCTCTCCGCCGCCAGGTCGGGCGAGGCCTACATTCTCAACGGCGAGAAAACCTCGATTTCGATGGCCGACCAGGCGGACGTGGCAGTGGTATTTGCCCGCACCGGCAGTCGGGAACAGCGGGCGAGGGGAATAAGCGCTTTCCTGGTACCCATGGACAGCCCGGGCATATCACGCAACCGCTTCGATGACATGGGCCAGCACGCTGTGGGGCGCGGCTCGATCTTTTTCGATGCGGTCGAAGTGCCGGCGCGGATGATGATCGGGGAACCCGGGGCAGGCTTCACCTCTGTCATGCAGGGCTTCGATTTCAGCCGGGCACTCATCGGACTGCAGTGCCTGGCAGTGGCGCAGCAGTCGCTGGATGAGACCTGGCAGTATGTCAACGAGCGCAAGGCCTTTTCCAGGCCGATCGCCGATTTCCAGGGCGTCACCTTCCCCCTGGCGGAGCTCGACACCCTGATCACCGCGGCCAGGGAACTCTGTTACAAGACTCTCTGGCTGAAGGATCAGGGCCTGCCGCATACTGCGGAAGCGGCGATGTGCAAATGGTGGGCGCCCAAGCTCGCCTGCGATGCGGTGCACCAGTGCCTGCTGACTCACGGCCACGGCGGCTACAGCCGCGCGCTCCCCTTCGAACAACGACTGCGCGATGTGCTGGGGCTGCAGATCGGCGACGGCACCGCGCAGATCATGAAAATGATCATCAGCCGCCAGCGAACTGCCCGCCACCGCTAGCCGGCAATCAGGCCGTGCCGCAACCAGGCGGTTGTCGAGAAGGACGCGCGCCAGTTCAGTCGCCGGCGAGTCCGGCCTCGCGAAACGCGCCAGACAGCCCCGCGGCAAACGCCCGGTAGCCGGCAGCGTTGGGGTGGATGGGATCGGTGCGCAGCGTCTCGTCGGAGAGCACCTCGGAAAAAATGCCCCCGACCAGCAACAGGTCCTCCTCGTCGGCCAGTTCGGCGTAAATAGGGGAATCGACGAGGGCGCCTACCGTGGCGCGCAGGAGGGAGAGGCGCGGCACCGCGACCAGCGCGGGAACGGCGCCGGCACTTCGCACCGCCTGCACGATGGCGCGCAGGTCCTCCTTGACGACCGCGGGAGAACGCTGGCGCAGAAAATCGTTGCCGCCCAGGGCCACGATCACGAGTGAGGGTGAGTGCTCCACCAGCAGCGGCTCGATGCGGTCCCGCGCCTGACCCGCCGTATCACCCGGGATTCCTGCGTTGATGACGGTCCAGCCTGTAGACAGCGCCAGCCGGGACGGATAGTCCTCGCCACGCCCGGCGCCGGTACCATAGGTAACGCTGTCACCGAAGGCCAGTACCACGGTGCCCGGTCCGAGGCGGGTGTGGCGGCTCTCTTCAGCGCAGCCGAACAGCAATACCAGGGCCGAAAGGCAAAGCCTGGCGACAATGCTCACGACGCTCGACAAACCCGCCGCTGCAGTGTCACCTGTCGTCGCGGAACATTACGCTGACCCTGTTATCGGTCGAAGGCCAGTTGGGCAAGTTCAGTCGGCTCTCTTCCCCGCCCCGATGCACCAGCACGATTTCCGTGGTCCCGGTACCGCCGGAAGCCGCGGGGATGAAAACATCGACCCCGGTGAGGAATGTCAGAACACTGAAGGGAAACAGCTCGCCCCGCTCAAGGTCCGTGATGTTGTCCCCGTCTGCGTCGAACGCAAAGACCGCCAGGTTAACCCCCGAACCCTCGCCCGCCGCCCGCGGACTGATCTCGGAGGTCAGCACGTTGAGACCATTTATGAACAGTTCATCGCTGGTCGCTCCCTGGTCCCCCCAGAACTCCTTCTGCCGCAACATCACGAGACTGGCGGAATCCTGGTAAAGAGGAATAGCAGCCTCGATACTCTCACCGGGAATGGAAGTGAGGAGTCGGACGAAATAGTTGTCGTGGTAGAAACGCTCGCTATAGAAGTGATGTACCGTGGGGACAGGAAGGGCCTCTGTGGCCGCACGCAGCAGGGCGAACTCGTAGTCCTTTTCTGCACTGACTGCTACGGGGCCAAAATCACCGGAGTCCCCGACCTCGAATGTCGCAGCCGGGCTGGCAGCAATGCGCTGGCCGGTGTCCCCGTCGACCTCCCAGAGCTGCAGCGTCGCCTCGCCATACGCGGTGTTCTGGGGGAACAATAATACCCTGCCAGCCACCTCGACCGTGCCCGATGTCTGGGCACTTACCTCGGTGGTCGCGGGCTCTGCACCGGTGAGGAACCGATACATCAGCGCAAAGGCTTCGGCCGAAGTGACCGTTTCCGTGTGGGACTTTTCCGGGAAGTGGTAGTTCGCCTCTGGATCCGGCCCGATCTGGGCGTCACCGCCATCCTCCCGGCGGTTGAATCCGCTGCCTGCGCTGTTCCACTCACCCCAGATCCCGATTGTTGGCACGCCGCCGGGAAGTGCCTCCGGAGAACGGCCGTCAATGTTCACGTATTTCGCCACCTTGCCAGGGCCGTCGAACGCCGGATCCTCGAGATAGGCAGTCCACACACTGGTGCCCCGGGAATGGCCGATGGCGTAGACCTGGCTGGCCCCGGTCGCGGCCAGCACGTCATTCAGGAAATCATCGAGATCACCCAGCGGGTCCACGTCCTGCCCGGTATCGTATTCAAAGGCGAAGAGAAGTTCCCTGGGATAGCCGTTGCTGGTAAAACGCATGGCCTGGGTCTCAAACTGCTGTGCAGAGCCAAGCTGGCCATGAACGAACACAATTGGCAATTGCATGGGTTGAGGCTGCGCCGGAGGCTGCCGGTCGGAGTCGTCAGAACAACCCGCCAGCAGGAGGCCGAGGCCACAGGCAGCGAGTATGCAGATATAACGTAGTGATCGGCGCACGGCTTTATCCTCCCGAAGTGGCAGCCTGAACAAGGCCTGCATGCGCCCATCGTTATATTACAAGCGGTGTCGTCTCTGCAAGAATGCGTCGTTTGACCACACAACTCGCTGGCGTGTACTGGCGAGTTGCGCGGCTCTCTACGCTGGAACGACTGATCTTCCCTGGCAGATGTCAGGCCGTCGCGGTCCTCGCTACCCGCTCAGGGTCCTGGTTGTTCTGGCGCCCCCGATACTTTGCGGCCTGCTCCTTCGGCGCGTTATCCGTCCATGGCCGATAAACAGAGTTCTGTTTATACGCGTCCTCCGAAATCTCTACGAATTCCTTTTCCGTTTCTGTGGCTGCATTGCTGTAGTTCATGAGTAGTCCCGCTTATTGCCTTTACCCTGTACTGCCGATCCAACGCGCAGCCAGGGCTATCTGCTGACCGTTGATTGCAATGATAGCCTGCAGTCGGTAACGGGCTACCATCAACTGCCGCTTCTATGAACTGAATCACGGTTTAATCGCGCTTTTTGAGCCAGATTGGGCCGAACAGGTAATGGAAGCACCTTTTTTGGCCCACCCGGTTCGATTGGAGTAGACTGGCGCGGATGTCCACAGAGGCCCAGAGATGATCCCGAGAATCGCCGCCATCTGGCTTTCAACCCTGCTCGCAGTCCCTGCAGCATACCTCCCCATTGGCGCCCTGGCCGACGAGGCCGGCCGTGCGCTCGCCGACCCGCCCGACGCAGCCCCGGTAACGCCGCAACCTGCCGCAACCGGGCAGGCCGCGCCGGCAGCCAGGACGCCGCCCGCCAGTGGCGCGGCCAAACCGGTCATCGAACGCAAGGACGACCTGCCCCGGCACACCTATCGGCTCGATATCCCGGTCACATCGCTCTACCTGCCGGAGAATCGGGCCACCCTGCGGGCGCTGGCGGACGCAGTGGCGCAGGACATCCGCTCGGACCTCGCCACCTACGAGATCCGGGACGACAACACCCTCCAGGAGTTCTACGGCGTACTGGGCAGTGTTGCGGCGCTGGAGGGGCGCTGGGAGGACTACCTGGCGCTATTGCAGCAGCAGCGAGCGCTCGAATCCAAGGAGGCCAACCGCCTTACCATGGGCCTGTTCGGAGAGGCGCTCGCGCGGGCGGAACTGGACCATCCAGACGCGGTGGCACCCGCATTGCGCCGCAACCTCGTTGCCAGCCTGCAGGCCTTGCCCTACCCCGTGGTGCAGAACAACCTGAAAAGTGCCAAGGGAAGTACCGAAATTCTGAGCAACGCGCTGGTGCTGGGCAATCTCGAATCCTCCTACCAGCCGGTGCTCGACAAGACCGGTGGCAGGCTCAGCTACGACATCGCCTCGACCCTGGTCGCCGTCAGTTTCACCCTGGATCATTTCATCCCGAACGCCTCTCTCGTCAATGAGGTCTACGCGGCCTATATTGCCGCCAACGACGTCAGCAAGCCCGATATCTGGGAGTCGCGGAAGGTCGCGCTGGCGGCAGACGCAGAGGCCTCCCCCGTGGTGGTTGCCATCTGGGACAGTGGCGTCGATACCGACATCTTTGCCCCGGGCGGCCAGCTCTGGGTCAATGGAAACGAGATCCCCGACAATGGCAGGGATGATGACCAGAACGGCTACGTCGATGACGTGCACGGCGTCGCCTACGACCTGCACGCCAACAAGGAGGTCTCGCTGCTGTACCCGATCGGGGAAATCAGCGAGGATGAAGCGCTGCTGCAGCGCCAGATCAAGGGCATGGGCGATATCCGGTCCAACGTCGACAGCCCGGAGGCGACCGAGCTGCGCAAGCGACTCGCCGAACTCAGCCAGGATGAGGTGAAGACATTTCTCGAATCCCTCAATCTCTACGGCAACTACGCCCACGGCACCCACGTCGCGGGTATCGCCGCAGAATCCAATCCGTTCGTGCGCATGCTGGTGGCGCGTATGACCTACGGGCATACCCTGATCCCGGAGGAGCCGACCATCGAACAGGCGGAGCGCGATGCGCAGATGACGCGGGACGTCGTCGCCTATTTTCGCGCCAACGGCGTGCGCGCGGTAAACATGAGCTGGGGGGGATCACTGCGCGGCATCGAGGAGGCCCTGGAGGCGCACAATGCTGGCGGCAGCCCGGAGGAGCGCAAGGCGCTGGCCCGGAAGATCTACACGATCGGCGATACCGCACTGCGCGAGGCCATCAGCGGTGCACCCGAAATCCTGTTCATCACCAGCGCCGGCAACTCGGACAACGACGTCAGGTTCGACGAGTTTTATCCCAGCAGCTACGACTATCCGAACATGCTGTCCGTCGGGGCTGTCGACGCGGCGGGCGACGAGACCAGCTTCACCAGTCTCGGCAAGGTGGATATCTACGCCAACGGCTTCGAGGTGGAGAGCTACGTTCCCGGAGGAAACCGCATCAGGTTCAACGGGACCTCGATGTCGTCACCGCAGGTGCTCAACCTCGCCGCCAAACTGCTTGCGCTGGAGCCGGACCTGACCACCGCCGAGTTGCGCCGCCTGATCCTGGAGGGTGCGGACGAGCGGTCGCTGGGCGAGCGCACGATCCGCCTGATGAACCCGAGGGCCTCTCTCTCCCTGCTGCAGTGATCGCGCCTCAGTAGGGGTTGTCGGGGTCCAGTTCAAAGGTTTCCAGCAGCCAGTCGAAATACGGGCCCCGGTTGATGAAGTCGAGGTAGATCTCGTTGACCAGGCTCACCGTCCTGCGTACCCCGTAATCCATGTCGTCGTCCAGCACCCGGACGGTCAGGGTCACCTCACCGCCGCGGTTGTAGGCCCTGAGCCCCAGCCTGGCGGGATCATACCTGCGGTGCGCCGGCAGCGCGCGGTCCTGCCTCGCTCTCAGCCACTGCCTGAAATCGCGGTCCATGGCAGAGCCGGGGGGCACGGCGGGCAGCACGCTGGCCACCCTGATGCTCCGTCGACGGCGGTCGTAGCCCCACTGGAACACCTGGTCCCGGTGCCAGCGCACCCGGAACTCGCCCTGCTGCCGGGTCTCCCGCTGCCGGCTGAAGCCGCGGAAGACCCCACGCTCCGCAAACGCCTGGAGCAGGTCACCGACATGTTGCGGCGTATCCATCAGTGCGCCGCTGCACCGACACCGGGCTCCGGCGGCAGGGAGATTCCGGGCGGGTAGTCGCGCGGGGAGGTGAACTCCTTGATCGCCTGGCAGTTGATCAGGGTCGACACCTTCTCGTCCCTGGCGCGCCGGTAGGCCCGCGCCAGGGATGCGTTGAACGCCTCCGCGGTGGTGACGTAGTCACCCTCGGCGCCGAGGCCCTTGGCGAGCAGATCGTAGCGCAGGTTCTCCTGGAACAGGTACATGTGCATGGAGCGGGGGGAGCGGGCCGCATTGGGCCAGACACCCCACGCGTTGTTGTTGTAGACGATGGTGATCGTGGGCAGCCGGTACTTGTTTGCGGTGTCCAGCTCCATCAGGCTGTAGGCGACACCCGCATCGCTGGTCAGGCAGATGGTGGGCGCGCCCTCGTAGCCCTTCTGCGGACCGACGCCGCGCTGCACCGCGGCGCAGGCGCCCATCATCATCGCCATGTCGGGCCCGATGGCACCGTACTGGTAGGCGGGTACGATCATCTGCGCCGGACGGTTGGCGCGCATGTAGCGCCCGGCGAAGATGCCCGCGGTCCAGCCGCCAAAGGCGCTGACGATCGCGGCGCGGTCGTCGGTCCCGCTGTCGATGAACCGCTGGGTCTCCCTCGCGATGACCGCGGGGTGGAGGGTGTTGGTCTGCTGGCTGTATTTGAGGCCGAGCTGGTAGACCTCGTCGATGCCGTCCTGGAAGGTCTTTTTCGCGGCGGCGATCTCATCCACCCAGGCGGACCGCTGCTGCTGCTTCAGGGCATCGGCCAGGGCCTCCAGGAAGAGCGCCTCGTCGCTGACGATACCCAGGTCGAGCGGCCAGTTGCGCCCCAGGTCCTCCTGCTCAGGATGCACCCGGATGGCCCGGATCTCCGGATTGAAATAGTACTCGCCGGGGCTGGGCATGCAGTACTGCCCGACGAAAACCACGAGATCGGCGCTCATCATGGCATCCGGTGCGGCCATGACGCAGAGCCGGTGCTCATCCGGGAAAGCGCCCCGGGTGGGGCCGGAGGTGGCCACTGCAATCTCGTTCTTCTCCGCCGCCCTGCGCAGGGCGTCCCACCCCCGGCGCTGGAACACCCCCTGTCCCGCCACGATGAGGGGCCGCTGGGCCTTGTGGATCATTTCGGCTGCTTTCTTCACATCGGCGGGCGCCGGATAACTCCTCGAATCGGAGCGGTACTGACTCTTGTCGTAGAAATCCTTGAGCTCGGAGGGGTCCTTGAAGCGGGCCCGGGCGACCTCTGCCGGGAAATCGAGGTGCACCGGCCCGGGCACGCCCGACTTCAGGTGCCGGAAGGCATAGGCGCCGTATTCATGGACGCGGTCTGGCGCGATCAGGCGCTTGCCGTACTTGCGCATACCCACGGTGGTGGGCTGCTGGTAGACCGTCTGGATGAACGTCTCCCGATCCTCCCCGGCAATCGTCATGTTGCTGGCCAGGACCAGCAGCGGGGTTCGAGCCGCATTGGCCGCGGCGATGTTCATGATCATGTTGGTGAAACCCGGCCCCTCGGTGCCGGAGGTGGCCACCACCTCGCCGGTGGCGCGTGAAAATCCGTCGGCCATGGCGCACATGCTGCCCTCGGTGCGCCCGCCGTAAGCGGGGATTCCGGCGGCCGCCAGGGCATTGATCACCGTGTAGTTTCCCGGGCAGCAGAACAGGCCGGCGAGCTCCTCCTTGAGGCAGAGGTTGGCGAAGACCTCCGCACCGCTCATACCGCGGCCCTCGAACTTGCCGGGCGCGGCAGACTCGGCGAGAGAGTCGGTAAAATCCGCAGGGATCCTGATGGAGGGCAGCTTCAGATCGGCCACGTCGCAGGTTTCGGCGCCAAACGCCTGGGCCGCCGTGCCAGCAGCCACTGCCCCCCCCACTCCGAGTACCGATTTGCGCAGGAAGCCCCGCCTGGCACTGCCGCTGCTGTCAAGCTCTTCTGCCGGTGGGACTGCCCGCTCAGGCGCGGCGGGCTGCGGCGCTTCTTCGTGTTGGCTCATCGTCTACTCCTGGAATGTTCCGCGCTGCTCTTCCGTCCACAGGCTGCGGATGAAATTGACCAGGTGCCAGATCTCCTCGTCCTCGATCTGCTCACCGAACGCCGGCATCGCGACACCGGCCCCCTCCCTGATGCTCTTGAAGATATCTTCGGATGTACTGCCGCTGTAATAATCCTCGGGCCAGGTCAAGTCGGTGGCGTCGGATATGACATCCACCTGGGCGCGCCCGTCTTCGCCATGGCACTCGGTACAGCGCTGCCGGAAAATCTGTGCACCGAGGGCCACGGACTCCTCGCTGTAGGGCACCGGGGTCCCCGCCTGCACCGGCATCGCCTGGACCAGGATCGCGGCACAGAGACCGATGATGGGCTTACGCAAATCGTTCATCGCTTTCTCCTTCTTCTTCTCTTCCCGTAGTCTAGTCGAGAACCCGCGTCCGCACATCCAGCTCCGCATGGAGCGTGCGATGGACCGGGCATTTGTCGGCGATCTCCAGCAGGCGGGCGCGCTGTTCTGCCGTCAGGTCTCCCGAGAGGCTGATACCGCGCTCGATCACCTCCAGCGCTGCGCCCTTCTTGTCACAGTCCTCGCAGTCCTGCCGGTGTTCGCGACTGTGCTGCAATTCCACCCGCACATGTTCCAGCGGCATGGATTTGTGCTCGGCGTACATACGCAGGGTCATCGCGGTACAGGCACCAAGGGCCGCCAGCAGGTGCTCGTAGGGATCGGGACCCGAATCGTCGCCCCCCATTGCCAGGGGCTCGTCCGCCTGCCAGCGGTGCGTATCCGACAGGACCACCTGGGTGAATTTGTGGTTCTTCTCCTCCACCCGCACATGACCTTTCCCGACCGCGGGCCGCACCTCCCCCAATGCACCCGGCAGGTAGCGGCTGGACCAGGCGGCGATGACCCCGGCGACGTAGCTGGCGTCGCCCTTGTCCGTGAGCAGGTGGTCCGCACTGTCCAGACTGACAAAGCTCTTGGGGTGTCTGGCCGCAGTATAGATCTTTTCCGCCTCGTCGATAGGGACGACCCTGTCCAGCGGCGAGTGCATGATCAGCAGCGCCTTGCGCAGGCCGCCGATGTCGGTGTGCTCCCGCGCCTCGAGATCCTCCAGGAACTGTTTCTGGATGCGGAACTGGCGCTGTCCCAGGGTCACCGTGGCCTCTCCCTGCTCATCGATCTCATTGAGTGATGCCGCGAAGTGCCTCACCACGTGCTTTGCCCGGTAGGGCGCCGCGATCGTCACGACCGCCCGCGCCTCGGGCACCTCATCCGCCATCGCCAGCACCGCTGCACCGCCGAGACTGTGGCCAACGAGCAGACCGGGGGCCGCATGATTCTCCCGCAGGTAATCGACGGCTGCGAGGAGATCCTGGATATTGGATGAGAAATTGGTGTTGGCGAAATCGCCATCACTGCTGCCGAGGCCGGTGAAATCGAAGCGCAGCACCGCAATACCCCGCCTGGTCAGGGCACGCGCGATTCTGGACGCCGCCGCGATGTCCTTGCCGCAGGTGAAACAGTGGGCAAACAGCGCATAGGCGCGAACCCCCGACTCCGGGGCCTGGAGCAACCCGCGCAGGACGTGCCCGTTACTCGTGAATTCGACTTTTGAACGCATGGTATCGCTCCCTGTAATCGGGCCCGCGTGGCGCCTCGATGGCCCATGGGTCAACAGTGTAGGCAGTGGCCGCGGCCATTGCCAAAGTCACCGGCCCGGCGCGGGACCGAGCCGCATCCAGAAACGGCTGTTGCCCGCCTCACCGGGCCCGGACCCGCCGCGATGGGACCCGGAAAGAGCCCGATTGAACGGCGGGGTCAGCGGGTTTAAAATCCGCCATCCTCCGCCCCCGTGCCCTGTTGCGGCCCAGTAAAACGCCGGAATCTGCCCGATGACCGAACCCCTGACCGGAGACCTGCCACAGGTCGACGCCAAACGTGCCCGCTCCGCCGAGCGCATCGAGCGCCTGGCCTGGGTGCTGGACGAGTCCATCCGCCTGCCAGGCGGTTATCGCATTGGTCTGGACGGCTTTATCGGCTTGATTCCCGGCGCTGGCGATGCGCTGGGCATGATCGCCTCGGCCTACATACTGCTTCAGGGTCGGGCCCTGGGGGCCACCACCCCGGTGATGTTCCGGATGTTCGGCAACGTCCTGCTCGAACTCGTGGTCGGCCTGGTTCCCCTGGTGGGGGACCTGTTTGATTTTACCTTCAAGGCCAACCGCCGCAACGTCGCGCTACTGGAGGATTACATCGAGGACGAACGCGAGACTCACCGCGCGAGTCTGTTCCTGCTCATCGCGATATTCGTGCTCTGGATATTTTCCTGCATACTGACCATGTACCTCTCCTACGTCGCTCTGCGCTGGTTGATCGGCCTGTTCTGACTGCCGCCGAGGCCGCCGGCGAGCGCGGGTAACTCGCCCTGCCGGGACACCCGGTGCTGCGTAACATCCGCCTGCCGCCCGTTGGTCCGCTCGCCGCCTGCCTGGCCTGCGACAACTGGTAGACTGAGCAGGGATCAAAATCTGACACAGGGAAGCGCATATGGACGCCATACAAGGATTCACGCTGGCATTTCTCGAGATCTCGGCACTGCTGCTGGCATGCATCACGATTGCCGTGATCGTCGCGGTAATCTGTATGTATATCACCGACGTGACCCAGACCGAACAGACCATCCGGCGCAACTATCCCGTCATCGGTCGATTCCGCTATTTCTTCGAAACCCTGGGCGAATTCTTTCGCCAGTACTTCTTCGCCATGGACCGCGAGGAGCTGCCCTTCAACCGGGCGCAGCGCAGCTGGGTCTATCGCTCGGCCAAGAATATCGACTCGACCGTCGCGTTCGGCTCCACGCACCCGCTCAACCGGCCCGGCGACTGGATTTTCCTCAATGGCCTGTTCCCCCCGTTGGATGAGGAGGTGGCGCCGACCACCACCATCTCCTTCGGGCTCGGCTATGCGAGAGTGCCCTACAGCACCGACAAGCTTTTCAATATCTCCGCCATGAGCTTCGGCGCGATCTCCGCACCGGCAATCCAGGCCCTGTCACAGGGTGCCGGGGAGGCGGGAATCTGGCTCAACACCGGAGAGGGCGCGCTCTCTCCCTACCATCTCGAGGGCGGCTGCGACATCGTCTTCCAGATCGGCACGGCCAAATACGGTGTGCGGGACGAGCAGGGGCGGCTCAGCGACGACAGACTCAGGGCGCTGGCGGAACATCCCGAGGTCTGCATGTTCGAGCTCAAGCTGTCCCAGGGCGCCAAGCCCGGCAAGGGCGGCATCCTGCCGGGAGCCAAGGTTACCGACGTCATTGCCAGCACCCGGGGTATCCCCGCGGGCAAGGACTCCATCAGCCCCAACCGCCATCCTGAGATCGACAGTATCGGGGACCTGCTGGACATGCTGCACCACATCCGGGAGGTGACCGGGAAGCCCACCGGATTCAAGGCAGTCATCGGCTCGACCGACTGGCTCGATGAGTTCTGCCTCACCATCCACGACAGGGGAATGGCGTATGCGCCGGACTTCATGACGATCGACAGCGCTGACGGCGGCACCGGTGCGGCCCCCCAGAGCCTGATCGACTACATGGGTCTGCCCATCAGGAAGAGCCTGCCAATGGTTGTCGACAAACTGGTCGAATACGGCCTCCGCAAGCGCATCAGGGTGATCTGTTCCGGCAAGATGATCAACCCCAGTGGCGTCGCCGCCGCGCTCTGCCTGGGCGCCGACTGCGTCAACTCCGCCCGCGGCTTCATGTTCGCCCTGGGCTGCGTCCAGGCCCTGCAGTGCAACAGGAACACCTGCCCCACCGGGATTACCACCCACGACGAGGAGCTGCAGCGCGGCCTGGTGCCTGCCGAGAAAGCGCGGCGCGTGGCCAGCTACGCCCGCAATATGCATCACGAGGTCGAGATGATCGCTCACTCCTGTGGCGTCAGGGAACCGCGCCAGCTCCGCCGGCATCACGCCCAGGTGATCAACGAGATGGGCATGCCGGAGTCGCTGCACGAGCTGTGGCCCGAAGCGACCGTGCGGGAAGAGTACCGCGACAGCCCGGGCGACTGAGCGCCGAGGGTGCAGACGGGTGGCATCGGTCTATACTGTATTGGTTACACGTTCAGAAAGGGAGTGTAGCCCTGTTCCTGCAAGCGTCCCCGGCGCCCGGTAGCGTCCCCGTCCGCGTCTCATGAAGGACGTCAGAAAAGTCACGCGCAAACTCAAATCCCGGCGCAAGGCACTGCTGCGGCAGTACGACAGCGAGGAGCTGCACCAGCTGCGGGTGGCTA
>Ga0316576_10001460_pt1 | contig 12701 bp, 10 predicted proteins | sample S0NA_FD_203075 | JGI IMG/M metagenome (GOLD analysis project Ga0316576, IMG submission 203075) | Rhizosphere microbial communities from salt marsh grasses in Alabama, United States - S0-2_050615r3r5 | ecosystem: Host-associated > Plants > Roots > Rhizosphere | place: USA: Alabama | collected... | reverse complement strand
GCCGTCAACGATGGTCGACACCAAGGGGCCGCTTGTCTGGGGCCGCTTCCGGATCCGCGATTTCCACAATTACGGGGCGCAGCTTTCCGTCACGGATGTGCTGGTGAAGAGCTCGAATATCGGCACCGCCCATATCGCGTTGCAGATCGGCGGCGCGCGCCAGAAGGCGTTTCTCGAACGCCTCGGCTTTCTCGAGCCGACGACGCTGGAACTGGTCGAGGCGCCGAGCGCCCAGCCGCTCTATCCCAAGAACTGGTCCGAGATCTCGACCATGACGATCTCCTACGGGCACGGCCTGTCGGCGAGCCCGATGCATCTCGCCGCCGCCTATGCGACGATTGCCAATGACGGCATGCGCGTTCATCCGACGATCCTCGCAGGGCGCGGCCGGCCCGGAGAGCGGGTGATGTCGGAGGCCACGGCGCGCGCCGTCCGCAAGATGATGCGTCAGGTCGTCCAGCGCGGCACGGCGACGCTCGGCGAGGTCGAAGGCTATGACGTGGCCGGCAAGACCGGCACCGCCGACAAGCCCAAGCCGACCGGCGGCTACTACAAGGACAAGGTGATCGCGACCTTCGCCTGCATGTTCCCGGCCGACGATCCCGAATACGTCCTTATCGTCACCCTGGACGAGCCCGAGGACCGCACCGGTCCCGAGCCCCGGCGCACCGCGGGCTGGACCGCGGTGCCGGTCGGGGCCGAGATCATCCGCCGGGCCGCGCCGCTGCTCGGGGTCAGGCCAAAGATTGAAACCGCCTCGGGCTTCGGGGTAACACTGACCGCGAATTAGGGACGCGGATGATCATGGCAGGCCAGACCGAAACATCGCTCGCGGCGCTGGGGCTCCGGGCGCGGGGCGGGCGCGAGGCGCGGATCACCGGGCTTGCCATCGACAGCCGCGAGGTGAAGCCGGGCTATCTCTTCGCGGCGGTTCCGGGCATCCGCGTTCACGGCGGGGAGTTCATTCAATATGCGCTCCGGATGGACGCCGCGGCGATCCTGACCGATGCCGAGGGCGCAAGGATCGGGCGCGAGGCGCTCGAAGGCTCGGACACGGCCCTGATCGTGGCCGAGAACCCGCGCGCGGCCTTGGCGGGCGCCGCCGCGCTCTGGTTCGGGGCGCAGCCCGCCACGATGGTCGCGGTGACCGGCACCAACGGCAAGACCTCGGTCGCGCAGTTCACGCGCCAGATCTGGTCCCTGCTCGGGCACGAGGCGGCGAGCCTCGGGACCACGGGTGTGGAGGGGGCGTTCGAGGCGCCGCTTGCCCACACCACGCCCGATCCGCTGACCCTGCATCGGCTGCTGGCCGAGATGGCCGAGGCCGGCGTTACCCATGCGGCGATGGAGGCGTCGAGCCACGGTCTGGCGCAGGCCCGGCTCGACGGCGTGGTGCTCAGGGCCGCCGGTTTTACCAACCTCACCCAGGATCACCTCGACTATCACGCCGACCTCGATGCCTATTTCGCGGCGAAGGCCGGGCTCTTCGACCGCGTGCTGCCCGAGGACGGCACCGCCGTTCTCAATATCGACGACCCGAAGGGGGCGGAACTTGTCGGCCATGCCGAGGCGCGGGGCCAGAAGGTGATCACGGTGGGCCATGACGCGGCTGCCGATCTGCGCATCCTCGCGCAGCGCTTCGACGCGACCGGGCAGGATCTCCGCCTCGGCTGGGGCGGCTTGACCCGACAGGTGCGGCTCGATCTCATCGGTGGCTTTCAGGCGCAGAACGTGGCGCTGGCCGCGGCGCTGGCCATTGCCTGCGGCGACGAGGCCGGCCGGGTCTTCGACACGTTGGGCGAACTGCAGGGCGTGCGCGGGCGGATGCAGCTTGCCGCGACGCGCGACAATGGCGCCGCGGTCTTCGTCGATTACGCCCACACGCCCGATGCGCTGGCGACCGCGCTCAAGGCGCTGCGCCCGCATGTGATGGGGCGGATCGTCGTCGTGTTCGGCGCGGGCGGCGACCGCGACCGCGGCAAGCGCCCGCTGATGGGCGCGGCGGTCGCAGAGAATGCGGATCTGGCCTTCGTGACCGACGACAATCCCAGATCGGAGGACCCGGCCGCGATCCGGGCACAGGTTCTCGACGGGTGTCCGGAGGCGATCGAGGTGGGCGACCGCGCCGAGGCGATCCTGAGAGGCGTCGACGCGCTGGAGGCGGGCGATGCCCTGCTGCTCGCCGGCAAGGGGCACGAGACCGGGCAAACCATCGGCGACGCCGTCTATCCCTTCGACGATGTCGAACAGGCGAGCGTCGCCGTCGCCGCCCTCGACGGGCGGGTGACATGAGCGCGCTCTGGACATCGGAGGAGGTCGCGCAGGCCACCGGCGGGCGCGCGACGCGCGCCTGGCGCGCGCGAGGCGTGTCGATCGACACGCGAAGCCTCGCGCCCGGCGACCTCTTCGTTGCGCTGCAGGATCAGCGAGACGGCCACGACTTCGTGGAGGAGGCGCTTGCCAAGGGCGCGGCGGCCGCGATGGTGTCGCGCCGTCCCGAGGGCGTGGCCGAGGACGCGCCGCTGCTGATCGTGGAGGATGTCCTTGCGGCGCTCGCCGCGCTTGGCCGGGCGGGGCGCGCGCGCGCTGCGGCGCGGGTCGTCGGTGTCACCGGCTCGGTCGGCAAGACCTCGACCAAGGAGATGCTGCGCGCGGTCCTGGGCGGGCAGGGCAAGGTCCATGCCGCCGAGGCGAGTTTCAACAACCATTGGGGCGTGCCGCTGACGCTTGCCCGGATGCCGAGGGATGCCGATTTCGCGGTGATCGAGATCGGCATGAACCATCCCGGAGAGATCGCCCCGCTTTCGCACCTGGCGCGGCCGCATGTGGCGCTGATTACCACGGTCGCGCCCGCCCATCTGGAAGCCTTCGACGACCTTGACGGGATCGCGCAGGAAAAGGCCGCCATCTTCGACGGGCTGGAGCCCGACGGGGTGGCCGTCTACCCGGCCGATCTCGGGGTCAGTCCGATCCTGGCGGCCGCCGCACGCAGGAAGGCGGCGCGCAGCCTGACCTTCGGTTCGCGGAAAGGCTGCGATTTCAGGCTTCTGAAAGCCGATATTCATGATGCCTCGACGGTTGTGCAGGCGAGCGCGAAGGGCACGGACCTGCTCTTCAAGATCCAGACGGCGGGGCGGCATTTCGCGATGAACGCGCTCGGCGTCCTGGCGGTGGCCGAGAGCCTGGGCATCGACCGCGCCGTGGCGGCCTGCGATCTCGGGTCGTGGCTGCCGCCGGAGGGGCGCGGGATGCGCCTTCGGATTCCGCTCGATCTCGCCGAGGACCAGATGGCCATCGACCTGATCGACGACGCGTTCAACGCCAACCCGGCCTCGATGGCCGCCGCGCTCGAGGTTCTCGCCGCCGCGCATCCGCGGGACGGGGTGGGGCGCGTCGCGCGCGGCCGGCGGATCGCGATCCTCGGCGACATGCTGGAGCTTGGCCCGGAAGAGCAGTCCCTGCATGCGGGCCTCGCCGACCTGCCCTCGATGGGGCGCGTCGATCTGGTGCATTGCGTCGGGCCGCGAATGCGGGCGCTCTATTTCGCGTTGCCCCTGAAGAAGCGGGGGCAATGGTTCGACGAAGCCGAACTGCTGGCCCGCAAGGTGCATGGGATCGTCGATGCCGGCGACGTGGTGCTGGTGAAGGGGTCGAAGGGCAGTCGCGTGTCGATCGTCGTTGACGCGCTCAAGAAACTGGGACAAGCGGTGCCGGAAACCGACGAGGACATATCCTGAGATGCTCTACTGGCTGGCCGACCTGTCCGATGGGGGCGGGGTCTTCAACCTGTTCCGCTACATCACCTTCCGGGCAGGCGCGGCCTTTTTCACGGCGCTCATCTTCGGCTTCCTGTTCGGACGCCCGCTGATCAACCTGTTGCGGAGACGTCAGAAGAACGGCCAGCCGATCCGGGCGGACGGCCCGGCGGGACATCTGGAGACCAAGGCCGGCACGCCCACGATGGGCGGCGTGCTGATCCTCGGCGGGCTGATCGTGGCGACCCTGCTCTGGGCGCGGCTCGACAACCCTTATGTCTGGATGCTTCTCTTCGTGACGCTCTCCTTCGGCGCGATCGGTTTTGCGGACGATTATGCCAAGGTGTCGAAGAACAACAGCAAGGGCGTGCCCGGCAAGGTGCGCTTCGGTTTGGGCCTCCTGATCGCCGCGGCGGCGGGGCTCTGGGCGGCGCTCGTCCATCCGCCGGATCTCAGCTTCCAGCTCGCCTTCCCCGTGTTCAAGAACGCCCTCTTCTATCTCGGCATTCTCTTCGTTCCCTTCGCGATGATCGTGATCGTGGGCGCGGCCAATGCGGTGAACCTCACCGACGGGCTGGACGGACTTGCCATCATGCCGGTGATGATCGCGGCCGGCGCGCTCGGGGTGATCGCCTATGCGGTGGGTCGAGTCGACTTCTCGGACTATCTCGACGTGCATTATGTGCCCGGGACCGGGGAGATCCTGATCTTCACCGCCGGGCTGATCGGCGCGGGGCTCGGCTTCCTGTGGTATAACGCCCCACCTGCGGCCGTCTTCATGGGCGATACCGGGTCGCTGGCGCTCGGCGGGGCGCTCGGCGCGATCGCGGTGGCGACCAAGCACGAGATCGTTTTGGCCATAGTTGGCGGGCTTTTCGTGGTCGAGGCGCTCTCGGTCATCATCCAGGTCGCCTATTTCAAGGCCACCGGAAAACGTGTGTTCCTTATGGCACCCATCCACCACCATTTCGAGAAGAAGGGATGGGCCGAACCCCAGATCGTGATACGGTTCTGGATCATCAGCCTGATCCTTGCGCTGATCGGGCTGGCTACCCTCAAGGTTCGCTAAACGGGGGGACAGGAGACAGAAAGATGGAAATGAACGTGGTCGACGAACCCAGGCTCCAGAAGGATACCGCGCTGGTGACGCCGAAGCTGCACGCGGTGACGCCCGAGGTGAAGCTCAAGGAATGGGACGGCGTGCCGCCCTATGCCGTGCTGGCCTTCATCGGCTACCTGCTGGCGCTGACGGTGCTGTTCTCGGGCAAGATCGTGCCCTATTGCGAAGCCACTTTCGCGCAGCCGCAGAATTGCGTGCCGATCTTCGACAAGATCGTCCCGGTGGCGCTCGCCGCGATCGTTCTCGGCCCGGCCATCGGCGGCGCGGTGCAGCGTATGGGCGGCAATCGCTACTCCGCCTTCGCCTTTTCCGTCGCGGTGACGGTCCTGCCGCCGCTGATGCTCGGCTGGAGATACCTGCTCGGCTGATCTGCACCCGGGCAACCGGCCCGTCTTGCATCCGGCCGCGCGGCGCGGGACTGTGCTCTCTGTTTCGCGAGAGGGAGCGACATGATTCCGGTGCGTGGCATGAACGGGGCCCGCGTGGCCGTGCTGGGGCTGGGCCGCTCGGGCCTGTCGGCGGCGCGGGCGCTGCGGGCAGGCGGCGCCGAGGTTCTTGCCTGGGACGATAACGAGGCCGCCCGCCAGAGCGCCGCGGCAGAGGGGTTCGAACCCGTCGACCTGATGCGGCCGGGCGCGTTCGACGGCGCCGCTTCGCTGATCGTGAGCCCCGGCATTCCCCATCTCTATCCCGCGCCCAACCCGGTGGTCGCCGGCGCCTGGGCGGCGGGCGTTCCGGTCGACAACGATATCGGCCTCTTCTTCCGGTCGCTTGCCACCGAGGCCTGGGAACGCTTCGACCAGAGCCCGCGGGTGATCGCCGTCACCGGCTCGAACGGCAAGTCGACGACCTCGGCGCTGATCCATCACGTCCTGCAATCGGCGGGACGCGAGAGCCAGCTTGCCGGAAATATCGGCCGCGGCGCGCTCGACATCGATCCGCCGGAGGAGGGCGGCGTCGTGGTTCTGGAACTGTCCAGCTACCAGACCGATCTTGCCCGGGCGCTGACCCCCGACATTGCCGTTCTTACCAATCTCTCGCCCGATCATCTCGACCGTCACGGCGGGCGCGGCGGCTATTTCGCGGCCAAGCGCCGGCTCTTCGCCGAGGGCGGGCCCGACCGCGCGATCATCGGCGTGGACGAGGACGAGGGCCGGTTTCTCGCCAACCAGATGGCGGAAGGCCCCACGGACGACCGGGTGATCCGCATTTCCAGCGGGTCGCGGCTGACGGGTTCGGGCTGGATGGTCTTTGCGCGCAAGGGCTTTCTGGCCGAGTGGCGCAAGGGACGGCAGGTCGGCAGCATCGACCTGCGGGCGATTGCCGGGCTGCCGGGCGCTCACAACCACCAGAACGCCTGCGCGGCCTATGCCGCGGCCCGCTGCCTCGGGATCGGACCGAGGCAGGTGGAAGAGGCGTTCCGCAGTTTCGCGGGGCTTCCCCATCGCAGCCAGATCGTCGGCGAGGCGAACGGGGTGCGCTTCGTCAACGATTCCAAGGCGACGAATGCGGCCAGCGCCGCGCAGGCGCTCGCGGCCTTTCCCCGGATCCGCTGGATTTGCGGCGGGCTGGAGAAGGAGGGGGGGCTCGACGCGCTGACGCCCCATCTGGGCCATGTCGCCAAGGCCTATGTGATCGGCCGCGAGGCCGCCGCTTTCGCGCTGCATCTGAAGGACGTGCCGCACGAGATCTGCACGACGATGGAGACCGCCGTGGCCCGGGCGGCCGAGGATGCCGAGGCCGGCGAGGTGGTGTTGCTGGCCCCCGCGGCGGCGAGCTTCGACCAATACGACAATTTCGAGCGCCGCGGCGAGGATTTCATCGCCCAGGTCGCACGCAGGCTGAGCGGCGCGCGCTAGACGCGAGGCTTTGCGGCCTTGCCCGTGCCACATGCGGCCCCCCCTGCGCGCATCCGCGAATGCCCGCTTTCCCGCCGATCCGTCCCTGTATGCGGCCCGCCGGTCTGCCGGTCGCACACCGGTGGCCGGCGCCGTCCCGCCTGCACGTCCCGTCTTCATCCCCGGGCGCCGGCATGGCGGGCGCGATTTCGCACATTCTACGGAAAATTCGGGCGCTTCCCCGAATTTCCTGTTGCACCGACTCGCGCCGAACCCTATCTGCGCGAACACGGACGCCAACGCACGCGCCTCTGTCCCCGAAAGGGTTACGTAGCGACGGTAACGTCTCCCTTGGAACTGAGCGGCCATAGATGGCCGGGTCTATTGGAGATTACCATGTACGCTACGCAAGCCGATTTCGTCGGCCGCCTCCCCGTCGTATCGCCCTCGCGCATCGAAGACTACATCCGTGCGACGGAGTTCCACCGTCCGACGCTGGTGCTCGACACCGAGATCGTGGCCGACCGCTTCCATGCGCTGCGCGCGGGCCTCGGCCATGCCGCGATCCATTATGCCGTCAAGGCGAACCCGGCCCGCGAGATCCTCGAGCGGCTGATCGGCCTCGGCTGCCATTTCGATGCGGCCTCGCGCGGCGAGATCGAGCTCTGCCTCGGCCTCGGCGCGGCGCCGTCGACGATTTCCTTCGGCAACACGGTGAAGCGCGCCGCCGACATCGCCTTCGCGCATCATGCCGGCATCACCCTTTTCGCCGCCGATTCCGAAGAGGAGATCGACAAGATCGCCGCGCATGCGCCGGGCGCCGAGATCTATATCCGCGTCGTGGTCACCGCGTCGGAGGCCGACTGGCCGCTGAGCCGCAAGTTCGGCTGCGCGCCGGACAAGGTCCAGCCCCTGATGGCGCAGGCGGTGGCGGCAGGGCTGCGCCCCGCGGGGCTGTCGTTCCATGTCGGCAGCCAGACCCGGCGTGCCGAGATGTGGGTGCCGACCCTCGACGAGGTGGCGGAGATCTGGCATGCGGCGCGCGAAGCGGGCTTTGACCTCGATCTTCTCAACATCGGCGGCGGCTTCCCGGCCTTCTACGGCGAAGAGGTGCAGCCGCCGGCGCTTTACGCCGCCCAGGTGATGCGCCTCGTGGCAGAGCGCTTTGGCGACGTGCCGCGCGTGATGGCCGAGCCGGGCCGCGGGATGGTGGCCGAGGCGGGCGCGATCGCGGCCGAGGTGCTTCTGGTCTCGAAAAAGTCCGAGACCGACACCCACCGCTGGGTCTATCTCGATATCGGCAAGTTCTCGGGCCTTGCCGAGACCATCGACGAGGCGATCCGCTACCAGTTCGCGACCGAGCGCGACCACGAGACGACGGGCCCCTGCATCCTTGCCGGCCCCTCCTGCGACAGCGCCGACGTGCTTTATGAAAAGCGGCCGGTGCAGCTTCCGTTGGGGCTGCGCTCGGGCGACCGGGTGATCATCCGCAATTGCGGCGCCTATACCTCGACCTATGCCTCGGTCGGCTTCAACGGCTTCCCGCCGCTCGATGTCGTGGTGCTCTGACCGCGTAACGCGGGGAGGGGTCAGCGGACGCCGCCGATCCCTTCCAGCATCAGCCGCGTCACCAGGTCGGCATAGTCTTCGCGGCTGATCGGCCCGCCTTCCCGGAACCACATGTAGACCCAGTTCAGCATGCCGAACAGCGACATCGTGACCGGCATCAGCAGGGCGTGGTGCCCATTGCCGAGCCCGGGATTGATCTCTGCCAGCACCGCCGAGAAGCGCGCGACGATGCGCCGTTCGATAGCGGTGATCGCCGCCCTCTGTTCGTCCGACAGGGCGGGCGCGGCGTTGAGCTGAACCTTGTGCTGGTCGTCGGCGCCGCGGTATTTCTCCAGCACGGCGCCGATGAGCACGCGCAGCCGCGCCTCGGGCGGCCCGTTCGATCCGTCCGCCGCGGCAAGGGCGGCATCGAGTTCGGCCAGATGCGTCTCGATGATCGCGAAGATCAGCGCGTCCTTGCTGGGGTAATAATGGTAGAGCAGCGATTTCGAGACGCCCGCCGCCGCGGCGATCTGCGACATGGAGGCCTTTTCCATCCCCTGCGAGGCGAAGACCGAGGCCGCGTCGAGCAGGATGCTGCGCTGCTTCTCTTCGAAATCCTCCGCTCGGGTTCTCGCCATCCTGCCTGCCTTCGCATGTCGCGTGAGAGGGGAGCCCGCCTCCGCCCGTCGACGGGTCTTCGCCGCTCCGGCGCTCACTCCTTCGGGCGTCTGTCCACCACCCGGCGCGCCTTGCCCACCGACCGCTCGACCCCTTCCGGATCGTGAATGTCGACCTTCGTTGTCACGCCGACGACCGACTTGATGTGATGGGCCAGTTCCGCGGCCGAGGCGGCGCGGGCCTCCTCGCCGGCATCGGTCGGCGCGCATTCCACATGCACGGTCATTTCGTCCATCCGCCCGTCGCGTGTCAGCTCGATCTGGAAATGCGGCGCAAGGCCCTTGCATTTCAGGATCTGCTCCTCGATCTGGGTCGGGAAGAGGTTGACGCCGCGCAGGATGATCATGTCGTCCGAGCGGCCGGTGATCTTCTCGATCCGCCGCATCGTCCGCGCCGTTCCGGGCATGAGCCGGGTGAGGTCGCGGGTGCGGTAGCGGATCATCGGCAGGCCTTCCTTGGTCAGCGTGGTGAAGACCAACTCGCCCATCTCGCCCTCTTGCAGCACCTCGCCGGTCTCGGGGTCGATGATCTCGGGATAGAAATGATCCTCCCAGACATGCAGCCCGTCCTTGGCCTCGACGCATTCGCAGGCAACGCCCGGCCCCATGATCTCGGAGAGGCCGTAGATGTCGACCGCGTGCATGTCGAAGGCCTCTTCGATCTCGCGGCGCATCGAATTGGTCCAGGGCTCGGCCCCGAAAACGCCGACCTTGAGCGACGAGGCGCGCGGATCGCGCCCCTGGCGGCGGAACTCGTCGAGGATCGAGAGCATGTAGGAGGGGGTGACCATGATGATCGCGGGCTTGAAATCCTCGATCAGCGTCACCTGCCGCTCGGTCATCCCGCCCGAGACCGGCACCACCGTGCAGCCCAGCCGCTCGGCCCCGTAATGCGCGCCGAGCCCCCCGGTGAAGAGCCCGTAGCCATAGGCCACATGGGCGATGTCGCCGGCCCGCCCGCCCGCCGCGCGGATCGAGCGCGCCATCAGGTCGGCCCAGACGTCGATGTCGTGCTGGGTATAGCCCACCACGGTCGGCTTGCCGGTCGTGCCCGACGAGGCATGGACGCGCACCAGCTTCTCGCGCGGGGTTGCGAACATGCCGAACGGATAGCTGTCGCGCAAATCGCCCTTGGTGGTGAAGGGGAATTTCGCGATATCGGCCAGCGTCTTCAGCTCTTCGGGATGCACGCCGTGCTCGTCGAAGCGCTTGCGGTAGAAGGCCGAGTTCTCGTAGGCATGCTTCAGCGTGCGCTTCATGCGGTGGAATTGCAGCGCCGCGATCTCGTCGCGCGAGGCGGTCTCGATCGGATCGAGGATGTCCTTGCTGGGCGTCAGGTCGGTCATGTCTTCCTCCCGGGATTGTGCCCTGATCTACGCCTCGGCGTCGGGCAGCAGCTTGTCCTTCAGCGTCCGCGACTGGCCGCGGAATTCAGCGACGGCGACCCCGTCCTGATTGGTCACGCTGATGTCGTATAGCCCCGACCGGCCCCGTCGCGAAATCTCGCGGGCTGTCGCAGTCAGCCTGTCCCCCACCCGGCCGGGCACCAGATAGGTGATCGAGCAATGCTGCGCCACGGTGACCTGATTGTAGGTGTTGCAGGCAAAGGCGAAGGCGCTGTCGGCCAACGTGAAGATATAGCCGCCATGGGCGATGCCGTGGCCGTTGGTCATCTCCGTCGTGACCTGCATGCTCATCGTTGCCTCGCCCGGTGCGAGATGATCGAGCACCATGCCGAGGCGCCGCGCCGTACTGTCGTCGTTCCACATCGCCGCGGCGCAGGCTTCGGCGAGAGCTTGTGGCGTCAGCCCGTCGAATTCCGTCATCGCGGCCGGTCCGCGATGCCGCCTTGTCGCGTCTTCGGGCCCTGCGCTCTGGACATGTCCTTCCTCCCTCAATCCCGAAATCTTGTTGCATAAACCGTCCGGTCGGTCAATAATTTCGGCCGGGAGAGGGGAGGAAGCGGACTCCTTGATGGCAGGCGCGGCCTTGACCGGGAAAGCGGCGCGTTCGCGCATCTGCGGCCAAAGCCTGCGATCCGCATTCCCACGCCATGTGCAGGACCTGCGGAGGCGTGGCTTCGCCGCATCCCGGGCCGCTTCGATGATGTTATGCTGGCCCCCGGCCGCGCGACCGAGACAGACATTATCCGGGAGGAGAAGACCGTGAAGACCCTGACGAGCACAGCCCTTGCCGCCCTGATGACCTTCGCGGTCGCGGGGGCGGCGCAAGCCGAGATCAGGATCGGCTCCAGCCTGTCCAGCACCGGGCCCGCCTCTTTCCTCGGCGATCCCGAGGCCAAGACGCTGGAAATGCTGGTCGAGCAACTCAACGAGGCCGGCGGGATCGATGGCGAGATGGTCGAGCTGATCGTCTACGACGATGGCGGCGACCCGAACCAGGCGCGCACCTTCGCGACGCGGCTCGTCGAGGATGACGAGGTCGTGGCGATCATCGGCGGCTCGACCACCGGCACCACGATGTCGATCATGTCGGTGGCCGAGGAGAACGAGATCCCGTTCATCTCGCTCGCGGGCTCGATCAAGATCATCGACCCGGTGAATCCCTGGGTCTTCAAGACCCCCCATACCGACCGCATGGCGTGCCAGAAGATCTTCACCGACATGGAAAAGCGCGGCTTCACCAAGGTGGGGATGATCTCGGGCACCGGCGGCTTCGGCGCGTCGATGCGGGACCAGTGCAGTCAGGTGGCGCCCGATTTCGGCATCGAGATCGTGGCCGATGAGACCTACGGGCCGAAAGACGCCGACATGACGCCGCAACTTACCAAGATCAAGGGGACGGACGGCGTTCAGGCGGTGTTGAACCCGGGCTTCGGGCAGGGGCCCGCCATCGTCACGCGCAACTATCGCCAGCTCGCCATCGAGCTGCCCTTCTACCAGTCGCACGGGGTCGCGTCGGACGCCTTCATCGAGCTCGCGGGGCCGGAGGCTGCCGAGGGCGTGCGGCTGCCCGGCACGGCGCTGCTGATCGCCGATCAGCTGGCCGAGGGCGATCCGCAGCGCGAGGTCGTGCAGGCCTACAAGGCCGCCTATGAGGGCCGCTACGAGATGGAGGTCTCGACCTTCGGGGGCTATTCCCATGATGCCTTCGCGCTGATGATGGATGCGATCCGGCGGGCCGGCAGCGCCGAGCCCGCGGCGATCCGGGACGCGCTGGAAACCACCACGGGCCTCGTCGGCACCACCGGCACCTACACGATGAGCCCGCAGGACCATCTCGGCCTCGATCTCAGCGCCTTCCGCCTGCTGGAAATCACCGACGGCGGCTGGAAAGAGGTGGACTGACCGGCCCGGCAGCGCCCGGGCATCGGCCCGGGCGATGCCGCCCCGCCCCCGGATCACGCGATCCGGCCAGACGGAGACCTTCATGGACGCGCTGATGCAATTCGTCTTCTCCGGGGTGACGGTCGGCGCCGTCTATGCGCTCGTCGCCCTCGGCTTCACGATCATCTACAACGCGTCCGACGTGGTGAATTTCGCGCAGGGCGAATTCGTGATGCTGGGGGGCATGATCACCGTCTTCGCCTACCAGGCCGGCTTTCCCCTGACGCTGGCGGCGCTGGTGGCGATCCTCCTCACCGCCGCCTTGGGCGTTGCGCTCAACAAGCTCGCGATCGAGCCGGCCCGCAATGCGCCGGTCGTCTCGCTCATCATCATCACCATCGGGGCGTCGATCCTGATCCGGGGCGCGGCGCAGCTGATCTTCGACAAGCAATTGCACCGCTTCCCGGCCTTTT
>Ga0316576_10001459_pt1 | contig 12702 bp, 12 predicted proteins | sample S0NA_FD_203075 | JGI IMG/M metagenome (GOLD analysis project Ga0316576, IMG submission 203075) | Rhizosphere microbial communities from salt marsh grasses in Alabama, United States - S0-2_050615r3r5 | ecosystem: Host-associated > Plants > Roots > Rhizosphere | place: USA: Alabama | collected... | reverse complement strand
TCAATGAGCTCGATGCCGCACTGACGCCCTGGATCGACCGCGCCCTCGAGTCGGTGGATCCCGTCGAGCGTGCGATTCTCCGCCTCGGTGCCTACGAACTCATCGAGCACCCGGAGATACCCTACCGGGTGGTGATCAACGAGGCAGTCGAGCTGGCCAAGACCTTCGGTGCCGAGCAAGGCCATCGCTATGTCAACGGGGTCCTCGACAAGGCCGCGCGTGCGCTGCGCCCGCTGGAGACGGCGGCCCGGCGCTGACCGTCCTGTGCCGTGCCTGTCTCCGAATTCGACCTCATCCGGCAGTTCTTCTCCCGCGCCACCGCCGCGCGCGCGGACGTGCTGCTCGGCATCGGCGACGACTGCGCGCTATTGCAGCCGCCGTCTGGCCGTGTGCTGGCGGTCAGCATGGACACCCTGGTCGAGGGTCGGCATTTTCTGCCCGGCAGCGATCCGGTCGCGCTGGGTCATAAGGCGCTGGCGGTCAATCTCAGCGATCTCGCCGCAATGGGTGCCGAGCCGGCCTGGGCGACCCTGGCCCTGACCCTGCCAGGCGCCGATACCGTCTGGCTTGCCGGGTTCATGGACGGCTTCGCGGCACTCGCGGCGGAATACGCGGTGCAACTGGTCGGTGGTGACACCACGCGTGGCCCGCTGTGCATCACGGTCCAGGTGCATGGCTTCGTCGACCCGGACAAGGCGCTGCGGCGCTCCGGCGGGCGAGCCGGGGACCGCCTGTTCCTCAGCGGCCAGATCGGTGACGCGAGCCTGGCCCTGGCGATGTTGCAGCGCGGCGCAGTATTCCCGCCCGAATTCGACTCTCTGCGCCGGCGCCTGGATCGCCCGGAGCCGCGGATTGCCCTTGGGCGCCTGTTGCGTGGGCGGGCGCACGCCGCGATCGATGTCTCCGACGGTCTGGTCGCCGACCTTGGTCACGTCTGCGCGGCCAGCGGCCTGGGGGCAGTGATCGAGCTGGGCCGACTGCCGGTCTCGGCGGCGGTTGGCGAACAGTGCGTACGCGGCAACTGGCAGTATGCGCTGGCCGGCGGTGATGACTACGAACTCGTATTCAGCGTCGAGCCGGCCCAGGTGGATGCACTGCTGGGTGTGTGCGCCGATGCCAGTCAGCCGATACAAGAAATCGGCCGCCTGGTCGATGATAGTGGGATTGCGCTGGTGTACCCGGACGGGCGCGTGAGCAAGGAGACTCCGTTTGGCTTCGACCATTTTCGAACCTAGCCTGCGGGGCGCCCCCGCCCACTGCGGCATGGCGGCCTGCTAGACCATGCAGGACAGGCCTCTGCCCCGGCCGGCGATGGGCAATATTGTCCATCTGCTGGCATTTGGATTCGGCGCCGGGTGTTCACCAAAGGCGCCGGGCACCATGGGCACCCTGCTGGCGGTGGGCATCTATCTGCCCATGTCCCACCTGTCGCTGGCAGCCTATGTCGGGGTTCTGCTGCTGGTGGTCGTGGTCGGCGTCTGGGTATGCGACACGGCGTCGCGCGATCTCGGTGTGCACGACCATCCCGGGATCGTCTGGGACGAGATTGCCGGTTTCCTGCTGACCATGCTGGCGGCCCCGCCCGGCTGGCAGTGGATCCTGGTCGGTTTTGCGCTGTTTCGCCTGTTCGATATCTGGAAGCCATGGCCGATAGGCTGGTTGGACCGGCGCGTCGCGGGCGGCCTGGGCATCATGCTCGACGACCTGGTCGCCGGTGTCTTCGCGGCCGCGATACTGCAGTTGATGGCAGGCCTGGTGTAGCCCAAGAATCTCGCCAGCCGGCCAACGGCTGCGGGTAAATGAGTTGAAAAATCGAGGGAACAGCCGCAATTGAAGATGCTTCGAACCCCACCATCTCCGGTGATGCCGGTGAGATTTCCGGGCTAATGCGCACAGGCATACAGCGAGCGCTGGCCATCGTGGCCGCCGCGTTCCTGCTCGGCACGGCCGCGCTGGCGGGCCCGGCGGTGCGCGTGCTGGCGCTGTTTCCGGGCAAGGCGATGCTCGAAATCGACGGTCAGCGCAAGGTGCTCGCGGCAGGCCAGCAGGGTCCGGGTGGTGTGCGCCTGGTGAGCGCAGATCCCCGCCGGGCAGTGGTCGAGATCGAGGGTGTGCGCCAGGAGCTGCGGCTAGGCTCGGCGGTCAGTGCCAGCTACCGGCCGAACGAGCGGCGCGAGGTCCGCGTCCTCAAGGACCGCCGCGGCGGCTATTTCATCGACGGCCTGATCAACGGCCAGCCGGTCCGCTTCCTGGTCGACACCGGCGCGACCAGCATCGCGATGAGCGAGGTGCAGGCGGCCCGACTGGGGATTCAACACCGTGTCGAGGGACGCCGCATAGCTGTCGGCACTGCGTCCGGCGACGCCGTCGGACACCAGATCACGTTGCGCTCGATCTCGATCGGCGGGGTGCAATTCAACGACCTCAAGGCGGTGGTCATTGACGGCGACAGCCCGCGCAGCGTGCTGCTCGGGATGAACGTGCTGTCGCGGTTCGAGATTGACCAGCGCGAGAATCTGCTGATTCTGCGCAGCAAATACTGATCCGCCGGGCCGCTTCAGCCGGCCTGAAGCTCCGCCTCTTTGTCGTGCTCGATCAGCGCGTAGGCCGAGTGATTATGGATCGACTCGAAGTTCTCCGACTCGACCGTGTAGGCGCAGATGCGATCGTCGGCATTCAGCCGTGCGGCGACGTCGCGCACCATGTCCTCGACAAACTTAGGGTTGTCGTAGGCACGCTCGGTCACGTATTTCTCGTCCGGCCGCTTGAGCAGGCCGAACAGCTCGCACGAGGCCTCTTTCTCGACCAGGTCGATCAGTTCCTCGATCCAGATGAAGTCGCAGGTGCGTACCGTCAGCGTGACATGCGAACGCTGGTTGTGCGCGCCGCGGTCGGAGATCGACTTGGAGCAGGGACACAGGCTCGTGGTCGGGACCACCACCTTGATGTACATCTCCGGCTTGCCGTTGCGGATCTCGCCGATCAGCGTCACCTCGTAGTCAAGCAGGCTCTCGACGCCGGAGACAGGTGCGCGCTTGTTGACGAAGAACGGAAAGGCCATCTCGATGTGGCCGCGCTCCGACTCGAGGCGCTCGACCATCTCGCTGAGCATGTCCTTGAACGATTCGACCGAAATCTCGCGCTCGTGACTGTTCAGGATCTGCACGAACCGTGACATGTGCGTGCCCTTGAAATTGTGCGGCAGGAACACGTACATGCTGAAGGTGGCGACGGTGTGCTGCTCGCCCTCGCTGCGGTCCTGTATCCGCACCGGGTGGCGGATATCCTTGATCCCGACCTTGTTGATCGCGATGCGCCGGATATCGGCGCTGCCCTGGACGTCTTCGATGTCTGCGCCGCTGGTCGGCTTGGGAATTGCTGCGGTCATGTGTGTCCGAACGGGCCGCGCCCGCCCCTAAAGTCGAGTGAATTGCTCGGGATTATATGCGCCCAGCAGATGCGGCAAAACACCGGAAAATCTGTGGCGGAGCCGGGCATTATCGCCGCAAGTGCCCGATTGCGCTATCGTTTTGTCGTGGGCGGGGCCAGAAAAGCCTTTTAATTCAACGCCTACGGCCGATTATATAGTGCGCAAGCTGGCGCAGCGGATCGGCCGCCTGGTCGAGTGCGGCGATCGTGTCCAGGGCCTCGTCGATCAGGCGTCGCGCCATCTCGCGCGCCGCGTCCAGTCCGATCAGCGCCGGGTAGGTCGCCTTATCTGCCGCCGCGTCCTTGCCGCGCGTTTTGCCCAGGACCGCGGTATCACCCTCCACGTCGAGCACATCGTCGTGCACCTGAAAGGCCAGCCCGATGCACTTGGCGTAGCGCTCCAGGCCGGGCAGACGCGCATCCTTGGCGGCGCCCGCGGCGAGCGCGCCAAGCCGCACGCTGGCGAGGATCAGCGCCCCGGTCTTGTGAATATGCAGGTTCTCGAGCTGGGCGAGGTCGAGCTGCCGGCCGGTCGCCTCCATGTCCAGTGCCTGTCCACCCGCCATGCCGCGCGAGCCAGCGGCATGCGCCAGTTCGGCGATCATGCGCAGCCGATCGGCTCGGTCGATGCACAGGCCGTCGTCCTCGCACAACACGCGGAAGGCCAGCGTCTGCAGCGCATCGCCGGCCAGGATTGCGGTCGCCTCGTCGTAGGCCCTGTGACAGGTCGGGCGTCCGCGCCGCAGGTCGTCGTCGTCCATTGCCGGGAGGTCATCGTGGATCAGCGAGTAGGCGTGGATCAGCTCGACCGCGCAGGCGGCCCCGTCGAGGCAGTCCGGCCTGACGCCCAGGGCCTGCCCGGCGCCGTATACCAGCACAGGCCGGATCCGTTTGCCGTCGCCCAGCGTCGCGTAGCGCATCGCGGCATGCAGTCGCTTGGGCTGGGTCGTCTGCGCCGGCAGCCAACGATCGAGGGCCCGCTCGACACGCGCCCGGCAGTCGCCGAGGAACACCTGGAATGCCGGATCAAGCGTCATCGTCGAACGGTTCGGTCGCGGCGTCGGGTGTCCTGGCAGTCAGGATCTCGACCCGCTGTTCGGCGGCCTGCAGCGCCTGCTGACAACTGCGGGTCAGCGCGATCCCGCGCTCGAACGCACTGAGAGAATCCTCGAGGCTGAGTTCACCACTCTCCATGCGCTCGACGAGCGTCTCGAGTTCGCCCAGCGATTCTTCGAAAGACGGTGAGGTGGCTTTTTTCTTGCTCATCTAGTGTTTCCGGTTGACGGTGTTAAGCTACCGCAGGCAGCCACAGCAGGTAAACCCGGTGGGTGCAGAGTGACCGGCCCGCGCGTTAAACTCCGCCGCTATGCTAATCCGAAAAAACCCTTTGAAACTGCTCGTACGCGGCGCCGTGCTGGGCATGCTGGTCGGCTTGGCCGGCGCGCCCCATGCTGCGGATCCCGATCCTTATCGCGACTACCGCGGTACCGGGAGCGGTGGTGGGTTCGACTACGACGATAGCGGTGATATCCCCTGGATCGAGAACGAAACCGAGGTCCTGGCGATGCCGCAAGCCGAGAATCTCAGCCCGGTAGGGGTCGATGCGCTGCCGCGCGGCATGACGCTGCTGATCGACAGGTCGCGGATCACGGTCGACCCGAAAGACCGCGTCGTGCGCGTTTGGTTGTGGCTGCGCAGTGATCAGGGCGCCGAGTCTGGCTCCTTTGAGGGCTATCGCTGCGAGACGCGCGAGTACAAGGTTTACGCCTATGCCAATCCGCGCCGCGACCCACCGGTCTCCAAGGCAAAGGCACCGACCTGGCTGTCGGCCAAGAGTGCCGCGGGGGCCAACTACCGGCTTGAACTCCTCAACGACTATTTCTGCGGCATTCGTGGCGCTCGCACCGCGCAAGAGATCGGTGTTGCGATGACCGGCGAGTTTCGCCTCGAGCGCTTCTTCAGCAACTAGACCCATGCGACGGACAGACGAGCAGCGATGAGCGCCTACGACGCCTCGGCGATCGAGGTATTGAGTGGATTGGAGCCGGTGCGCAAGCGCCCGGGGATGTACACGGATACGTCGCGCCCGAACCATCTCGCCCAGGAGGTGGTCGACAACAGCGTCGACGAGGCGATCGCCGGATATGCCAGGAAGATCGAGGTCACCTTGTACAAGGACGGCTCGGTCGAGGTCAGCGACGACGGGCGCGGCATGCCGGTCGATATCCATCCCGAGCAGGGCGTCCCCGGAGTCGAGGTCATCCTGACCAAGCTGCATGCCGGCGGGAAGTTCTCGAACAAGAGCTATCAGTTTTCCGGCGGTCTGCACGGCGTCGGCGTGTCGGTTGTCAACGCGCTGTCGAAGCATCTCGAGGTCTGGGTCAGGCGTGGTGGCGTCGAGTACAACATCGCCTTCGCCAACGGCGAAAAGGTCTCCGAACTGGAGGAGGTGGGCAGGGTCGGCAGGACCAACACCGGCACCCGTGTGCACTTCTGGCCCGACCCGGTGTTTTTCGATTCGCCTAAATTCAGTGTGCGCCAACTGCGCCACCTGCTGCGCGCCAAGGCCGTGCTGTGTCCCGGTCTGACGATCCGTTTCTTTCGCGAGGGCGAGCCGGAGCACGACGAGTGGTGTTATCAGGACGGGCTGCGCGACTACCTGACGGATGCGTTGCACGGGGCGCCCAGCCTGCCGCACGAGCCCTTTGTGGGCAGCAGCGCGGGCAATGATGAGGCGGCCGAGTGGGCCGTCGCCTGGCTGCCGGAAGGTGGCGAGGGCGTGGCAGAGAGCTACGTCAACCTGATCCCGACGATCCAGGGCGGTACCCACGTTAACGGCCTGCGCACTGGTCTGACCGAGGCGGTCCGCGAGTTCTGCGAGTTCCGCAACCTGTTGCCACGTGCGGTCAAGCTGGCTCCCGACGACGTATGGAACAATGTGAGTTACGTGTTGTCGGTGAAGCTTCGCGACCCGCAGTTCTCCGGGCAGACCAAGGAGCGTCTGTCGTCGCGCGAGTGCGCGCCATTCGTAACCGGCGTGGTCAAGGACGCATTCGGCCTGTGGCTCAACCAGCACACCGATGTCGGTGAGCAGATCGCCGAGCTGGCGATCAACGCCGCGCAGGCGCGCCAGCGCGCCGGGCGCAAGGTGATCCGCAAAAAGATCACCCAGGGTCCGGCCCTGCCGGGTAAGCTGGCCGACTGCCTGTCCGACGACCCCGCGCGCACCGAACTGTTCCTGGTCGAGGGTGATTCGGCCGGCGGTTCGGCCAAACAGGCGCGCGATCGCAACTTTCAGGCGATCATGCCGCTGCGCGGCAAGATACTGAATACCTGGGAGGTCGATCCGGCCGAGGTGCTGGCCTCGCAGGAGGTGCACGATATCTCCGTTGCGATCGGCGTCGAGCCGGGCAGCGACGACCTGTCGAAACTGCGCTTCGGCAAGATCTGTATTCTCGCCGACGCGGACTCGGACGGGGCGCATATCGCGACGCTGCTGTGTGCGCTGTTCGTGCGCCATTTCCGCCCGCTGGTCGCCCAGGGCCATGTGTACGTGGCGATGCCGCCGCTGTTCCGGATCGATGTCGGCAAGCAGGTCTTCTATGCCCTGGACGAACACGAGCGCCAGGGCATTCTCGACCGTATCGCGGCCGAAAATCTCAAAGGCAAGGTCTCGATCCAGCGCTTCAAGGGGCTCGGTGAGATGAATCCTCTGCAGCTGCGCGAGACCTCGATCCATCCCGATACGCGCCGTCTGGTCCAGCTGGTGATCGAGCCGGGCGACGACACCAACCAGCTGATGGACATGCTGCTGGCGAAGAAGCGCTCCGCCGACCGCAAGGCCTGGCTGCAGCAAAGCGGCAACCTTGCCGAGGTGTCCTGAACGGCGCGAGTCGGTGCCCCGCCGAGGCATGTGCAGAAGCGGCTAAAGTTCACGGGGTGGATGGCCCCGCCGGTGTGACCGCGCCGCCAGATTGGCGCCGTTTATTGATCGACCTCAAAAAATCCGGCCTCGATCCAAGTATTTTATATCAGTATCCGCTAATATTGCGGCGCAATATAACCGCGCTCAAGGGTTCAGGTATGACCTATCGACGTTCGTTGCTTTCCTGCCTTTGCCTGGCGATGTGGGTCGCCGGGGGGGCCGCCCATGCCGCGCCGGATGGACGCGAGCTCTACATCGAGCATTGCAGCGCCTGTCACCAGATGCAGGGACACGGCGGCATCGGTCTGCCGCTGCCGAACGCCAAGCTGCGGGACGTCACGGATGACTATCTGTTCAAGACCGTGCGCCTGGGTAGGCCGGGTCGAGTCATGCCTGCGTTCCAGCGCATGAGCGATGCCCAGGTCCATGCGATCGTGAAGTTTCTGCGGGAGCGCTCCAAGACTACCGAGCCGACCTACAGCGACGCGCCGATTGTCGGCAACGCGGAGCAAGGCAAGGTCCTGTATGCCGAGCACTGCGTGAAATGTCATGGCGAGGACGGTAGCGGCGAAGGCCAGGGGACTGGGGTCACGGGGTCGCGCGAGCGATCGTTCCTGGTCATGCCGGCATCGATCTCCAATTCGGGGTTCTTGCAGTCGATCTCCGACCCGATGATTCACCATGTGATCGAGGTGGGACGCAAGTCTTCGGATATGCCCGCGTTTGGGGCAGGCAAGCTCGCTGCGCAGGAAATCAATGACCTGGTTGCGTATGTGCGCTCTTTCGAGCAGCGGCAGGTCGAAGCGGCCGCACTGGCGCCCGACGAGCGCCCCACGCATATCTACGAGTCGCCGTACGATTTCGACACCACGGTCGCCAATGTGAAGGCGGCGTTGACTGGCGCCAACTTCCGGATCTTCCCGGATCGCCTGGTCGAGGAGGGGTTGATCGACGAGTTCAGTGTCAACACACGCCAGATCGGCGTGCGCTTCTGCAATTTCAACGTGCTGTACGGCATGTTGAAGACAGAGCCGCGCCTGGGTGTGGTACTGCCCTGCCGGATCACCATCATGGAGCGCAAGGATGGAACGGTCCTGCTTGCCGTACCCAATCTGCGCGTGGTATCGCGCTGGTTCAATAACGACGAACTGGTGGAAATGTGGGACAGGATGGAGCAGACCTTCGTGTCGATTATCGAGGAGGTGACCCTGTGAAAACGCATCTGCGAAGCATCCTGCCCCTGGTTGCGCTTTGGCTGATCGGCGGGGCCGCGTTGGCGGACGATATGCTGATGGCGCGAATTCCGATGCGCGCGGAGATTGCGCTCGAGTATGTCAAGAGCAGTATCGAGGAGCACGGCTACTCGGTCGCGCACATCCAGTTGTGCGACAGTGGGATGTCGGACTTTGGGTACAAGAGCGATTTCTATCGCGTGGTGTTTTTCGGCAAGATCTCCGAGGTGCGGATGATCACCGAACGCTATCCGGAACTGGTCTCCTATGTGCCGCTAAAGATCGCCGTGATTGCCGAGAAGGACGAGACCCTGCTGGCTGTCCTGAATCCCGAGGCGCTACTGCCTTTCTTCGCCGCTGAAGAGGTGCAGATCCAGTTGGGTCGCTGGCACAGCGATCTGGTGAGCATCCTCGACGAATTACGCCGCGCCACCGGGCAAGGCCTCGCGGCCAGGAATTGAACCCGGCCGCTGATCCCGCGTGCCGGTCACGATGCTGAGTGATGGTGCACACTATGGCCACTTCAGGCATCTGTTTCCCCGGCTGCGCGGTTGCCGTTCCCGTGCCATCGCCTAGACTTCGAACAAATAACTCGAAGCATATTTCTCCAGGGAGTCGCCACGGTGTTCGAATCTGCAGTACTGGCTGAGGTGTTGGCAATGCGCTGTTTTCGACTGCGGGTGGCCTGACCCGCTGGCGAGCGCGTTTTCGGACTGTCATCCTTGACCCGCCACAGAGCATCCGTGCGAATGCTGGCGCTCGGCCTACTCGTGCTGTTGTCGGCCCTGCCCGCGTCGGCCGACCCCATGCTCGTCGCCCACCCTGCGGTGGACACGCATGAAGTGTCACTCAATACCACGCGCCTGATCTTCAGCATGCAGCTGGGGCAATGGCCCGACGGCACGCCGGTGCGCGTCTTCGTCCTGGCGGACGACAGCCAGGTGCACCGCGCCTTCAGCAAAGACCTGTTGAGTCTCTATCCACGCCAACTGCGCCGGGTATGGGACCGTCAGCTGTATTCCGGCACCGGTCAGGCACCCGAAACGGTGGCGGATGAAGGCGAGATGCGCAGCAAAGTCGGCAGCACACCGGGCGCGATTGGTTACCTATCGAGCGAGACGATCGATGATACGGTTCAAGTTCTCACAATCCGCTGACAGTGGCACTGCATGGCGCATGCGCCACTTTGCCGCGCTGCTCATCCTGGTGGCCTCGAGTTGCGTGGATGCGGTCGATTTTGGAACCGATCTGCAGGTCCACGGGTTTGCGAGCCAGGGTTTCGTCAAGACCAGTGACAACAGCTTCTTCGGTGACAGCGAATCAGGCAGCTTCGATTTCACGGAGTTGGGGGTCAACGCCTCGTACAAGGCCACCCCGTCGGTACTGCTGTCCGGACAGCTGTTGTCCCGCAATGCCGGCGACATGTACAACGGTTCGCTTACCGTCGACTACGCACTGGTGGACTGGAACTTGTCCAATAGTCATGAGCGGTCCTACGGCGTGCTTGTCGGACGCATCAAGAACACGCTCGGACTGTATAACGATACCCGCGATGTTGCGTTCACCCGCCCAAGTATCTTTCTGCCGCAGCAGGTCTATTTCGACAGCGTTCGCAACCTGTTCCTCTCGGCTGACGGAATGCATCTGTATGGCCGGTTCTATTCCGACCTCGGCCAGCTGGCGATGAACGTCGGGGTAGGTACGAACCCGGTGGACGATAATGTCGAGATTTCCTACCTGGGAACGGATTTTGGCGGCCGGCTGGATTCACAGGGCGCGGCTTTCATCGCCCGCGCAGAGTATGAAACCCTGGATGGCCGTTGGCGTCTGGGCCTGAGTGCGGCCAAGGCCAGCCTGGCGTTCGACGCTGCGCCGACGGACCCGATCGGCAGCGGCGATATCGATTTCGTTTACTGGGTAGCCTCTGCGCAGTACAACGCCGAACGCTGGAGCCTGACTGCGGAGTACATGCAGGAGCCGGTCGAGTTCCAGGCCTTCGGCCCACTGGTCGATGGCCGCGACAGCACCGTGCTGGGCTATTACCTGCAGGCCAGCTACCTGGTACGCAGCGACGTCGAGTTGATCGCGCGTTATGCAGAGGGATATGCGGACAAAGACGATCGAGACGGCACGCGCCAATCGGCCATGACTGGCGGCCTGGTTCCGCCGTATGCTTTCTATCGGAAGGACTGGATGCTCGGACTTCGCTGGGATGTCACACCGAATTTCATGCTGCGCGCGGAATACCAATGGAATGATGGAACCTGGACCTTGTCCAGGCGCGAGAACCCCGACCCGGCCGCGACCGTAAAGGATTGGGACATGTTTTCGCTGCTGGCCTCCTACCGTTTCTGAGTGGGTCTGCAGATGAGCGACGAGCCAAACGTGCAGCGACCGGAGACGGCGAGGTTTGTCAGCCTGAAATGGAAGGTTGGGCTGATCGTCAGCCTGGTCCTGGTGGTCGTCAATTCACTGATCACGCTGGTCGCCTATCGCCAGTCGAACCAGCAGTTCAACCAGCAGAAGCTCGATCTGCTGCGTCAGCAGCAGCGCACTATTTCAGGACTGTTGCAGCGTGATTATGAGCAGCTGAACAGCCTGGCCGGTTTTATTCCGCTGCTCAGCAGCGGGGCGCCGGGTGCGACCGGCGCCCGCTATCTGCAGTCCATCCTCGAACGGCACAGCGCCCTGTTGGGTCTCGAGTGGGGTATCGCCTCCTTGTCGTTCGTCGATCCAGCCGGGCGTCTGGGCTATAGCTGGCCGGACCCCGCGGGCACGGTCCGGCACCGGCAGTTGGCGCGCCGCGCTGCTGCCAGCGATGCTCCGGCAGGGCGCGTCGATTGCCTGCATGACTGCGTACTGACCCTGGCCGTGCCGCAACTGCTTGGGACGCTGCGCGGGGGAGTGCTGGTGGTCAGCCGTTCGGTCGCCGATGGTGTACTCGAATTCCAGCGGCTGTCCGGATCAGAGGTCGCGGTGCTGGCCGCGGGCCTGCCGGGCAGGGGCACCGACGAGCGGTCCGCGCGGCGTTATCTGAGCGGGTGGGGGGTCGAGGTGCCGGCGCTCAGTCATCCTGACCTCACCTACGGCATCCTCGAGGCCCTGCAGGCACGCTATGCCATGTCCGAGTTGTCACACCAGGCAGCGTTCGTCGAATACCAGGGCCAGTGGTTTGCCTGTCTCTTGGGGCACGACGACGCGGCGGGCAAAGACACTGCGTTCCTGGTGATCAGCCCGGTCAGCGAAGACATGGCGCAACTGGCCGATGCCAACCGGGTCATCCTGACCGCGGGGATTGTCGGTTTGCTCGCCACTGGCAGTATTCTGCTGGCGTTTCTTTGGAAGCCGATGAGCCGGATTCGACAGCTCGCATCGGCCCTGCCGGCGCTGGGTCGCAGTAATTTCACGGCACTGCGCGATGCGCTGCCACTGCGTCGCGCGAGCATTGCCGAGGACGAGATCGACGTCGTGGTGGATTCGGTGCGCCGTCTCTCGGATGATCTGGAAGGCGCGCTGGAGGCGCGTCTCGAGGCCGAACAGAACCTGGTCTGGCTGGCCGACCACGACCCGCTGACCAATCTCTACAACCGCAGGCGTTTCCAGGAGATCTTCGACCGCATACTGTCGCTGAGCGTGCGCTACAAGCGCACCGGGGCGCTGTTGTTTCTCGACCTGGACCAGTTCAAGTTCGTCAACGATCTGAGCGGCCACCAGGCGGGTGATGCCCTGCTACTGCTGGTGGCCAGCACTCTGCGCGACGCGGTCCGCCACAGCGACATCCTGGCCCGCCTCGGCGGCGACGAATTCGCCCTGGTACTGCCGGAGGCAGGTGCAGAGGTGGCGATTTACATGGCCAACAAGCTGCAGCACGATCTGAAGCAGGTTGATTTCGCCGCCAACGGCCGGCCGCACAAGGTGAGCTGCAGCATCGGAATTACCCTGTTTCCGGACCACGGCAGCGGCCTCAACGACCTGTTGGCGAACGCCGATATGGCGATGTACCAGGCCAAGGAGGCCGGCGCGGGCCGCTGGCACCTGTACTCGCCGGACGAACTGGCCAAGGAACTGCTGGCGTCGCGCGCCAAGTGGCGTGAAAGGATCAGCCAGGCGCTGATC
>Ga0316576_10001458_pt1 | contig 12703 bp, 10 predicted proteins | sample S0NA_FD_203075 | JGI IMG/M metagenome (GOLD analysis project Ga0316576, IMG submission 203075) | Rhizosphere microbial communities from salt marsh grasses in Alabama, United States - S0-2_050615r3r5 | ecosystem: Host-associated > Plants > Roots > Rhizosphere | place: USA: Alabama | collected... | reverse complement strand
GTCGGGGACGAGGTTGTACCACTGCGTCGGCATCTCGTCTTCGGAGAGGTGGATCTGGTGCGGAACGGAGAGAGCCATCGGTGGTTCACCGTAGTCAGGTACCGTTCGACCAGGTCCACACGAACGAGGGACGATCGAGTGTTCAACAAGAAGAAGAAGCAGATCGCGGCTGCCGAGTCCGAGGCGGCGGCGCTGCGGACCCGGCTCGCCGACGCTCACGCCGAGAACGCCGAGCTCGTCGACCGCCTCGACGAGCTCGACCGGTCGAACGCCCAACTCGACACCCGGCTCGCCGCCCTCGACCAGGGCGTCGGAACGCTCGGCGAGCAGATCGTGTCGCTGACCACGACCACCTCGGCCACGAGTCAGCAGATCCGCACGATCGACGAGCGTCTCGAGTCCGCCGACGTCCGCCTCGGCGCGATCAACCACCGACTGAGCGAGGTCGAGGCCCGGGCGGAGGCCTTCGACGCGATCAACGAACGCATCCGCCAGTTCGACGCGACCCCGCCCCCGGCGACGCCGCCACCACCCGCAGCGCCAGCGCCCGAGCCCCCGCCGCCACCGCCCGGGGAGGGCGCCGCGACCGACACCATCCCCCCACCGCCGGACGTCGTCGACCAGCACCCCGACACCCGAGAGCTCGATGCCCGTGTCGACGAACTGCGCCGCCGGCTCGACGAGCTCACCGACCACACCTCGACCATCGACGCCCGCGTCAACAGCGTCTCGATGGAGCTGGCGAACCAGTTGACGGAGCTGAGCCGCGACATCGACGAACTCGGCCGACGCAGCGCCGATGTCTCCGCTGACGCGGCCGCCACCACGGATCTGGAGGCGCGGATCACCGAACGGCTCGACGCCGCGATCGACGACGTGCTCGATTCGACCGAACGTCTCGCCGCCGAGCAGGCCCGGTACGAGATCCAGTTCCGCGCCGATCTCGCGGAGCTGGCCGAACGCCTGCGCCGACCGGGCGCATCGTGACCGTCAGGGCTGGTCGAGCAGCGCGAACGCGTCGTCGATCAGCTGGCGCGCCTCGGTGATCTTCTCCTGGTAGAGGCCGAGGTCGCCCGACGCGAGGGCGTCGTCGGCATCGGCGAACAGCTGGTCGGCCTCTTCGAGCAGCGCAACGGGATCCTCGTCCGAACCTCCGGTGTCCGGTGGTGGTGTCTCCGAACCGCCGTCTTCGTCGCTCGTGGTGTCGGTGCTGCCGGGTTCCGTCGGCTCGTCGATCTCCTCGCCGACGTCCCCCACGAAGCCGGGGAACAGCTCCGTGAGCGCCGCGCTGACGGTGGGTGCGAGCACCGAGCGGTCGTTGAACGACACGATCACCGCCCGGTACTCGGTGACCGAGGAGACGTCAGCGGAGTTCTGCGGCACCGACACGTAGTACGGACGCACCCAGATCAGGCCCTCGGACACCGGGATCAGCTGGAGGTCGCCGAAGCGCACCTCGGTGCCACCACCTCCGACGTTGTCGAGCGAGATCCTCCGCGAGATCTCCTCGGTGGACTCGGCGTTGCTCGCCACGCGCAGCGGGCCGTCGGGCAGTCGTCCACCGACCTCCTCGACCACGTAGCTGGTGAGCTTGCCGTAGCTGTCGGGGTCGCTCGACGCGGTCATGTACGCCTGGAGTTCGGTGCGTTCGTCGTTCGTGGAGAACGGCACGTACGGCCGCAACATCACGAAGTTCTCCGTCGCCGGCTGGCCCGGCGTCGCGGTGTTGAACATCGTGTAGTACGGGATGAACCGGTTCACGTCGGACTCGTCCGCGAAGGTGCTCTGCGCAGCCGTCTGGGCCGCCTCGCTCGGCGTACCCGCGGTGGCCGTGAGGGTCTGCGACGGCTCGGTGCCGGGGGCCTGGGCGACCGACCACGCTCCCACCCGCTGGAAGAACTGATCGGGCGCGATGCGGTACTTCGAGTAGACGTCGGTCTGGATGCGGAACAGGTCCTCGGGATACCGGAGGTGCTCGCGCAGCTCCTCGGGCATCTCGCTCAGCGGCGTGAACAGATCGGGGAACGCGCCTCGCCATGCCCGAAGGATCGGGTCCTGCTCGTCGACCACGTAGAACGTGACGTCACCGCTGTAGGCGTCGACGACCGCCTTGACACTGTTGCGCACGTAGTTGTCGTTGTCGTCGAGACCGGACTGCGGGGCCCGCTGGACGTCGCCGATGCGCTGGCCGTACGGGTACCGGCTCGTGGTGGTGTAGGCGTCGGTGACCCACACGGCCCGGCCGTCGACCGCCACCGGGTACGGGTCGGCGTCGTAGGACAGGAACGGGGCGAGCTTCTGCAGCCGGTCGTTGACGCTGCGTACCCACAGCATCTGCGAGTCGGGGTTGATCGCGCCCGAGCCGAGCACGTTGTAGTCGAGGAACGCGAGCGCGAACGCGGCGCGACGGGCGAACGAGTTCATCGCCACGCCCTTGGTGCCTTCGTAGCGGTGGGGTTCGGAGCACTCCCGCTCGGTGGAGCTCGTGTTGGCGATCGCGTACCCGGTGAGGATCGGGCTGAAGTACAGCTCGGGCCGCTCGAGCTCGACGGTGCGGTAGTCGGGCCGCTGACTGTCGAGCACGCGCCCGGTGGGTGCGAGCACCAGGCCGCAGCCACGGGTGTTGATCAGGTGAAGACCCTGCCAGCTCTTGTTCGTGACGCCACTGAGCTGCAACTCACGCGCCGCGATCAACACCTCCTCGGTCTGACCGTCGCGCGAGTCGTCGAGCACGTAGCGGTCGACGTCGAGATCGTCGATGGTGAGCCCGGCGACCTCGCCCCGGTCGACGAGGAAGCGGGTCTCCATCTGCGCCGGGTTGAGCAGGCGGACGTTCTCGAGCGGCGCCAGATCGGACTCGACCTCGGCCGCGTTGAGCGAGCCGAAGCTGACGGTGCGTACGTCGACGTCGGTGAGGTTGAGCGCGTCGCGGGTCGCGTCGACGTTGCGTTCGATGTACGCCTGCTCGCGCTCCTGCTGGTTGGGATTGACCACCAGCGCCTGGACGACCGCCGGATAGATCACCCCGCCGACCAGCGCGACGACGAGCCAGAGTGCCGATGCGATGATCGGCAGCCGGAACGATCCCGTGCGCACGACCGACAGGTACAGCCCGGCGGTCAAGAGCGCGATGAGGATCAGCAACATGATCGCCGGGAGCTGCGCCTTGACCACCGAGTACGTCGCGCCCTGCACGATGCCGGTCTGGCTGTTGGTGACGTCGTAGCGATCGAGCCAGTAGTCGCCGGCCTTCACCACCGCGAGCACGGCGAGCAGCACGGCGAGGTGGGCCTTGGTCGACTGACGCACCACGGGCACGGGCGACACGAACACCACCCCGCCGTTGAGGACGTGCGCGGCGGCCGTGAGGAACAGCACGACGATGAGCGCGATGAACAGCCAGTTGAGCACGAACGAGAGGAACGGCAGCTGGAACACGTAGAAGCCGACGTCGGCCTTGAACTGCGCGTCGGCGACACCGAACTCGCGGGCGTTGCGGAAGAGCAGCCAGTCCTGCCACATCGAGATCGTCGGCAGGGCGAGCAGCACGGCGAACAGCAACGCGAAGCCGTAGCGGACGATCCGCAGACGCTGACCGAACAGCTCGTGGAAGCGTTCGACGTACGGGTGCACGTTCGCGGGGAACTGTGTCGGCGCCGCTCGATCGGCGATGAAGAGGTTGATCCCGGCGAGCACCACGAAGAGCAGGAAGAAGCCACCGAACAGCGTGGCCTTGGCCTGGAGGATCCCCCAGAAGACGTCGCTGCGGCCGAGCGAGTCGTGCCAGAGGTAGTCGACGTAGAACCGTGCGATCGCGCGCCCGAAGATGATGACGAAGAGGAAGAACGCTCCCAGCCCGATGAGCACCCCACGCCCGCTGATCCGGCGACGTGGACGGTCGACCGAGAGGTCAGAAGAGCGCCGCATGGGCGCCGAGACTAACGGTCAGCCCGCAGCAACAGGCATCGGCAACCGAGGTGGGCGGGCGGGAAGAGCTGCCCGGTCGGGAACGCCTCGCCGGCCGGGGTCGGGCCGGCCAGGGTGTTGTCGTCGCAGTCGGCGCAGACGGCGTGCGACGGATCCGCGGTCCACACCACCGGAGTGCCGGACTCGAACGCAGCGAACGCACCACGTCCGTGGGCACTCCGGATGACGTCGTCGAGCTGCTCGTCGATGTGCTGCGTCTTCCACTCCCGATACACCGCCCGGACCCGCTTGGTGATGCCCGCGTTGTCGCCGTCACCATCGGCCACGCAGCGATCGAGACGCTCACGCAGCGGCACGATCAGCCACTCGTCGAGCACCGCCTCGGCATCTCCGGTCGCCTTGGCGGCGTTGGCCTTCGACGTCCGGGCGACACGGCCGGTGGTCACCGACGAGGCACCGGCGTTGGCGGCGGCGAGGAGGTCGTCGACGATGGACACCCGGTACCGGGCGAGATGCTCGGCGGCCGGCGGCAGCAGGTCGTCGATGCTGCGCACCGGCTCCTTGCGGCGCAGCGTGTCGAGCACCTCGTTCTGCTCGTCGGCGAGCACCCGCTTGAGCTTCTTGGCGCTGGCCACGATCAGCGGTGTGAGATCGGCGTCGCGCTGCTCGAACGGTCCGGGCTCGGCCGTCTCGTCGAGCATCTCGTCGCCCGCCTCGTCGTCGGCGTCGGGCAGCGTGAGGAGTTCGTCGACCGCCTCGCGTTCGTCGACCACCTCGGCCTCCTCGGCCATCTCGACGTCACCGTCGCCGTCACCTTGGGCCTCGGCGCGCAGCCGCGCGAACAGATCGACGACCACGTCATCGCGCGGCGGCGCATCGTCCTCCTCGGCCGTCGAACCGACCTGAGCGGTGTCCGGATCGACGGTCTCGACATCGTCGACCACCGGCTCGTCCGCCACCTCGACGTCGACGACCTCGTCGGCGGACTCGTCGGCGAGCTCGTCGGCGACGGCGTCGTGATCGAACGTGTCGGCCTCGGGCGTGTCCCCATCGAGCGTGTCGGCGTCGGCGGTGTCCCCCTCGATCGCGAGCTCCTCGTCGGATGCCGTACCGGCGGAGGAGTCGGCGACCTCGTGCTGGGTCTCGGTGCGGGAGTCGTCCGGACGAGGGCTGTTGGGCACCATCACCGGGACGGGGCCGGTGGTCGGCGCCAGGTTGACGTACTCGTCGGGCTCGCCGAGTGGCTGCAGTTCCGCGACCACGTCGACGGCCACCAGGCGAGCCCGCTCGAACGACTGCATCAGGCGGTCACGGCCGTGCAGCAGCTGCTCGATCTGCTCGCGGGCGAGCTCCCGGCGACGGGCCAACTCGCTGAGCACCCGCTCGCGGTAGGCCCGCGCCTCGTTGACCATCTCGCGACCCTGCTGCTTGGCCATCGCCAATTCGGCTTCGGCGTCGGCCGCCGCATCGCTGCGACGCCGGGAGGCCTCGGTCTCGGCCTCCTCGCGCAGCCGGGCCGCCTCGTCGCTCGCCTCGCCCAGGAGCTGGGCGGCGCTCTGCTCGGCCTTCGCACGGATCTCCGCCGCACTCTCCCGCGCGGTCGTCAACACCCGAGCGGTCTCCTCGCCGAGCAATCTCGTCAACGTCTGCTCGTCGAACTGCACCGACGCCAGATCGGGATTGGACTGTGCCGTGCGCAGCTCGCGTTCGAGGAACCGCTCGCGCTCCTGCAGGCGCCCGAGTTCGGCCGCGACCATCCGGAGGAAGTCGCGGACCTCACCCTGGTCGAAGCCGCGTCGGCCGGTACCGAACGTCGCGTCGGCGACCGACGCCGGCGACGACGGGTCAGGGCGGGCAAAGGACATGGCCATGGCACAACGCTACGCACCCGGGCTGCGCAGATGGTGGCAATCACGCACAGCGTCGATATTCGCGCGAAGCGTCAGGAGACAGTCACGAGCGGATCGCCGCCGAGCTCCTCGAGCGCCTCCAGGGCCTCGTCGAGCGTGGCCACCGGGATGATCCTCACCTCGCCGTGACCAGCGTCCTCGAGGCGCTGCATCCTGGCCGGGTCGTCGAGTTCGGACTGGGAGGCGGGGACCAGGAAGATCCGGATGCCGTTCTGGTGCACGGCGGAGACCTTCTGGGTCAGCCCACCGATCGCACCGACCGTGCCGTCGAGCGAGATGGTGCCCGTGACCGCGACGTCCTGTGGACCGGTGAGATCGCCGGGCGACAGCTCGTCGATCAGCGCCAGCGTGAACGCCAGACCTGCCGACGGCCCGCCGATGTCGTCGGTGCGGATGTCGACCTCGAACGGCAGCGTGATCGCTCGGGTGTCGAAGGGGATGAACCCGACGATCGTGCGGTCCGGGTCGTCGGGAGAGGCGGACAGCTCGACGGTCGCCTCCCGCTCGCCCTCGCCCGGGCGATCGATCACCAGGTCGACGGTGTCGCCGGGTTCCTTGTCGGCCAGCACCGCACTGAGATCATCGACGGATTCGAGCGTGACGCCGTCGGCTTCGACGATGCGGTCGGCCGGATCGATCTGTTCGTCCGACGGGAACCACTCGGCGCACTCGTCGCCGTCCTCGGAGGGCGTCTTGCACAGCACGTCCTGCACGATCACGTCGCCCGGGGTGATCTCGACGTCGTAGCCGAGCGTGGTGAGCGCCACGTACTGCGCCTCCTGCTCTGCGGTCCGCATCATCTGGAGGTTGAACTCCTGACGCTGACTCGGCGTGCGCACGCCGTACTTGTCCTCGCGGGTCAGAAAGTCGATCGCCGCGTCGTTGCGGCCGGCGAACCACGACAGCACGGACTGCGTCGGCGACGTCACGGTGACGAAGTGGAACGCGTTCGGGGTGTCGTACCGCTCGACGCCGTCCGGCAGGTCGCCGAAGACGATGCGGTCGTTGACGGTGTCGGCTGCGGCGGGGGTGAGGGCGTACGGCGTCGGTTCCATCTCGCCGGTACGCCGATTCTCCTTCTCGGAGACCAGGGTCGACGGCAGCAGCGAGGCGACCCCGATCACGGCGAGGATCGCCAGCCCCACTCCGGCCACCGCCCACGCCCACCACCGGTCATGCGGAGCCACCGCCGACTCGCCGGTCGGTACCATGTCGGTTGTCGTGTCACTCACGGATCTCACCACTCAGGCTGCCTGGATGGCCGGACTCGCGATCGCTGCGCTCGTGCTGGCCGGCTGGCGCAAGAATGCCAGAGCAACCGTTCGAACACCACGCGCGCAACCGATTCTGCGTCGACCGTGGGAGCCGATCCCCGTCGCCGAGACCACGGCGCCGCTCTACAAGCGGCCGAGCGTGCTCCGGCGACTGTGGGCCGCCGTGGCGAGCGCAGGCCTCGCGATCGTGATCGGCGCCGTGTCGGCGATCGTCATCGCCTTCGCCACGGGTTGGCTCGTGGTCACGCTCACCGACCTGCTCAAGACGTGAGCGATCCGAGCCGACGCGCCGTCGCCGTGGCCGGTCACACCGGTGACGTCACCACGGCCCTGGCGGGCCTCGGGTCGCCGGACGCATCGGTCCGAGCGACGGCACTGGGCGCACTCGAGCGGCTCGGCATGCTCGACGACGAGGTACTCGGCACGGCGCTGGGCGACCCTGACGTCCGGGTACGCCGGCGCGCCGCCGAGATCGCCGCGACCCACCCGTCGGTCGACCTCCTCCCGGCGCTGCACGATGCCGACGATCGCGTCGTCGAAGTGGCCGCCTGGGCATGCGGGGAGCACGAGTCGCGGCGCGATCAGCTGGTCGATCGCCTCGTCGAGTTGGCGTTCGAGGCGGCGGACCCGCTGGTTCGCGAGTCGGCCGTCGCCGCACTCGGCGCGATCGGCGACGAGCGGGGGCTGCCGGCGATCCTCGCCGGGTGCAGTGACAAGCCCACCGTGCGACGACGCGCCGTGCTGGCGCTCGCGCCGTTCGAGGGTGACGAGGTCGATGCCGCCATCGAACGGGCACTGACCGATCGCGACTGGCAGGTCCGCCAGGCCGCCGAGGACCTCCGCCGCGCCCAGGTCTGATCCCATCCCGTTTGCGTGGCACTCCGGTTGGGCCGACTCAGCCGAACCGTCGCGCAAACGCGTCTCTCGCAAACAGGTCTCAGAGGGTGAAGCGGTACACGTTCGTCTCGCGCGGTTCGAACCCGATGCGCCGGTAGAGGCGGTTGGCCGCTTCGCGCGACGGCCGGCTCGTGAGGCTGACGTCCTTGGCCCCGCGGGCCTGCGCTTCGGCCAGGGCGGCGCGGTTGAGCAGCTCGCCGATCCCGTGCCCGCGTGCGTCGGCGTCGACGACGACGTCCTCGATCCACGCCTTGGTGCCCGTCGGGATCCGGTAGAACGCGAGCGTCAGGCTGCCGAGGATGCGACCCTCGACGCGTGCGACGAACAGCACCGTGTCCTCGCTGTCGACCAGCGTCGCCAGGTGATCGCGCGAGGGCGGCGGCGACGATGACGACAGTTGCGGGATGAGCCGGTCGAACGCCTCGACCAGTTCGTCGTCGACCGCGTGCACCGCGACGACGACCACCTCGCTCTCGGATCCTGGGTGCGGTGTCTCGCTCACCGTCCGCTGACGCTAACGCGTGTCGCCGGTAGCGTGTGGACCGTGGGAACCGAGCACGTGCGCTGGCTGGCGGAACCGAACCTGCACCGCCCCGTGCTCGTCGCCGCGTTCACCGGCTGGAACGACGCCGGCGATTCGGCGTCGACCGCGTTGCGCACGATGATCGAGGCGTGGGGGGCCCAGGCCCTCGCCGAGATCGATCCCGAGTCGTTCACCGACTTCGCCACGGTGCGTCCGCACGTCCGGCTCGACGAGCACCAGCACCGGTCGATCGTGTGGCCGACCGTGGGCATCTGGTCGGCGTCGCTGCCGGGCACCGACGTCATCCTCGTGCTCGGACCCGAGCCGGCGCTGCGCTGGCGTCTGTTCTGCGAGCAGATCCAGGGCGTCGTCGAGGCGTTCGGTGCGACGATGGCGATCTCGCTCGGCGCCCTCCTCGCCGATGTCCCGCACTCGCGCCCGGTGCCGTTGATCGGCACCGCCACCGACGAGTCGCTGATCGAACGCTTCGAGCTGCGGCGATCGCAGTACGAGGGCCCGACCGGCATCGTCGGCGTGCTCCACGACGTCCTGCACCGCTCCGGCATGGCCACGGCGTCGCTGTGGGCGGCGGTGCCCGGGTACGCCTCGCAGATTCCGTCACCGAAGGCGGCGATGGCGCTCGTCGAGCGGGCGTGTTCGATGATCGGCACGCCCGCACCGCTCGCCGCACTCGCCAGCGAGGCCGGCGCGTACGACGCGAAGGTCGCTGCGCTCATCGGCGACGACGACGACATGATCGACTACCTCTCACGCCTCGAACGGCTCAGCGACGACGACACCGACGGCGGCGGGGACGATCTGTCATCGGCACCGCCCGTCGACCCCGACACGCTCGTCGAGGAAGTCGAGCAGTTCCTCCGCGACCGCGACAGCGAGTGAGGAGGCGGCGCGCGACGTCGCGCCGCTGAGCGAGCGTCAGTCGGTTCGCCACACGGGCGACCGCACCGAGTCGAACGTCGCCGGTGACTCGACGCCCGCAATGGCCTCGAAGGCCATCGGCCCCCACCACTGGGCACCCGCCGTGGCCTCGGGAAGCGAGTCGGAGGCGAACCAGCCGACGTCGGCGGTCTCGAGCGGGTGCGGCTCCAGCTCGCCCCCGGTCGCACGGCAGTGGAACAGCAGCATGTACATGCCGAATCGGCTGAACCCCATGCGCTGTCCGTCGACGACGCCGAGCAGGCGCAGCGGTTCGCACTCGATGCCCGTCTCCTCGATCACCTCCTTGACGGCGACCTCGGCGGGTGAGTAGCCCACGTCGGCCCAGCCGGTCGGGTAGAGCCAGATCCCGGAGTCCTTGCGCTGCACCAGCAGGATCTCGCCGGCGTCGTTGCCGACGATGGCACCCACCGCCACCTTCGGGGTGACGTAGCCGGGCACGCCCTCGCCGATCGATTCCATCCACTCCTGCACGAAGTGATCGGTCTCTCGGCGCACGGCGGCTTCCTCGGCGTCGCGATCGAGTTCGTTGGCGGCCGCCTTGATGTCGGCGGCGATGTGGAGCACCTCTTCGTACCGCTCACGTTCGTACAGGTTCTCGGTGAATCCCATCCCGGTGCGGGCGATCGCCGCGAGCGACTCGCTCCACCGGGCCAGATCGCGTGGGCTCACCGTCACGGCGGTCACGTTACGGCATCGGCCGTCACGTGACAGCGTGGAGCAGCGCGCGGAGGATCTCCTTCCTGTGGCCGGCGTCGGTCACGAGCTTGCCGTCGGTGCGCACGTAGAAGGTGTCGACGACCTCCATGCCGATCGTCTGCACCGTGGCGTGACGGATGTCGAGGCCGAGCTCGCCGAGCGCCTTCGAGATGCGATGCAGGACCCCGACCTTCGTGACGGCGCGGACGACGATGACCGTGGCGTTGCTCGATGCCTCGTCGTCGAACTCGACCGACGGCGGTCCGGGCGCCGCCGCCTGGGTTCGGCGCCGACGACGGTACGTGGAGGCCCGTTCGGCGAGCCGCGCCTCGATCGCCAACCGCCGTTCGAGCGCCCGCCCGAGATCGGCCTTGATCGCCCGCCAGTTGATCCCACCGTCGGGCACCACGATGCGGAACTGCGACGCCGCCATGCCGCCCTCGTCCGAGTGCGCCTGCGCGCTGACCACGTCGAGCCCGTGTAGCGACAACACGCCGGCGACTCGACTGAACGTGCCGGACGCGTCGGGGCTGACGACCGTGATCACGTCACCACGACGCGAGATGTCGACGGCGCCGGCCGCCATCACCGCGAGCGTCTCCGCATCGGGGAACAGCCGCCACGTCACCTCGGCGACGTCGCCCCCGCCGAGGACGTGACGGACGCGGGCCACCAGTTCCGCCACGAGTCCCTGCTTCCAGTCCCCCCAGGCGGACGGACCGGTGGCCAACGAGTCGGCCTCCGTCAGCGCGTGCAACAGGTCGAGCACCTCGACCGTCCGGACGGCGTCGGCGACCTGCGAGATCGTGGCGGGATCGGTCAGGTCGCGCCGCATCGCCACATCGGGCAGGAGCAGGTGGTGCTCGACGAGCGTCACCAGCACCTCGACGTCCGCTGCGCCGAGGCCGAGCTTCGGACCGACGGCGGTGACCAGCTCCATTCCCGCCTCGGTGTGATCGCCGGGGTAGCCCTTGCCCAGGTCGTGGAACAGCGCCCCCAGGACGAGGAGGTCGGGTCGGGCCACACGGTCGGCGAGCTGCGATGCGTTGGCCGCCGCTTCCCAGAGGTGCCGGTCGACCGTGAACCGGTGGTAGGCGTTGCGCTGGGGACGCGACCGGACCGGCGCCCACTCCGGCAGCAGCCGGGACAACAGGTCGCGCTGGTCGAGGGATTCGAGCACGGGAATCGAGCGATGGCCCTCGAGGAGGAGGGCGATCAGGTCGTCGGTCGCGCCGACCGGCCAGGTGCCCGGCCAACCGGTGACGTCGTCGTGGAGTCGGTCGAGAGTGCGGCGGCCGATGCGCGCCTCGTGTCGGGCGGCGGCCACCGCCGTCTGCAGCACGAGCGTGCTGTCGGCAGCCGGGTCGGCGTCGACGGCCAGTTCGATCTCACCGTTGCGGAGCACGACACCGGGCGCAACCGCCCGATCGGGTGCGGCCGGCGGCCGCTCCACCGCGCGACCCCAGTTCTCGTCGCACAGCCACGCGATGGCTCGTCCGGCGGCGGCGACGTCGGCCATCATGTCGTCGGCATCGCGCCACCCGCCGATCGCGGCGGCCGCGTCCTGATCCTCCAACCGGAGGATGTCACCGGCTCGACCGGTGGCGAGGTGCAGCGCGACCCGGGCGCGCAAGAGGACGTCATAGGCGCGATCGAGTTCGATCAGGTCCTCGGCGATGAGGTCGACGCCCGCGTCCTGCGCCCACCACAACGACTGGACGTCGCGCAGCCCCCCGTGGCCGTCCTTGAGATCGGGTTCGAGCCGGTAGGCGACGTCGCCGGCCGATTCCTGGCGCACCGCCACCCGCGAGCGCAGCTCGGCCAGGTGACGACCGCTGTGGCGCCGCCAGGCCGCGGCGCCCTCCGACACGATCCGGGCTGCGAGTTCGTCGTTGCCGGCGAGCGGGCGAGCAGTCACCAACGCCGTCGCGGAGTCGAGGTCGGTGGCAGCCAGCTCGAGTTGCTCGTCGATGCGGCGCACGGCATGACCGAGCTTCACACCGGAATCCCAGAGCGGATACCAGATGGCGCTGGCGATCGGCTCGACCTCCTTGCCGACCTTCTTCGGCTTGACGTCGTGGACGAGCAGGAGATCGAGATCGCTCTGCGGCGCCAACTCGCCGCGCCCGTACCCACCGATGGCCAGCAACGCGACCCGGCCGGCGGTGAACTGCTCGACGGCGGCGTCGAAGATGCCGGTCACCCAGTCGTCGGTGACGTCGGCGAGCGCTCGGCACCACGCACGGCCCGGACGTTCCACGGACGCGGAGACCTCTTCGAGGTGCTGTCGTCTGATGTCGGTGGGGGCGATGCGGCGATCATACGCGGCGACGCTCGGTGGTCCTCCGCTCGATCACGTGCGCGGTCGGGTGCCCAGTCCGGTGCAACGTGTCGGGTGCACGGTGTCGGGTGCACGGTGTCGGGTGCAAGGTGTCGGGTCGGCGCCTCTCCTACGCTGAGTTCCGTGATCCGTTCTCATCGCCGCGCCGCGTCGGCGATGCTCGGCGCGGCGCGGG
>Ga0316576_10001457_pt1 | contig 12703 bp, 8 predicted proteins | sample S0NA_FD_203075 | JGI IMG/M metagenome (GOLD analysis project Ga0316576, IMG submission 203075) | Rhizosphere microbial communities from salt marsh grasses in Alabama, United States - S0-2_050615r3r5 | ecosystem: Host-associated > Plants > Roots > Rhizosphere | place: USA: Alabama | collected... | reverse complement strand
CTGTTTATAGCCGCCCACGCCCTCGCTCTGAATTTGACACTGGTGTCTGCAAACGTTCGGGAGTTTTCCCGGGTACCAGACCTTCGCGTGGAAAACTGGCTGGAAAAATGATCGGTACCACACGAAGTTCGAGATATCCTTAGATAATTCAATAACCAATTCGTGGGATTCGTTCGGCGAGACGCCGTACAGAACGTCCATAGATTTTTGATAAGATCATCAGCGTCAGGCTTTCGCCCAGAAGCGACAAATCGTGTCAAACAGGAATTGGTCACGCCCAATAATCGGGCAACATCAGCACCGGAATAACCCAACTCTCTTACAGCAGTCCAAAGGTTGTTCGAATAATCGCATAAAATCATTGGCATCCAGCTATTTCCCAAGTGCAGCAGAGAGTATTCGTCTCTGATTGTACCTGTGACAGACGATTTACAATATCCTCCTTATTGCTGTTGTTTCGGAAAATCTTCCGCCTTACGATACCGCGACATTTGATGTGATGCAAGGCACCCGGAGCATCTATTCTGGCTCTCCGTGGCATATTTCAGTCAGTATTATGATTTGTTATGTCAACAACGCATTTACGCAAGACCGTCCCACACTACCTTGGTATTTTCCGTTTCTAACGAGGAACTGCCTGGACCAGTTTCAGGACCCATGATTGAATTGTTTAAAAAAGGGAGTGTATTTGTATCCGGCGGTGGGGATGATTTGCCTTGCTGGACGACATGTGTCAACTCATGTGCCAGAAGTCTTTGACAGGATTGTGACTTTGAAGAATATTCACTCGTATTAAACGCCACATCCGATCCAACCGTGAAAGCCTTTGCATTCACTAGTTCAGCGGTTTCAGCAGCTTTTGAGTCTGTATGTATTCTAACCCCCCTAAAGTCACAGCCGAAGCGAGGCTCAAAAAATCTGCGTTGGGATGTTGACAAGGGCTGTCCTTTTCCTTTTAACGACTGAATCTTGGAGTTAAGGTTGAATGCAGCAACTGGAGTTTGATTCGTTTTTATTTTAAGCTGAAGAACCTCCTCATCTTCGTCTTCAATTTCTTCCATTTCCTGACGTTGAACAATAGAGGTTATTTGTCCTTGAATGGACTTCGCTTGAATTTGTTCCTCTTCTTCCCCGCGCGCGGGACCTTTTTTACACGGTCAACCAGGTTTTCGCTGAACTACCGGATTTTGAGCCTTGCCTGGACTAAACAGGGCGAATTTAAAGTGACCGGCACCTTACTGAAATCGTAACGAAAATGAGTTTCCGCTCCGTGAGGGCCAGGGTTGTCAATTTGCTGATCCGATGGACCCCATGTATCAACTTTTGAAGCTCCACAGTCGGTTCGTTTGATCGTCTTATGTTGAAAGATGTCAGCAGACGGAAGAAAATTTGATATTTTTGATAATTGAGCTTTGGTCACTGATTGTCGTTTCATTGGCTCATTTCTCTAACTCTTGTATTCATAACTATATTTGGCAGGCGCACCGGATGATTCTGAAATGGGAACATTCGTCTTCCCGATTAGCCGCTTTAGAGATTCGATCAGAGCTAACATTCCCGTGAAGTCCATTTTTTTCTAACTCCAGGGCCTCTTCAATTTACGCCGCAGATCCCTGTTGGCGGGTATCGGCGTAATGTCTCCATTGTTGTCCACCGTTGCAATAGCAAGCGGCGCATAGTAATGGATGACACCATGTGGAGAAAGCCGTTTCGGCATTGGTCCAGTGGTTTCATTTTCCTTTTCCTTGGGCCACTGCACATCTCCTGTGGCAGTACGTGCGGGAATGATCCAGTAATCACCGGATTTATAGATCGGCGGTTCCGTAGCCTCATCGACGGCCGGGAACTGAATCTGCACGCCGTCTTCAAGCAAAATCCAGTCTTCATTGTCTTCGCCACTACTTTCGGCAACCCATACTGCCCCATCATTTGAATTTGCAGTGTGATCCCACCGACGCAAATAGGGGTGTCGATTCTGTATCCCCTCCAAATCAAGTGCTGGAGCCTTTTTCAGCGTTACCTCCATATTTTCGTGGTCAATTACATCCACTTGCAACAGCCGCTTGGCGTGCCCTCGCAAGGCGTAATGATCATCCACAATTTCAACCCAGTCGTCTGGGTTCAAACCAAAGCGACTATCCCGGCCCAGATGATCGAGCGTGATGGTAGTGCCGGCTATCTCTCTGATTAGAAAAATCACAGCGCCGTTTTCACGCGACCACTTGAAGGTTGCTTTACCGGCTTTGCCGCCTTGGTGGATCTCCACCCGATAGAGCTGGTTTTCCGCACCTCGGTACCTCGCTTCGGGTGACACCAGACAGGGGGCATCGCGTTCATCCTCATTTTTTCTGGCACGTGCCCGAAGCATGCCTAACCCGGGTTTTTTGAAATCTCCCAACTCTTCCAGAAATATCGAATAGTCACCCTTGATTTTCTTACTATAGTCATCGATATCGTCATTGGGTATTTCCGTCATTTCTTTCAATTTGACCTGCCATATGATTTTAGATCTTGCTGCAGTATCGGGGCCAGTCAGGGCGACTTCTCTCATGTAGTCATCTTCCACATAGGTGAGATGCCGCTCCCAGACATCAAGATAAGCGAGGTAACTGGTTCCATTCTTTTTGTCCTCAATTTCGAGACTGTCGAGAAACGGGTAACCAACCTGTTGGCTGTACAGCATCTCCTGGTTGCCATTCTCACACAACACGCCTTGTACGTAGTAGGAGCCCGCCCCGATCAGCAAATCATTTTTGTCCGCATTTGGGGCAATTTTGAACCAGCTGCTCCCATTGCTGGTAGGTGCCCAGTGCTCGCTGCCGATATCGCGCGCCAAGGCCCGCAGGTAGTGCCAAAAAATCGAGACCTGCTCATTCCAATCCGCATCGAGCTGGACCCTGCCCTGTTGCATTAACACGCGGCTAAAATGCCTGAACGGGTCATATGTGTCGCGGCTGAAGTCTCCCCTGAATTCGCCTCGTGGTTCGTGATCAAAGTATTTGTCGTGCATGATTTTCTCCTAACTTGAAAAAATGATACCGACATCCATTCCTGCCGGAAGATATTCGTCAAGACGGACACGTAAATTAGCGGCCCGTTGGGGTTGATACAAATCATGAAAAACACCCATCTCCGACTCATCGTCGGCGCCATGCGTGATCTCTTCGGCGCACTGCCTCGCCAATTGGCAATAGGGGGGGCTGCCGTAGCGTACACTGTTGATTCTCGGGTGAACTCGCGAGCGTTCGCGCTGTTTCGCCGCCTCGATTTCATCGTCGGCCGGTCTTGACAGGCCTAATTCAATGGCTTCGCGGATCATCTTTTCTGCAACGGTTTTTTCCGCCAGATCAGGCTGGCATCGATAGCGGCGTGGCGTGCGTGATCCCGGCGTGACATATGAAAATCGCAAACACCCTTTCTGGCGTCTGGCGACCGTGATTCGACCATCAAAAATAGTGTTTTCGCCTAATTCAATGGCATGGGCATGAATCTGCCCAAATACCGTGCTGCGCAGGATGGTCAGGCAGGCGTGGGCCACCGGGCAACCCGGAGCCCCGAACGCCTCTAGTTCGGGATGGGTTGCATCGAGAACGCTGTCACTGATGCAGACCCGGATCGCGTCAAGGCGCACCTCGGCGCCAATGCCCCGGCACCGGGCCATCGTCCCCTCATCATCGGTTGTGCCCTCCAGTGTTTCCCCGGGAGATTGACTTTCAGGTACATAGATGGCCGGGTCGATCTGGATCGCACCGAGAATGGAATACTCGATTTTCACACAAATATCGGGGCTAAAAATTTCCAGGCTCGGTTCAGTGGGGCGCTGGGGGCCACAGTCGGAGCCTATGGTCCAGCCGGGAACCAGTGTCACGTGGCGAATGGTGAGTTCAGCCAGATTGGCAGCGATCTGTATACCGCGTCCGGTCACCATCACGCCATCGAGCGTAAAACGGCTGCCTTTATTGCCTGTAACGGTCAGCGCATCGGGCTTGCTGGTCTGCCAGTCAAGAAGTCGGATAATCGGGCGCGTTTGGTTGGCCGCGCGCAGTTGAAGGCTTTCCTGGCCCTCCTTAAATTCGATATTGATGGGCTCTACATAAACGCCGCTGTCGGTAATTTCGATCACGGCGTCGGCAACAGTTTCAGAATCCATTCCCCATTGGTCCAGTGCGGCATTAATGGTTTCAAACTGTTCATCCCTGCCGACTCGGTAAAGGGTATATCCGGTTGGCTGAGAGATCTTGCGCTCATATTCACCTCCCCCGAGATCCGTACTAAACCCGTAGTGGTAGCTGACCCACACACCGTTTTTCGGTAACTGCCGTGTTGGAAAGGCGATTCGTCCGAGTACAGGATCGACTGCGATCGTTCCCCGCCGCGGAAGATACCGCCAGTCGCTCAAGTCCGCTGGCACAATTTGGCTCTCCGGGATGGCTTCCCTGTCGATCTCCCCTTCCCGTTTGACGCCTTTCCAGATTTGCAAACTTCTCTCGGGGCCATAGAGTTGCGCTTTTTGATCCTCAAACAGGCGTCGTCTGATGGGGACGGGCAAATTAAATTCATCCGCAATATGGGTCGGATCGGTTTCCGGTTCCGGAAGCGTGAAAAGGGGACTGTCATTGCCGAGGACGCTGAAAGTATAGCAGTGCGGTCCCACCGCTTCCAGACAGTAAGCCGGCGTCTCCGTCACGGCGTATGATTTCAAGCGCCAGACAAATACGCCAACGCTCGGAATGTTATGGCGCCCTTGTGAACGAAACGAGTTGATCCGCCGCACATCCACCGTGTGGACGAATCTCTCGAAGGGGCTGTCAATCAGATCCAGCCACGACCCTATACGGACATCAACCGTTTCTCCGCGATCGAGACGCAAATGGTTGAGGGACTGGGTCCAGCCCAGCAGCGTGTAGAATTCCACCGCCCGGGCCGGCCAGCCGGCGACGTCGTTGGCCAGCAACTCCAACAGCGCCAGGGTGCCTTTACGCCGGCGGTAGCGAATCGTGTTGGCGACTTCATGGCGCGGAATGAGTATCTTATTGCGTAGCCGTTCCCGCGGTGTATCCACAGTCGACGGCTCTCCCGCCTCGTGAACGGGTTCATAGCCGATCAATTCGCCGATATAAGGGACAACCCAGTCCTCGCAGGTTTCGATAAACCAATTCTCGTAGAGCTGCCGGATATCGTCTTCAACCAGGTTGACTTGCTCGCTGATGACACGCAGCAATGCCTTTAACGGTTCACCTTGCTCAGCGTCCCGTATCCGATAGATCGGAGGCAGCAATTCATACAGACGATCTTCTCTCGAATCATTCATGGCGATCTCACTCAATCCGGTTTAGAATTAAGGTTTCGGGTACATCGGCCGTCAGGAATGCGAGCTGGGCAGGCCGCAGGGCGCCTTGCTCAAAATCCGCCAGATTGACCCGCAGTCGTGCTACGGGCCGTTTCATCTCCTCTGAGGCGGCAATCAACTCCTGGACCCGGCCGGCGATCTCGTCCGGGGTCAACAGCCGCCGTTCGCCGGGTTCACTCTCGTCCGGCTGTTTTTCCGGAACTCCTCCAAACGTATCCACATCCACATAGGCCACCCCGCGAACGGCCTGCATGACGCTGATGACCTCGCTCAACAATACGTCCTGTCCCAATTCCCGGGACTCGAATCCGAAGGCGCCCAACAATGTATCGCGAACCCGCACGATCACGGGCTCCCATTGGTAGTCCGGCAGAATCCGCACGCGGGCGCTGATCACGATCATCATCAATTCCCGCACGGCAAGCCGGATCGGTTGGAACGGATCGCCAAAATCGTGCAGGGCCTGACGCAGATTCCGGAAAAGATCGGAGGTTTCATCAATGGGAATGTCGTCTGCGCCGGCAATGGTGACATGCACGACTTGGCGGCGACCATCCGTTATTTCCACAGCATGTGCTTTGCCAATGCCGGCATAGATGCAGGCGAAATCTTCATAGTCTTGAACCGAAACAAGTCGATCCAAGGCTTTCACCGCCAATGGCGCATTATTGCGTGCTCGTTCACGGCGCTCCCGATCCGCGCCACCGGAAGCTCGCAGCGGATTGATGACCTCCTTGACTCCCAATGGTTTGGTTACTATAAGGGAGATCTGCCCAGCTTTGACATTACCTGGTTTGCCGATACCATTGCGATATTCCGCCCTGATGTTTTCAACCCCGGTAGGTAAGCGTGCCCCTTCCCTGCCATTGCCGAAAGTGACCGTTGTTTTGTCTTCATCGTCGGTTTTGGTGATAAAATTACGATCGGTCGCCTGCAGACCGGCAAGGGAATCGGTCTCGTGCCATTGCATGTCATTGACAATCAGCTTCAGCGTACTATCGACGCCAGTTGGGTTGGATGCAGACACATAGGTAAGGGGAAATTGTTTCAATTCGAATGACTGCAGGGTCTTGCTGCCGTCGCCACTGCCAAGTACTTCCTGACGCGTCTCACCGTGGGTCGCTTTTGCAACATTACCGTAAATCTTAATCGTGTCGCGTTTGAAGCAATATTGTAGTTTTTCGGCCAGCTTTATGAAGGTATGAATTCTTTCGCCGGCGCGAACTTGTTTTTGGTCTGTACCGGTCGTATCCGTTGACTCCATGGAGACATCCTGGGTCACCGACGCCAGCATCGCCAACTCGCTGAACCGAACACCACTGGTGCCGGAAATATCGCGTTCACCAGAGACTATCACCCAGCGGCCGGATTCAAGACCTTCGTAAAAGCCGTCCAGTTCCAATGGATCATCGGTGCCGCCGCAGACCACCTCCTCGATGGGTTCTTCGGCGAGTTCGAGTGCTTCGGGCTGAGCATAGACCTTTGTGGTCCGAATCTCACTGATATCTCGTTCGGGATCAGCGTCCCACCAATCACCATTTAATTTAATTTTGGTAGTTTCACCACTCATCCCGTATGCACTTCGAGAGATCACCTGGACGTCTTCACTCTCAAAAACCGTGGCAGGTTTATCCGACTCTGATGCGTAGACCACGACATGGGTAGCTGGGAGAATTTCATCGTAGCGCCTGTCCAGATGAAGCACATTTGTGGATTCACCATCCGGCTTCCACTCAGGCCAAGGTTGCGGTTTCAAATTCCCAGCAAGGGGATTGTGTGAAGAAAATTCTGTTCCGGGGAGGGTTGCCGGCTCGTACTGTGGCTCTCGCGGCGCATTATGTCCAAAAAGCGATGCTTCCACGCGCAAGGCGTAGACTTTCAATTCACTATCCCGCGCCACCCGGGCATTCGCCGCTGCCAAAGACAGGGTCTCTTTTAGTTGGGGCGAAAAGCTGCCCACTGTTTGATAGCCGGCTCCAGATTTTGCCGTGAATTGATCTTTTAGTTTTCGGTTCAGCCGCAAGGAGTTTCGCGGCTGAACCGAAGGTCGCAATGTTAATTCTTTGATCAGCTCAGCCGCCTTTACCAGGCGTTCCTTTTGGCCTTCCGTGGCGGTAATTAAATCATCCGGCGAACGAAAGGTCACAAGCGTTCGATCCGCATCAGCGTCTTCTGTCACTTTCGCCACCCGGTAGAAAGCCGGCGACTCCGAACCAATATCTATCAACAGTGGATCGTTCGGTTTCAAGTTTGTATTGATGCCTTTAAGATAGACACGGAAATAATTCTGATTAAAAATGGTCTGCAGGGTCTGCGGCTGAGTCATCCTGGGCTTAAGGTTATTCCACTTCGACCGGGCCGTTAAATCCTCGCTGGTCTCAAAAGACTGCGGCAGTTCATCCGGCCCGGGAACGCTCTGGGCCCGGCTTCCGACCGGAATCGTGACTTCGTCTTCCATCTTTTCATCGAGGGTATAGGCCAGAAAAACACTGGAAGCCACTCCGGGCCGCAATTTGTATCCCACCAGTCGCGCCAACTCCAAGATCGAGCGCCGCTCGGTGGCGCTGCGAAGGTAACCTTCGTTGGCGATGCGCTCCTGATAGAAGGTCAGCACATCGACAACCGTTGCCCAGGCATCCAGCAGGGCGATGGCCGGATCAGCGGCATCGCGTGTGGTCAAACCGGATAGTTCCTGATAATCGCGACTCGACAGCCGCGCCATCATCGTCTCCAGAAAATCGGCATGCGTGCCGATTCGATAGGCAAGTTTCGACAAACCCGGCCGGTTGGCGGTCGCCAACGGTGTGACGGCCTCAACGCCTTCACAACAGCCACAGGCGTCGCTATCGAAAACCTCCGGGTAGCAGCAATCTGGACATTTTGTTTTCATCTCCCACCTCGCATATCCAACGTCAGTGTGCCGTTTTCCGGTAAGCTCGGGTCGCTATCCAACCGGGCAATTTCAAAAGGCCCCAGCGGCAACACGCCATTTTCGATCTCTTGATTGGCGGGTTCATTGTAGCGTTGTAAACGGGTTACTTGTACGCTTTCTATTCCCTCGACAGCCTGCGCCGCAGCTACCAGTCGGCTCAAATAAATGCCTTCACCGAAGGTCAAATTGTCCGGATGGAAAAAGCCCTTGCGTCCGTCCGTCAATGTGCGGTTGCTGAACAAATCGAGCAATGCCGCCTTGATGTGACCGCGCAAATAGTTCGGCAATACGCACACCAGCATCTCGATATCCAGCGGCACGCGGCGCGCGGATTTCACTACCAGATCATGGCCCATGCGGCGGTAACGATGCAGCCGTTTGGTTATGGCATCAAGCAGTTCCGAATCCGCTTCCTCCCGGCCGAAAGGATCGACCGCCACTAGCACCTCATACCAACTTCCGGTCCAACGCAGTCTCGCGGCGGCTCGCTGCACCTTGTCCTTGAATTCGCGCGCCACGATCGTGGCGTAGTCATCCGCGATGACGGCGCGCTGCAGGTCCTTGCGAAACTTATGCGGCGCGTACAATTTGACCTCGGTCATGGGCTCCGGCGCAGTTCCCCCCTGGGCGGGTAAGGGATTGCGGACTTCCAGAGAAATACCGCTCAAACGGGGCTTTCGCAAGACCATGTGCGAGATGGCTTCGGCACCGACGTTGCCCGCCAAACCATTGCCAACGCGGTAGCGTGCATGGAAGGCCATGCCGACGTCCGGCTGTTGGCCGGATTCATCATCGCCAAATCGTAACTGGGCGCGACCATCGTTATCCATTTCAACAACAAAATGCGGATCGTCGCGACCGCTTCCGAGCAAATCAAGTCGCGGCACCCACTTGGTGTCACCGGTTCGTGACGGAACGCCATCCAGCAAAATTTGCGGCAACGCCAGCCGGACATCCTGCTTGAGCGTGCTCGATGCCGGTGTGCCGGATGCCAGGGGCTGGCTGAACGTCAGGGGAACGTACTGTAAGTGCGGCCGGTAATATCCGGCAATGACCATAGTATCGGCCAAGACGCCCTCCCCTCTGCAGCATTTCACGGTTTCCTTCTCCGGCACACTGTCAAGGTCTTCTTCCGTTGTCTGACCATGATCCACCAGGATGACGTTGCCCCAAGCGACGCTGATGTTTTCAAGGATCTCACATTCAGGCGCCGGCCCTAATGATGACAGACACAGCGGGAAAGGTAGGGCATCTTCCTCTGCCCAGGTAATTTCGACCACGGGCTGCCCGTTGAGCGGATCAGTACCTGCCTCAACCATTATTAGCCGCACGGCATGGCGGTGCTTGGGATCCGCGTCTGCCGGATGGCCGGTTTCCGGACCGATCACCTCTTCGAAAATCAATACATCTCCCGGTATAAGGTGAAGTTTTGGAACGGAATAATCCTTGCCCGCTTTCTGTTGCACTATCGGCTTGCTTGATTGGACATCGTCTTGCCCTGGATCGTCGCCTGGCTTGCAAGGTGGTTCTTCCGACTGTGCATCCCTTACCAGGTCTCCAATCAAAGTCGCACGGGTTGTTCCACGCGGCAAACAGCATTCCTTATCACCCCAGGTATAGAAATGGATTTTATTGTGGTCGCTATAGAGCTGAATTTCCTGCTTTTTCATCGGCTCAAATACTTCGTACTGACTCGATGGAACCTGGCGCAGGTCGTCTTCGCTAAGCACCCGACCAACCACTTTTAGTGCCTCGTTAAAACCGGTGATAAAATAAGTATTCTTAGGATTAAGCGGCAGGTGGTCTTTATTCGTTTCTACACACACCCAGGCTCGCGCGTTACAGCCCTCGTGCATCGGGTAATCCACCAGCCGCGCATGACGGTGAACGGAAATACGCCTGCGCGCCGTGTCGAGGTAAGCTTCGGTGGCAACGGCATCCTGATAGTAGCTAAGATGATCGCCAACATAAGCAAGCACCTCCACTAATGCGATCCCTATGTCCGGCACATGCCGCTCCTTCCAATCCGGCATCACCAGCGCCAGACGATCCAGAATCAGTTGACGGAAGCTGGCATAATCCTTGGCCAGGTAGTTTATCTCGGGCTCTGCTTTCACTTCCGGCGGGCAGATAGCGACCGGTTTGCAATCGAGATCGCTGGGGCAGTCTACCTTGAAACTGAATTCGACACGGTCATAGCGTGGATCAAAAGCGGAGTGCGGTTGCCATTCACCCTGCTCGCTCTGTTCGACCACGCGCAGGGTGTAGGTCGAAAAATCGCCCGCCCGATCCACGATCACCGCCATGAAATCATCCAGTTCGACACTCTCGTAATGGTGAACCACCACCTTCACGACTTGGATATCACGAATGCGCCGTCCCCCCTCGATCCGCATGTTGCTTTTGTCAATCTCGATCGGTGCTTTGCCCAGAAAATAGACCGACAACGTCAGTTGATCCGGGTCGACCTCCAGATAATCGAGGCCGTTGAGCTGTCGGTCCCGACGCACATCTTCTCGCCGTATATCGTTTTGGCAAATCAAATTTGTCATGAGGATGTACTCCGCACAAAGGTTGTCTCGCGCATCTCCTGGGTCCGTCTCACCAGGTACTTGAGTTCGACGCATATGGTTGCCTCTTCACTCGTCACTTCAAGCTCCCGCACCTCTATCACATCCGCGAGCCACTGCTGCAGTCCGGCTTGTATGGTGAACTGCAGGGTGGAGGCCAGCTCCGGACTGTTGGGGGCGAAGATCAGTTGCAGCAAACCGCTGCCGAAATCGGGCCGGTTCACGCGCTCACCCGCATTGGTGAAAAGAAACTGCTCAATCATGTCCCGGATGTGATCGTTATCATCGGTCGTCGCAGTGCGGCCGCGGCCGTCGAAATGGAACGGAAAGTCGATATTCATCCTGCCCTCACAATGCGCTCACGCGCGTTTGCGTTACAGCGATTATCATTGGCGTACCCGTCGGCGCGCAGACGGATTGACTGCTTTGCAACAGCAACGGTTGCCCGTTAGAAGTAACCCGCGTCGTCCCGCTGAGCCACTGGCCCGTCACGCAAGGCCCATTGGCCGCGGTCGGCGGTGGCAAAGTGCACCCGGCCACCACATAAGGTGTCGCCATCAGCACGGTGGGCTGGCCGCTGACCATTACGCGCGGATTGGGTGTGGTGGGTGTCGCCTGCCCCGCATGGGAACAAAGCACTTGCGCGCCGACATGAACCAGGAAACCCGGCATACATCCTCCTTAGGTCACCACCAAAGCGCCATTGTTGATCGTGATCGTGGGACCGGTCATGATCAGACTGGCCCCTTTCCCGTTCTGGATATAAATACCGGTATCGTTGACGATGATGGAGGCTCCTGTGGCACTTTTCAGCATGATTCCACCTGTCGGACCGGGCAGGTCGCTGATCACAAAGCTGTTCTGGCCGGCAGTCTGCATCACAATGTTAGGCGAAACCGGTAATCCGGCGTGCGCCAGCGGCGGTATGTCCGAAGGCCCGCCCCATCGGCAACCGACCCAAATAGGGTAATTTGGATCGCCATGTTCGAACTCCACCCATACACCGGCGCCTATGGGTGGCACCATATAGACGCCCATGGCCGGCCCGGTTGGTCCGGCAAGGGGAGTACAAGGTTCGGCCCAGGTAGACGGCACTACCCCTAATACATCAGGGATGTTTAGCATGAGGCGGCCGCGCATTTCAGGGTCAACATTATTCAAAACAGTGGCGCGATACTTGCCTAAAAACTGCCGTGATGCATTAGAATTACTCATGGTATCACTACCGGCGTGTTGGAGATCAACCCGTCGCGGGAAAGGCTGAAATTCTGTTTATATTCACCCATTTTTATGTTGTGGGTCACACTATCCACATAATAAAGCCCATCATAGGCGATACCTGCCCCACGCACACCGACAAGCGCTCGGGCGCGCAAAGGCTGTCCATATTGCATAACATCGAGCGAGCCACTGCCACTTATGTCAGCGGAGTTATTCATAAGGTTACTCAGGATGTCTCTTGCTGCCTCATCGGGCTGCAGCCGAGCACTACTATTGTTAATCACGATTTTTGCAGGTGGCGTGGGACGTAGCCCTAAAGGCGGCTTTGTTGCACTGACATTTGGCACCGGTATGGGAATGGGAATCTTTCGTGTAATGGGATCAAGGATGATATAAACAGGAAGCGTTTTTGCCATGCCATCGAGTGAAAAACTCAGTGATTCGACATTAGTATGTGCATCCATATTTACGTTTAAGGCATGCTGAGGAACAGGCACATCAATATCCGGCCCAAAATAAGCAATGCTCTGACCTGGTAAAGGCCCGGGGTTTATATAAAACACATAGCCGTTTCGGATCGCCAGACTCTTTATATAAGCCAAATGAGTCATGCTCACCTGGCTCTCGATT
>Ga0316576_10001455_pt1 | contig 12708 bp, 8 predicted proteins | sample S0NA_FD_203075 | JGI IMG/M metagenome (GOLD analysis project Ga0316576, IMG submission 203075) | Rhizosphere microbial communities from salt marsh grasses in Alabama, United States - S0-2_050615r3r5 | ecosystem: Host-associated > Plants > Roots > Rhizosphere | place: USA: Alabama | collected... | reverse complement strand
TGCAGCCGGAGTGGCGCGCGCTGTTCGACCAGACCATCGCCGCCGCCCATGAGCCGGAGCGCCTGCTCCAGATCGGCGACGGCGCCTACTTCGCCCACGTCGCCGGGCACGCCTACATCCTCGCCCGACAGGACCGGCTGGACGAGGCCTTCGACCTGCTGTGCCAGGTGATCAACGTCGTGCCCGACCGGGGCTACCACTTCTGGGCCGTGGAGTGGCTCGCCCGCTGCCGCGACCGCGAGGTCAAGCTGGACCCGTTCCTCCGCGTGTTCTCGGCGCAGATCCAGCCCACCATCGGCCGGCTGCACCTGCGCCGCAGCGAGCGCTTCGCTCTCGAGGGCGCCGCGGCCATGGTCCGCGAGCTCACGCAGACCGCGACGGGCAAGGGCTCGGCCCTGTTCCTCGCGCTGGCCAGCGGCATCGCCCGCCGCGCCGGGATCGCCGAGGAGGCGCTGGCGATCGCGCGCCGCTCGCTCGAGGTCGAGCCCACCACCACCGGGTTCATCTCTCTCGGGCTGGCCCGCCGCCTCGCCGCCGACCACGACGGCGCGGTTACGGCCTTCGAGGAGGCGCACGCCCTCGACGACGACCCGGTCTACCACATGGAGGTCGCCCGGGCGCTCTGGGAGCGCGCGCTGCTTCATCATCCCGCAGCGCCTCACTCCTTCCAGGAGGCCCTCGACGCCCTGGAGCGCTACCGCGGCGCCCTGGGGGATCAGGATCCGGAGTGCGAGCTGACCCGCGACTACCTGCGCTGCCGCCTGGGGCTCGACGACGAGGGCCAGTGGATCTGCGACTGTGTCGGAGAGCAGGCCACGCCCGACGACGTGCGGCTGCTGCTCCATCCGTACGTCGGCTGGCTACCCGAGCCGGCGGACGCGACGGTCAACGTGCTGCGCCAGATCTACGACGAGATGGGACACGTCACCGACGGTGATCTGAAGCTCACGCTGTCCCACATCGAGGCGCCGAGCGCGCGCCTGGCCCTCGCGCTGATGACCCACGGCGACACCGACACCGCGGCGGTGGACTACACCCACAACAAGGTCCCTCGCCCGGACCCGCGGGCGCCACGGCGCCCGGTGGAGCACGAGCTCTGGCGCTACATCGGCGAGGGGCAGGAGACCCCGGTGCAGGCGGTCCCCCGGCCGGAGGCGCCGGTCCTCCGGGCCATCGAGGAGCTCGCCGCCTCGCCCTACTACCTGCCCGCCTGGTGGCGGCGGGCCGGAGCGCTGGGCCGGGCGCTCGGAGGCGACGCCGTGGTCTCGCTGCTCGGCGTGATGGTCTACCCCTCGCCGCCTCCCGCGGGCCTGCCCGGCTACCTCTGGATCCAGCGACTGCAGCAGGCCGCGGCGCTGGTGCTCGGCCACGTCGACAGGGGCTGGAGCGAGTCGACCCGCCGCTCGGCGCTGCTCTCGCTGGTCAACGGCGCCATGGACTGGACCACCGACGCCGCCATCGTCGCCCTCACCGAGCTCGCGCTGGACGAGCCGGCTGCCCTGCCCGAGGTGGCCGAGCTGTTCCTGCAGCTCCTGGAGGAGATCCCGGACGAGGGGCACTCCTGGTTCGGCGAGGCCCTGGCCCAGAGCTTCCTGCGCCTGCCCGGCCGCCCGCCCCACGAGCGCGGGCGGTTCTCCGAGCTCCTGGAAGCGCTCCACGCCGACAACGATCAGGCGGGGGATGATGGCGACGGCCCGAGCTGACCGGCCTCAGGGCGCGAGGTAGATTCGTGGGAGGCCACGCGGTGGCCTACCATGGCTACCCCCCTGCCCTAGCTCGCCCGGAACGCCGCGGCCCACATCGGGGCAAAGTCCTCGATGGAGGTCGGCGTGGTGTTCTCCCGCGAGCGCGGCTCCTCGGGCAGGATGATCCCCTCGTTGAACCCCCTGGCCATCTCGGTGTAGAGCGCGGCCATGTCCTGGCTCAGCCCCGCGCCGAGCATCCCCTCCTCGGCGTCGGCGTAGCCGAACTGGACGTACCTCAGGTCCGGCCGCTCGATGGCCCGGCCCAGCACCCGGGCCGCCTCCTCGAGGGAAAGGTCGCGCTGCCCGTGGAGCTCGCGAACCTGCCGCCCGGAGAAGTCGAGCTCGAGCAACCGGCGCGCGGCGTGCTCACCGATGTCCCGGGCGGCGATCATCGCGATGGGGATGTCGCCCCGGACCGGAGAGCCGGCCACGCCTGCTTGCTTGATCGTCGGAATCAGCCCGAAGAGGTTCTCCATGAAGTAGCCCGGCCGAAGGTGCAGCACGCTCAGCTTGGCCAGGTCGTCCAGCGCCTGCTCGGCCTCGTGCAGGCCAACAATGGGACCTGTCCCGCCGGACAGGTGCGCGCCGATGCTGCTGAGGAAGACAGCGTGAGTGACCTTCGACCGCTCGAGGGCTCGAACCAGCGACTGTGTCACGGCTCGCTGGTGCGCCCGGATGTCCGACGCCGCGAAGTCGGCAGGGATCAACACATAGACCGCGCGGGCCCCCTCGAAGGCACGAGCCATCCCCAAAGTGTCGTTGAGGTTGGCGACGAAGGGCTCGGCGCCCCGGTCAACCAGAGGCTGCAGGCGCTCCACGCTCCGCCCCACCACCCGGACTTTCTGACCCGCGTCAAGCAGCCTCTCGGACACGATCTTGCCGGTGTTCCCCGTGGCCCCGGTAATAACGTACATGATATTACTCCTTTTTCTTGTTAGCCATCGCTAACAGCTCGCCCAAAGCTTGAAACGCGACGGGCCGATGTCAAACCTCGACGAGCGCAGCGCGGACGGCTACCCTCATCCTCCCGGGAGGCTTCAGATGGCACATCACGTTGCAGTGCTCGTGGCGATGGCCCTCGTCCTCGGGGGCTGTCAGAAGACCAAGGCGGTCAAGGAAGACAGGGGAAAGGAGGCCGAGATGAAGACGTTGCAGGTGACCAGCGCCGCATTCCAGCCGGGCAAGCCGATCCCCACGCTGCACGCGTACAAGGGCGAGGGCGAGAACACGTCGCCGCCGCTGTCGTGGTCCGGCGCGCCCGCCGGCACGAAGACCTTCGCGCTGATCGTCGACGACCCCGACGCGCCGAGCCCCAAGAACCCGCGGCCGGAGCCCTGGGTCCACTGGGTGCTCTTCAACATCCCGGCGGAGAAGACCTCCCTCGCCGCGGGCGAGAGCGCTGGCACCCCGGGCCAGAACGACTTCAAGGAGCGCAGCTGGGGTGGTCCCATGCCCCCGCCGGGCAGCGGCACACACCGGTATTTCTTCAAGGTCTACGCCCTGGACGCGAAGCTCGGCTTGCCTGTGGGCACCACCAAGCCCGAGGTGGTCGCGGCGATGAAGGGACACATCCTGGCCCAGGGTGAGCTCTTCGGCACCTACGAGCGCAACTGAGGGAACAACCCGGCCCGCCCGGCGTTATCCTAGAGCAGAGCGCCATGGATCGCCGCCGAGCCAGAAGACCCGTCCTGCTCCTGACCCTGCTCGTCGCCCTGGCGCTCCACCTGCTCGGCGCGGTGCTGGTCCTGTTGCTCCGCTCGCCGGAGGGCGCCGAGGCCCAAAGCGCTCGTCCCAGCTGGCAGGAGGTCGAGCTGGTCGCCCCGCGGGCGCCCGAGGTGCCCCGCACGGTCGCCCCGACGCCCACGCCAACGAAGCCCCCGCCGAGGCCCACGCCGACGCCGGCGACGGCGCGCCAACGCCGGCCCCGCCCACCCCACAGCGCGACCGCCGCCGGGCCCGCGATGAGCCTGCGCATGCGGGGGCTGGACCTGTCCCCCTCCCCCGATCTGTTCGCCGCCGAGGCGCCGCGGGCCGGGCCCGCGCCACGGCGGGACGACGGCGCCACCGAGGCCGCCCGGGTCAAGGCCCGCATCGACGGCTGGCTCAAGGAGGACGCGGGCCGGCGGTACGTGGCCGAGGGGCGCAGCGACCCCGCCCTGTTTACCCTGCTCCGCCGGGTCCAGGCGCTCTTCTCCCCCACGGAGCAGATGATCCCCGCGCGGGCGCGGCACGCCGGGCGCGAGTACCTCCGGGCCTACGCCGCCGGGATCGAGGCCTACAACAAGATGGGGCGGGCAATGCCCTTCGACCACGGCGACTACGGCCAGGAGGTCACGCCGCCGAAGATGCTCGAGGGGAGCGCCCAGATCAACCAGGGCGTGGCCAAAAACGGCAGCGCGCACCTGATCACCGAGATCTGCATCAGCACGCCGCGCGGGGCGCGGCCCGTCGTCGATCGTCAGCGCGCCTCGGGATCCAGGGCCTTCGACGACCACGCCCGGCGCGCGCTGGAGACCGCCCTGGCCCGGGTCGACCTCCCGGCGGTTGCGGCCTGCTACCGCTTCGATCTGGCCTTCGGCCGCTCGCTGCCCACCCCGTCGCTGGACTACCTCTGCGGCGTGTGGTCCAACCCGGGGGGCAAGCGGATGAGCCACAGCGTGCGCCTGGTCGCCGCCTGGCCCGGCGAGTGATCCAATAGAACGCCGAACCGCTAAGCTCGGTCCGCTCAGCGGACCGGCGTTCTAGAGCCAGGCGTCGCGCTTCATGATCAGACCGGCGCTGATCCGGCCCGACTCGTAGATCGTGGGCAGGCCGCTGCCCGGGTGGGTCCCCCCGCCCACGAGGTAGCAGCCCTGGATCTCCTCGAACTCGTTGTGCGGACGGAAGTAGAGCATCTGGGGGATGGTGTGGCCCATGTTGAACACGGCGCCGCGGTAGACATCGAGCTCGGTCTCCCACTGGGTCGGCACGATCATCCGCTCCTCGACGATGTGCTTGCGCAGATCGGTGAGCCCGCCCCGGGTCTCGGCGATGTCCAGCACCTTCTCGCGGTAGCGGTCCTTGACATCGTCCCAGGGCACATTGCCCCGGTTGTTCACGATGGGCACCAGGATGTAGATCGCGGACTGGCCCTCGGGGGCGAGGGTCGGGTCGGTCACCGAGGCGTTCTGGATGTAGATCGACGGCTCCTCCGAGAGCGTCATCGTCCGGGTGATCTCGTCCACGTTCCGCTTGTAGTCGTTGGCGAAGAGGATGTTGTGGTGCGGGATGTCGTAGAGCTTGTCCACCCCGAGGTAGAGCATGTAGGTCGAGCAGGAGAAGCTCTTCTTCTCCAGCGCCTCCGGGGTCCAGCGCTTGAGGTGCTCGCGCCGCACGAGGTGCGTCATCGCGTGGGCGAAGTCGGGGTTGAGCACGACGTAGTCCGCGCGCACCTCGTCGCCGGACTCCAGCCGCACGCCAACGGCGCGTCCGCCCCGCACGATCACCTCGGCCACCGGGGCGCCGAGGTGAATCTTGCACCCCTCCTCCTCGACGATCTTGGCCATCGCGTCGCTGATCTTGTTCAGGCCGCCGATGGGGTGGTGGATGCCGCCCGAGTGCTCGATGTAGGAGATGATGCTGAAGGTGGCCGGGCACTGCCAGGGGGACATGCCCAGGTACTTGGCCTGGAAGGTGAAGGCCGTCTTCAGATCGTCGTCGTCGAAGTAGCGCCCGAGGTGCCGGAACAGGCTGAAGTGGGCGTCGAGCACGGGGAGCGCGTTGAGGAAACGCGGCCGCGTGTAGTCCAGCAGCGAGTCGTAGGGCACCTGGAGGCAGGGCACGATCTTCTGGAACTTGGCGGTCTCGTAGGCCATGTAGCGGTCGTACCCCTTGCCGTTGCCGGGGAAGAGCCGCTCGATCTGCGCCTTCATCTCCGCGTGATCCCGCGTGGGGAGCAGCGTCCTGCCGTTGCCGAACTGCAGCCGGTAGAGCGGATCGATGGACCGGATGTCCATGTAGTCGTAGACGTTGCGCCCGGCCAGGTCGAAGATCTCCTCCAGGATGAACTTCATCATCAGGAAGGTCGGCCCCATGTCGAAGGTGAAGCCGCCCAGCTTGATCGCCTGGTTCCGCCCGCCGACCACCGGGTGCTTCTCGAAGATCTCGACGTCGTAGCCCTTGCTCCCGAGCAGCATCGCCGCGGTCAGGCCCCCGGGGCCCGCTCCGACGACCACAACTTTCTTCTTCGGCATTTTCTCAGCTCTCCTTCCGTGTCAGCCGTGGTCCCGGACCACCAGCTCGCTGGTCTTCTGACCCGAGAGCACCACCATCGGCGTGCCGCCCCCGGGGTTCACGCTGCCCCCGACAAAGTACAGGTTATCGAACTTGGTGCTCTTCTTCGGCGCCTTGAGCGAGTAGTTCTTCTTGCGGTCCGAGACGACGCCGTAGATCGCGCCCTTGTTCGAGTAGTACATCCGCTGCAGATCGTCGGGCGTGAGCATGTGCTCGACGACGATGTGCTTGCGCAGGTCGGTGAGCCCCATCCGCTCCAGCTTGTCGTACTGCCGCTCCTTGAGCGCCTCGTAGTCCGCCCGGGAAAACGGTGGGTCCTGGATGTAGGGGATGTGGGGCAGGATCTTGATGATGTCGTGCCCCGGCGGCGCGAGGCCCGGATCGGTCTTGGTCGGACAGACCATGTAGATCGTCGCGTCCTCGGGCAGCTGCTTCCTGCGGTGGATCGTCTCGAAGTGCCCCCGCGGGTCGCGGGAGAACCAGAAGTTGTGGTGCCTGAGCTGTGGGTACTGCCGGTCGACGCCGATGTGGACCACGATCCCCGAGGCCGCCGGCTCGTAGGCGTACTCGTAGGTCTTCATCATCAGGCCGTCGTTCAGGCCGAGCAGGCGCCTGTAGGCCGGGATCACCTCCATGTTGCTGACCACCACGTCGGCGTGGTGCTCGGTCCCGTCCTTGAGCCGAACGCCGTTGACCCGCCCCGGCGCGCCCTTTGTAATCTCCACGACCTCGGCATCGAGGTGGACCTTGATCCCGATCTCCTCCATCAGGCGGGCGTAGCCCCGGGCCAGGTTGTACATCCCCCCCTTGACGTACCACAGGCCGTAGCCCAGCTGAGAATAGGGCAGCAGGTTGAGCAGCGCCGGGGCGTCGTAGGCCGACGAGCCGACGTACTTGACGAAGAAGTTGAGCATGTCGCGCAGGTGGGGCTCCTTGACCAGGCGCGAGACGCCTTGGTCCATGCTGGCGAACAGGTCCGTCTTCTTCACCAGCTCGTAGACCCCGTGGCCGCTCATGATCTCGCGGATGCTGTCCGAGCCGCGCTCGAGGTAGGCCTCCTCGGCGAACTTGTAGAGCATGCGCGAGTACTCGACGAACTCCCAGTAGCCCACCGCCTGCTCGCCGAAGCGCTCGAGCTCCCGCTCCATCAGGCGCATGTCCGAGAACAGGTCGAGCACCGTGCCGTCCTCGAAGAAGGAGCGCCACTGGGGCGAGAGCTCCTGGAACTCGACGTAGTCCTCCATCTTCTTCCCCGCCCGCTCGAACAGCCGGCGGAACAGGTGGGGCAGGATGATGATCGACGGGCCCAGGTCGAAGCTGAAGCCCTCGAGCTCCATCACGTTGAGCTTGCCGCCGATCCGCTCGTTCTTCTCGAAGACCTCGACCGCGAACCCCTCGGTGGCGAGCGAGATCGCCGCCGAGATGCCGCCGAGACCCGACCCCACCACGATCACTTTCTTGCCTCTGTCTGTCATCGTCCTCTCTCTACTTGATCATCCCGAGCATCGACTCGAGGATCCCCTTGACCCGCGCCCCCGCGCCGCCCTCGCCGTAGCCGGCCTGGATCAGCAGCTTGAGCGCGTTGTAGGCCGCGCGGCCGTAGGGGAACCAGTTGATCTCCCGCGGCAGCATCCCCCCGCTCACCATCACCGAGCGTACGCGGGAGAAGGCGCGCAGCCCCTCCGGCCCGTGGTAGCGGCCGAAGCCGCTCTGTCGCTCGCCGCCGAAGGGCACGTGCGGGTTGCTGATGTTCTTGATCACGTCGTTCACGGCGCAGCTGCCGCAGACCAGGCGGCCGGCCACCCGCCGGCCGCGCTCCAGGTCCCGGGTCCAGACGCTGGCGCTGAGGCCGTAGTCCGAGTCGTTGGCCAGGGTCACGGCCTGCTCCTCGCCGTCGAAGGGCATCACGGGCAGCAGCGGCCCGAAGGTCTCCTCCCGCATCACGCGCATCGTGTGGTCCGCGTCCCGGAGCACCAGCGGGTGGAAGCGGCGCCCGTCGACCCGCTTCTGCCCCACCACCCTGGCCCCCCGCTCGACGGCGTCGGCCAGGTGGGCCTCGATCTTGTCCAGCTGGGCGGCGCTGATGATCGGCCCGATGTCCGCCTCCAGCCCGGAGCCGACCCGCAGCTTCGCCGCCTCCTCGGCCGCGCGCTGGACGAAGCGCTCGTAGATCGGGCGCTCGACGTAGAGGCGCTCGACCGAGACGCAGGCCTGGCCGGCGTTGGCGAAGGCGCCGTAGACCGCGCCGCGCACCGCGCGCTCGAGGTTCGCGTCGGCAAAGACGATCATCGGGTCCTTGCCGCCGAGCTCGAGCTCGAGGGGGATCAGCTGCTCCGCCGCGGCCCGCATCACCTCCCGGCCCGTGGCCACGCTCCCGGTGAAGAAGATCTTGTCCGGCCGCGCGGCGATCAGGGCCCGGCCCACGGCCGGCCCGCCCTGGACGATCTGCACCACGTCCGCGGGGAAGCCCGCCTCCCGGCAGAGCCCACCGATGAGCTCGCCCACCGTCGGCGTGATCTCCGAGGGCTTGAGCACCACGGTGTTGCCCGCGGCCAGGGCGGTCACCGTGGGGATCAGCGCGAGCTGCAGCGGGTAGTTCCAGGGGGAGAACACCGCCACGACCCCGATGGGGCTGTACTCGACGTGGAACTTGCTCAGCCCGAAGAGCAGCCCGCCCGGCCGGGGCTCGGGCGCCAGGTGCTCGGCGGCGTGGGCCTCGTGGTAGCGGATGAAGTCGACGCAGGTGAGCAGGTCGCCGGCCAGGGCCTCCACGTGGGGCTTGCCCGTCGCGGCGGCGATGCGCGCCACGTGCTCGTCGATGCCCTGAACCAGCAGCCCTCGCAGACGCCCGAGCAGCCTCACGCGCTCGGGGATCGGCGTCACGCTCCAGCCCGCGAAGGCGGCGCGTCCACGCTCCACCGCCCGGCGGACCTCCTCTTCCGAGGCCGGCGCGTAGCGGGCGATGACCTCGCCGGTCACGGGCGAGACGGCCTGGATCTCTTCGGGAATGACGTGCCCCTCCCCAGGGCGTGGGGAGGATATGACATGAAGCTCGCGGGCGGCCACTGGCGTTGGATACTCCGCCATAACCGCCGGATATTTCAAATCTTTATCTTGCCTGTCCGGCCTTCGGGCCCAGGCTTTCACGATTGCTCGGAGCCGGGGGAAAAGGAGAGATGCCATGTCCAGTGTAGATGTCGTGAGCACCAAAGGGGAGAAAGCAACCATCGGGGACGCCGCGATGGAGGAGCTGGCCGGCGGGTTACGAGGGACGCTGCTTCGCCCCGGGGCCGAGGGCTACGAGGAAGCCCGCCAGGTCTGGAACGCGATGATCGACAGGCGGCCCGCGCTCATCGTGCGCTGCGCGGGAGTCGCCGACGTGATCCGATCGGTGCGCTTCGCAGGCGAGCGGGGGATCCAGCTCGCGATCCGCGGCGCCGGCCACAACATCGCCGGCCACGCCGTGTGCGAGGGCGGACTCGTGATCGATCTCTCCAGGATGCGCTCGGTGCGCATCGACGTCGAGGGGCGCCGGGCCCACGTCGAGCCCGGGGCGACCCTCGGGGACCTGGACCACGAGGCACAGGCCTTCGGCCTGGCCACGCCGGTGGGGATCAACTCGACCACCGGGATCTCCGGGCTGACCCTGGGCGGGGGCTTTGGCTGGCTCTCGCGCAAGCATGGCATGACCGTGGACAACCTGGTCGCGGCGGACCTGGTCACCGCCGACGGCAAGCTGGTGACCGCCAGCGCGGACAGCGAGCCGGACCTGTTCTGGGCCATCCGCGGCGGGGGCGGCAACTTCGGCGTGGTCACGCGCTTCGAGCTCCAGCTCCATCCGGTGGGGCCGGAGGTGCTCTGCGGGCTCGTCGTCTACCCGCTCGAGCAGGGCAAGCAGGTTCTGAGCCGTTACCGCGAGCTCACGGAGAAGCTGCCGGACGAGACCAGCGTCTGGGCCGTGATGCGCCAGGCGCCGCCGCTCCCCTTCCTGCCCGAGGAGGTGCACGGCAAGGGGGTGGTGGTCTTTGCCTTCCTCCACGCCGGTGACCCGAAGGCAGGCCAGCGCACGGTCGACGCGGTCCGCGGCTTCGGCAAGCCCTACGGCGAGCACGTCGGCGTGATGCCCTACGCCGCGTTCCAGCAGGCCTTCGACCCCCTGCTGACGCCCGGAGCACGGAACTACTGGAAGTCGCACAACTTCGCCGCGCTGTCCGACGAGGCGCTGGAGATCATGCTCGAGTACGCGGGCACCCTCCCCTCGCCGCAGTGCGAGATCTTCGTCGCCCTCCTCGGTGGCGCGGACAGCCGCGTGGCGCCGGACGCCACGGCCTACGCTCACCGGGACACGCGCTTCGTGCTCAACGTGCACGGCCGCTGGTCAGATGCGGCCGACGACGCGCGCTGCGTCTCCTGGGCCCGGGAGTTCTTCGAGCGCACCGCGCCCCACGCCACCGGCGGGGCCTACGTCAACTTCCTCACCGAGGACGAGACGCGGCGCACCCGGGCGGTCTACGGCCCGGGCTACGAGCGGCTGGCCCGGATCAAGAAGCGCTACGATCCGACCAATCTCTTCAGCCGGAACCAGAACATCGCCCCGGCCGACTGAGCCTGGACCCGGCCCGGTCACTGACGGCACAATGGCGCGGTGACCGATCTCGCCGCCGCGCTGACCGCCCTCGAGGGAGGGGACCGCGCCGGAGCGCTGCAGCTCCTCCTCGAGCGCTGGCGCGCCACCCGCGCGCCGCGGCTCGCCGCCGCCGTCGAGCGGCTGGGGCGGGAGATCGATCGCGCCCTGCCCCCCGTCGCCGGGAAGACGCGCAAGGCGCTGCACGGGCAGTGGCTCGATGTCGAGCGCGCGGGCCGCGCCGTGGACGTCGACCGGCTGCTCGCCGTGCTGACTCACCCCCCGGCGGCCCTCGTGGGCGAGCGGATCCAGCGCCTGGAGATGCGCCCGCCCGACCCGCGGGTCGCCGCGGCCCTTGTGCAGATGGCCATCGACTGCCCCTACACCACGGCGAACCCGTCGATGTGGACCCGGGTCTTCGGCCTGCTCCACGCCATCTCCGATCCCCGGGGCGAGGCGCCGCTCAATGAGTTCCTGACGCGCCGCCACGAGAGGAGCCAGTTCTTCCACCGGCACATCCCGCGGGTGAAGAAGCTCGTACGGGCGCTGCGCGAGGTCGCGGTTCAGAAGCTGCATCCGGCGGAGCTCGACGAGCTGGAGCGCAGGATCGACGAGCTCGCCGCGGGACCGCCCGCCGACGCCGCCGAGCTGCTCGTGGTCCGGGACGCGCCGGACGACGACGCAACGAGCGAGGATGCGCTCCTGGCCCAGGTCGCCGCCGCGCCCGACGACGACGGGCCGCGGCTGGTCTACGCCGACTGGCTGCTCGAGCGCGGCGACCCGCGGGGCGAGCTGATCGCCCTGCAGTTCAAGCGCCTGAGCCAGGCGCTGACGACGAAGGAGACCCGCCGGGAGCGCGCCCTGCTGCGCGAGCACGCCCGGCGCTGGATCGGCCCCATCGAGCCGGTGGTCGATCCGGCGAGCATCCGCTTCGAGCGGGGCTTCCTCTCCGCGTGCCGCACGATCTTACGCACCGCCGGACAGCGGCGCGACCTCGTCGGCGACCCGACCTGGGCCACCGTCGAGCAGATCGAGACCGACGAGGCAGCGCTGCTCACGCACCCGGTGATGCGCGCGCTGCGTCGCGTGGAGGGTCTGACCCTCACCACCCTCGCCGCCCTCGGCGCTCACGGGGCAAAGCTGCCCATCGAGGAGCTCGATCTGCGGGTCGACCGCCCGCTTGGCCCGGACCACCTGCAAGCCCTGAGCGGCGCAGCCCTGGGCCGGCTCCTGCGCCTCCGGCTGCGCTACGAGCCGGCGATGCACGAGGTGGTGGACTCCCGGCCCGAGGCCTTCGGCTGGCTTCTCCGGGGTCCGCTGGCGCAGCGCCTGCGTTCGTTGTCGCTGGAGCTTGGTCAGCCCGGCGTGCGGCAGCGCGCTCCCGGCGCCAGCCCGGCGACGCCCGGCGACTGGCTGCGGGCCCTCGAGAACGGACCGCTGCGCGAGCTGTTCCTGCTCGGCGAGCGCCCCTGGTCCTTCCGCTTCCATCGGGACGAGGCCGGGCCCTGGCAGCTGCAGCTGCACCCGGCAGCCGGCCAGTGGGTCTGGCGCGTCGCGCCCGATCACGTCGTCGAGTCGCTGCGGCAGGCCTCGGCGACGCTTCGGCCGGGTCAGCTCTCCCTCGTCCTCGTGCACGCCCGCTCCGCGAGCGCGGAGCTGCAGCGCCGGATCGTCGAGCTGCTCGCGCCCCTGGCCGAGGTGCGGACGGGGCCCACGGAGACGGGCTAACGCGATTTCACCGAAGGACGATCGTTGCCCTCGACTGAGCCCGTTCCTCACCCTGGAGGTGAGTAACTCCTCCCAGCACCGTCGGCGAGGCCCGTTCCTCACCCAGGAGGTGAGTAACTCCTCCCAGCACCGTCGGCGAGGCCCGTTCCTCACCCGGGAGGTGAGTAACTCCTCCCAGCACCGTCGGCGAGGCCCGTTCCTCACCCGGGAGGTGAGTAACTCCTCCCAGCACCGTCGGCGAGGCCCGTTCCTCACCCTGGAGGTGAAAAACTCCTCCCAGCACCGTCGGCGAGGCCCGTTCCTCACCCGGGAGGTGAAAAACTCCTCCCAGCACCGTCG
>Ga0316576_10001454_pt1 | contig 12713 bp, 11 predicted proteins | sample S0NA_FD_203075 | JGI IMG/M metagenome (GOLD analysis project Ga0316576, IMG submission 203075) | Rhizosphere microbial communities from salt marsh grasses in Alabama, United States - S0-2_050615r3r5 | ecosystem: Host-associated > Plants > Roots > Rhizosphere | place: USA: Alabama | collected... | reverse complement strand
CCGTCAGGCTAACGGCCAAACGCCCTCGCAGCATCGGCGGAGCGGCAATCGTCGCAGCTGTATGGTTGGCAGCGGCTGCGCTGGCCGTACGGTTTGTATGGCCACGCTGATTGCTCGCCGCCACGCGGAAGTCATCGGGCGCCTTTTGGCTTTTCACTTTCACGTGCATTTAAACGCATGCCTTCGCTCGGAGCGTTCTAACGCCCTTCGTACCCCGTATCCGGTTTCGACACGGGGGGGCATTTACTCGCATGTAAAATGATGTCACCTAATATACCGGTCGTGGTAATTCGGATAATATGAAAAGGACACTCCACATAACAAGCGGTGATATGGCAGGTGACTTTATCTCGAAAACCGGGATTCCCGGCGACGTATTGGTGTGGCATGACGTTCTCTACGATGGTCCACGGAAACCGGGGTGGCCCGACAGCATGACCCTCCGGTCCCGCGCTCAATTCCTCGAGAATTTAACCGCCGGAGGATTGAAAAAAGCATCCATATTCAGCACGCTTGAGCATCAGTACCAAAAACTCGCGGCGGCAGTCGACGCGCATATTGTTCTGTGGTTTGACGCCTGTCTTTTTGACCAATCCATGCTGGCCCACATCCTTGCCTGCATGTTTCAGCAGGGGATCGTAAACGCCGACCTCCTATGCATCGATGCATTTCCGGGCATCGCGCCCTACCACGGGATAGGGCAACTCAGTCCTTCCCAACTGGCATCCGTCTATGACCGGCGGCAACCGGTAACCGATTTGCAATTTCAATTCGCCGGGATTGTAGACAAGGCCTTTGCCGACCAGGACATGAAACTGTTCGCCGATTTTTCCCGCAGCGCAGATGTGCCCTTGCCCTGGGTGCCGGCGGCAATGGCACGATGGCTTCAGGAACGACCCGACCCGGTTAGCGGGCTGGGGAAGCTTGAGACGCTTGCCTTGGACGCCATCCGTGACGGGAATGAATCACCGGCGGAACTCTTCAAAGCCGTAGCAGCCGCGGAGACGCCACCGCAATACTGGGGGGATATTACCTTGTGGGCCAAGATCAATGCGCTGGCGGATCGCAGCCCCCCTTTGGTACGGATAGAAGGGCCGGCGAAAAGGCTACCGCAGTGGGAAGGCGGGGCTGATTTGAAAAAATTCCGGATCACGATCGTATGAACAGCCGTATCACAAAGACCCGCGGGCCGATCCGGGAATCGCCCGTGCGGCCTTTGGCTTGTCGTTGCAGGGAGCCTCAAGAAGCGGCCATTAGCTTTGTATACATGACACCTTCTTGCCGCATGGTATGGCGTACGCCAGATTGAAGTGGCTTGCCCGCAAACGACAGAAATCCTGATCAAGACCAAACTGTTTTCATTGGAAATCATCGGGAACTGGGTTCTCAGATACCGTCATGCTGTTCAAAGTATTGACCCGCCCGATAAAATCAATATACTCTCAATTAATTAAATCGCCTCAATGTCGTAAACACTTCCGAATTATGACGCTTAAACCTTTCTTGATGACGCGCCGACAGGCAGGTCGGCTACCGAAAATTCATTTATTAGAAATTCTAGGCGAAATAACCGCCTAACAGGGTTATAGATTTAAGGATACGCGTTCCATCGTTCCCGAAGTCATTGATCAGCGCTTGGAAACCAAGGACCTGATGCCGGGAGCCCCCCAAGCCACGATCAGATGTATTTGCGAGTCATTTTTGCCGCGCACCGCGACGCTTTCCGTCTCGAAGGGCGTGCCAGGCCTGTCAGAAAAGGGGGAATGGCTAACTCCGATCCCGAGATTTAGTAATACCGGCCGTATTTCTCCCAATACTTACCTGTCCGTAGCGGGTTCAATACAGGCAATTGACAGAGTGAACCATGCTCCGGCGCTGACCCGTCGGGGTGGCCGAAAAATGCTTTGACCCGCTATACCTGGCCGCGGTTTAATAGCAGCGAAATTGCTATCCGCGATGACGAGGAACCCATATAGGCAGCGCTGACTGACGGCAAGATACCGGGCGGCAAGGTGGTCGCCGGACGGGTCTTTAAGGTTTCGGAGATGACGATGATACATTCAAAGAAAAGCGCCTCCCGCCGATTCGGGATCATTTCGATTGCCTTTCTCATACTTGTCGCCCAGGGGTGCGCGACAACCCGGCCGCCGGCCGATCCTGAGGCCTACAAAAACCGGTCGCGGAGCAGTGTCTCCGGGGACGTGACGGTCACAGCCGCGGTGCCGACCATAGCCGAAGCCGAAGCCATCTACGGCGTCAAGCTTGTTTTGAGGTTCATCCAGCCGATCTGGGTCGAAGTCAGGAACGACAGCGCCGCGACATATTGGTTTCTACCGTCGGGCATGGACCCCAACTACTTTTCCCCCTCCGAGGCGGCTTTTGCCTTTCACAGGGGAGATGAAGAAGCCGACCGCCGGCGCGACGAAACATTCAGGAACCTGCAGTTCCAGAATCCGGTGCGACCCGGCGCGACCGTTTCCGGCTTCGTGCTCGCCAACCTGGACGAAGGCTTCAAGGCCCTCGATATCGATCTCATTTCCCGTCAGGGCGCCAAGAGCTTTTCGTTCATTATTCCGGATCCGGATTTCAGGGCGGATTTCAAGATGGTCGACTTCAATCAGATATATGCGGACGATGAGATCATCGACATCGAAGACATCGAAGAGCTGCGGCGGGTTCTCGAAGAGCTCCCCTGCTGCACCACCAACGAAGACGGAGACGAATTGGGCGATCCGCTCAATCTGGTAATGATCGGCGATACGAACGATTTCCTTCCGGCCCTCGTCCGCCGCGGCTGGCACTCGACGGAGGTCATCTGGTCCCAGGCCCTCTGGCGGACCATAAAATCGTTCCTGCAAGGCGAGCGCTACCGCTACTCGCCCATCAGCCCCCTGTATGTGTACGGCCGAAAGCAGGATGTCGGCTGGCAGAAGGCCCGGGCCACCATCAACGAACGCAATCACATGCGGTTCTGGCTGAGCCCAATCCGGTTTCGCGGCCAGAAGGTGTTCGTTGGGCAGATCAGCCGGGACATCGGCGTGAAATTTACTTTGAAATCCCCCACGATTTCGACCCATGTGATCGACCCGGACGTGGACGAGGCGCGCCGCTATTTTATCGAAGATCTGGCCTATTCCCAGGCGCTGGCCAGGGTCGGGTATGTCAAAGGGGTTGGGAAGGTTACCAGAGAAGAACCCCGCATGAACCTGGTGGGCGACCCCTTTTACACCGATGGTCTGAGGGCTGTTCTCTTCTTCGAGTCCCGGCCATACAGCCTTGACGAAATAGCTCATCTCGATTGGGAAAGACCATCGGGCTTTTTCGAGGCACAGGAATAGATTTTGAGTGGCCCTCCTCTATGAGCAATGCTACAAAACCATAGCAAGGAAGTTCAAGGCGTGAAGAAACGACAAAGCACAAAAATGAAGCGATCGGTTGTCGTCGGGGTGGCAACGTGTCTGGCGCTGCTCGTGAGCGCCTGTGCGACCTTTCATAAGCCGACCGGCATCGACGAGGCCCCCATAAAGAACCGGGCCCAGACAAAAGAGGCGAACGGGATTCGGGTATCGACCGCCCTTGTGAGCGACGAGGAAGCCCGTCGGATCTTCGGAATCGACCTGGCTAAAAAGCGTATTCAGGCCCTCTGGCTTGCGGTGGAGAACAACGCCGACCGTCCGCTCATCCTACTGCCGACGGCTATCGATCCCGAATATTTCGCACCCCTGGAAGTCGCCTTCGACTTTCACAAATCCTTTGCCGGCAGTGCGAACAAGGCGCTCGACGATCACCTGTTAGAACAGAATTTTCCTGTTCGAAGCCTGATTCTACCGAGATCGGAGGCGTCCGGATACATTTTCACCGGCCGATCTGAGGAGGTGAAAGCCCTCGATGTCGACCTGATAGGTGATGATTTCATTCAGAACTTTACCTTTTTCGCCCCCAATCCGAATAAAGACCGGGGAACAAAAATTCTCCAAAAGATGGATGCCCTCTACTCGGGCGTCGAGCTGCGAAACGTGGAAAACGAAGCCGACCTTCGTCAGGTCCTGGAAAAGCTTCCCTGCTGCGTGTCGCAGGAGAACGGCGGGCCATCGGCGGAACCCCTCAATGTTATATTGATCGGCGATTTGGACGACTGGACGACCGCCTTTATCCGCCGCCGGTACCACTACGTCCCTCTGACCCCCCGCTATGTCTTAGGCCGCCGTCAGGACATTTCCGGTACGAAGCTGGGCGGCAGGTACATCAAAACCCAGGCCCAGACCATCCGGATCTGGAAGACGATCATCAGCTACCAGGGAAAACCGGTCTGGGTAGCCCAGGCCAGCAGACGCCTGGGGGGGCGTTTTGCAAAAAGGGCCGCCTCGGAAGTCACCCTCCCTCTCGACCCGCACGTGGACGAAGCCCGCAACGACTTCATCCAGGACCTGGCCTACTCGCAGGCGCTGCTCAAAATAGGTTATGTCAAAGGGGCCGGACGGCGCCCGTCGTCAATGACGGAGGACCCTGCCGAGGATATCAATTACACAACCGATGGTCTGCGCGTGGTGCTGGTCTTCGGTGATCGCCCCGCGTCCCTGAGCACAATAGATTTCTTTGACTGGGAGAGACTGAGCGACTACCGATGAAATTATTCACGTAATTCATTGCGGCCCATGTCGATAGGGGAAAAAAAATGAAGAACGCAATCACACGAATCATACCTTTCATAGCTTTGCTTACGCTTATATCCTGTGCATCCACAGGAGACAAAAACGCGGCGGAAGGAACGGCGCCTCAAAGCCAGGCCCAAGCCGCGACGATCCAGGGAACCCCCTTCGGCCCGGCCGAGGAATTTGTCGGCAGCCCCGAGGAAGAGATCGGACGAAGCGGGCTTTTCGATGTCCATTCGGCCGATACGTGTCAAATCGCCGTCCTGCGCAATGGCGACGATTCCTTTGCCGCCCGCATCCAGGCCCTCCGAAAAGCCGACACTTCCGTTCGCATCCAGGCCCTGATCTTCACGGGCGATGAGTCCGGGCTATACATCGCCGAACTGCTGAAGGAAAAAAAGGCCCAGGGGTTGGACGTGCGGGTCATTGTAGATGGTATGTCCAATTCGGGTCCGCAAACCCAGTGGATGTATTTCGACCTGAAGCAAAACGGCATCGAGGTCGAGGGTTACGAAACGTTTTACCTGCAATGGCTGAACGAGATGCCCGTGGCCTTACTCGACGAAGCCGACGATACCACCAACCCCAACAAGCGCTTCCACGAAAAGATGTGGATCATCGACGGCGAAACCGATCACGGCGTGGCCGTCGTCGGCGGGCTGAACATCGCCAACGAGTATTTCCGCACCGATCCCCAGAATGTGAGCCGCTACTGGCGGGACCAGGACGTGATCGTCAAGGGCGCGGTAGTCAAGGACATGGTGGCGACGTTCGAACGCAATTTCGACTATTTCCTGAAGATCAAGGAAAGCCGCGGTATTTTCAACACCAACATTTACTGGGAGGCGACCCGCAGCATGCTCGACAAGACCGGGAAGGTGGAAATGAAGCATGCCACCGATGAGCGGGTGGAGAAAAATGTCCGCGAAATCGCCGATCGAAAGCTCGACCTGGTCTACAAGCCGGCCAAGTGCCGCTTTTTTCAAAACCGGCCGCGGTTCGAAGAAACCTACATCGAGCAGGTCTACCTCAAATCGATACGGAGCGCGAAAAAAGAAATCCTGATTGCCAATGCCTATTTCATCGCTTCGAAGGCCTTAATCGAGGCGGTCAAGGATGCCGCCCGCCGATGCGTGAAAGTGATCATCATGACCAACAGCACCGTCACCAACGACCTTCCCATGATGACCATCGTGGGGCGCGATTACTACGACGATATACTGGAGGTCAATGAGGAACCCGCTGTCCGATCCTGCCCTAATGGTGGCGTTGAAATCTGGGAATGGCAGGGACAAAGGAAAAACGCGGCCGAGCAGACCGAGGGCACCATGCATGCCAAATATGCCGTATTCGACCGCCGGGTTTCGATCGTCGGCTCCTATAATATGGATCCGCGCAGCAGGGGCCTGAATGCCGAGACGGTCATCGTGTTTGAAAATGAAGACCTCTCCGGGCAACTGGCCGACACGTTTTACAGCAACGATCTCGATTTCAGCAGGCAGATCACCCTGGAAGACACCAAGGAATTCACCGACTCAACCGATGCCCTCTACCAGTTTCAGAAGGAATTTGGAATTCTGGTCGAGGACTCCCTATAGGGGATCGCTGCCAAATGGAGTACCGACATGCGCCGTCATAAACGTACCGATGTGAAAAATGTGTGAATTTAATAAAGGGAGACCGAAATGAATAAAGGGGTGGTTCACTATGCTATTTTGCTGGGCATTGGTTTCTGTATTTTGGCCGCCAGGCCCCTCTGGGCGGCGGATACCCGGGACGCCCTGCAGGCGGCCTCGGAAGCGATCAGGAATCAGAAAAGGATCTATATCGAAAACGTCATGCAGCTGACGCCCCAGGAGAGGGACGCCTTCTGGCGGGTTTATGCCGACTATGAATCCGGTTTGGCCAAGATCACAGCGGAACGCATCAAACTAGCATCCGACTTTCTGGAAAACAATGCCAAACTTACCGATGCCGAGGCGCTCGCCGTGCTGGATCAGAAGCTCAGGATCGACGGCAAAGAACTTCAATTCAAGCAGTCCTACGTTGCCAAATTCAAGCAGATATTGCCCGGACGCAAAGTCGTCCGATTCTACCAGGCCGAAAACAAATTCACTACGGCGGCCACTTCCGAACTGTATCGAAACATCCCGGTAATTCAGTAGGTATCTCCAGGGGATGGGGTCCGTTTGTTTAGGGCCTCATCCTGTGGGTCCGGGTCGCAGCCGGTGTATTGCGATGCAGAATCCATGTCCAACGAATGCCTATGAAGCGCCCCTAAATTCAGCGTTCTATGGAAATCACGCCAGCCGTTCGAATGAACTTTCGCAGTGTGCAGCCTTTTCAGGCGGCCGAATCCATTCATGACCCAAGCGATCGTTGCGTTGGGAGACGCCGTCCCCTGACGATCCGTCTGCGGGTGCTTCACTATCATTGACGCTTTTCCGCTGCTTCCTCGGTTTATTGGCAACGGCCAGATTGCCGACGATCACATTTCCTTTTTTTGAAAGGCGGCAGCGCCATGCGCGGGCGCAACTCTTTCCGTTGGATCCTGTATATTGCCGGAGGGTTGATGGCATCTCTGCTGTCAATCATTCTCCTTCTGTCCATCATCCGCATTCCGATCGATTTGAGCAGCCGAAGGGAAACGGTGGCGTCGGCCGCCTCCCTGGCGCTTGGCCGCACCGTAACCATTGACGATAAAATTGTGGTCAGTACCTCCCTGCGGCCCGTTTTTACGCTCGAGGGGTTGCGAATATCGAATCCCAAAGACTTTGAAAAAGGTGATTTCCTCAAAATCAAAAACGCCGAGATCCGGGTGCGTGTGCTCCCGCTTCTCAAGCGCAAAATCAGGATAGACAAATTCAGCGTCAAGGGGATTGCCGTCAATCTCTTGCGAAACAAGCAAGGTGCGGTCAACTGGTCCTCGCAGACCCCGATTGTAGGAACGTCTGAGGCACCGCCGAAGCCAAGACGGCCTGACCAGGAAACCGGACCGAAGCTGACGTCCGATTCTTTCGTGTTGACCAAACTGGTCATGGAAGACATCGCGGTGACCTATCATCGGCCCGGTATGGCGGAATCGTCGCAGTTCAAAATAGACGAATGCACCGGGACCATGTTGCCCGGAAAGCCTTTGAATCTTTCGATGAAGGGTAAACTGCTAAACGAACCGTACCTGGCTGAGATCGAAGTCGGCTCCCTGCGGGAACTCGTCAAGAAAAGCCGGTCCCGAATGGAGATTGTTACCGATATTGCCAATACCCGCCTCAATTTTAAAGGATTAATCGATCTGGCCACGGTACCCCAGAATTTGCATGTGATAACATCGGTGACCGGAGATCATTTGGACAGTCTGAACGGATTGTTGCGTTTGGACCTGCCCCCCTGGAAGTCCTATAAAGCCACTGCAGAGCTTTCGATGCAAAAGGGCAGGACTGAGCTGACTGATTTCCTCATCCAGGTCGGCCAAAGCCAGTTGACCGGAATGATGATTGCCGAGCGGTCAGGCGGCAAGCCGGAGGTGACTCTCGAGCTCAATTCACCCTTGATACAGCTCAACGATTTCGATGTCGGTGAGTGGTCACCGGAAAAAGAGACCCCGAAGCAGTCGGCCGCCAAGGAGGGGCAGGAAAACAAGGCCCCACCTGCCAGCACCAGAGAATTGTTGAGCTCGGAGGTGTCGGCTGAATTAAACGTCCGGATGGATGTGAAGGCCGAGAAAGTCATTTCCGGGAATGATGAACTGGGCAGCGGTGTGTTGACGGCCACCCTGAAAGACGGACGTTTTACCGTAAATCCGGTGCGACTCAATATACCCGGGGGGTCATTCTTTCTGGCGGCGTCGCTGAAGCCGGATACAAAGGCTCCGGAGGCGTCGCTGAGGGCAAAAGTAGAGAACTTCGACTTCGGTGTACCCGTACGGCAGGCAAGGCCGGAATCGAACATGGGCGGCATGATCAACCTCGATGTGGACCTGAACTCTTCGGCCGACAATTTTAGCGAACTCATGGCCAAAGGCAACGGTTATTTTGATTTTTCGGGTCGTTTGGAAAATCTCAAGGCCGGTATCATCGACCTATGGGCGGTCAACATCATTGCCGCCATCATTTCCAGAGGAAAAGATAATCAATCAAAAATCAACTGCCTGGTCGGTCGCTGGACCATGAAAGACGGCTTGCTGACACCGGACGTGTTTTTAATCGACACGACCAAAATCAGAATTTGCGGCAAGGGGCAGATAAACTTCAAAAATAACAGCATCGATTTTAAAATGGTTCCCACCCCCAAAAAGGCCGAATATTTCAGCCTGGCAACACCCATCGAAGTAAAAGGCAGCTTCAATGATTCGGCTGTGGGTGTTCAGCCGGGGGGATTGTTGGGGACCACCATAAAATTCATTGCCAGTCCCGTAACGGCCACGTTCAGGCGGTTGATCGGCAAAGAACTGCCGGCCGACGGCAGCGATGTGTGTACCATGCCCATCGGCCCTGGGAACAGATCTGCAAACCCTCCTGCGGGATGCCGCTAATAAGGCGGGAACCGGCCGATCAGCGGGAGGGAATAATGTAAGCGCTGCGCATTTGTGGCGATGCGCTTCCGCAGCTTTATCGCACCCTAAAGGAAGGCCCTTTGAACAACGATACGAACCAGACCGATCCAATCGCGATCAATGAAGTGCAAATGATTTTAGCCGAGAAGAGAACCTCTTTGGCGGTGATGCGGACAGGCATAGCTGTTCTTGCCCTGCCGCTATCGGTTACGAGTGTGCTTATAGCGACTTCAAAATATTATGATACCCACAATGTTTTGCATTTTCTTATCCCGGTGAGTGTGCTCAATTTTACGCTGGTTGTTTTTGGTGTCTTCCTGATTATCCGATCAATCTTGCGAATGCGACATTACGATCGCTTTATTACTGATATCAAACGCAAACATAGTATCATCGGGGAGTTCATTGAATGAGGTATGGAAGACGACAGCAGGGAGCGGATATTTGATGACGACGGCCTGCCGTTCGATTCCGGTTTAGCCCGGGAAATGTATGCGTTTTTAGGGGATAAGGCCCAGAGGATGCCCATCCTATTATTGGACCGTATGATCATTCAGGTTTTGTCAAGAAAGACCCCATCAGGTTGGGCGCAGTAGCAATCATCCTTAAAGGAACAGGAGGAATCCAATATGATGAAAGTCACCGTACTCTATGGCCATCCGAAGAACCCTGACACGTTTGAAACCTACTACGAAAACACCCATTTGCCGCTTGCGGCCAAAATGACAGGGGTGGATCGCCTCGAATTGACAAAGTTCGTAGCCGGACCGGACGGGGGCGACCCGGCCTTCTATCGGATGGCCGAACTCTATTTTGCGGATCAGACCGCGATGGAGCGATCGCTGGGCTCGGACGAAGGGCAGGCCACAGTTGCCGATCTTGAGAAGTTCGCAACCGGCGGGGTGACCGTACTGATCGGGTCCATCGCGTCCTGACGATCGATTCCAAAAGGCCCTAAAGAGGCAGCTTCCCGTTGAAGCTCGTTCTCGCACGCCCCCAACCGACCACCACCGCCCGCTCTTTCACGCTTTCTCACCGTAGTTGGTAATGTGTTTCGGCAGCCTCTCGTCGTCCCCGTACATGAAATGCTTGTGCAGGCGCTCCAGGGCTTCCAGGTGGTCCAAGGCCACCTCCGGCACGAATTCACCGGCCGTCAGATAGCCTCGCCGCTCCATCTCGAAAAGGTATCCCTCGGCACACACCACGCCCCCATCGTTTAAGCGATCCAATAAACCACGCTTTTGCTCCATGGCTCCCCCTTTAAGCATGTCACCTTACCCGGCAAATCGTCTGAAACCGATCAAAATAATATCTGTCTCAGTAGGACATTATCATCATTTGACAAGCCGTGGCCGGCTGGATGACGGTTGCACGCGTTCGGACGATGGACAGAAACAGGGTGAGAATGAGCAGTGCGCCATATCCGTCAAGCAAAATACGGTGCGGATGGCGAAAGGTAAAATCTGCGCGGAATCAATAAAATGTGCTGCCGATTTGACCGGCATAATTCACATCCTTGATTTTTGCCACAGTTCGGACATACTGTAGCACCTTCGGCCATTGGGATGGCCTTCCGATTTCCAAAGCCCGCCGATTATAGCGGCGATCTCCACTTCCTCAGCTCCCACGTTGCAGCGCTATCCTGATCGGCGGGTGCATTATTGAGCCGACATGGAAAAGGCGACACAGGCGTGACAAATCCCCTCACAGGAGGCAATCCGTGTGCAGCTGCGGGCGGGTCCTACCACGGGCTAAGCCGTGAGCGAACATGTCCCCTGAAAGACGTTTATCATGGAGACTCGCTATAGCAACTACAGGAGGAAGGCAGCATGAACGAATCCAGCGTCAATTATGATGTACTGAGCCCGGTTAAATTCCTGGAGCGCAGCGCGACGGTCTACCCGGAAAAAACCGCGGTGGTCTATGGCGAAATCCGGCGGACCTATGAGGAGTTCCAGGCAAGGGTCCACCGGCTGGCCAATGCGCTGAAACAAAACGGCATCGGCAGGGGGGACAAGGTCGCCTTTGTCTGCCCGAATACCCCCCCCATGCTCGAGGCCCATTATGCCGTGCCCATGATCGGCGCGGCTCTGGTCAGCGTCAATATCCGGCTATCCGCCAACGAGGTGGGCTACATCATCAACCACTCGGACGCCAAGGCGGCCTTCGTCGACAACGAATTTGCAGCGACCGTCAAGCCGGTCCTCGATACGCTGAAACAGGTGCAATTCTTCGTCAATGTCTGCGATACGAGCGCAGAAACGCCGCTGCCGGGCACCGACTATGAATCGTTCCTGGCGAGCGGCAGCGCCGATCCGGTGGCAATCGACGTAACGGACGAACGGGAAGTCGCCACCATCAACTACACCAGTGGCACCACCGGCCTCCCCAAGGGCGTCATGTATCACCATCGCGGGGCCTATCTCAATGCCATCGGAGAGATCCTCGAATCCCATATGGACAGCACTTCGGTCTACCTGTGGACCCTGCCCATGTTCCACTGCAACGGCTGGTGCTTCACCTGGGCCGTGACGGCGGTAGGCGGCACCCATGTCTGCCTGAGGGCTGTACTGCCGGACAAGGTCTTCGACCTCATCGAATCGGAAAAAGTTTCCCACATGTGCGCCGCGCCCACCGTGCTGATCATGATGTCCAGCTATCCGGGCGCCCAGGACCTCCGATTCAAACGCCGACTGGAAATCATGACCGCCGGTGCGCCCCCGGCCCCTAAAATCATTGAAAATGTGGAAGCCATGGGAGCCAACATCACCCACACCTACGGCCTGACCGAGGTGTTCGGCCCCCACAGCGTCTGCGCCTGGAAGCCGCAATGGGACAATCTGGCGTCTGAAGAACGGGCCAAATACAAGTCGCGCCAGGGCGTGCCCTATGTCACTACGCAATACATGGACGTAGTGGATCCGGCCAGCATGGTGCCGGTTCCCTGGGACGGCCAGACCATCGGTGAAATCGTCATGCGCGGCAACAATGTCATGCTGGGTTACTACAAGGACCCGGAAGCGACCCAAACCGCCTTCGAGGGCGGCTGGTTCCACAGCGGCGACCTGGCCGTCATGCACGCCGACGGCTATGTGCAGATCATGGACCGCAAGAAGGACATCATCATCAGCGGCGGCGAAAATATCTCCACGGTCGAGATCGAAAATGTGATCTTCCAGCACCCGGATGTTCTGGAGGTGGCCGTGATCCCGGTGCCGGACCAGAAATGGGGCGAAGTGCCCAAGGCGTTTGTGGTGCCCAAACCCGGCACCGAACCGACCGAGGATAGCATCATCGCGTTCTGCAAGGAGAACCTGGCCCGCTTCAAAGCGCCCAAGCAAGTGGAATTCAGCGAACTGCCCAAGACGGCCACCGGGAAGATCCAGAAATTCAAACTCCGGGAGAAAGAGTGGGAGGGCCGCGAGCGTAAGGTTAACTGACGCCCCGACGACCATCGATGGAAGGGAACGGCGCCGGGCGCCCGCTTTCCCGAAACGCGACCACGCCGC